>Ga0247818_10001706_pt1 | contig 14076 bp, 12 predicted proteins | sample 13C_Glucose_Day1_FD_192424 | JGI IMG/M metagenome (GOLD analysis project Ga0247818, IMG submission 192424) | Soil microbial communities from agricultural site in Penn Yan, New York, United States - 13C_Glucose_Day1 | ecosystem: Environmental > Terrestrial > Soil > Agricultural land | place...
CGGAGGCGATGCTCCGGCTGGTGCCGGCGGCGTCCCTGACCGTGATCGAGAAGGCGGGGCATCTGCCCGGCGTCGAACAGCCCGAGCTCTTCAACGCCGCGCTGCTGGACTTCCTGGCCACCCGGGTGACCGCCGGCGGCTGAACCGCGCCCGCTCCTCGCCGTCACCGGGGCGCACCCGCCGGCCTTGCCGGTGGCGCCGGACAGCTTGCCCTCGAAGAGCTCGGAGTCGGGCGGCTCCGCGTGGGCGACCGTCCGGACGCCTGGCCGGTGATCGTGTGGGAACGGCACGGTTCGCCGCACTGGAGGGTCTACGGCTGCGGGATGGCGGAGTTCCCGCGGCGGCTGTTCGCCGATGAGTTCGAGGAGTGCCCCCTGAGCGATCTGTCCCTCTGGGGGTGACGGGTCCGCACTTCGTCCACCGGCACGAGCAGCAGCGCTGCTGGGACGCAGGGGTGGATTCCTACACGGGCGAGCCCGACCCGTACGCGGACATGAGCTTCGGCTGACGGGCTGACGGCCTGGGCCTGAGGGGCTGACGGCCTGACGACCTGACGACCTGACGGCCTGACGGGCTGACCCGCCGCCCCCAGCCGGGGCGGGCACCGGGCCGCCTGGGCCCGGCGGGTCCGGCCGGGCACCCGGTAGCCTGGTCCGTCCTCGCGCATCGGCCGCCGTGATGACCGTGGTTGACAGTGATCGGGCGTGCCTCAGGCGCGCGGGACCGCCTGTTCGCGAATTCGTCTGGAGGGCGCCCTGTGACAGCCGGAACACCCAGCTCCCGGATCGACACCGGCAAGCCGCACCCCGCGCGTGTCTACGACTGGCTGCTCGGCGGCAAGGACAACTATCCGGTGGACCAGGCGGTCGGCGAGAAGCTGCCCGCCGAGGCGCGGGCCAACGCGGCGCGGAACAGGGCGTTCATGCACCGGGCCGCGGCCTGGCTGGCCCGCCGGGGCGTCGACCAGTTCCTGGACATCGGTACGGGCATCCCCACCGCGCCGAATCTCCACCAGATCGTCCAGGCCGTCACCCCGCACGCCCGGATCGTGTACGCCGACAACGACCCCATCGTCCTGCGCCACGCGGAAGCACTCCTGGTGAGCAGCCCCGAGGGTGCGACCGGCTACATCCACGCGGATGTGCGGCAGCCCGAGGCGATCCTCGGACGCGCGGCGGAACTCCTGGACTTCACCAGGCCGGTCGCGCTGTCCCTCATCGCGCTGATGCACTTCCTGCCGGACGACCAGGATCCGTACGGCATCACCCGCAGGCTGGTCGCGGCGCTGCCGTCGGGGAGTCACCTCGTCCTGTCCCACGGGACGGCGGATCAGCACCCCGAGCTGAAGCAGGAGACCGAGTCCGCGTACAGCAAGGGCGCCATCGCGCTGCGGATGCGGACCCGCGAGGAGGTCGAGCCGTTCTTCGACGGACTGGAGCTCGTCCCGCCCGGGCTGGTCACGGCACCCGAGTGGTATCAGGAGGAGCCCGCGCCGGTGTACGAGCGGAGCGGGTTCCACGTGGGCGTGGCGCGCGTGCCGTAGGCGGCCGTCACAGCGGCTTGGCCATGCAGATGCTGCTGTCGTACGTGCGGTAGTGGCCGAACTTGGGGCAGGGCGCGTAGCCGCTCGACGTGTACAGCGCGATCGCCTCGGGCTGCTGGTCGCCGGTCTCCAGGACCATGCGGGTGCGGCCCGCAGCGCGGGCGTCGGCCTCCAGCGTGGCGAGGATGCGGCGCGCCAGGCCTCGGCCACGGCCCTCCGGGACCACGAACATCCGCTTGATCTCGGCGTCGCCGTCCGAGTAGCCCTCGTCGTTCCGCTCCTGGCTGCGCCAGCCACCCGTGGCCACCGGGCGGTCCTGTTCGTCGTAGGCGAGCAGGTACAGTCCGCGAGGCGGGTCGAACATGGTGGCGTCGAGCGGTGTGATGTCGCCCTCGTCCCCGTAGCGCTCGGCATATTCGAGCTGCACCTGGTCGTTGAGTTTGACGGCGTCGGGGTGGTCGAAAGGCCGAGGCTGGATAGTCATGCGAGTCATGGTACAAGTATGCACGCCTGCATGTAGGTACTGTACCGGGATGCTGACCGTTACCTCCGTCAATGTGAACGGGCTCCGTGCCGCCGCGAAGAAGGGCTTCGTCGAGTGGCTGGGGCAGACCGAGGCCGATGTGATCTGCCTCCAGGAAGTCCGCGCCGAAGTGCAGCAGCTCCCCGAAGAGGTGCGTGAGCCCGCGGGTTGGCACGTCGTGTACGCCCCCGCCGCCGCCAAGGGGCGTGCGGGAGTCGCCCTCTTCACACGGCACGCGCCGGAGCGTGTGCAGATCGGGTTCGGCGGGTTCGAGGTCCCGGGCTGTGAGGAGTTCGACACGGCCGGCCGTTACGTCGAGGTGGATCTTCCGGGCGTGACGGTCGCCAGCCTGTACCTGCCCTCGGGTGAGGTCGGCACCGAGCGGCAGGAGGAGAAGGAGCGCTTCATGGCGGCCTTCCTTCCCTATCTCCAGGGGCTGAAGGTGCGGGCCGCCGCCGAGGGGCGCGAGGTCGTCGTCTGCGGTGACTGGAACATCGCGCACCGTGAGGCCGACCTCAAGAACTGGAAGTCCAACAGGAAGAGCTCCGGCTTCCTCCCCGAGGAGCGGGAGTGGCTGACCCGGGTGTTCGACGAGGCGGAGTACGTGGACGTGGTCCGCGCGCTGCACCCGGACCAGGAGGGGCCGTACTCCTGGTGGTCCTACCGCGGCCGGGCCTTCGACAACGACGCGGGCTGGCGGATCGACTACCAGGTGGCGACCCCCGGTCTCGCCGGCCGGGCGGTCAAGGCCTGGGTGGAGCGCGCCGCCACGCACGGCGAGCGGTGGAGCGACCACGCGCCGGTGACGGTCACGTACGAGCGCTGAGGGGCCCGCGCCCGCCTGGGTGACGCGGCGGTCAGGGCTCCTCGCGCAGCCGGCGGTCCAGGGCCATGGACAGCTCCGCGTCCACCACCGCCTGGGCCAGCGTGCGCAACTGGTCCGGCTCGGACTGCGCGGTGTGGGTGCGCAGGACGCGCACGAAGAGGTCGGCGAGGGCGTCGGCGTGCTCGCGGACCTGGCGGCCCGACGCGAGTACGGCGTCGAGCGGAACGCCGGCCCGTACGAGTTCGGACGAGGCCTCCAGCAGGCGGCGGCTGATGTGGACGATCTCCTCGCCGTCGGTGCCGAGGTAGCCGAGCTCCATGGCCGCGGCGAGGTTCTCCGCCGTGGCCTGGTCCTGGAAGTAGTCGGCCAGTTGCTCGGGTGTGAGCCGGACCGGGGTCTCCTCGGTGGGTTCACCCAGGCCGAGCACCTCGGCGACGTCCCGGCCGCTCTCGAAGGTGCTGGCGAGGTCGGCGATGCCGTTGAGGGTGTGGCCGCGGTCCAGCAGCCCGGTGATCGTGCGCAGCCGGGCCAGGTGGTGGTCGTCGTACCAGGCGATACGGCCCTCGCGGCGGGGCGGCTGGATCAGTCCGCGCTCCCGGTAGAAGCGCAGGGTGCGCACGGTGATGCCGGCCTCCTCGGCCAGCTCCTCCATGCGGTACTCGCGGTGCTCGCGTCCTTCAGCCACACCCGCACCCTATGTTGTACCGCCGGTAACTTTCCTTGCCCCGCCCCCTACCCATCAGTACGGAGCTGCTCTACCCTCCCAACAATGCCAGTGATTGCTGGCAGAGTCGCGTGACGTACCGCGGGGAGGCGGCAGCATGGCCCAGCACGAGCACGTACGAGTGGCGGTGATCGGATCCGGATTCGGCGGCCTCGGAGCCGCTGTCCGGCTCCGCCGCGAAGGGATCACCGACTTCCTGGTCCTCGAACGGGCCGGAGCCGTCGGAGGCACCTGGCGGGACAACAGCTACCCGGGCTGCGCCTGCGACGTACCCTCCCACCTGTACTCCTTCTCCTTCGCGCCCAATCCCGAGTGGCCGCGCACCTTCTCCGGGCAGCAGCACATCCGCGCCTATCTGGAGCACGTCGCCGACACCTTCGGGCTGCGGCCGCACATCAGGCTGAACCACGAAGTCACCGTCATGCGCTGGGACAACGACGAACTGCACTGGGTGATCGAGACGGCCGACGGCTCCACGGTCACCGCCGACGCGGTCGTGTCCGCCACCGGTCCGCTCTCCGATCCGAAGCTCCCGGACATCCCGGGGCTGGCCGATTTCCCGGGCAAGGTCTTCCACTCCGCGCAGTGGGACCACGACTACGACCTGAGCGGCAAGCGCGTCGCGATGATCGGCACCGGCGCCTCCGCGATCCAGATCGTCCCGGAGATCCAGCCGAAGGCCGGCCGGCTCACCCTCTTCCAGCGGACCCCGCCGTGGGTGATGCCGCGTATGGACCGCGCCATCAGCAAGGCCGAGAAGTGGCTGCACCGCACGCTGCCCGTCACGGCCACCGCCCGTCGCGGACTCCTCTGGGGCATCCGTGAGTTGCAGGTCGGCGCCTTCACCAAGCACCCCGACCAGCTCGGTCTCGTCGAGTCGATAGCCAAGGCGAACATGGCGCGGGCGATCAAGGACCCCGCGCTGCGGGCCAAGCTCACTCCCTCGTACCGCATCGGCTGCAAGCGCATCCTGCTCTCCAACGCCTACTACCCGGCGCTCGCCCGGCCGAATGTGGACGTGGTCGCCGCCGGCCTGTCCGAGGTACGCGGCTCCACCCTTGTCGGGTCGGACGGCACGGAGACCGAGGCCGACGTGATCATCCTCGGCACCGGCTTCCACGTGACGGACATGCCGATCGCCGACCGGGTCGTCGGCGCCGACGGCATCACGCTCGCCGAGTCCTGGAAGGACGAGATGCAGGCGCTGCGCGGTGCGACCGCCGCCGGCTTCCCCAACTGGATGACGATCATCGGCCCCAACACCGGGCTCGGCAACTCCTCCATGATCCTCATGATCGAGTCCCAGCTGAACTACATGGCCGACTACCTGCGCCAGCTGGACGTCCTGGGCGGGCGCGCCGCACTCGACGCGCGGCCCTCCGCCGTCGGCGCGTGGAACCGCCGAGTCCAGGACAGGATGAAGCGGACCGTCTGGAACACCGGCGGCTGCACCAGCTGGTACCTCGACGCCAACGGGCGCAACACCACCGTCTGGCCGGGTACGACGGCCGAGTTCCGCCGCGCCACCCGCTCGGTCGACCTGGGCGAGTACGAGGTCGTCCGGGCCCCCTCCACCCACTCCGCCACGCGGGCCGTGCCCGAGGAGGCCGCACGATGAGCCGGCTGACACAGCTCCGGGACATCCCGCCGGTGCCCGTACGCGAACTGAGCGTCGTCTCCGCGGACGGCTCGCGCGTCCACGTCGAACTGCACGGCCCAGAGGGTGCGCCCGCCGTGGTCCTGGCCCACGGCTGGACCTGCAACACCCGCTTCTGGGACGCCCAGGTGCGTGACCTGGCGGTGGATCACCGCGTCGTCGTCTACGACCAGCGAGGGCACGGCCGTTCGCCCGAGGCCGGGCCCGGCGGCTACAGCACGCGCGCGCTGGCCGACGACCTGGAGGCGGTACTGAAGGCCACGCTCGAACCCGGGCAGAAGGCCGTCCTCGGCGGGCACTCCATGGGCGGGATGACGCTGATGGCGGCTGCCGGCCGGGCGGCCGTGCGGGAACACGGGGCGGCCGTGCTGCTGTGCAGCACGGGCAGCTCGCGGCTGACCGCCGAGTCGCTGGTGCTGCCGATCAGGGCGGGCGCCCTGCGCACCCGGATGACGGCCGCGGTCCTCGCGGCGCGCGCACCGCTCGGACCGGTCACGGCGGTCTCCAAGGTCATCCTCAAGTACGCGACGATGGGGCGTGGTTCGGCCCCGGATCGTGTCGACGTCTGTGCCAGGATCGTGCATGCGTGTCCGCGCAGCGCACGCGTCGCCTGGGGGCACGTGCTCGGGGAGCTCGACCTCGAGGCACGGGTACGGGAGCTGCGGCTGCCGACCGCGGTGATCGCGGGCACGCAGGACCGGCTGACGCCGCCCGTGCACGCGAGGGCCATCGCAGCGGCGCTGCCGCAGAGCCTCGGGCTCACCGAACTGGCGGGCATGGGCCACATGACGCCGGTCGAGGCACCCGAGGTGGTCACGGCGAAGCTCCGCGAGCTCGTGGCCTCGTACGTCACTGTTGAAGGCGCGGGCAGCACGGCGGAAGCCGTGAGCGAGGAGGAGGTCGCATGAGCGGCAGGCGGAGTCTCGAAGGCCAGGTCGTCGTCGTCACCGGTGCGGCGAGGGGAGTGGGTGAACTGCTGGCCCGCAAACTCTCGGCGCGGGGCGCCACGCTGGCGCTCGTCGGCCTGGAACCGGACGAGCTGAAGAAGGTCTCGGAGCGGCTGCACTCCGAGAGCGACCACTGGCACGCGGACGTCACCGACCAGGTGGCGATGAGCCGGGTCGCCGAAGAGGTCAAGGCGCGTTTCGGGAAGGTCGACGTCGTCGTCGCCAACGCCGGTGTCGCCACCGGTGGTCCGCTCGTGGACTCGGACCCGGAGGCGTGGCGGCGGGTCATCGAGGTGAACCTGATAGGCGGCGCGGTGACCGCGCGTGCGTTCCTGCCGGTGCTGATGGAGAGCCGCGGCTACTTCCTCCAGATAGCGTCGCTGGCCGCGATCACCCCGGCGCCGATGATGAGCGCGTACTGCGCGTCCAAGTCCGGCGTGGAGGCGTTCGCCCACTGTCTGCGCGGGGAGGTCGGCTACAAGGGCGTGAAGGTGGGGGTCGGCTACCTGTCCTGGACCGACACCGACATGGTGCGCGGCGCCGACGAGGACGACGTCATGCGGGAGTTGCGGCAGCGGCTGCCGTGGCCGACGAACCGTACATACCCCCTGGGTCCGGCGGTCGACAGGATCGTGGCCGGGATCGAACGGCGCTCCGCGCACGTGTACGCCCAGTGGTGGCTGCGCGGGATGCAGTCGATCCGGGGGTACCTGCCGACGGTGATAGGGACCGTGGGGCAGCGCGAGATGAAGCGGTTCGGGCCCCGGCTCGACGGCGTCGGCAAGGGGCTCGTGGGGGCCGGAGGACGGGCCGACCAGGCGGAGCGCGTCCAGGGCGGATGATCGAAATGCGGTGAATGTCCGGGTGTGTAAGTCTGAGCGAGGCCCCACCGGGGCCGACCCCACGCACCCACATAGGAGTGAACAGCATGGGTATCGCAGACCAGTTCAAGGACAAGGCGCAGGAGCTCGCCGACCAGGCCAAGCAGCAGAAGGCCGGCGGCAAGCGGCCCGAGGCGCGCGAGCGCTCCGCCGGCCGCCCGGACCGTGCCCAGGACCAGGCGCAGGGCCGTCGGCCCGAGGCGCGGGACCGGGCGCGCGACGCCGGTGAGCAGGCCCGTGAGCGCTCCGAGCGCTGACGGCCGACGCGCCTAGCTTCGCGGTCTGTTGGGGCGTACCCGGTTGTCGGGTACGCCCCTTCCGTGTGCGCGGAGCCCGCCCCGACTTCCGTGTGTGCGGAGCCCGCCCCGGAGCCGGATCAGCGCGCGGTCACCTCGGCGGCAGCGGGGGGCGGCGCAGGTTCGGAGCCGTGTCGTACGTGGGAGGCGTGGCCGCCGGGTGCGCGCCCAGCAGGTCCAGCGCCACCCTGACCGCGTCGTCCAGCACCGCGTGACGCCCCTCCGCCCAGTCGAGCGGTGTGCGCAGGGCCTCCAGGTCGGGCTCCACGCCGTGGTTCTCGACGGACCAGCCGTACGTGTCGAACCAGGCCGCGTTCATCGGCACCGTGATCACCGTGCCGTCGCCGAGCCGGTGCCGCCCGGTCATGCCGACCACCCCTCCCCAGGTGCGCTGGCCGACCACCGGCCCCAGCTTCAGGAGCCTGAAGGCGGCGGTGATCATGTCGCCGTCGGAGGACGTCGCCTCGTCGGCGAGGGCCACGACCGGTCCTCTCGGCGCGTTGGACGCGTAACTGACCGCCTGCGCGTTGCGGGTCAGGTCCCAGCCGAGGATCGTGCGGGTGAGCTTCTCGACGACCAGCTCGCTGATGTGGCCGCCCGCGTTGCCGCGCACGTCGACGATGAGGGCGGGGCGGGCCACTTCGAGCCGCAGGTCGCGGTTGAACTGCGCCCAGCCGGATCCGCCCATGTCGGGGATGTGCAGGTACCCGCACTTGCCGTGGCTCAACTCCCGTACGACCTCGCGCCGTTTGGCCACCCAGTCCTGGTAACGCAGCGGCCGTTCGTCGACCAGGGGGACGATCGCGATGCGGCGGGACCGGCCGCCGCCCTCGCCTCCGGCGGGGCGGAACGTCAGCTCGACCGTGGTGCCTCCGGCCGCCGTCAGCAGCGGGTACGGCCCGGCCACCGGGTCGACCGGCCGACCGTCGACGTGGGTGAGGACGGCGCCCTCCCGGATGCCCGTACCGGAGAGCGGTGAACGCGCCTTGGAGTCGGAGGAGTCGCCGGGCAGGATGCGCTGCACCGTCCAGTCCCCGTCCCGGCAGACGAGGTTGGCGCCCAGCAGCCCGATCGCCCGCTGGTAGTGCGGCGGGCCCTCGTTGCGGCGGGCGGGGGAGACGTACGCGTGCGAGGTGCCCAGCTCTCCCAGGACCTCGCGCAGCAGATCGGCGAACTCGTCGGGAGAGGCGACGCGTCGGACCAGCGGACGGTACTGGTCCAGCACGGCGTCCCAGTCGATGCCGCACATGTCCGGTTCCCAGAAGTAGGACCGGATGATGCGGCCGGCCTCCCCGTACGCCTGGCGCCATTCCGCCGCCGGGTCGACGTCGTGCAGGATCCGGCGCAGGTCGATGTAGACCGTGGAGTCGTTGTCGCCGGGCTCGTTGGACGGTACGGCGCGCAGCTCGCCGTCGTCCATGACGACCAGCCGGCTGGCGTCACCGCTGACCGCGAACCAGTCCAGGTGGCCGACCAGTTCGGTCTTGCGGGCCTTGGCGATGTTGAAGTGTTCCAGGGTCGGCCGGCCCGACATGTCCGCCGGGTTCGCGAACGTCTCGCCCAGCGCCCCGGAGATCGGCCAGCGGAGCCAGACCAGGCCGCCGCCGCTGACCGGCTGGAGCGCCGAGTACTTCGACGCGGAGACGGGGAACGGCGTCACCCTGTTCTCCAGGCCCTCGAACTCCACGGTGACCGTCGGCCCCTCGACCGTCCCCTCGGGGATGTCCACGGGGTCCAGGCCGCCCGCCGCGGGCCTCCCGTCGGGGAGCAGCGCGAACGGGGAGGGGGTGGCCGAGGAGAGGGGGACCAGATACGGCCGGCAGCCCAGCGGGAAGGAGAGGTCGCCGGTGTGGACGTCGTACACCGGGTCGAAGCCGCGCCAGGAGAGGAAGGCGAGGTAACGGCCGTCGCCGGTGAAGACGGGGTTCTCGTCCTCGAAGCGGCCGTTGGTGACATCCACTATCACCGGCGCGTCGGGGCCGGAGATCCGTGCCAGCTTGATCTGCCGCAGGGAGCGTCCGACGCCGGGGTGCGACCAGGTCAGCCAGTGCCCGTCCGGCGAGAACGCGAGATCGCGGACCGGGCCGTTGACGGAGCGGATCAGCTCGGTGACCTGGGGCGCGGGCGCCTCCGCCTCCGGGTCCGGCTCCGGTGGGGCGGTCCCAGCTCCCGGCTCCGGCTCCGGTGGGGCCGTCCCAGTTTCCGGCTCCGGCGGCGCGGTGCCCGGCTCTGTTCCGTCCAGGTCCAGGGGTTCCGCCTCCTCCGTGGTGTCCAGGAGCAGCAGCCGGCCGTCGTTCGACGCGATGGCCAGCCGCTCGCCCTCCGGGTCGGAGATCAGCTCGTGGACCCGGCCCAGCTGCCCGGCGGCCAGCCGGCGCGGCGGACGGTCGCCGCTGGCGCGGGGGAGGTAGGCGATCTCGACGGCGTCCTCGCCCTCCGCGTCGGTGACGTAGGCCACCTGTCCGCCGCTGCCCAGCATCTCGGGCAGCCGGACGCGCACCCCCGGGGTGTCGGCGATGGTGCGCGCGGGGCCGTCGCGGTGGGTGAGCCAGTAGAGGCTGCCGCGCACGGAGACGGCGCTCGCCCGGCCCGTCTCGTCCACGGACAGCGCGTCGACGTGGCTGGCCGCCGGTACCTGGTACGTACGCCGTCCGGTCCGTGGCCCGCCGAGCCGTACCTCCAGTTTCCGGGGTTGCGCGTCCGGCGACTCCAGGTCCTCGACCAGCCACAGATCGCCCGCGCACTGGTAGACGACCCGTGTGCCGTCGCTGGAGGCGTGCCGGGCGTAGAACGCGTCGTGGTCCGTGTGCCGGCGCAGGTCGCCGCCGTCCATCAGGCAGCTGTACAGATTGCCGACGCCCTCGTGGTCGGAGAGGAAGGCGATGCGCCGCCCGACGAACATCGGGGCGTCCAGATGGCCGCCGATGTCCGGCAGCAGGCGCTTGCCGTGCAGCCACAGGCGGCCCGTCGCCCCGCCCCGGTAGCGCTTCCACGCCGCCGGTTCGTGCGGCGGCTTTCCCGTGAGCAGCAGGGTGCGCCGCTCACCGTCGATGTCGGCGACCGCGATGTCGGAGACGGGCCCCCAGGGGAGTTTTCCGCCGGGGCTGCCGTCCGTGGGGACGCTGTAGGCCCACGAGAAGTACGAGAACGGCTGGTTGTGCGAGGACACGGCGAGGATCTGGGAGGAGTCCCCGGGATCGGGGCTCCAGCCGCAGACCCGGGCGTCGGTCGACCCCCAGTAGGTGAGCCTGCGGGCGGGGCCGCCGTCCACGGGGGCGATGTGGATCTCTGGATCGAGCGTGCGCCAGGTCGTGTAGGCGATGCGGCTGCCGTCGGGCGAGAAGCGCGGATGGCTGACCCTCGTCCGGTCGACGGTCAGCCGCCACGCCCGGCCTGGCCGCTGCCCCGCCGGGGCGAGAGGGGAGACCCAGAGGTCGTCCTCCGCCGCGAAGCAGAGCAAGTCCTTGTGGAGGTGCGGGAAACGGAGATACGCGACGTCGTCACTCACCCTCCAATGCTTTCCGCGCCAAGGGCCTGCGGCAACTTGTGGTGCACGACACAAGCGAAACTATCTCGTTTCGCTTGGGGAGGGGGTACCTTCGAAGTGTACGAAACGGTTTCGTTCCGTTAGTTGATCTTCGACTGGCGTACCATCCAGCAGGCGCAACTCAGGAGGAGGTCGACCCATGGCACGCAGCCGGCTCACGCCCGAACGCGAGAGCGAGCTGTACACCGCGGTGCTCGATCTGCTCGGCGAGGTCGGCTATGAAGCCCTGACCATGGACGCCGTTGCCGCCCGAACCCGATCCAGCAAGGCCACCCTCTACCGCCAGTGGGGGAGCAAACCCGAACTCGTCGTCAAGGCGCTCCGGCACAACAAGCCGGTGCGGCTCGGCGAGATCGACACCGGTTCGCTGCGTGGCGACTTCCAGGCCGCGCTCCTGCGGACCGACGACTGCCAGATGGAGAAGAGCTCCGCGCTGATGCGGGGACTCGGCCAGGCGGTCCACGGGAACCCCGATCTGCTCCAGGCGCTGCGTGAGCTGATGATCGAGCCGGAACTCACCGGTCTCGGGCTGATGCTCAGGCGGGCCGTCGACCGGGGTGAAGTGCGTCCGGACAACCCGGCGCTCTCCTATGTCCCGCACATGATGATCGGTGCCTTCGCCGCTCGTGAGCTGATCGAGGGCCGTGCCGTCGACCAGGCGTTCCTCACCGACTACGCGGAAGCCGTGGTGTTCCCCGCCCTCGGCGTCTGACGTCCCCCGCATTCCCTTCATCCGTACGACCTGACTCCCCGACGCTCCACCTGACACGCCGCTCTCGTCGTCGGGCTGGTTCCACACGCCCTCTTCCGCACCACGACTTGACCGGGAGTACATCCTCCGTGGCCACATTCCTGTACAAAATCGGACGGCTCGCCTTCCGGCGCCGCCGTTACGTCGCTCTGATCTGGGTGGCGCTGCTGGCACTGGCCGGCTTCGGCGCCGCCTCCGCGTCCACCGCCACATCGAGCTCCTTCTCGATCCCCGGCACCGAGGCCCAGCGCGCCTTCGATCTGCTGGAGGAACGCTTCCCCGGCGGCAGCGCCGACGGGGCGACCGCCCGGGTCGTCTTCAAGGCGCCCGAGGGCGAGAAGGTGACCGAGGCGGCCGGCAAAGCCGAGATCAAGGGGATCGTCGGCGAGCTGAAGTCCGGCTCGGACCAGATCGCCTCCGTCGCCGACCCGTACACGGCCGGCGCCGTCAGCAAGGACGGCTCGACCGCGTACATCTCCGTCTCCTACGAGGTGAGCTCCATGGAGCTCACCGACGGGACACGGGAAGCGCTCGAGCGCGCCGGGGAGGACGCGCGGGAGGGCGGGATGACCGTGGAGATCGGCGGTGACGCGCTCCAGGTGATGCCGGAGACCGGCGCCACCGAGATCATCGGGGTCGCCGTCGCCGCCGTGGTGCTGGTCATCACCTTCGGGTCGCTGATCGCGGCGGGTCTGCCGCTGCTCACCGCGCTGATCGGCGTGGGGATCGGTGTCTCGCTGATCACCGCTCTGGCGAACGTGCTCGACCTGGGCTCCACCACCTCCACGCTCGCGATGATGATCGGGCTCGCGGTCGGCATCGACTACGCGCTCTTCATCGTCTCCCGCTACCGCGCCGAACTGGCCGAGGGGCGGGAACGCGAGGAAGCCGCCGGCAGGGCCGTCGGCACGGCGGGATCCGCGGTCGTCTTCGCGGGCCTGACCGTCGTCATCGCCCTCGTGGGCCTCGCGGTCGTCAACATCCCGATGCTGTCGAAGATGGGCTTCGCCGCCGCGGGCACCGTGGCGATCGCCGTGCTCATCGCGCTCACCCTCGTCCCGGCGATGCTGGGCTTCGCGGGCAAGCGGATCATGGGGCGCAGGGCGCGCAAGGCCGCCGAGGCGGAGAACAGCCCCGAGGCGAAGCCGAACATGGGCACCCGCTGGGCGCGGTTCGTGCTGCGCAAGCCGGTGTGGGTGCTGCTGGCCGGTGTCATCGGTCTCGGTGCCGTCGCCGTACCGGCCGCCTCGCTGGAGATGGGCCTGCCGGACGACGGCTCGCAGCCGAGGAGCACCACCCAGCGCCAGGCCTACGACCTGCTCTCCGACGGCTTCGGCCCCGGATTCAACGGCCCGCTGCTCGTCGTCGTGGACACGAAGAACAGTGCCGACGGCAGGACCGCGGTGGACCGCGTCTCCCAGGAGATCGAGGGCATCGACCACGTCACCGCCGTCACCCCGGCCGTCTTCAACAAGGCCGGCGACGCCGCGACCATCACGGTCGTCCCGCAGGACCGGCCGAGCTCCAAGGAGACGGAGGACGTCGTCCACGCCATCCGTGACGCGGGCGCGGACGTCAAGGGCGAGACCGGCGCGGAGGTGCTGGTCACCGGCGCCACGGCGATGAACATCGACTTCTCGGAGAAGATGAACGACGCGCTGCTGCCGTACCTGGCACTCGTGGTCGGGCTGGCCTTCCTCCTGCTGATGGTGGTCTTCCGCTCGCTGCTGGTGCCCCTGAAGGCGGCCCTCGGCTTCCTGCTCTCGGTCGTCGCGGCCCTGGGCGCGGTCGTCGCGGTCTTCCAGTGGGGCTGGCTGGCCTCGCTCTTCGGGGTCGAGCAGACCGGCCCGATCATGAGCATGATGCCGATCTTCATGGTCGGTGTGGTCTTCGGCCTCGCGATGGACTACGAGGTCTTCCTGGTCACCCGGATGCGTGAGGCGTACGTCCACGGGGAGAGCCCCGGTCAGGCCGTCGTCACGGGCTTCCGGCACGGGGCGCGGGTCGTCACGGCGGCCGCGGTGATCATGATGGCCGTCTTCGCCGGCTTCATCGGCTCCAGCGAGTCGATGGTGAAGATGATCGGCTTCTCGCTCGCGATCGCCGTCTTCTTCGACGCCTTCGTCGTGCGCATGGCCATCGTGCCGGCGGTGCTCGCCCTGCTCGGCAAGCGGGCCTGGTGGCTGCCGCGCTGGCTGGACCGGGTGCTGCCCAACGTGGACGTGGAGGGCGAGGGCCTGCGCAAGGACCTCGCCGACGGGCCCGCCGACGGCAGCGGGGAGCGCGAGCTCGTCCGCGTCTGACACCTCAGGACCCCGGGGCCCGCTCCCTGAGCGGATGGGCGAGCGTGGCCCCGGAGCGCCGGCCGGTCACCTGTGGGG
>Ga0247818_10001707_pt1 | contig 14067 bp, 9 predicted proteins | sample 13C_Glucose_Day1_FD_192424 | JGI IMG/M metagenome (GOLD analysis project Ga0247818, IMG submission 192424) | Soil microbial communities from agricultural site in Penn Yan, New York, United States - 13C_Glucose_Day1 | ecosystem: Environmental > Terrestrial > Soil > Agricultural land | place: USA...
GTGATCCTGTCGATCTACCCGTGGAACGAAATCGGCACCCAGGGCAGCCCGTTCGTGATGACCTTCGAGCGTCTGGGTATCAAGACCGCCGCCGGCATCATCAACTTCGTGGTGATCACTGCCGCTCTGTCGTCCTGTAACGGCGGTATCTTCAGCACCGGGCGCATGCTCTACAGCCTGGCACAGAACGGCCAGGCCCCCGCCGGTTTTGCCACGACCTCCAGCAACGGCGTGCCGCGCCGTGCGCTGCTGCTGTCGATCGGTGCCTTGTTGCTGGGCGTGCTGCTCAACTACCTGGTGCCGGAGAAGGTCTTCGTCTGGGTCACCGCGATTGCCACCTTCGGCGCGATCTGGACCTGGGTGATGATCCTGCTGGCCCAGCTCAAGTTCCGTAAAGGCCTGAGCGCCAGCGAACGTGCCGCCCTGAAATACAAAATGTGGCTGTTCCCGGTCAGCTCATACCTGGCGCTGGCGTTCCTGGTATTGGTGGTGGGGCTGATGGCCTACTTCCCGGACACCCGCGTGGCGTTGTATGTGGGACCTGCGTTCCTGGTATTGCTGACGGTATTGTTCTACGTGTTCAAGCTGCAACCGACCAATGTGTCGCAAGGCGCGGTGCGTTCGGCTTCCTGAGTCGTAATGCATGAAATGCCAAAAGCCCCGATCGAGAGATCGGGGCTTTTTGCATTTAAGGAGGATCAAAAGGTCGCAGCCTGCGGCAGCCCTGCAAACGCAGGCTGGAATCATTGACCAGGCAACCGCTGGTCCGAAAGAACGTCAGGCCTGTGATTTCTGACAGCAGACAGGTTCAAAGGATTATGACGTGAAACGGAGGGGCACCATGAGGCTCTCATGGAAAGGATTTTCCAGTTACACGGTGGTCGGGGTCGCCAATACGCTGATCCACTGGCAGATTTTCTTCCTGCTGAGTGAAGCAGCCGACTTCAGTCAGGCCCTGAGCAACCTGGCAGCCTTCTGCGTTGCCGCCTCTTTTTCCTTCTATATGAACGCGCTGTATACCTTCGACGCCAAGGCGTCGGTCGGCGGTTATCTTCTATTCTTGGGAGCCATGGGGGGCCTGAGTCTGGCCATCGGCCATGCTGGTGACGTGTGGCGGTTTCATGGCCTGCTGACAGTGGCCCTGTTTTCGGCCTTGAGCCTGGTGCTGGGTTTTCTGTTTTCGAAATACGTAGTGTTTCGCGAGCGTGAGCAATGAAAATCTCGTTGATCGTCCCGGTATTCAATGAGGAACAGGCGATCGACCTGTTTTATCAAGCGGTGCGGCGTGAGTTGCAACTGGAACAGGTCGAGTTCGAGATCGTGTTCATCAACGATGGCAGTTCCGACCGCACGGCCGAGCAGATCAAGGCGCTGGCGCGAACCGATGAGCAGGTATTGCTGATCAACTTCTCGCGTAATTTCGGCAAGGAGCCGGCACTGTTCGCAGGCCTGGAATATGCCAGCGGCGATGCGGTGATCCCGATGGATGTGGACCTGCAGGATCCGATCAGCGTCGTCCCGCGGTTGATCGAGCAATGGCAGAAGGGCGCCGATGTGGTGCTCGCCAAGCGCCGCGATCGCACCGCCGACGGCATCCTGAAACGCCTCAGCGCGGCGCTGTTCTACCAAGTGCTCAACCGCATCGCCTACACCCGGATCGAAGAAAACGTGGGTGATTTCCGACTCATGGACCGCAAGGTGGTCGATGTGATTCGCGCACTGCCTGAACATCAGTTGTTCATGAAGGGGGTGCTGTCGTGGGCCGGGTTCACCACGGTGGTCGTGGAGTATGAGCGGGCCGGGCGAGTGGCGGGGCGCAGCAAGTTCAATGGCTGGAAACTGTGGAACCTGGCGCTGGAAGGCGTGACCTCCTTCAGCACGGTGCCGTTGCGTTTGTGGACCTACATCGGTGGCGGCATTTCGATCTTCGCGGTGCTGTACGCGGTGTACATGGTGCTGGACAAGATTTTCTTCGGCAACAGCGTCCCCGGTTATCCGTCGTTGATGACCGCGATCCTGTTTCTCGGCGGCGTACAACTGATCGGCATCGGCATCCTCGGCGAGTACGTGGGCCGCATCTACATCGAAGCCAAGCATCGGCCGCGCTATGTGGTCAAGGACATCGTCGGCGGCAAAAACCGGCTCGGGCTTTAGCATGGACCGGTTCAGGCGACTGGTCAGCGAAGAACTTGGAGGTCGCCAGGTCTGGTTGTTTTTTCTGCTCGCACTTCTGGTGCATGTCCTGCCGCTGATCCTCGCCGACTATCCGTATATCGACGATAACTGGCGTTCGCTCTCGGCGGGTATGGCCTGGGCGGAGCAGGGGCGATTGTTTACCGAACTGTTTTACAACCTGCTGACGTTCAGCAACGGCGCGCCGTACATATTTCCATTGCCGCTGTTGATTGCCACGCTGGCCATGGCAGCGGCGCTGACCCGCCTGACATTTCATTACTACCCGCAGCCGACGCTTGCCTGCTGCCTGGTGGTGTTGCCGCTCTGGTACAACCCCTTCTTTCTGCAAAACCTGTCCTACCAATACGACGGTCCCGCCATGATCTTGAGCCTGGTGGCGGTGATCTACGCGATCACTTTTCGGCACCCCTCGCGCATTGTGCAGTGGCTGGTGCCGTCCTTCCTGGTTGCCGTGGCGCTTGGGCTGTACCAGGTGAGTTTCAATGTGTTTCTCGGGTTGTGTTGCCTGGAGGCACTCAAAGGCGCCAATGACAAACTGGCCTGGCCGCAGTGGTGCGGTCTGCTCGGCTGGAAACTGGTGCAAGCGATCCTTGGCTGCCTGATTTACGCCGTCAGCGCTTATCCGTTCATCCAACACAACCGTACGTCCTTGCTGAACTGGTCGGCGGAGCCGCTGCTGCAACTGCACATCAACATCAGCCGGGTGCTGGAGAAAGTCGTGCTGCTGTTTCATGGCGGATTGACCTGGGTGTTCGCCGGGTTGCTGCTGTGTGCCGTGGCCGGTGCGATTCGGCTGGGGTTCAAGCTCGCGGCGCGTCAGGACAGCCCGGGCAAGAATCTGCTGATCGGCCTGGTCTGTGTGCTGACAGTGCCGGTGCTGACGCTGCTGGTGTCGGGGATGGCGCTGTTTTTCCGCGATTTCAATGAAGGGGCAAGGACGCTGATGGGCTTCGCGGTCCTGTTGCTGCTGTTGTTCTATTTGAGCCACCTGGCGCTGGCACACATCCACGAGCGGCTGCCGTTGCTGCTGGTGATTCCCCTGTTGGCGATGATGTCGTTGTCGTATGCCTACGGTCGGGTGTTGACGGTGCAGAAAGTCTTCGCTGCCAGCGCGGCATCCAGCATGGCGTACGACATTGCATCCCGCAAAGAATTGCGCGAGGCCAAGCGCATCTACCTGTCGGTGACCTATTCCGATCGTTGGCTGGTGGGCGCTGCAGGCTCGTTCAAGCAGATGCCGGTGTTGCACTACCTGCTGAACATCGACTTTTTGGTGATGGCGGAAAACCTGCCGAAACTGGGCATCACCAATGTGGTGTCCGAGAGGGATCGACGCAACGCAACCAGGGTGGGGTATCAGGGTTATCCACCCTTCCTGGAGAACCAGTACTACCGGATTTATCTGCTGGGCGACTACGGTTTCATCGTCATGAAAGAGCCGGGCCGGATCAAGGTTCTGCACTGGTGAAGCGCGGCGGTCAGTGGCTCGCCACTCAATTGCCGGTCGAGCGTTGACCTGAAACGCATGCCTACCTGTTACTTGTGACAGTAGACCGGCACTTGTGCCGGTTCTACCCTGAAGTCGTCCAAACGCAGGGCGGGGAAGTGGCATGCAGGATTTAGAGAAAGGAATCTCCAGCGACACGGTTGTAGTGTTTCGTGAGTTCGCGGCATGAAGGTTTCATTGATTGTTCCAGTCTTCAATGAAGAGAAGGCCATCGAGGTGTTTTATCAGGCCGTGCGCCAGGACCCGGACTTGCGCGAGTATCAGGTTGAAATCGTGTTCATCGACGATGGCAGCACCGATGGAACATCCGATCTGGTCCAAGGGATCGCCTTGGACGACAGCGACGTGATATTGATCAATTTCTCGCGCAATTTTGGCAAGGAACCGGCGTTATTCGCGGGTCTGGAATACGCCAGTGGCGATGTAATTATCCCAATGGATGTGGATCTGCAAGATCCGATCGATGTCATTCCCCGACTCATCGCAGAATGGAAAAACGGCGCTGAAGTCGTGTTGGCCAAACGCCGCAGTCGTGCGTGCGACAGCTATATCAAACGCCATGGCGCGGCGATGTTCTACCACTTGCTCAAGTGGATTTCTTTCACGCCCATCGAAGAAAACGTCGGCGACTTTCGATTGATGGACCACAAGGTGGTGGATGTCATCAAGACGCTGCCCGAGCAGCAGCTTTTCATGAAAGGTGTGCTTGCATGGGCCGGTTTTCGCACGGTGGTCATTGAGTACGACCGTGCATCGCGAGCGGCGGGCCAGAGCAAGTTCGATGGCTGGAAGCTGTGGAACCTGGCGCTGGAAGGCATTACCTCGTTCAGTACGGTGCCGTTGCGGGTATGGAGTTACGTCGGCGGTGCCATTTCGCTGATGGCGCTGGCCTGTGCGGCTTATATGCTGCTGGACAAACTTCTGTATGGAAATGAAGTGCCCGGTTTTCCCTCGCTGATCACGGCAATTCTTTTTCTGGGAGGGGTGCAACTGGTCGGGATCGGCGTCATGGGGGAATACATCGGCAGGATTTACATGGAAACCAAGCATCGGCCCAGGTATGTGGTCAGGAGTGTCGTGAAGGGCGATGCCCGAAAGCGACCTCAAGCCATGCAGCGCACCTGACGCCTTCGCCGGCAAGCCGGCTCCTACAGGGTTTGGCGTTGACCACAATGCATCGGTACGCAGGTGATCATGCAGGAGCCGGCTTGCCGGCGAAAAGGCCCTCGAGGCTTGTACCGTCCTTAAGGATGTCTTCGTAGGTCGTGTTTCAGGCAGCCGGTTTCGTCTGGTGTATGGGTAACTCAACCCTGAACGTGGTCCCTGCGCCAACCTCGCTACGCACCGAAATCTCCCCCCGGTGCTTCTTCACGATGCCATAGGACAGCGACAAACCCAGCCCCGTCCCCTGGCCCACCGGTTTGGTGGTGAAGAACGGGTCGAAGATTTTCTGCAGCGTTTGCGGCGCGATGCCGGCGCCGGTGTCTTGCACCTCGATCCACACCTTTTCAACTTCTTTCCCGGTGCGCAGGGTGAGGGTGCCGCGTTCGGGGCCGATGGCCTGGGACGCGTTGACGATCAGGTTCATGATCACCTGGTTGATCTGCGAAGGCAGGCATTCGATGTCGGGCAGCACCTGATATTCCTTGATCACATCGGCCTTGTACTTGAGTTCGTTGGCGACGATGTTCAGCGTCGACTCGATGCCCTGTTGCAGGTTGACCCACTGCCATTCCTGATTGGAGTCCACGCGGGAGAAATCCTTGAGGTCCTTGACGATCTGCCCGACCCGGTTGATGCCGTCCTTGGATTCCTTGATCAACAGCGGAATGTCGTCGCGCAGGAACTCCAGTTCGACCCGTTCGCGCAGCTGTTGCAAACATTCGACCAGCTCGCTGGAGCCGATCGCTTTTTCAGCATCCCGATAGGCGTCGAGCATTTCCTGCAACTGCTTGAAGTAGCCATCGAGGGTGCCAAGGTTGGAAGAGATGAAGCCGATGGGATTGTTGATTTCATGGGCGACGCCCGCCGCAAGTTGCCCCAGTGAAGCAAGTTTTTCCGATTGCACCAGCTGCGATTCAAGCTGTTTGCGTTCGTCGATTTCCCGCTGCAGCTCAACGCTGGTTTCCGTGAGCTGCCGGGTTCGGCGTTCGACCATCTGCGCCAGTTGGTCGACCTGCATACTGGCCCGTTCGGTCATGTCCCATTTGGTCAGCAGGGTGTTGGCCATCTGCTGCACTTCAATATTGTCGAACGGTTTTTTCAGAATCAGCAAGCGGTCGTGGGCCTGCAAGCGATCGAGCAGCTCATCCCAGGAATAATCGGAATAGGCGGTGCACACCACCACTTGCAGGCGCGGGTCGTGCTGCCATAAATGTTCGATGGTCTGCGCGCCATCCCAGCCCTCGGGCATGCGCATGTCGACGAAGGCCAGGGCGTAAGGACGGTCTTCCTGCAGCGCCCATTTGAGCTTGCCCAACCCTTCCTGCCCGCCATACGCCGAGTCCAGTTCGAACAGGGCGCTGGCGGTTTTTATTTCACTGCCGAACAGAGCCGCTTCCATCTCGTCCAGTTCCCCGGTCAGCACCGGTGCCGGCATGAGTATCTTGCGAAAATCCACATGGATGGACGGTGTATCGTCGATCAGCAGGATGCGCCGGTTTGAACGCTCGCTCATGCAGGCTCCGGGACGGTTTTAAGCGGGATCTGCAAGGTGAACAGCGCGCCCTTGCCCGGGCCGTCACTATGGGCGGTGAGGTGCCCGTTCATCTCGATGGCGGCCAGCGCGCAGCTGTGCAGGCCGAAGCCATGACCTTCCTTGCGGGTGGTGAAACCGTGGGCAAAGATGCGCGTCATGTTCTCTTCGGCGATGCCTTCGCCATCGTCCTTGACGCTGACTTGCAGGATCGAATCCTCGATTATTTTCACCCCGAGGGTCATTTGCCGCGGGCGATTGCCCAGATCGGACATGGCGTACTTGGCGTTGCTGATCAGGTTGATCAGGATCAGCAGCAACCGGTGCTTGTCGCCCATGACCTGCGGCACCTCGCTGTACTCCTTGATCACCTTGACGTGATGCCGGGTCAAGGCGCCTGCATTCATGCGCAGGGCGTCTTCGAGCAATTCGCTGATGTGCAGCGGCTCCATCAGGTTGTTGGCGCCGGCATAGGATTGCTGGGTGGCGACGATGTCCTTGATGTGGTCGACACTTTTACTCAGCTGCGCCAGTTCCTCGGTCATCCCTTGTTGTTCCAGGGCAATCGCGTCCACCAGTTGATTGAGATAGCCGGGCAGCAATTTACCTTTCTCGTCCTGGGTGAGAAAGGTACCGAGGTCGCCTGGATGCCCGTTGATCAATTGCATGGCCTTGCCCAGGCCCTGGGCCTTGCTGGCGCGCAGTTTGCGGCTGACCAGGTCGGCGGAAATGTTCACGCTGTTGAGCACGTTGCCGACGTTGTGCAACACGTTGGTGGCGATTTCGGCCATGCCGGCCTGGCGCGCGGTGTCGAGCAGTTCGCTTTGGGTGTCCTTGAGTTCGCGGGTGCGCTCTTCCACCCGCAATTCAAGATCGTCATTGGCGGTTTGCAGGGCTTTGTTGACGCGCTGGATCACCGTGAAACTGCGCATCAGGTGAATGGCCAGGTACACCAGCAATAGCACCAGCAGGACTGAAAACACCAGCATGTAAAAGTGATAGCGCTGGTCGACCGCGTCGGCCCGCTGCTGGTCCGTGTTCAGCAGGTGGGTAATGTCGTCCAGGCGTTCGGACACCGGAATGGCTTCGATATTCTGCAGCAGCCGATTGACCACCGGTTGCTCGCGCAGGATCAGGGAAATGTGATTGCTCAGAACATCGATCGGGCTGTGGAACTGTTCAGGCAGACGTTCTTTATTGACCGCCAGTTTACTCAGCCCGAGCAGGATGTCGGCCGCCTTGTCGTCGGAAGTGACCTGGGCGAACTCAAGGCTGCTGAGCAGCAAGTCGTAGGTGTCGGTGGCGATGTTCTGCAGTTGCAGTTTGTCCCCGTCCACCAACTGCGCCAGCTGTTCCTGAATGTCGTCCTCGGCAGTGGGCAAGAAGGCCAGGGAGTTGCGCAGCACGGCGTTGTGCGACTTGAACTGCTCCACCAGGCGGGTCTTTTCCTGGAGGGTTTTCTGGTAGGCATCATGGCTGGCACGCCAGGTGGGCGAGTCGTTGCGGCCGTGGCTGGATTCCATCGTATCGAACCGTTGCCACAGGTCAGTCATCTCGGTCAGCGGCGTGACGAGCGGGTCGTAGTTGTGGCTGATGGCGATCCTGGCCTTGAGGATCTCGGTTTCCCACTGGGCATTCAACTGTTTGATCCGTCCGATCAGGTCCCGGGACTCGGCGTAGGTCGTGGTCTGGTTCGAGTTGGATTTGAGGTACAGGAACAGCAGCGTCGAGGCCAGCATCACTGCGACGATGCCCAACAGCGCCAGGTTGCGGCGGTGAGAGATCCTCATAAGGGTTTGCCTCCCCATTCACCAGTCAGGGTCTTGAGGAATTTGATGATCAGGGTTTTGTCCTCGGTGGAAGGAATGCGCCCGAGCTGGAACTTGAACATCACGTCCACCGCCTCTTCGAGGGTTCTGGCCGAGCCATCGTGAAAGTACGGCGCGGTCACGGCGACGTTGCGCAGGCTGGGCACCTTGAACACGTTGCGATCCTCCTCGTCCCGGGTCACCAGATATCGCCCCAGATCGGACTCCACCAGCTGGCCACGCACCTGAAAGTAATCGCCCATCACCCCGAACTTCTGGAACATGTTGCCGCCGATGTTCACCCCTTGATGACAGGCGATGCAGCCGTATTCCTTGAAGCGCTGGTAACCGTATTTCTCCTCCCTGGTAAGTATGTCGGTGTCACCCAGCAGGTATTGGTCGAAGCGTGAGTTGTTGCTGAGCAGCGTGCGTTCGTAGGTGGCCAGGGCGTTTTGCACATTGGTCATGGTCACGCCGTCCGGGTAGGCGTTGGCGAATGAGGCTTGATAAGCCGGATCGGCGGACAGAGTCTGCACCACGTGCTGCCAGTTGCTGCCCATTTCGCTGGGGCTCTGCACCACTTCGTGGATCTGGGCTTCGAGGGTGTCGGCCCGACCGTTCCAGAATTGCCTGAAATTCAGGCTGGCGTTGAATACGCTGGGGGTGTTGACCGCCACTGGAAGACCGGCGAAGCCGATGGAAAATGCCAGCTTGTCGGCACCGCCGTTGTCCAGTTGGTGGCAGCTTGCACAGGATATCGAGCCGTTGACCGACAGGCGTGGTTCGTTGAATAACTGACGCCCGAGTTCGACCCGCAGCGGATTCTGTTTGGGCGCCGTCGGCAATGGTTTGAGCGGTTCATCCAAAGGGGCGGCACCGGCGCTCAGACAGAGCCCGAACAACGGCACCAGAATCAGGCGGTGAAAGAAGGGCGACATCTGATGATTCCTTGGCCTGAGGCCTGAGTGTCTTTGCGCATCGTTCACGTGGCGACGGATGAGGAGGGCTGCACCGACCGCAGGTACCGGACGAATGCCTCCGGCTCCACGGCTTTGCTGAAGTAGTAGCCCTGGCCTTCCTCGCATTGATGGGCCTTGAGAAAATCCAGCTGTTGCAGGGTTTCGACCCCTTCGGCAATGATGGTCAGCTTGAGGCTGCGGCCCAGGCTGATGATAGCGCTGACCAGCGCGGCGTCATTGCTGTCGCTGCCCAGGCTGCGAATGAACGATTGATCGATTTTCAGCACGTCGACGGGAAAACGCCGCAAGTAACTCAGGCTGGAATACCCGGTACCGAAGTCATCGATGGCCAGTCGCACTCCCAATGCCTTGATCCGGTTCAGGGCGGTGACGGTGGCATCGATGTTTTGCATCAACACCCCTTCGGTGATTTCCAGCTCGAGCAAAGCCGGGTCCAGACCGGTGTCCTTGAGTATCTGCTCGATGCCGTCGACAAAGTCCCACTGGCGGAAATCGATGGCCGATACGTTCACCGACATGCAGATCTTCGGCAGCCCGGCCGCCTGCCACGCGCAGGCTTGTCGACAGGCTTGGGCCAATACCCATTTGCTCAACGGGACGATCAGGCCGCTGTCTTCGGCCACCCCGATAAAATCCGACGGGTAGACGCAGCCATGCCCCGGTTTATGCCAGCGGATCAAGGCCTCGGCGCCGACCACCTGGCCGCTGCCCAGGTCCAGCTTGGGCTGGTAATGCAGGACAAATTCGTTACGCTCCAGCGCCAGGCGAATGCCGGTCTCGATGCTTTGCTGGTCCCGGGCCCGCTGGTTCATTTCGTCGATGAAAAAACTGAAGTCGTTCGGGCCGCTTTCCTTGACGTTGCGCATTGCGGTTTCGGCTTTCTTGATCAGCGAGATGGCATCGAAGCCGTCGTCGGGATAAACGCTGATACCCAGGCTGGCGGTGACGCTTAGATCGTGGCCGGCGATGTGTTGGGGCTCACGGATGGCCTTCAGGAGCTTTTCGGCGATACCCTTGGTCTGCTGGGGGTGGCGGATGTCGGCGAGGATCACCACGAATTCGTCCGAACCGTAGCGAAACACCGAATCGGACTCACGCACCGAGGCCAGCAGATTGCGCCCGACCTGCTTGAGCATCTGGTCACCGGCCGGATGGCCCAGGGCGTTGTTGATGCGTTTGAAGCGATCGAGCCCCAGAAACATCACCACCAGTTGTTTGTCATTGCGCCGGGACAGCGCCAGTGACTGGTTCAAACGGTCACCCAGCAATGTACTGTTGGGCAGCTCGGTCAGGACGTCGTACTGCAACAGATGCGAAACCTTGAGCAGTTCGTGGACCCGGGCCTCGATGGTTTGCTCCAGGCTCAGGACTTTCATGGCCGCGTCCTGGGTCATCTGCCATTTCCAGGTCAGGGCACTGGCCATCTGCCGGATTTCCAGGCTGTCGAAGGGTTTTTTCAGCACCAGCAGTTGGTCGCCGAATTCCAGCCGCTCCGCCATGTCTTCCCAACTGTAATCGGAATAGGCGGTGCACAAGGCAATTTGCAGGTGCGGGTCGGCCTTCCACAGCTGTTCGATGGTCTCCAGGCCATCCCAGCCCGGTGGCATGCGCATGTCGATGAAGGCCATGGCATAAGGTCGACCTTCGGCCAGTGCGCACTGGACCCTTCCGAGTGCTTCCGAACCCTGGTAGGCGGAGTCGAGCTGAAACGACAGTCGATCTTGCTGCACGGTGCCGAACAGGGCTTCTTCGGTGCCGGCCAGGCTCTGTTCATCTTCGCTTTGCGCGCCAAGGATCTTGCGAAAATCCGCATGGATCGAGGGCGTATCGTCGATGATCAGAATGCGCCGGTTGGTTCGCACGAAAGGGGTTTTCATCCTTTGTCCCCCGAGGAGCGTTGCGGATTGTCCAGCATCGGCCCGATATCATGGCTCGCGGGCGCGATGCTGCCGGCCTTCAGCAATTCGGCGGCCTGCTGGCTGCTGACGGCTTTGCTGAAGTAATGGCCCTGGGCGTTCATCGGCGAGCCGGTGGCCATCAGCGAGCTGCGCTGCTCCTGGGTTTCGACGCCCTCGGCAATGATGCCGATCCCTACCTCCCGGGCGAAGTTGATGATGGCGCGCAAGGTGTTCGCGCTGGCCGGGTCGCGGGCCGCGGTGTCGATGAAAGCCTGGGCCAGTTTCAGGTGATTGACCTGGTAGGTCTTGAGGTAGTCGAAGGAGGAATATTCGGTGCCGAAGTCGTCGATGGCGATCTTCACCCCCAGCTCACGCAGGCGTGGCAACACATCGTTGTGGGTCCATTTGGTCTGGGCCAGCGTCGCTTCGGTGACGTCGAAGCGCAGGTCCCAGGGGCACAGTTCCCAGCGCGCGGTGGTGCGCAGCACGTCGTAGATCAACTCGGGACCACTCTTGAGCTGGGCCAGGGACAGCTTGATTGCAACCACCGGAGGTGCCATGCCTTCGTCGCGCCACTGGCGCATTTGCCGGCAGGCACGATCGAGCACCCAGTGACCGAGGGCGACGATGGTGCCGGTCTTTTCCGCTGCGGGCAAAAACGCCGAAGCTTCCAGCAGCCCGCGTTCGGGGTGGTTCCAGCTGACCTGCGCTTCCATGCCGAGGATCCTGCCACTGCTCAGGTCCACTTCAGGCCAGTAATGCAGTTCAAGTTCCCCGTGCTCGATGGCGGCCCTCAAGTCGCTGGCGATGGCCATGCGTTCGACCACCTCCTGATTGATCTCCTCGGAGTGGAAGTGGTACTGGTTGCGCCCCTTTTCCTTGGAGCGATACAGCGCCATGTCGGCCTGGGTCAGCAAGCCGTCGGCGCTGGTGCTCGCGGGACTGTAACTGCTGATGCCGATGCTGACCGAGACCCGCACATCATTGTCGGCCAGGGAGTAGGGCAGCACCAGTGCATCCCGGACCTTGGCGGCCAGCCCTGCGGATTGGGTCGGGTCACTGACATCCAGTTGCAGGATCGCGAACTCGTCACCGCCCAGGCGTGCGACCACATCGTTTTCCCGCACACAGGCCTTGATCCGGCGGGCGACCTCTTGCAGTAACAGGTCGCCCACCGGGTGACCCAGGGAGTCGTTGATGCGTTTGAAGTGATCCAGGTCCAGGTAAAACATGGCAAAGGTGGCCGCACCCCGTCGCGCGGCAGCGAACGCCTGGTGCAGCCGCTCGATCAGCGTCGCGCGGTTGGCCAGCCCGGTCAGCCCGTCGGTGCGGGCCAGCAGGGCGATTTTCTCCTCGGCCAGTTTGCGCTCGGTGATGTCGATGATGATGCCTTCGACTTCCAGCAAGCGACCCTCATTGTCGCGCACCGGGATGTAGCGGTTTTCCACCCAGCGCCAGGCGCCATTGCCGGTGCGCATCCTGAATTCGATGGAGGCGCCCGCCGCATGGCGGTCGAGCACCCGGGCCATGGCGGTGTCGACCTTCGATTGATCGTCTGGGTGGATCAGTTCCTGGGCCCAGTTGGCCGAAGCCACAAGGGCCGCGGCAATGTGCCCGTATTTGGTGATGTTATGGGAGATGTACATCAACGGAAACGACGGCTCTCCCCGCAACCGATACAGGATGGTCGGGCTGTTCTGCACGATGATATTGGCATCGGACAGCTCCCGGGTGCGTTCCTCGACGGCCTGCTCCAGCAGCGACATTTTCAATGCCGCGTCTTCGGTCATCTGCCATTTGGCAGTCAACGCGCTCGCCATCTGGCGGATTTCGATGGCATCGAAGGGTTTTTTCAGAATCAGCAAGCGATCGCCCAGCTCCAGGCGCTCGTCGATGTCTTCCCAGGAATAGTCGGAATAGGCGGTGCAGAGCGCCACTTGCAGCTTGGGATCGACTTGCCACAGCCGTTCGATGGTCTCCAGCCCGTCCCAGCCCGGTGGCATGCGCATGTCGATGAAGGCCATGGCGTAGGGCAGGTCGTTGGCCAGCGCCGTCTCGACCTTGTCCAGTGCCTGCAGGCCCTGAAACGCCGAATCGAGCAGGAAACTTTGCAGTGAAATGGCCGCGGAGGTGCCGAACAGGGCATGCTCGGCGCTGATCAGACTGTCGTCGTCGAACGAGGGCGGGCTGAGGATCTTCGCGAAGTCGGCATGAATCGAGGCGGTATCGTCGACGATCAGAATCCGCCGGTTGGTCCGCGCCAGCAATGAATTCATCGACATGCCCCGGGACCGGCGGCTTTAGGGTGAGGCGTGTTCATAGGGGGCATCCTTTCCCTGATCACCTGGCCGAACGTACAGATTATGGATCCGAGTCAGCTGAGCATAGACCTCTGTCCAGCACTTCGCGCGATTGAATGAACCGAATCATTTTCCGGATCATGCGCAAAATCATCTAGCCTGAAGGTCAGGCTCCGACAATAGGGGATGTTTGTCCGGATCCTGGCCGCGATACATTTGTTTCACTTGAGGTGACGCCATGGAAGAGCAACTCCCCACGACATTGACCGATAAACCCAAGGTGCTGCTGGTCGATGATGAGGAGTCGATCCTCAACAGCCTGCGTCGCCTGTTGCGCGGCCAACCCTACGACGTGCTGCTGGCCACCAGCGGGGCCCAGGCTCTGGACATCATGGCGCAACAGCCCATCGACCTGGTGATGACCGATGCGCGCATGCCCAATATGGACGGCGCCACGCTGTTGGCCCATGTCCATCAGCGCTACCCCGACACCACCCGGATCATGCTGACCGGTTATGCCGATCCGTCGGTCATTATCAAAGCCATCAATGAGGGGCAGATTCATCGTTACATCAGCAAACCCTGGCACGATGAGGACATGCTGCTGACGTTGCGACAATCCCTGGCCTACCAGCACTCCGAGCGTGAACGCTTGCGTCTGGTGCAGCAGACGTGGGATCAGA
>Ga0247818_10001708_pt1 | contig 14061 bp, 14 predicted proteins | sample 13C_Glucose_Day1_FD_192424 | JGI IMG/M metagenome (GOLD analysis project Ga0247818, IMG submission 192424) | Soil microbial communities from agricultural site in Penn Yan, New York, United States - 13C_Glucose_Day1 | ecosystem: Environmental > Terrestrial > Soil > Agricultural land | place...
CATGGGGGCCGCACGCATTGTTGCCGATCATGCCTCCGATGGTGCACCGAGTGGACGTGGACGGATCAGGCCCGAACCGAAGCCCGTGGACGCCGGCAGCCCGCTGCAGGTCACTGAGGACGACGCCGGGCTGGACCACCGCCGTCCGGTTCTCCGCATCGATGCTGATGATCTGGTTCATGAACCTGCTGAAGTCCAGCACCAATCCGGGTCCCACGGCGTTGCCGGCGCACGACGTGCCGGCACCGCGGCCTGTGACAGCCAGTCCGTGCCGGCGGGCAATCCTGACCGCCTCGACCACGTCGTCCGCGTTCTTGGGCATGACTACCACCTGGGGCACTACCCGGTAGTTCGAGGCGTCCGTGGAATATTCCGCGCGTCGACGGGTGCTGCTGTCAACGATGCCCGCAACGGCTGCGGTGAGTTCTTCGACAATCTGGTCAATGTTCATGCGTGGTGCTCGTCCTTGTCCCTGCGGCGGTGCGTGGTGGGAGGCTAGTACTGCAGGGGCTTGCCGCGCAGCTCCATGGCCCGGCGCACGCGGCTTTGTGCCAGCGAACGGGCGGCATGGTGGGTGGTGGAATCCAGCTTTTCCGCCTCCGCCAGCACGATGGCCGTGTTCGCGCGGAGCTTGTGGGAGACCGTCGTGAAGATCTGCTCGGTCTCGGGACGGAACGGCGAATACCGGGACTCCATGGCAAAGGCCGCACTGACGACGCCGCCGGCGTTGGCGACGAAGTCGGGCACTACCGTCACGGATGCCGCGCGCAACGCCTGCTGTGCCGCGGCGTTGGTGGGAAGGTTGGCGCCCTCCACCACGAGCTTGGCCGAGATGCCGCCCACGTTTCCCTCATGGATGACATCCTGCAGGGCGGCAGGGATCGCGATTTCGGCGTCGACGAACAACTCGGTGCCAGCCGGAATGGCCAGTTCCGGAAACTCTTTGACTAACCCGTCGCCGAGCCGCGACCGCATGGCCAGCAACCTGGGGATGTCCAGCCCTGCGGGATTGTGAAGCGCGCCCTCAGCAGTGGAAATCGACACGACGCTATAGCCGAGCTCATGAAGCTGGGCAGCCGTGGCATGCCCGACAGCGCCGAAACCCTGGATGGCCACGCGCTGGCCCTGGAGGCCGATGGTTGCTGCGGCCTCATCCGTGACTTCAGCCACGCCGTAGCCGGTGATGCCCAGCTGGTCGTAGGGTACGCCGCCGAGATCGTAGGGAGTTCCCACCGCTGCGCCCCGGTCGCCCAATTCATCGATGATGATGGCCGCATCGTTTTCCGTCAGCCCCATGTCCAGGCCAAAGACATACTCGGACGGGACTTCATTGCTCAGGGCCCGGACAAAGGAGCGGAGGATTGCTTCCTTGTGGGGTGAGTTGGGGTCGGCGCGGATGCCGGCTTTGGCGCCGCCGAAGAAGAGGTCGACGCCGGCCCACTTCCAGGTCATGACCCGGGCCAGGCGGGCAATCTCATCGACTGTCACGCCGGGCTGCATCCGGGTCCCGCCCTTGCCCATGCCGCGGGCGGTGTTGTCGATGACCAGAACGCCCTTCATTCCCGTTTTGGCGTCACTGACCGTGACGATCTTTTCCGGGCCCCATTCATCCATCATGTCGAACAGACTGGTCATCGCTGGATACTCCTTATGTGCTGGCGGCTAAGTGATCTGACGGGGGACTGACGGCGGAGACGGTGCCGGCCGGACCGGGCCGGCACCTTCTCCGCCGGGGTGCCTAGAGGAACTTCACGCCCTGGGCGAGCGGCAGCTGTCCCGAGTAGTTGACGGTGTTGGTGGCCTGGCGCATGTAGACCTTCCACGAGTCGGAACCGGACTCGCGGCCGCCGCCGGTTTCCTTCTCGCCGCCGAATGCGCCGCCGATTTCGGCTCCTGAGGTGCCGATGTTGACGTTGGCGATGCCGCAGTCCGATCCGCTGGCCGACATGAAGCGTTCGGCCTCGGCCTGGTCGTTGGTGAACACGGCCGAGGACAGACCCTGGGGAACGTCGTTTTGGATGGCGATGGCGTCGTCGAAGTCCGTGTATGTCATGACGTAAAGCAGGGGTGCAAAGGTCTCGTCCTTGACGACGGCGGTCTGGGCCGGCATTCGGACGATCGCAGGTTCCACGTAGTAGGCGCCGGGCTCGTCGTCGGCGTTCACGCGGCCACCGCCGCAGCGGACTGTGCCGCCCTGTTCCTGTGCCGCCTTAATGGCGTCCTGCATGCCATCGAAGCTGGACTTGTTGATCAGCGGCCCGATCAGGTTCTCCTCATCCAAGGGGGTCCCGATGCGCAGCGTGGCGTAGGCATTGACGAGCTTGTCGGTCAGTTCGTCGACGATCGATTCGTGCACGATCAGGCGGCGCATGGACGTGCAGCGCTGGCCGGCGGTTCCGACGGCGGCGAAGACGATGCCGCGCAGGGCCAGATCGAGATCGGCCGACGGCGCGACGATTGCTGCGTTGTTTCCGCCGAGTTCGAGCAGGGCGCGGCCGAAACGGCGAGCCACGCGGGGGGCGATTTCCTGGCCCATCCGTACCGAGCCGGTGGCGGAGAGCAGGGCAACGCGCGGATCATCAACGATCACCTGGCCGCCGGAACGATCGGCCAGGACCAGCTTGTGCAGGTCTGTCGGAGCGCCAACGTCCGCGACGGCGCGGCCCAGCAGGGCATCGGCGGCCAGTGCACTGAGCATGGTCATCCCCGAGGGTTTCCACACGATGGTGTCGCCGCACACAAGAGCCAGCGCCGTATTCCAGGAGTAGACCGCGACCGGGAAGTTGAAGGCAGAGATGACCCCGACAACGCCAAGGGGGTGCCAGGTTTCCATGAGGCGGTGTCCGGGCCGCTCCGAGGGCATGGTCTTGCCATAGAGCTGGCGGGACAGGCCGACCGCAAAGTCGCAGATATCGATCATTTCCTGGACTTCACCGAGAGCTTCGGACTGGATCTTGCCGGCCTCGGCCGTCACGATCCGCGCCAGGTCCTCCTTGTGTTCGGTCAGCAGCTCGCCCCAGCGCTTGACCAGGTTGCCGCGGAGCGGCGCGGGCACATCACGCCACGTTTTGAAGGCCTCGTGGGCCTGGCCGATCATCGTGTCGATGTCCGCCGGCGTGTTGACCGGCAGGGTCATCAAGACTTCGCCGGTCAGCGGCGAGGGCGCCTCGTGCGGGCCGCCGAGGGCGTCAACATTGACGCCGCAGGCCTCCAGTGCGTCGCGGACGATCGCTGCAAGTTCGGACGTTTGGGTCAGAGTTTCGGTCATCGTGATCTCCTGAGGTTGTTTGGTCTGGCGGGCTGATTAGTGGCTGAGTGTGATGTTGAGGCGGTGGGCCAGGGCCGCGATCGATGCGTCCTGCTGCAGCTGGTAGAGATCGTTCGGGTCATGGACCTCGAAGCCGACAATCTCGGACATCCGGTGGATGTCGTAGCTGGTTCCGACCTGTTCTTCGTCCTTGGAACCTTCCTCTGTCAGGTTTGATTGGAAGATCCCGGCGGCCGAGCGGGGGAGGAAGTCCTCATACACAATGGGCTCCGGGACGGCGATTCCCGCGTCGACAAGATCCGACAGGGAAGCCGTGCCGGCCAAGGATGCACCGGCCAGGGCGTCTTCATCGAGGCGGTAGGTGAAAAAGGCCAGTCCCTGCAGGGCCAGCTCCTTCTCGGTGCGGGGCAGGTTCTCCGCCCAGACCCCGGCGGCTACCTCGACGCGAGTCGTTCCCGCCGGGGCCGAGGCCAACCGTGCGTCCGACTCGGCGACCATCCGGTCGTAGAGATCGCGGCCCGCCACCGTCAAGGCAATTCCGCGGGCTTCGACTTCGCCGAAGCGCACCCGCAGTTCACCCTTGTTGGTGGATCCGTCGGCGTAGCGGAACACGCGGTTTTCACCGAGCGCCCGGAAGGACGTCTGGCGCAGGAGCAGATCCGGCCCGTCCCAGCGCGGCGGTCCTTGGATCTCATCGATCATGGTGATGCCGCGCGCCTGCATGCGCTTGTACAAATCATCGATGTCCAGCACCCGGGGTGTGAGGTGGTTTATGTGCGTTGTGGAAACGCCGCCGATGTCGGAGGCGACGGCGGAGACTGCCTCAAGCTTTTTGTACCACTCGTAGTCCACGGGGTCCCCGGAGAGTTCAAACGCCGCGGTGGCCAGCTCCAGCAGCCGGGCGGCGTCGTCCTCGTGGAGGCCGCCACCCGCGGCTGCCTTGTCCGCCAGGGTTAGCAGTTCCGCACCGAACAACTGCCGGGCACCGATGAATGCGGCCAGCTCGGCGCGGAGTTCGCGGTCAAAGAACCGCGGATCCTCGGCCGCCAGCATGGAGGTGAAGACACGGAAGGGATTCTTGGCCAGTTCAGCGCCGTCGATTGGGCGGAAGGCCGTCGAGACCACGGGCACGGAGCTTGAGGAAGCATCGCGAAGGTCATAGAAACCGACCGGGTACATGCCGAAGGCGGCGAAGACGCGGGCAACCTGGGCCATTTCCTTCGGGGAGCCGACGCGGATGGCGCCGTGGCGCTCAGCCGTCACCCGTGCAATGCTGCCCAGCCTTTCGGCGTCGGCGCCGTGCTTGGCGGCATACGCTTCGTTCACCTCGGTGGAAACCTCCACAAGCGTGTTGTAGGCGGGGACTTCCCTGCCGTACATCGCGGAGAGCCGCCGCGCGAACTCGGCTCGAAGTTCCCAGGTTTCAAGGGCGGTCATGGTGTGGTTCCTTTCAAGATCATGGCTATTGCGGAGGATGGGGCGCGGTGGCGTCCGGCGCTAGATGATGTGCACTTCTTGAATGAGCTGATCGGCCGTGCGGAACCGATCGGCGGAGAACGAGGCGGGGTCCATGAAGGATTCCCGGTCCAGGTAGACGTCCCGGACGAGCTCGCCGACGGCGGGACCCTGCAGGAAGCCGTGGCCGGAGAATCCAGTGGCGTAGTAGAAGCCACCCACGGAGCTGGACGCACCGATGAGTGCGTTGTGGTCCGGCGTGTTCTCATACAGTCCGGCCCAGCCGCACTCCAGCTCCGGAGCCTCCAGCGCGGGGGCGCATACGCGGGCGGCTGCGTTGAACTCCGGCAGCCATTCATGCGTGAAGTCACGGGCGAAACCAGGCTCCTGGTTGGAGTTGGAAATCCCCAGGAGCATGCCGTTTCGATAGTTGTGGAAGTACAGCGTGGTCGACAGGTCCAGCGTGAACGGCACGGTGGGCATGGGCGAGCTCATCTGGCGGGTCATGCCGATCTGCCGCCGCACCGGGACAACCGGCAGGTTGACGTTGACCATGTCGCCCACACGTTGGGACCACGCGCCGGCACAGCAGATGACGGCATCGGTGGTGATGGTGCCGCGATTGGTGGTCACTGAACTGATGCTTCCGCCTGACGCGGTCACATCCATGACTTCCGTGTGCTCAAGGATGCATACGCCCAACGCGGCGGCCGCGTCGGCATAGGCCCGGACCACTTTCCCCGGTTCCGCGAATCCGTCCTCCGGTGAGAACGACGCGCCGATGAGGGCTTCCTGGCGAAGGAAAGGGTTGATTTCGACTGCCTCGGCGGGGGAAATCATCCGGCTGTTGCTGCCGAGACCGTTTTGGATGACGGTGCTGCGCTCACAGTCCAGGATTTCGGATTCGCTCCGGCACAGGAACAGGTATCCCACCTTGCGCAATCCGATGTCGGTGGAGAAGCGCTGTCCGAAGCCCTCGAAGGCCCGCAGGCTGCGCTGGCCCAGCACTATGTTTGCCGGATCCGAGAAGGTCGCCCGTACGCCGCCGAGCGGCTTGGAGGATGATCCTTCGCCCAGATCGGAGCGATCAACGAGGACTATGTTGCGCACACCGGCTTCGGCCAGATGGAACGCGATGCTGGTTCCCATGATGCCACCGCCGATGATGACGACGGCCGCATGTGAAGGCTGTTGAGTCCCTGGGGGAAGCTGGAGCGACACCACATTTGACATTGATCGTCCTGTCTCTGTTGCGGAAGCCATACCCCATTGGCTCGCTTAGGGTATCAACTATCGGTAACGGGTTATATATAACCATCTTGGGGTCCGATGTGATCTACGTCAAGCAAAATGTTCCGCGAGATTATTTGGCGCTCAGTAGCGCCCGGGTGCCGAAGGTGGGCGTCGCACTGGGGATGCCGGGCGCTGCAGGGGGTTGCGGCCGTGCGGGTCCTGCGGGGCATTTCCGACGCCGGGAGGGGTGTTCGATGGTGTGGCGACGGAACTGCCGCCAGCGCTGCAGCCCGGGGCGGCGTTGGAGGTGCCCGTGCGGGCCGGGGAAGCGGCCCGGACGTCCTGGTGGTTGGGGCAGTGAGGTTAGGGAAGCGAGTAGCTGAGGTGTTCGACCATGAGGGACTCGGCGAGCTTCCGGTCCCCGGCAATGAGGGCGGCCAGGATGGGTCCGTGTTCGGCGGCGCTGGTGGCAAGCAGCCCGCGTTCAGCCAGGTGGTAGGAGCCGCTGATCCGGCTCTGGTCCCGGAGGTTTTCAATGATCTTCGTCATTCGGGTGTTGCCCAGCAGTTCAACTATGGCCAGGTGAAATTGCTGATCGTGTTCGAGGTAGTCGACCATGCTGTCGGGCTTGGCTGTCGCCAGCGCGGCTTCTGCCAGTTCGGCGAGCCGCTCGGCGTCGGCGGGAAAGACGCCTTGTTCGGCAACGCGGCCTACTGCGGTCACCTCGATCAGCAGACGGAGGTCATAGACCTCTTTTTGGTCCTTTGCGGTCATCTCCACGACTCGGAACCCCCGGTTCCGCACCACTTCAAGGAGTCCCTTTTCGCTCAGTGCCATCATCGCCTCGCGGACCGGGCTGTTCGAGACGCCCAGCTGCGTGGCCAGGGCGTTGGCCGAATAGATTTTGCCGGGCTGCATGTCACCGGACATGAGGGCGTGCCGAACTATGGAGGTGGCCTCGTCTTTGAGGGTGACCCGGCTTTCGCCCAGCTCAGATATCCCCGCAACGGCTATTCGTTGTTCCTGCATTTCGCTCCTCAGGCGGTGGTCCTCACGGCTAACACTAAGTCACAACGTGCGCGCCACCGGGAAGGGTCGTGATGAATTCCGTCTTGTTTCCACATATTCCGCGGCGATTTTAGTGCTTGACATCCATGCGTAATGCATGGAGATTGGTAATCGACAATCGATAGTGTGTCATACATCACCAAGCGGGTAGTTGGCGATGACATCGAATCGTTGGCAGGGACCAACTTCAGCTCTGATCAAAGGAGATCATTATGAACACTCGCAAAATCCTGGTGGGCGGCACTTCAATTGCACTGCTTGCGCTTTCGCTGTCCGGCTGCGCCGGTTCAGCGGAAAGCGCCGTTGCCAAGGGTTGCCAGCCGGAATCGACGTTCAAGACTATTTCCGCCGGGTTCCTGACCGTTGCCGCGCCGGAGTTCGCCCCGTTTTCCTCTAACAAGGACGGCAAGCTCACCGGCGTCGACGCCGACATCATCAAAGAGTTCGCCGCCAAGAACTGCCTGGACATCAAGGTCGAGTCGACGTCGTACGCAGGAACCATCCCGGCCGTCCAGAGCGGGCGCGCCGACGTGGCGATCGGCTGCTACTACCGCACCGCCGTCCGGGCCGAGATCGTCAGTCTTTCTGATCCGATCTACACCGACGAGATGGGGATCATTTCCGAGTCCGGGGTCAAGGACATCAAGGACCTCGAGAGCATGAAGGTGGGCACCGTCGACGGCTACCTGTGGGTGCCGGACATGAAAAAGGTCATGGGTGCAAACCTGACCATCTACCCCAGCGCCGTGGAGATGCAGGCCGACCTCAAGTCCGGACGCATCCAGGCCGGGATCGACGGGTTTGGTTCCGCAGTCCAGATGTACAAGAGCGACGCCAAGTACAAGGTGGCGGGCGCCAGCGCCGATCCCCGCGTCGTTGCCTCCAAAGAACCTGCCCAAATCGGATTTCCGATCGGGAAGGACAACGTCGACATGACCAAGGCCATGGATTCCTCCATCGCGGCCATGAAGTCCAGCGGCAAGATCGCGGAGGTCGTGAAGTCGTACGGTTTGCCCCAGTCGGCTGTCGAAACCGGTGAACCCCGTTTGGTGAAGTAGGGACGCCTCCCGTAGATCGTTCCGGCATCGCGAGCAAAGGAAACCAATTCCATGGATCCAACGACCAGCCGTTCGGGGCCTCAACCGTCGGTACCCGTCTTCCTCGACGGCGCCACCATAGCGTCGGCACTGACGGCGCGCGAGGCGGTTGCCGCCATGGAATCGGTCCTGGCTTCGGGGCTCGATCCCGAACTGAGTGCGCCAAGGACCCGGATGGAAACGGACGGCGGGACGTTCATGCAGATGCCGGCGACTAACGGCCAGTACGTAGGAACGAAACTCCTGACCATCACGGCGCGTAACGCCGCTTCGGCGTCCCCGGTCATCCAGGGACTCTATGCACTGTTCGGCGGCCACGACCAGCGGCCATTGGCTGTGCTCGACGGAGTGGCCTTGACCGAGCTGCGGACGTCGTCGGTATCCGCGATGGGGGCGATGCTGCTGGCCTCGCCCGGCCCCAAGCGCCTCGTCGTGTTCGGTGCAGGAGTGCAGGCGTGGGCGCACATCATGGCCTTTGCCGCGCTCTTTGAACTGAGCTGCGTGGAAATCGTGGGCCGCAATGCGGAAGCTGCGGAGCGGCTTGTGAAAAACGCCGAAGGAATCGGCCTGGCGGCCGCGGTGGTCGGCCCTGGCGCGGTGCGGGATGCCGATCTCGTCATTTGCGCGACGGCATCACCGGATGCCCTATTTGACGGGGGCCTGGTGAAGGCGTCCGCCGTGGTGGTGGCCATCGGCTCGCATGACAGGGAGCACCGCGAGCTCGATGACGCTCTTCTCGCCAGGGCCACGGTTTGCGTTGAATCGCTGGACTCGGCCGTACGTGAGGCAGGCGATGTCATCCAGGCCATGGAATCGGGTGCCATTGCCGGGCCCGCACAACTGATCACCCTGGCGGACCTGGTTTTGAAACGCCGGGAGGTGGCCGCGGACCGTCCGGCAGTATTCAAGACCACCGGCATGCCGTGGGAGGACCTTGCGGTCGCCGCGGCCGTCTACGAGGCCTGCATGTCCGGTGCCGGCTCGCACCGGTCCGGCGGACTGGAGATGCCGACGGGTCAGCTGGATGGGACCGGGGCACGGCATTGATGGAACCAGCACGACTATTAGAAATGGAACAACTGATGATTGAGCCTAATCTCCGGACCGGAAAGCCTGTTGTCCAGGTGAGGAATCTGGCCAAGGCCTACGGCCCGCACGTGGTGCTCCGAGACGTTTCCCTGTCAGTGCAGGAGGGGTCCGTCACTGCAATGATCGGGCCCAGCGGGGCGGGGAAGAGCACCGTCCTTCGATGCATGAATCTGCTGGAGCAACCGGACGGCGGCGAAATCGAGATCGACGGTCATCTCATCGTGGCCGGCAGGAAGCCCAACCCCAAGAATCTCGCAGCCCTTCGCCGAAGCGCCGGCATGGTGTTCCAGCATTTCAACCTCTTCCCGCACATGACGGTTCTTCGGAACGTCAGTTTGCCCCAGGAACGTGTTCTTGGGTGCACCCGCGACGAGGCCAACGAGAAATCAATGGAGCTTCTCAAACGCATGGGGCTGGCAGAGAAGGCCGACCAATATCCGTCCAGATGCTCCGGCGGCCAGCAGCAGCGCATCGCCATTGCCCGGGCCCTGGCTCTCGGCCCCCGGGTGATGCTGTTCGATGAGCCAACATCCGCACTTGATCCCGAAGTCGGGGTAGAAGTCCTCGAGGTCATGAAAGAGCTCGCGTCGACAGGCATGACGATGGTGGTGGTGACGCACGAGATGGCGTTCGCGGGAAACGTTGCCGATGAACTCGTGGTGATGGCCGACGGCGGAATCATCGAAAAGGGCGAGCCCGGGCAAATCCTGCAGGATCCGCAGCACGACCGCACGCGCCGATTCCTTCGCGCCGTGCTGGAGCGCTGAGCCGTGGAAATGCTCAGGGCCATCGCCATTGGCTTGCCGCTCACAGTCCTCGTGACCATTCTGGCTCTCATGATCGGCACCGTGGTGGCGCTGCCCATCGTCGCCGGACTGCGGAGCAAAAATCGGATCCTATGGCTACTGTCGCGCGCGCTGGTTGACCTGCTCCGAGGAGTCCCGCCCGTGGTGTGGCTCTTTATCCTGTACTACGGAGTCTCCATCGGCGCCATTCGGCTCACGGCATTGCAGGCCGGCGTCCTGGGCCTTGGCGTGGTGGCTGCGGCATATCTGGCCGAGATCTTCCGCGGCGCCATTTCTTCAATTCCCAAGGGCCAGTGGGAGGCCAGCTCGGCGCTCGGTTTCCACCGCGCCACGGTCTGGAGCCGAATCATCGGTCCGCAAACGGCACGGGCCGTCGTCCCGGCCTACACTACCTTCGCCATCGGGCTGCTCAAGGATTCCTCCATCGCCTCCTCCATCGGCGTGGCTGAGATAGTTTTCATGTCCAGCCAATACGCCCGGCAGTCCGGCGAGGGCATCATGGTGTTCTTCGTGGCTGCGGGCGTCTACATTCTTTTGAGCGTTCCGCTGGGACTGCTCTCGAGGCATCTTGACGTCAAGATGCGAAAGGCGGTGGCCCGATGAACAACCTAGTCGATGTTGCGATCCAATATGCGCCAACACTTTTTGATGGCCTTCAAGTCAGCCTTTCCCTGACCCTCCTCAGCCTGGCGTTTGGCTTGCCCATCGGACTCTTGTTCGCGTTCGGTGTCACAGCCGGAAACAAGCCCTTCCGCTATGTTTCGGTGTTCTTAGTTGAAGTGGGCCGCGGCGCCCCTGCCCTGGTGCTCCTGCAACTCATGTACTACGGCCTTCCGAATGCCGACATCACCCTTAGCTCCCTGGCCTCGGCGTCTTTGGCTCTGACATGGACAACGGCCGCATACAGTGCCGAGCTGATCCGTGGCGGCATCCAGTCGGTGCCACCGGGTGAAGTCGAGGGGTCCCATGCGCTGGGCATGAGCTACCGCGACTGCCTGCGGTTCGTGGTCATCCCGCAGGGACTGCGCATCGCCCTTCCTTCGCTGATGGGCTTTGCAGTACTGCTGTTTCAGGCGACGTCCCTGGCGTACTCAGTAGCCGTGCCGGAACTCATGAGCCAGGCGTACTCGATCGGCTCATCAACGTTCCAGTATCTGCCGGTCTTCATCATCGCCGGCCTGCTCTATGCGGCCATCTCGATTCCCGCAACGTGGCTGTCCGTCTATGCGGAACGCGTGCTGAGCCGGCACCTTTAGCCGATGTCAGCGACCAATCAGATGAAAACCCCGCAATCAGCCATAGTCGTCGGTGCCGGCATCGTCGGCTTGTCGACGGCCTGGCACCTGCAGCAGCAGGGGTTGTCGGTCACTGTCGTTGACAGGGTCGGGCCGGCTGCCGGTGCCAGTTGGGGCAACGCCGGCTGGGTGACCCCGGGCCTGGTCATGCCCCTGGCGGAGCCGGGCGCCTGGAAGTACGCACTGCAAAGTCTGACCGACCCCGACGCCCCGCTGCACGTGCCGCTGCGGTTCGACCCGCAGCTGTGGAAGTTCCTCCTGCGTTTCGCCGCCAACATGAATGCCCGGAAGTGGCAGCAAACCATGTCAGCGCTCCAGCCCATCACGAGGACCGTGGACGAGTCCTTCGCCCAGCTGAAGGCGCGTGGCATTGCTTCTCCGGTGGTTGCGGCCCCCTACGTTGCAGGCTTCAGCAGCGCCGAGGCCGCCGCAGCGTTCCGGACGGAGCTCGAACACCTCCATGCCATGGGCCAGAGCATCGGTGTCAGCACACTGGCCGACGGGAACCGTCCGGCAGTGCTCTCCGACGCCGTGGTGCACGGCCTGGAAATATCCGGACAGAGCTATCTGGATCCGGGTGACTTTGTCTGTGACCTTGCCCGGGCCTTCGAAGCGTGCGACGGTCAGATCATGGACGGCACAAACGTCTGTTCTGTTGACGCTGGGCCTTCGTCGGCAGCCGTGACGACTGACGACGGAAGCCTTCTCACAGCCGAAGTCCTCGTCCTTGCCACCGGCGCCTGGCTGCCTAAGCTGGCCAATAAGTGGGGCTTGAAAATTGGCGTCCAGGCGGGCCGAGGATACTCGTTCACTGTCGACGGCGATTGCCTGCCGAGCGGGCCCCTGTACTTTCCCGAACAACGAGTAGTCTGCACGCCGTACCAGGGGGCACTTCGGATCGCGGGAACAATGGAGTTCCTTGATCCCGACGAGCCTCTGGATTCTTCCAGGCTTGAGTCCGTCGCAAGAGCCATTCGTCCACTGCTGCAGGGCATCGATTGGTCATCACGACGCGACGCGTGGGTCGGCTCCCGCCCGATCACGCCAGACGGGCTGCCCATCGTTGGCCGCCTGGCCTCGAACAGAATCTACGCAGCGGGGGGACACGGCATGTGGGGGATGGTTTTAGGACCGGCAACGGGCAGGTTACTAGCCGAGCAAATCGTGACCGGTGCCATGCCGGAGCAGATAGCGGCGTTCAACCCGTTGCGCAGATAGGACCGTCAACCGGGTTCCAGTTGCGAATTATCAACAATGAAGGGCACATTCATGCGAATTCTCGTCATCGGCGCCACTGGAACGGTGGGGCAAAACGTGGTCCGGGCGTTGTCCGCACACCACGAAAAGGTTGGTGAAGGGCGGCTGGAAATCATCCGCGCGTCACGGTCATCGACCGAACATCCCGTAGATTGCCGGGACGATGCCAGCGTCGAAGCACTCTTTGACAGGGTAGGGACGGTGGATGCGGTGGTCAGCACGATTGGGGGAGCCAAGTGGGCGTCGGCAACGGATGCAACCTTGGAAACGTACGCGTCGACCGTTAATGGCAAACTGCTGTGCCAGGTTCGCATCACCCTGGCGGCCCGCGGCCATGTCCGGCCGGGCGGTTCCATCACCTTGACAAGCGGGATCGTGGGAAATTATGCCTTCCCAGGGGGCTCACCCAGCGCCATCGCCAATATCGGCCTTGACGCCTTCGTCAAGAGTGCTGCCGCGGAGCTGCCGCACATGCGATTAAATACCGTCAGCGCCACGGTGCTCGAAGAGTCCGCTGACGCATATTCAACGGTGTTTCCCGGCTTCCCTGCCGTACCGGGCGCAGTGGCGGCGGCCGCCTATGTGCGCAGCGTCTACGGTGCCGAAACTGGGCAGACTATCAAAACCTGGTCCTAGCCAGGACGTGCCTCTATGGTTTTCGTCAAGAGGCTTCGGTTATGTTCCGTAATTCGGGGTCTTAGGTTTCCTGTCCCCTGTCTGCAGGAGTGTTCGTCCGGGATGGACGTGCCTGAGCAGCGGGTGACCGGCGCGATGCCGAATGTGAAGACGCTGATTTGAACTAGAAGATGCTGATACGTCCTCGCCTCTGCGCGTAGCGCTGATTCCGGGTGAGTCCGCTCTGGTGCGCCGCCCCAATCGACCGCCGTGCCACGATGTCGTTGGCAGCGGCGTGCGTAACAATGCCATTCGGCGAATCGGGTTACGGCAAGGAACTGTCCTCGCATTCCATCGACGAATACTCGCAGGTCAAGCACGTAATGATCACGAGCATCGACTAGCGGTCCCGAATCCAGCGACCAGGCGAAGGCCGCGGGTGAGGCGGGAGATATGAGTCTTGACTGAACTTGTCTCGTCCTCGCCCGCGGAACAGCTCAGGAAACCATCCCGATGGGAGTCAACAAGTTGGACACAGATCAGGTCGTTGCTGATTTCCGCGTCAACGACCAAAGTCAGCTGCATGAAAGGCTGAACGCAGCGGTCGCCATTGCTCGCGCCGAAGGCCTTGCCGACAGAACTCGCGGTGTTCTCGTCACTCGACACGGCTAATACAGGTTCTCCGTGACCCTGTCGCACGATGTTCCATGCGGTCTCGTCGTTGAGCGAGACCATGCACGCCGGCCCTAGGATGGAGCCGTTCGGGGCAGAGGACGCTTAATCCCGCGCGGGCCGACGGGCGGGCGACGGCGTGCATCCGACGGGCGGGCGATGGGCGGCCGGCGGCGGCGACCGTTTGGGGGCCGTCCAGCCGGCCG
>Ga0247818_10001709_pt1 | contig 14060 bp, 12 predicted proteins | sample 13C_Glucose_Day1_FD_192424 | JGI IMG/M metagenome (GOLD analysis project Ga0247818, IMG submission 192424) | Soil microbial communities from agricultural site in Penn Yan, New York, United States - 13C_Glucose_Day1 | ecosystem: Environmental > Terrestrial > Soil > Agricultural land | place...
AAGCCCGCTCCCACAGGATTTTGTGGCGTTCGTAACAGCCGTGAACGACGCCAAACCCTGTGGGAGCGGGCTTGCCCGCGATGGGGCCCGCCTAATCAACAAAAATTGTTCCTGACAAATCCCGGCAATAAAAAAGCCCCTCCTCCGAGGGGCTCCTTGTAAAGCAATCAACCAACCAATATCACGCCATCTGAATAATGGTCTGCATGATGGTGCTCTGGGTGGAGATGGTCTTGGCGTTCGCCTGGTAGTTGCTCTGCCCCTTGATCAAGTCGACCAGTTCGTTGGTCAGGTTGACGTTGGACTCTTCCAGGGAGTTGGATTCGATCATCCCCAAGGTACCGCTTTGCGGCGCATCAAAGCCGGGAATGCCCGACGCATAGGATTCTTTCCAGCTGGAGCCGCCAATAGGCTGCAAACCTTGTTCGTTGGTAAAGCTGGCGAGCGAGATCTGACCGATAGCCTTGGTCTGGTAGTTGCTGAAGTTGGCCAGCAGCACCCCGCTACCGTCGATGCTCAGGCTGGTGATCTGGCCGGTGGCGTAACCGTCCTGCGCAGGAATCGAACGTGCGGTATCGGCGTTGAACTGCGTCGTGCTGCCCATGGCGATGGTCAAGCCCTCCGGGTTGGCGGCGGCACCGTTGGCTGCCCACACGCCATTGGTCACCTTGCCGGGAGTCCAGCCGGTGATCTTCAGATCGTTGCCGATTGTCGCGGTGGGTGGCGTGGTCGGCGGCGTCACCGGCGTGCTGACCGACACCAGCTTGCCGCTCGAATCGAACGTCATGGTCGAAGGGATTGAAGGGTTGGCAAGGATCGCAGGGGTACCAGGGATGGCTGGGGTGCCAGTGTCCCCTGGGATAGAAGGGTCAGCCGGGATGGCAGGAATCTCAGGGGTAGCAGGGGTAGCAACCACAGCAGGGTCGGTGCCATCCGGGTTGCGGCCATCGATCAGGGTGTAGGTGTCCCAGGTATTGGGGCCCGTCTTGACCATGTACTGATCCATGACGTGCTGGTTACCCTGGCTGTCGAATACCGGGGTGCTGAATTGCTTGGTGAAGGTGGCCTGCTTGGACGGATCGAACCGGTTAGCGGCAATCGATTGATCGATCACATCAGCCGTGGAGTTCAGGTTGATCGTCGACGAAATCGTGCTGGTCGACTTCGGCGCCAGATTCGAAGTATCGATGCGCAGGTCGGTCAACACACCGTTCTGAATCTTGCCATTGGCGTCCACACCGTAGCCCTGCAGACGCGCAGAGCCGTCAGTGTTGGTGACGTAGCCTTCCTTGTCGACCTTGAACGTACCGGCACGGGTGTAGGACAGCGAACCGCTGTTATTCAGTACGAAGAAGCCTGAACCGTTGATGCCCATGTCCAACACGTTGCCGGTGTTGTTGATGTCGCCCTGGGTGAACTGCTGGGCAACGTTGGCCAGGCGCACTCCGCTTCCAACGGCCTTGCTGCCGGTACCCAGCTTGCTCGCCGAGTAAACGTCCTGGAATTCGGCACGGGACGATTTGAAACCGGTGGTCGCGACGTTGGCGATGTTGTTGCCGGTCACGTCCAGTTGTTTGTTGGCTGCATAGAGACCGCTAAGGCCGATATTGAAAGACATAATCCACTCCTTTGTGCCGTGTTAGTCGGCTCTACATACCAATGGTTTGTACTTTGGACAGGGCGACGCTGCCCAGCCCGGCCAGGTTGAGCATCAACTCACCGCCGGTCTGGCTGATGGTCACGCTGTTGACGGTCGCCGGCAGATGGGTGATCAGTGCCACGGCCTGATCATCAATGGTGGTCGCAGCGGCGAAGGTATAAGTGCCTGACTCAACCGTTTTGCCTGCATCGTCCTTGCCGTCCCAGATGAAGCTGGCATTGCCGGCCGACTGACTGCCCAGGTCTATGGTGCGAACGGTCTTGCCGTCCTTGTCGCTGATTTTCAAGGTGGCACCGGCCACCGAATCCGGGATCACCACCGTGCCGGTCATGCTCTTGGAGGTGTCGACCACGGCTTTGTCGCCCGGCGCAATGACCGAACGCCCCACCAGCGACGACGCCTGCAATGCCTGGGACGAGTTGTAGTTGCTGGCGAGGCCCGTCACCGTGTCGTTAAGCGAGGTGATCCCTTCCAGACTGCTGAACTGCGCCAATTGCGCGACGAACTCGCCGTTGTCCTGCGGCTCCAGCGGGTTCTGGTTTTTCAGCTGGGTGACCAGCAACTGCAGGAATGCATCCTTGCCCAGGGCTTTTTTGCCAGTGGCGCTGTCCGTTGCCGACGCCAGGCCGCCGGTAGCGGTATTGGTCTTGATCGAGGAGTTGGCCAGGATGTCGTTGAGGTTCAAGCCACTGGTGGTATCAATCACACTCATCTGAGTCGTCCCCTATCACTGACCCAGGGTCAGGACCTTCTGCATCATGGTCTTGGCCGTGTTCATCATTTCGGCGTTGGTCTGGAACGAACGGCTCGCGGAGATCATGTCGGCCATCTCTTCCACCACGTTGACGTTGGGGTAATAGACGTAGCCCTTGGCGTCGGCTGCCGGATGGTTCGGCTCGTACCGTGCGTCCAGATTGCTCTGGTCTTCGACGACGCCCAGCACTTGCACGCCCTGGCCGGCGGCGTCCTGGTTCTGGAACAGCGAATCGCCGCCGCCACTCTGGGCACCCTGGTACATGGTGGCGAACACCGGGTGACGCGCGCGGTAGGTCTGGTCAATGCTCGAAGAGACGGTCTCGGCGTTGGCGATGTTACTGGCGACGGTGTTCAGGCGAGTGGTCTGGGCACTCATGCCGCTACCGGCAATGTTGAAAACGCTGGCGAGGGACATGAATCATTCTCCACGAAGGGCTGAGATCAACCCTTTGAATTTGCTGTTGAGCAGGGTGAAGCTGGCCTGGAAGTTGACCGAGTTTTCCGCGTAGGCCGATTGCTCGAGCTGAGCGTCCACGGTGTTCTGGTCGATCGACGCTTGCATCGGCGTGCGATACAGCAGCGACTCATCTCCGCTACCCAGGCCTTCGGCTTCGATATGACGGTTGTTGGTCATGTTCAAGGCGAAAGAGCCGCCCTTGGTCTTCTCGTTCTGCGCGGCGAGCACTGCCGAAAAGTCCAGGTCCCGAGCCTTGTAGTTCGGGGTGTCGGCGTTGGCGATGTTGTTGGCCAGGACTTCGGCGCGCTTGGCGCGAAAGCCCAGGGCCTGTTCGTGGATACCGAGCGCTTTATCGAAGCTGATGCTCATGTCGGATACCTTCGGGTGACCTGATTTTCGTAGCTTGACTTTTACAAAAGCAAGCGTCGTGCCAATTCAAAAAAGCCCGTAAACCGGGGCTTTGCGGGCAGGGGGAAGCTGGCAATGCCAGAAAAGCGGCAACCGGTTTCCGCTGTCTGCCGCTTTTCTGCCGCTTCACACCAATTAGCGAAACACCACCACGCCCCTGTAGGAGCCGGCTTGCCGGCGAAGGCGTCCGTCCAGTCGACAAATGCGTTGACTGACCCGCCGCCTTCGCCGGCAAGCCGGCTCCTACACCGGACGTGGTGTCGGCGGAAAATCACCTGGCATAAAAAACGGGAGCCATTGAGGACTCCCGTTGTTTGATGCTGCCACTCAATCACTTCGCCTGGTAAATAATCCCCGGGCTGCACTGAACCATCTGGTAATGATCCGGCAAACCGTTCAGCGCTTCGGACGCACCGAGGAACAGATAACCGCCGCGCTTCAACGTGCCGTGAATACGCAACAGGATGTCTTTCTTCACCTCGGCGGAGAAGTAGATCAGCACATTGCGGCAGAACACGATGTCGAACTTGCCGAGGCTCGCGTAGCTGTCCAGCAGGTTGAACGAGCGAAACTCCACCCGGCTCTTGATCGGTGCCTTGATGGCCCAGCGACCCGGTCCCTTGGGGTCGAAATATCGCTGCAGGCGCTCGGGTGACAAACCGCGGCCGATGGCCAGGCTGTCGTACTCGCCGCTCTTGCAGTTGGTCAGCATGGTACCGGACAGGTCGGTGGCAACGATCTGCACCCCCATTTTCAACTGGCCCAGGTTGACCCGTTCGAACTCCTCGATCGACATCGACAGCGAATACGGTTCCTGACCCGACGAGCAAGCCGCCGACCAGATCCGCAGGCGCTGGCCAGGGGCGGCCTTGATCGCTTCGGGCAGCACCTTGTTCTTCAAGACTTCAAACGGATAGGTATCACGAAACCACAGGGTTTCGTTGGTGGTCATGGCATCCACCACCATTTCGCGCAACCCGCTGCGCGGCTGGGTCTGGATGCGCTGAACCAGCTCACCCAGGGACTTGATGCCTTGCTGTTCCATCAGTTTGTTGAGACGGCTCGCGACCAGGTACTGCTTGTTTTCACCGAGCAAAATGCCACAGGCTTTTTCCAGGAAGACCCGGAACTGTTCGAAATCCAAATTACCCGTAGACAAAGATACCGCCTCTTAAATCGTGTTGACCGCCAGGGGCAGAAGGCCCCTAGCTGATGTCTGCTGCTTTGATCCGGTCAACTACCCGGGATGCCAGGTCATCAGGACGGAATTTGGCCAGGAAGTCATCGGCACCGACTTTCTTGACCATCGCCTGATTGAATACACCCGACAACGAAGTATGCAGGATGATATGCAGCTTTTGCATGCGCGGGTCGTTGCGGATCTCGGCCGTCAGGGTGTACCCGTCCATTTCCGGCATCTCGATATCGGAAATCATCATCAGGAACTCTTCTTCCGGCTTCTTGCCCTCCTCGACCAACTTGCGCAGGTAATCCAGCGCTTGCCGGCCGTCGTTCAGCGCCACCACTTCGACGCCGACCGTTTGCAGGCAACGCGAGACCTGCTTGCGCGCCACCGACGAGTCGTCGACCGTCAGCACGCGCAAGGACAGCGCTTTGTGCCGGGTGTCGCCATCCACCACGCCGACGGAAATGGCCTCCGGGGTCGGCGCCACTTCCGCCAGCACCTTCTCCACATCGATGATTTCGACCAGCTGATTGTCGACCCGGGTCACCGCCGTCAGGTAATGATCGCGGCCCGTGCCCTTGGGCGGCGGATGAATCTCCTCCCAATTCATGTTGACGATGCGCTCCACCGAGCGCACCAGAAAACCCTGGGTCTTGGTGTTGTACTCCGTAATGATCACGAAGGGATTGCTTTGATCACGCAACCGACCGGATCCGGTCGCCATCGCCAGATCGAGAATCGGAATAGTCGCCCCACGAATACTCGCCACACCGCACACGACAGGATTGGACTTGGGCATCAGGGTCAGCTTGGGGCATTGCAGCACCTCACGAACCTTGAATACGTTGATCCCATACAGCTGCTGGCCGTCGAGACGGAACAACAACAGCTCAAGGCGATTCTGCCCCACCAGTTGCGTGCGCTGGTTTACCGAATCCATTACACCAGCCATGCCCAGACTCCTACTCCAACGCTAAGTGTGTTGCGACGCACATTCATCACTAAACGGCACGGCGCTTGCTTTTTAACCTTTATGAACCCAGACCCGACATTTTTCCGACGCCTGACCTCCAACTGCCGACAAGGGTGCGGCGTGCTGGCGGCCGTGTGCCTGTTCAACGCCGGCAGCCCGGCCATTGCTGACACGGTCACCTTGCCTGACATGCTTATCGGCGTCACTCAAGGCTTTCTTGAATTCTCCGTGGAAGACTATCTGTCGAGCAGTCAAACGGAAGGCCGTTACGAGATCCAGGTCAACCCGCTCGACCCGCGATTGCGCATGCCAATGTGCGACAAGGAATTGACAGCCTCCCTCGAGAGCCCGGCCAGGCCACTGGGCCGGGTCACGGTCAAGGTTCGCTGCGAGGGCACCTCGCCCTGGACAGTGTTCGTACCCGCTCAAGTACGCCTGTTTCGCGACATTGTGACCACCACCCGCCCTCTGCGCCGCATGGGTATTGTCGAGCCCGAGGACGTGAGCTTGCGCGAGCGGGACATCAGTCTGATCAACCAGGGTTACCTGACCTCGGTCGATCAGGCGATCGGACAGAAACTGACCCGACCAATGGTCGCCGACCAGGTCATTACCCTGGTGCATCTGGAACAGGCTGAAGTCATCAGCAAAGGCGATCAGGTGGTGATTACCGCCCGCAGCGGTACACTCAGCGTGCGCATGCCCGGTGAAGCACTGTCCAACGGCAGCCTGCGTGACCAGATTCGAGTGAAAAACCTCAACTCCCAGCGGGTCATCAAGGCGCAAGTCATCGCACCGGGTCAGGTGGAAGTGGCCATGTAGGGCAGTGTCTGTGTGAGGAAGTGGCGCGCCACCCGACTGTTCCCTAAACTGTGCTGCATGCAGGGCAAGCGCTGACGCGCGCAAGCTCATTGAGAAATGGGCCTAAAGTTTTCCCGGGTATGGCCGAAAACATGGCAAGCGTCCAAATACCCAGAGGTTTTTATCATGGTCATCGATTTCAACCGATTGAACAGCTCCTCGCCACCGATGGGCAGTACCCGTACCGCCGCCGCCAGGGAAACCGCCGACGCCGGCAAATCCGCGCCGCTCAATACCCCGGCCGAACAGGCCAGCACCGTCAAAAGCGGGGAATCGGTACACATCAGCAATGAGGCTCAACAGTTGCAGAAGGTCACTGACACGCTGCGCGATCAGCCCGCCGTCGACAAAGCCCGAGTGGCCGAGTTGAAAGCAGCGATTGCCGATGGCAGCTACAAAGTCGACAGCAACCGTGTCGCCAGCAAACTGCTCAACTTCGAAGCCCAGCGCTAGGCCACGGCCCGCGCCAGGCTTTTGGACGCTTAAAACCCAAGGCCAGCCATGCACGACACGAATCTGCTGCAATTGATCAACGACGACTTTGCGCCTGCGCAACACTTGCTGCAGTTGCTGCAAACCGAATCCATCGCCTTGCACGGTCGCGACATGCCGCAGCTCGAAGACATTCTGGCGCAGAAACAGGCATTGATCGTTCTACTCGAGCAGCATGGCCGCAAGCGCAGTGAAATCCTCGCCAGTCTCAATTTGCCTATCAATCGCCAGGGTCTTGAGCAGTTGGCCAGCCAATCGAGCGTCGGTGAACAGTTGCTGGCACAAAGCGATGTGCTGACCGACCTCCTGGCTCAATGCCAGACCGCCAACCTGAAAAACGGCCAGTCGATTGTGATGCAGCAGGCCGCCACGGCCACCCAGCTGAAAATCCTCACCGGCGGCGAGCCGCCAGCGCTTTACAATGCCCGCGGATCCTTCTCCACGCTGGCAAAGCCACGCCCCCTCAGTCAGGCATGAGCCTGCCGATAAGCGCGCCCTATCAAGACGCGAAACATGCTGGCAAAATACTGGCCAGCCGCAGTCATATTTTGTCCGGAGATTGATGAACCGTGTCCAATGCCTTAAATGCGGAAGATGCTCCGCAGCCACCCAAGGTGCTTACCACGCCTCTGGAGATCTCCGGCAACCTGCGCCAGCTGCAAGACAGCCATGATCCGCTGATCATCACGTTCCACGAGCGCAGTCAGCGCTTCCAGAGCTATCTGGTGGACATCGACCGTGAGCGTAAAACGATCGTCCTGGATGAAATGATTCCCCGTGATGGCGAGCGCTTTCTGCTGGCCGGCGAACCCTTCAAGGTCGAAGGCTTCCACGACGGCGTGCGCATTGCCTGGGACAGCAACGGCCCACTGACCATCGACGAGTCCGGCGATACCCGCTGCTACCGCGGCCCGCTGCCCGATCAAGTGGTCTATCACCAGCGCCGCAATGCCTTTCGCGCAGCGTTGAAGCTGGCACAACTGGTCAACGTCGATCTGGACGGTGAAAAGCTCAAGGCGCCGATCAGCGGCAAATTGCTGGACATTTCCGCCACCGGTTGCAAGTTGCGCTTCGAAGGCGACATCAGCAGCCGCCTGCAGCTGGGCCAGGTGTACGACCGCTTCGCCGCCGCCCTGCCCTTTGGCAAAATGACCGCACCGGTCGAGCTGCGGTACCTGCACTTCGAAGAAAGAATCTCCACCACCTTCGCCGGCGTACGCTTTCACAACATGAGCGGATTGGTGCAGCGTCAGGTCGAGCGGTTCGTCTATCAGCTTCAGCGCGAAGCGCGGCGCTTCGACAAAGACGACTTCTGATACAACGCTCCAATAAAAAACGGGCAGCCCCTTGCGGTGACTGCCCGTTTTTTTTGTGCCCGAAAGTTAAGGCCTGGCCTCGGTAAAGCTTTGCTCACGGCCCAGGTCTTCGTCATCCGCGGACGAATCGGTTTCGGTCACCGGTTCGCGCTCAGGCTCAGGCTCGGGGTCCGGCTCGGGTTCGACCGGGTTCTGCATCTGCTCCTGCACCACCTGCTCATCGACCCGTGGATCAAGGCAAGCCACCAGCGGTGAACTCGACATACTGTCCGGCATGGCGACGTGATGCAGCGGTGCATCGTCCACCTGGTGCAGATTGGTGACCGCTTTCGGACGAATCCGCCAGACCAGCACCAACGCGAAGAAACTGAAGAAGGCGTACAGCATCTGGCTGCCGAACAGTTTCATCAGCACCCCCGCCACCAACGGCCCGATACTGGCGCCGACGCCATAGGTCACCAGCAGCATCGCCGTCAGGGAAACCCGACGGTCACCCTCGACATGGTCATTGGAGAACGCCACCGCCAACGGGTACAGGCAGAACTGCACCAACGAGCAGAGGAAACCGGCGATGAACAACACCTCCAGCGGCACCTGCTTCATGATCGCCAGCGGCAATGCAGCCAGCGCCAGGCTGAAGGCAAAACAACGGATCAACAGCGCCCGGTCATAACGATCGGACAGCCAGCCCAACGGCCATTGGACCAGCAGGCCGGCGAAAATGCAGCTACCCATGAACAAACCGACTTGCTCCGTGGACAAGCCTTGCTGCGAGGCGTACAGCGGCGCCAGACCGTAGAACGAACCGACGATCAACCCCGCCCCCAGCACCGTGCTCAACGACTGCGGCACGCGCTTGATGAAGAACCTCGGCTCCATCGGCGCCGGGTGCAACGCCGCCGGGTGAATCCGCTGGGTCAGGGCCACCGGTACCAGGCACAGCGCGAAGCACAGGGCGACCAGCATCAGCAATTCCAGACCCAGCCCCGGGTGCATGACCAGAATCAGCTGACCCAAGACCAATCCCAGGTAGGACGCGATCATGTACCCGCTGAACACGATGCCCCGTTGCTTGGCTTCCGCCTGCTCATTGAGCCAGCTTTCGATGACCATGTACTGGCACATCATGCCGAGGCCGACGATGACCCGCAGAAACAGCCACGCGGGCAGCCAGTCCACCAGGCCATGACCCAGCACCGCCGCACCGACGATCCCGGCACAGGCCGAATAGGCGCGAATATGCCCGACCCGGGCAATCAGCCGATGGCCGATCTTGCCACCCAGCACCAGGCCGAAATAGTTGGCCGCCATCAACGCACCGACCCACAGGCTGTCGACATGATCGGCAGCCAGGCGCAAGGCCAGGTAAGTACTCAGCAAGCCCGAGCCGATCAACATCATCAGCGAGGCAAAATAAAGCGCTCGAAAGGGTTTCCAGATTTGGCGCATCGGCGTTCCGAGCGGCTCCTTGCAGTGAGTAACGGACTATCCGAAAAGATAGCCCGGTGTCGACGAATCGTCAGGCCTGGGCCGCTAAAACACGCCGCTCCCAGGGAGTAATTTCATCAAGGAAGCTGGTCAACTCCAGGGTCTTCGAAGCGACGTAGCCTTCGATGAATTCCTCGCCAAACAGTTCCTTCGCCAATTGACTACGTGTCAGACGCTCGAGAGCGGCATGCAAGGTACACGGCAATGAAAGATTATCCGGCACCTCGAATTCGCCCTGGATCGCCTCGCTCGGCTCCAGTTGGTTTTCGATACCATATAACCCGGCAGCCAGGCTCGCGGCAATCGCCAGATACGGATTGGCATCAGCGCCCGGCAAACGGTTTTCAACCCGACGGGCGACCGGCGAACTGGCCGGAATGCGCAAGCCGGCCGCACGGTTGTCGTGGGACCAGCAAGCATTGTTCGGTGACGCAAGCGGATGACACAAACGTTGATAGGAGTTCACGTTAGGCGCGAACAACGCGGTGAAATCCGCCATGCCCGCCTGCTGGCCGCCGATGAAATGACGGAAGACCGCAGTCGGCTCTCCGGCCTCGTCGCTGAACACGTTACGCCCGGTGCCGATCTCGACGACGCTCTGGTGAATGTGCATCGAACTGCCCGGCGTGTGCGCCAACGGCTTGGCCATGCAGACCACGGCCAAGCCATGCTTGAGCGCGACTTCCTTGAGCAGATGCTTGAACAGGAACGTCTGGTCGGCCAGCAGCAATGGATCGCCGTGCAGCAGGTTGATCTCGAACTGGCTGACGCCCATCTCGTGCATGAAGGTATCGCGCGGCAAGCCCAAGGCCGCCATGCACTCGTAAACCTCACTGAAAAACGGCCGCAAGCCGTTGTTGGAACTGACGCTGAAGGCCGAATGACCGTCCTCGCGACGTCCGTCCAGGCCTACCGGTGGCTGGAAGGGTCGAGTCGGGTCGGTGTTGGGCGCGAAGACAAAAAACTCCAGCTCGGTCGCCACCACCGGTGCCAGGCCGAGGGCGGCGTAACGCGCGATGACGGCCTTGAGCTGGCCGCGGGTCGACAGATTCGAGCTCTCGCCGGTCAACTCATCCGCATCACAAATGGCAAAAGCTCGCGGTTGCTTGCTCCAGGGTAACCGATGGATCTGCGCAGGATCGGGCACCAACGCCAGGTCGCTGTCATCGCTGCCGTAGAACCGCGCCGGCGGATATCCGCCCATGATGCATTGCAGCAGCACGCCCCGCGCCATCTGCAAACGTCGCCCTTCGAGAAAACCTTCGGCGGTCATCACCTTGCCACGGGGCACGCCATTCAAGTCCGGCGTGACACATTCAATCTCATCAATGCCCGTCAATCGCTGCGCGAGTGAACGCTGGCCATCGGTCGTCATGACGCAATCCTTGTTATTGTGCGAGCCGCGAACGGCGACCCGTACAAAATAGGCTCCGCGTGTTCGGAATTTCAAGCATCGACACTCAAATACTTCATCGCCAATGACCACGTCACACTGTAGGAGCCGGCTTGCCGGCGAAAGCGGTGTTTCAGTCGACATCTTCGCTGGATGTCAGAACGCCTTCGCTGGCAAGCCAGCTCCTACAGGGGGGGTGCATTCAGGTAGATAGCGGCTAAACAGCCGCCGCCCGAGGAAGCTAAATATTTGAAGGCGTTATCGAAAAACGGGATTATCCTGACTCATTGAAGTGCCCCGCCCGTCGCTTGAACTCCAGACGCTTTCCGTCGCTGCCAAAGGCCGAAGTCATGACCACCACTCCCAAACGCTCGGACACCGTTTCCGGGCCAAAGGCCTTGAGCCCCAGTACCCTGGATTTTCCGGTGGTGGGCATTGGCGCGTCGGCCGGGGGGCTGCAAGCGATCAAACTGTTCTTTGAAAACATGCCCCAGGACAACGGCATGGCGTTCGTGATCATTCTTCATCTATCTCCCGACCACCAAAGCATCGCCGATCAGATCATCCAGGAATCGACCCGGATGCCAGTGCTCCAGGTCACCGAAACGGTGCCCATCGAGAAAAACCGGGTGTACGTCATTTCACCGGCGCAACGACTGACGATGAATGACGGGGTTCTTGAAGTTCGCGCCTGCGACCCGGATCAAGGGCGCCATGCGTCCATTGACCTGTTCTTTCGTGATCTGGCCGATGTGCACCGCGAGCGTGCTTTTTGTCTGGTGCTGTCAGGTTCCGGTTCAGACGGCGCTGTCGGTTTGTCCCGTATCAAGGAACAAGGCGGCGTCACCCTTGCCCAGGCACCGGAAGACGCCGAATTCGACAGCATGCCCCGTGCGGCCATCGACACTCGCCTGGTGGACCTGGTATTGCCCGTGGTCGAGATGCCACAAAAGTTGCTCGAATTGTGGCGTAACGCTCAGGAAATCAACTTGCCTACCGCCAACGATCCCGAATTACAGACCATTGCCGCCATCTCCGAACGCGAAGCCGTGGTGGCCGAACAATTGTTGCACGACATTCTTATCCAGTTGCGCACCGGCACCGGCCATGATTTCAAACACTACAAGCGCGCCACCGTATTGCGCCGGATCGAACGCCGCATGCAGGTGACGGCCCAGCCGGACCTCGCCGGCTACTACCGCTTTCTGCAAAGCAACCCCGAGGAAACCAAGGCACTGCTGGGCGATATGCTGATCGGCGTGACCAACTTCTTCCGTGACCGCGAAGCCTTCGAAGCCTTGGAACGGGATGTGGTGCCGCAACTGGTCAGCGCCGCCGTCTCGGCGCAAACCGAGAAAGAAGAGATTCGGGTCTGGTCCGCTGGCTGCTCCACGGGCGAAGAAGCCTACAGCCTGGCGATGCTGCTGAACGATCAACTGCAACTGGACAGAAGCGCGGCCTCGTTCCAGCTGTTCGCCACCGACATCGACGAGCGCGCCATCAGCGTCGGTCGGGCCGGGCTGTACCCGCAAGCGATCATTACCGACATACCGCCGACGCGATTGCGGCATTATTTCGCCAAGGAAAACGACCACTACCGAATTCGCAAGGAAATCCGCGAAAAGGTGTTGTTCGCCAAACACAGCCTGTTGTCCGATCCGCCCTTCTCGCAAATCGACCTGATCGTTTGCCGCAACCTGCTGATCTATCTGGATCGCGAAGTGCAGCGCGAAATCCTGCAGATGTTCCACTTTGCCCTGCGTCCGGGCGGCTTTCTGTTTCTCGGTTCATCGGAAAGCGCGGACGCGTGCCATGAATTATTCGCTCCGGTAGACAAACGTAACCGGATCTTCCGCGCCAAAACCGGCACGGCCAATAGCCGTCGCACCCCGACCATGCCCCGCGGGGGCTACGTGCGCACCAGTGTTTCCCGGCAAGCGCCGCAAAACAGCCTGCCGCGTAAACTGTCCGTCGCCGATATCCATCAGCGGGCCCTGGAACAGTCCGCACCAACGAGCATGATTGTCGATGCCAATGCCGACATCCTGCACATGAGCGAAAGTGCCGGGCGTTTCCTGCGGCATGTCGGCGGTGAACTGTCGCGAAATTTGCTGACCCTGATTCTTCCGCAATTGCGCCTGGAAATCCGCACCACCCTGTTCCAGGCCCAGCAGAGCGGCAAGCCGGTCAAATCCCGCGAAGTACCGATCCAGCGCGACGACCGGCGCTACCTGATCGATCTCGTCGCCCATCCCTACAAGGATGAAGAGTCGGACGGCGACTACGTGCTGGTGATCTTCGAGGAGGTGGAGGTCGACCCTTCGGAGTTGGCGGCGACCACCGTGCTGCAAACGGAAAGCCAGGTGCTGTCCAACCTCGAGCGCGAACTGCAACGCACCAAACTGCACCTGCAGGACACCATCGAACAGTCGGAAGTCTCCAGCGAAGAGCTCAAGGCTTCCAACGAAGAGATGCAGGCGATCAACGAAGAACTGCGCTCGGCCACTGAAGAACTGGAAACCAGCAAGGAAGAACTGCAGTCGATCAACGAGGAATTGCTGACCGTCAACTTCGAGCTGAAGACCAAGGTCGAAGAGACCGACAAGATCAACGACTACCTGACCAACCTCATCGCCTCCACCGACATCGCCACGGTGTTTGTCGACCGCAGCATGCGCATCAAGTGGTTCACCCCCCGCGCCACCGACATCTTCAATATGTTGCCGGTGGATACCGGGCGCTCGTTGCTCGACATCACCCATCGCCTGCACTACGACAACCTGGCCGCCGATGCGGCGCAGGTATTCGAATCGTTGAACATGATCGAGCGCGAAGTCAGCAGCACCGACCACCGCTGGTACATCGCGCGCCTGCTGCCCTACCGCTCTAGCGAAGACCACATCGACGGCACCGTGCTGACCTTCATTGACATCAGCAAGCGTCGCGCCGCCGAAGAAGAGCTGCGCCTGGGCGAAGAGCGCATGCGCCTGGTTGCCGAAAGCACCCGCGACTACGCGATCATCACCCTCGATGAACAAGGCATCATCACCAGCTGGAACAAAGGCGCCGA
>Ga0247818_10001711_pt1 | contig 14057 bp, 8 predicted proteins | sample 13C_Glucose_Day1_FD_192424 | JGI IMG/M metagenome (GOLD analysis project Ga0247818, IMG submission 192424) | Soil microbial communities from agricultural site in Penn Yan, New York, United States - 13C_Glucose_Day1 | ecosystem: Environmental > Terrestrial > Soil > Agricultural land | place: USA...
GGGGTATTAATAGCGGGTGGTGGGGTGGGTTGCACTGATTGTTTTCAGAATGATGCAGAACCAGTCTGCTGACGATTGTCCTCCCAAGAACTCCGGGCCATAAAAAACCGCTGCTTGAAAACTCAAGCAGCGGTTTTTTATGTCAGCTACGCAGCATTCGTGAAGCTTTACGCCACCAGGATTCCTGCCGATTGAACGGATCCTCCGCCAGCAAGCACGGCATGTCCCGCAACCGAATCCACGGCTCATCCTGCCATTGCAACGTGCTCAACGACATCTTGGGCCAACTCAAAACGCTTAGCGTCGGACGCTCAACCGAGCGCACCGGACGGGCATCTCGCAGCGCAGGCACAACCTGATGCGTCACCCATTCACGAAGCTGCCGATACTCGGGGCAGTAGTGATAGATCAGCAGCGCATACACACCTGACTCGCTCACCATCAGATGTTCTCCGGGCTCGCCGTAGGTCTCCACGCACATCATCTGCCGCTGATCGGCATCGAGTTTGCGCAGCTGTCGCTCATCCAGATATTTGCCCATCAGACGCCCCAGTTCATGGACGCAGAACCAGGCCTGGTTCTCCACCAGAAGGGCATGCAGGTGGGTTTTGTTACGGACAAATCGAGTTGGAATAAGTGGTTCAGACATGGCGTGCCTCCCGAGTCGGAAGCACGGGAATCGAACGGCGGGTACAGCGATTCGCCTTCATCATGAAGGCTGAGTAGTCAGGCATTTCCATTTACCTCTGGCTGCTTTCTTAGGGCATTCGTTAAGGGTGTCGGGAGCTAAGAAACCCACCAGAGACGGGCCGGACATATTCCCCTTTCGGGTCTTGTATTCGCCCACTCCCGACATAACGGGACTTTTCGCAGGCGTAGAGAAACCGCAGACGAAAAAAAGCCGCATGACTGTCGGGTGCGGAGGGCCGCTCTGGTTGTGGCGTTTCTTAGGCGCCGGAACAGAAGCCTAGGGCTTCAAAGCGGCGTGGTCAATCCTATAAAAATGATCATCGACTATTTGCTCGATTACCGTAGGTCTAAGCATTCAAATCAAATGCAGAACGGATTTCATTGTGTAGGATTTCTCTGTCTTTGGTGTGGCACTCCCAAACGATCACTACTTTCCAACCAAGCTCCTTCAGCTTCTCCTGCGCCTGCAAGTCCCGCTCAACATTCTTCGCGAGTTTAGGAAGCCAAAAGTCGAGTCTGCTTTTTGGTGTGTACGCATATTTGCAGCCCGGGTGTCGGTGCCAAAAGCAGCCGTGGACGAAGATACATAATCGGTGCTTGGGGAATACCAGATCAGGCGAACCTGGCAGATCTTTTCGATGCAGGCGATAACGAAATCCCAATTCATGGCACATCGAACGCACAACCATTTCAGGCTTGGTGTTTTTGCCCTTGATCATTGACATGATCTTCGAGCGGTGTTCGGGGGAGACAATGTCTGCGCTCATCCGATGTAGGCATCCGTACTAGTCCAATGATTCGATTTTTTTCGCGGCGCTCGAAACATGACATCAATGGTTCGGGGAGGTAGTCGAGATTGCATCTTCTCGGAAAGTCATGCCTATACCCCCAGTTGAAAAACATATCTTGGCGTATCCAACGTGCCGCCTGTCGGACGAATTTACCTGTAGGGCACCAATATTTTCAGACGATCGGTACTGTATTTACTAACAGATAAGCAACGCGTGGCTCTTCAGAAATGCAAGCGCTGACAACCCGAATCAGCGTAGTGATAGGCATCCTTGGTCTGTCCTTTACGTGCCTATAACAAGTGGATATTGTGGATGGCGTTGCGCCACTGTACTCCTCTTTGAGGAAAACGTAAGTGACTTCGGGAAGGCCTCGCACCACATTCAACCGCGTTCTCATTAGGCCAAATTAGTGTCAGCGCTAAGGGGTATGAGCTTGCAAATGGAAGCATGAACAAGGAGTCGGTTCTGAAAAAAGAAGGATGTAGCAAAGTCATTTCTCAACTGATTGATGTGGGAGTGACTTTTAAGGCGAATCGCTTGGGCATGTGGGTAGCACCGTGGCTAAATTGAACCCCTTGCTCCGTATGGCGACCATTGCCGGTGTGGAGGTTGCAGTCAAACTCCATATCGCGCGTGGCGACGATCTTGACGCTCGCGATGGGGCAGGCGCTACGCCTCTAATGCTTGCCTCTGCTCGAAAGAAAAACGGCATTGTACGGCTTCTGTTGGCTGCTGGAGCAAACCCAGAGTTGCTCGATCCCGAAGGCCGAACTGCTCTCGCCTACGCGGAGAAGAGTAACTGTGCTCAATGTATTGACCTGTTGCGAGAAGCACTTGGTTTTTCCTTCCAAGTAAGCGATGTGGGCACTGAAAATTCGCTTCAGAGTGATGTAAGCGCCGGAGAGTTACTCCCTCACTCGGTCCAGAGCGAATCGCCGCATAACGACGTAGAAGATGAAGCGGTTAAGGTGCCACCTCAGGTTGATGAAGTGCTCGCGTCTGGAAATCACCCATCTTTTGAACTCGTCATCCGCGAGGCGGAAACGATCCGAGCTGACGAGCATGCCGTTCCCTTCGAGACAAAGACGCACGAAGACCTGATCGAACTCGACGACGAGCCTCTCGACTTGGGGTTTGAGGATGACTGGGAAGCGGAGTCTGAAGTGGTTGCCCCGCAGGGCAACATGGCTGTAGCCGAAGAAATCAGCACACTTCAAGGAACGATAGGCAAGTTCAAAGCGATCGACACTGATGTGGAGTGGGACGATGTCGATCTGTTTCTTCCAGAAAGATCGCTTCCTTTAACCAGTGAGGATCGTGCTGATCTACGTGGTTTATTCTTCCGGGGTTTACGAGAAGGGACAGTACCCCAATCAGCTCTTATCGATGTATGCCGTGAGGGTGATCTCTCCCGCAATGAGGAAACTGAGCGTCTTCTGACTTTCGTTTTAGGCGATCTTGGAGTCTTGATCGATGAGTGGGCGGAGATTACCGATCAGTCTGATCTTGGCGAGCCGTCAGTTGATGAAGAATTAAACCTATCAGAAGCCTTGGAGTTCGCAGAAGACCTCGCATCGGGTCGTAACGAACCGCTGAGATTTTACGCTAAGGGCTTAAAGAAAGACCTGCTTCTGGCTGCTGAGGAAATTGCATTGGGCCGGGAAATGGAGGAGGCAAGGGCTCAGGCCCTGGATGCGCTCTCACGCTGGCCCTCAGGACTTACTTTTGTTTTCGAAGCTGCCGACAAAGTAGCCCGAGGCCAGGCGAGTCATGAGAGCTTCACCTCTCGCGATGATCCAGCTAGTGAAGGTGACGTAAGCGAAAACTCCAGTGAGATGCCCTCCAATGAGGAGGCAGATTACGAAGAGGATAAGATCGGACTCGATTCGATCGCAACAACCTTTGTCTCCTCGGTTTCAGCTGCACGCTCTGCTGGCAACGATTACGTGAAAGTCCGAAGTGGACTTGCCGCTGCAAATCTTTCCCGAATTTTTCTCATTGAGCTTTCGAGGAAGGCGGATTGTGATTTGGCAGGTGCAGGCTTCTCCTCTGCTATTCGACGCCAGGAAGCTGCGCGAGAAAGGATGATCCTTTCTAACCTTCGTTTAGTGCTTTCCATAGCCAACAAATATCGATGGTCCGAGCTCGCTTTTGATGATCTTGTGCAGGAAGGCAACATAGGTCTGATGAGGGCTGTAGAACGGTTTGACTGGCGCAAAGGGTTCAGGTTTTCCACTTACGCGACGTGGTGGATTCGACAGCAAATTACGCGCGCTATCGCTAATCAAGAGAGAGCGGTCCGTGTTCCAGTTCACATGCAAGAACTGGCAAGAAATATCGTACGAGAACGGGATAAGTTCAAATTTAAGTTGGGCCTTCCCGAAAGCGAACGCGAGACATCCCATCGAACAGGGATTGCTCTCGATAAGCTCAAGCTCCTTTTAACCGTGTTCGAAAAGATCAGCAGTTTGGATGAGTGGTTCGAAGAATCCTCTAATTCCTTGCTCGATTCTCTCTTTGAGGAGGAACCATCTGACCCGGCAATCGCTGCAGAGCATGCTTCCTTACGAGCGATTTTGATGGAAATGATTGGAGAGCTTGACGAGCGTTCGGCCAAGGTGATCAACCTCCGTTTTGGCTTTGGCCAAGATGACGCTATGACCCTGGAGGAGGTTGGATCTCTGTTTGACGTCACTCGTGAGCGAATTAGGCAAATTGAATCGAAGGCACTTAAAAAGCTGTGCCATCCGTTAAGAAAGGAAAAGTTAGTCTTGTATGTAGGCGACTACTTCGAGATGAAAAAATCTCTCCCCTCAGATGAGCAATCAGAGAAGGTCACGGATGAGCGTAGCTGATGATGACCCGCCTCCAACCCAACCGGATGGAGTGCGCAAGTTTGCACGTAGGATGGCTGAACTCGGCTTCACGCACCTTTCTGGAATTGCCTAACTCAAATGAACGAACGTACTAGGTATGCCCCACCGCGAGCCGACGCAATGCTTGAAGCCCTACGTGGCCTCGGATATTCGACTGCCTCTGCTTTAGCTGATGTGATTGATAACGGTGTTTCCGCTGGAGCAACGGAAGTTCATGTGGCTTTCGACTGGGATGGTGAAAGAAGTCGAATTTCCATTTTGGATAACGGACGAGGCATGACCGACGCTGAGTTAGAGGTGGCAATGACGCTTGGCGCCAAAAACCCTCTCGATGATCGAGCGGCTAATGATCTTGGGCGTTTCGGGATGGGCCTCAAAACAGCGTCATTTTCTCAGTGCCGGTCTCTCACTGTTGCGTCTAGACCGAAGAGTGGTTCAGTTTCCTGTCTGCGTTGGGATCTCGATGCCATTGCGGCATCAAGGGACGTTGGATGGAGGATATTTGAAGGGGCAGCCCGTGGCTCTGAAGCTTTCGTCGAGCCGCTCAATGCTCTTCATTCCGGGACAATAGTTCTCTGGGAGAAGTTGGACAGAATCGTAACGCTTGGCTATACGCTCAATCACTTTGCCGACTTGGTAGATGATGTTGAGCTACGTTTGGCGATGGTTTTTCATCGTCTGTTAGAAGGAAAAAACCCGGTCATCCGACTTTTCCTCAACGGAAAGATAGTTAGTCCATGGGATCCCTTTATGACAGGGCATCCCTCTAAGCCTTGGCAGTCACCAGTCGCCAAAATTGTCACCGCATCAGGGCTTGTTGAGGCTCAATGCCACGTTCTGCCACATAAAGATCGCCTCTCTGATGATGAGTTCCGTAGGGCGGGTGGGGCAGAAGGATGGACCTCTCAGCAAGGATTTTACGTATATCGAAGCCATCGTTTGCTTTTGGCAGGTGGATGGCTTGGGATTGGACAGGGCCGCGCTTGGAACCGAGAGGAACCTCATCGACTCGCCAGGATCATGTTGGACATTCCTAATACAGCCGATTCCGACTGGAAGATCGACGTCAAAAAATCTACGGCCCGACCTCCTGTATCTGTACGTCCGTGGCTCACGAAATTGGCTGAAGATACGAGGGAAAGAGCCAGAAGAGTCTTCGCTTTTCGAGGCTCGCCAATGCTTGGACTCGGAGGTCTCAAGGTTGAGCACCAAGCGTGGCGTGTAGACAGGCTTAAGGATGGGGTCCGATATCGCATCGACGAGAGGCATCCCGCTGTGGCTGCGGTAATTGAAGCGGTTGGTGGTAATGCTGGTCTTGTTCGGGCCATGTTACGCGTTGTCGAGGAAACGGTGCCTGTACAACGTATATGGCTAGATACAGCTGAAAACAAAGATACCCCAATGACTGGCTTCTCAGGGGAGCCTGAGACGGCCCCCGACGGTGTCAGAACTGTCCTCTTGACGCTATTCAGGGACATGGTCGGGCGGCGTGGAATGAGCGTCGAAATGGCTCTGGCTTCGTTGTCTATGACTGAACCTTTTCAGAACTACCCCAGTCTCGTCGCGTCTCTTCCGAGTCTCGCGACGATACCCGCCGAAGGGAAAGCAAGTTAATGGAAGAGCAGAATAAGGTATTTCAGCGCGTTGTCAGCGTTACTCAGACATTCTTGGTTGAAGCCTTGGAGAAAGGCTCTGTCACGCCCGCCCTTATCGCCGAGAAAGTTGATTTTGTCGCGACTCACATGGCGCCTGGCGAAAACATCGACCGGAAGGAGGCTGTCGCAGAACTCATTCGTCGATTCAGCCTCTGGATCGGCGGTGCGTCCACGTTATCAGATAAGACTGGCCACAAAGATTGGCTTAATGCAGCTCGCAGAAGAGACTGGCGTTATTGGCAGCGATATCGCGACTTTCTTGAAAGTAAGATGTCCGTCAAGGCCGTGGACGCTTTGGATGAGGCGACCAACAAAATTCTTGAACTGCTTGAAGACCCTCTTCGCGAGGAGGGGTGGGATAGGCGCGGACTCGTGGTTGGACATGTCCAATCCGGTAAAACTGGCAATTACACAGGGCTTATATGCAAGGCGGCCGATGCCGGCTACAAGATCATCATTGTGCTTGCTGGTCTCCACAATAATCTGCGTTCCCAGACCCAGATTCGCTTAGAAGAAGGCTTCCTTGGCTACGAGACCTCGGCGAAGAATGATGTCGTCCGTTACATCGGAGTGGGAGAGAACGGGCGTGACGCCGAGATTCGCCCCAACTGTGCAACAAACCGCTCGGACAACGGTGACTTCAATACCAAGGTCGCGAAACACTTAGCCATTTCTCCGGAACAGAGACCATGGCTATTCGTAGTCAAAAAAAATAAGACCGTATTGGATCGCTTACTTAAATGGATTCGCAATCATGTTGCGGACTCTAAGGACGCTGAAGGTCGTCCGCTAGTCTCAGGCTTTCCGTTGCTCCTCATTGACGATGAGGCCGATCATGCCTCGGTCGACACCGGGGACCAAGTGATAGGCAAGGATGGGGCCGTGGACGACGAATACCAACCGAAGGCCATCAATAGCCGTATCCGAAAAATCCTTCACTCTTTCTCCCGAAAAGCCTATGTGGGATACACCGCCACGCCGTTCGCTAATATCTTCATTGACCGGCGCAAGGCAACTAAGGAGGAGGGGCCCGATTTATTCCCTCAGTCTTTCATCATTAATATTTCTGCACCTTCAAACTACGTCGGTCCGGCTCGTGTTTTTGGGCTTCGGGCGACAGAGGGTAGGGCCGGCGGTTTACCGCTTACTCGTGAAGTTGATGACCAGGCGGACGAGACAGGGGAAGGAGGCTGGATGCCGCCTCGGCACGACAAAAATCACGTGCCCTTGTACAAGGGGCTCGACGAGGTGCCACCGTCGCTAAGAGAGGCTGTTTCGTCCTTTGTTCTGGTGTGTGCAGTCCGCCTCCTGCGTGGACAGGGGCGCAGACACTGTTCAATGTTAATTCATGTTACTCGCTACACCGCAGTACAGGAGGAGGTGCGCCGGCAAGTTGAGGAACTAGTGAAAAACTATAGACAGCGTGTTGAGCGCGGCTTTGAAAAAAACAAATTGATGGTGGAATGGAAAAGGCTCTGGGAGTCTGATTTCGTTCCAACGTCGGCTGCTGTAGCGACTGCCATGGAGGAGGCAAGTGGAGAATTCGACCTTCCCCGTTGGGAAGAAGTTGAGGCAGTCCTAGCGGATGTGTTGGGTGATTTGGCAAGCAACGTCAGAGCAATCAACGGTTCGGCAGGGGACGTCCTTGATTACGCTGAGCGTGAGGAAACCGGACTGAAGGTCATCGCGGTTGGAGGTGACAAGCTCGCACGAGGACTTACCCTTGAGGGGCTTTGTGTTAGCTATTTCGTGAGAACCACGAAGATGTACGACACCCTTATGCAGATGGGGCGCTGGTTTGGATATCGTCCAGGATATCTGGATCTCTGTCGCCTCTACACCAGTTCTGATTTAGTCGAGTGGTTTGGGCACATCACAGATGCTGCGGAGGAACTTCGTCAAGAGTTCGACACCATGGCCAAGGTACATGCCACACCCGAAAATTACGGTATGAAGGTTCAGTCACACCCTGTTCTCATGGTTACCTCACCGATCAAGATGCGAAGTGCCAAGAGTCTGCAAGTTTCCTTTTGTGGATCTGTTCTGGAGACAGTGGCTTTCCATCGCGACTCATCTGTCATTAAGAGAAATCTAGCCGTCATGGAGAGGCTACTCGACGCTGCTGGGACTCCTGCAGAGAACGGAGAATTTGTTAGACAGCGGGGTGAGGCTTGTCAGGAGTGGAAGGGATTTCTCTGGGATAACATCCCCGCCGAGCATGTTATCGAGTTCTTCTCCGGGTATTTGACTCATCCTGCTGCGAGAAAGGTTAACAGCGCCGTGCTGGCTGACTTCGTCAAGGTGATGGCAGCAAAAGGTGAGCTCACCTCTTGGACCATCGCTCTGATAGGAGGAGGTGAGGGAGCCAGTAGCATTTTCTGCGGAAAACATGCGCTCGGAAACATGATCACTCGAAACCAAAATCCCGCTTCCAAAGGAGAGCACTACTCAATCGGGCGTCTTTTGTCGCCCAGAGATGAATCGATCGATCTCGACGAGGATGCTTGGATGGCGGCCTTGAGTCTCACCGTCGAAGACAGAATGAAGGACCCTGCGCGAGGAACAGAGGAGACAAGCAAGGACTCGCCCAAAGCCCCAAGCGGGGTCTTCGTACGACAAGTTCGAGGATTGGGCGCGAAAGGAATACCTGGTCATCCCGAGCGAGGTCTTTTGCTTTTGTACCCAATTGACCCGAAAAGCGCTGGACTCCCAGATGATGGTCTTCCCATAACCGCCTTTGGGGTCAGTTTCCCTGCTAGCTATTCGGCAACCACTGTCAAGTACGAAGTAGATCACTTGCTATGGGAGACTGAATATGCCCCGGTCTATTGAGGAGTTCGTAGCAGCTTGGGACGCTCTTTCGGGGGAGTGCGGGCAGGAGGGGGGGTGGCTTGGTATTGTGGTGACTTCCGTTGGCGCATGTGAACTCATGGCGGCTCGGCGTTTCCCAGGAAACGAGGAAGCTCTTCTTGCTCGCTTTCCCACAGCCCGGCTAGGTGCCGCCGAGCGGCTACCTGAGGGCAGGGGTTTTGAAGTTGTAAGGGCGGATCCTCGCCGCGATGGCAAGACTTGGATAGCTCTCTCACGCAAAGAGTCAGGCAGCCCCGAGTTGTTTTCAGAGATGGTCGGTGACGTTGTGGGTGCTATGGACGCCTCTGTTGGAGAGGGCGAGGCAGCGGTTCAGCGGACGATGCTACGCAGGGTTCGCATGTGGCAACAGTTCATGTCCCGTGGGGCTACTCCTCTCAGTCCTGAGGCGGAGCTTGGTCTAGTGGGCGAACTCACCATTATGGCCATTCTTATGGACTCAGGCGTTTCAACTGAGGAAGTACTCAGGGGATGGGTGGGGCCTGACGACGCTTTACAAGACTTCCTGTTGGGTGACGGAGCGCTAGAGGTGAAGGCGACGATGTCCTCATCTGGCTTTCCAGTAAAGATAACGTCCCTTGAGCAGTTGGACGATTCGGTGGCGTCACCACTCTTTCTGGCTGCGGTTCGGTTTGCGTGTGAGGAAGGCGGGCTCACCCTTCCTGAAATGATTGGGGAAGTAGAGAAACGTCTTGGTGAAGAGCCTGGAGCGGTAAATTACCTTAGAGATAAGTTGATTGTTGCCGGATACGCCGAAACCCAATCGAGGCATTACACCCGAAGATTCGAATCAAAAGAAATTCGAATTCTCTCCGTGTCCGAAGGCTTTCCGCGGTTGACTCCGGGAACGGTTCCCGTCGGAGTTACGCGAGCCCTTTACGAAATCAATCTAGACCACGTTGGTGACTACCTAATGGACCTCGACACGGCGCTCAATTTGTTAGGAGTAAATGGATGACCCTTGATGATTTTTTCGCAGAGACAAGGGGCGAGATAGCAGCCCAGATGTCTGATGGCGCTCCTTTTGGCGAACTGGTTTTTTCCGATGTGGTGATGCAACACCTTGCTGACGCGGGTATGACATTCGACCCAGTTGTGTGCCACTTTCAAGGGAAAATCGCCAATGCGAATTTGCGTTTGAGTGGTTATGCCATGTCTGAAGACGCCGATCAGCTTGATCTTTTTGTAAGTCTGTACGAAGGATTTGAAAGTCTAAGTCCTATTCCCGATCAAGATATTAAGACGGCCGCGGCGCAATGTGTTCGATTCTTGGATCTTTGTGCAGAAGGACGTATTGCCGAAAAACTTGATCCGTCGAGTGATGTTCATTCTCTGGCTTTAACAATCCGAGAAATTTATGACGGGCTTGAACAGGTGCGTGTTTATATCCTTACAGATGGTGTAGCTAAGTCGAAAAGCTTTCAATCTCGGAATGTGGGCGGAAAACTAGTAAAGCTTGAAGTCATGGATATTGAGCGACTTTTTCGCCATCGTTCCGAAGGTAAGCCACGCGATGAACTTGTCGTTGACTTCACCGATGTGTCAGGTTCTCCTCTGCCCTGTGTTTTCGTACCAGGCGAAACAGGGGATTATGACTACGCACTAACCGCAATTCCAGGTGAGGCGCTTCGATTCGTTTATGAAAAATTTGGACCTCGCCTGCTTGAGGCCAATGTGCGCTCATTTCTAAGTGTGAAGGCGAAGGGGGTGAATGCTGGGCTTCAGAGTACTTTACGGAATGCGCCAGAAAGATTCATGGCCTATAACAATGGGATAGTGTTAGTTGCTGATGAGATGTTGTTGGATCGCACTGCCGATGGGTCGCCTGGTATAGCTTGGTTGCGAGGCATGCAAATCGTTAATGGCGGGCAAACTACGGCTTCAATTTTTTTCGCCAAGAAAAAGTATGCGGATACTGATTTGAGCAAAGTTCGTGTCCCCGCAAAAATCATTGTTATGAAAGAGCAAGATCCTGCGAAGGAGGAAGCTCTTGTCTCTGATATCTCGCGTTATGCCAATAGTCAAAATGCTGTTCGACAATCTGATCTATCTGCTAATAAGCCTTTTCATGTCGATATCGAGCGATTGTCACTTTCTGTCTATTGCCCTGATGGCATAGGTCGATGGTTCTATGAGAGAGCTGCAGGCAGTTATAACACTCTTCTTGCTCGTGACGGTACGAGTCCAGCCAAACTTCGAGCTCTGAAAGAGTCTGTGCCTCCCTCTAGAAAGATCACAAAAACTGAATTGGCGAAGTACGCTGTCGCATGGGGTGGAAATGCGGATGTTGTCAGTCTTGGTGCACAAAAGTGCTTTGACCGTTTCATGGCCGGCATGGCTGATATGGAAGCTAAAGGGACCGCTTTCACTCCGGATGTTGTTTATTACAAGGACGTTGTTTCGAAAGCGTTACTGTTCAAAGCAGTACATAAAACAGCGCGACCATTGGTGCCTGCATTTCTCGCGAACGTTGCAGCTTATACAGTTGCAGTAATTTCTCAGACTTATGGCGAAGCCTTTAACCTAGAACGTATCTGGAATAAGCAGGGTATTTCTCCCCAACTTGTTAAGCAGATTGAAATCTGGGCCAGAGAGGTCAATGATCGACTTCATGAGACAGCAAAAGGCAAAATGATCTCTGAATGGGCAAAACGTCCCGAATGCCGAGACGCTATGTTTTCCCAGCCTTTTTCTTCTCCGTCAGCGGATATTCCTGAGGCGCTTTGACATTGCAGGCCTTTTGTAGGACAAGTTCCAGAAGGTGAGTCAGTCGGGTATGCGGTGGAGGGGGCGGGTTAAATACCTGCCCCACGAAACCAAAACATCGAAAAACCGAAAGGTTTGATCAATTGCCTACTGATGTTTGGCGGCTTTTCCCTGCGCGATAGGAGTCAATGATCGCTGAGACAACTGCTGCGATTTTTCTAGCAAGGAGTGGCGGAACCGCGTTTCCTATCTGTGTGTACTGTTCCGTTCTATTTCCTTCAAAGAAGTAATTATCAGGGAATGTTTGCAGTCGAGCTGCCTCTCGAACAGTCAAGCTACGACACTGACTGGCATCAGGATGTATGTAGTAATGGCCATCTTTGGCAATGTGGGCGACGACAGTGGTAGAAGGGCCATTCTCTAATTGAACCCTGAAGCGATCACTGAACGGGACGGATTCAGAGGAAACGTTTTCATGGGCAGGTAGGAACTGCTCAGGAAACTGATGTATTTTTGGGGAGATGCCATTCAACTTCGCAAATGACGCTGCGTAGATATATCTATGCAGGTCAGAGCGCATATGACTCCTGGCCTCATGTTGTAGAACCCCTCCCAATCTAGGGTCGAGAAACCATTCGCGCTGCTTGGCATTCATGTCTGGAGACACTTTCCAAGGTATGAATCGACTGCCGCTAGTTTTCAGCCTTTGTGCCTCATCAGCCGCTTTTTTTACGGCATCTATCAAATCCCCCCGCCCGGCCTCATAGGGGCGTAATAGCATAGAGCTTGCTTCATTCAAAGTTGAGAGCCATGCCTCGATAGAGTCTCCACCCCTTGAAATTTTGCTCCGTATTGGGGGGAGACCCGATAAAGCCTGTTGAACGGTGAAAACCTTTTGGCTGGTTTCCATTACAAGTGTTTGCGGGCGCTCCAACAAGGCAGGGCAGCTTGAGGCAACGTCAGAGCGAACTCCGAGCAAGATAACTCTATGTCGAGCCTGCGGAAGTCCATGACGTTCTGCTTGAATGACAAAATCGTGTGGGTCTAGTTTTTCTACGTCTTTAGGAACCACTAAAGAACGAATGTTGTAAGAAAGGTTTTCAGTAGGAGTCGATAGATCATCAAGGATTTGTTGGAATATGTGCGAGCCACTGTGTTTTGAAGAAAGTATGCCCTTCACGTTTTCCATAACGAAAATAGTCGGTTTGAATTCGCGAATAATCCGCAGATATTCTTTGTAGAGAAAATGCTTCTCGTCGCTCTCAAACTTTTCTTGGCTTTCTCTCGTTCGACGTGCACGACCTGCTACTGAATATGCTTGGCACGGCGGGCCACCTATAAGCACCCATTCATCTACACCCTCCAAGGCCTCTTTGATCCAATTGTCGACCTCTTCGGGAGATTTTTTACCAAGCTCTGCGAGCTTGGCTTCTTGCGCTGCTTCCCTTGCTTCTACCGGTACATCCGGATGATTGAAAAGCTCATCACGAGTAATTTCGCCACGGATGTATTGGTAGTATGCGTCTGGCGCTTCGCCCTTCGGAAAGCTGCGAAACAGTGCGCGGAGCGATAAGGTCCTGTGAGCGATGGGGTCTTTTTCGATCGAAACGCGAAGCTGAAACTTACGTACTCCCTTCTCAGCGCCGCCGATTGAAGAGAATCCCTCACCAAGTCCCCCAGGGCCCGCAAAGAGGTCGATGACCGGTATAGATTCCTTGTATTTCATTGATTTAGTAGATGCGCCTAAGAAGAAAGTAAAAAAGCGCATTGCAGCGCTCAGAAGAGATGCGGCGTTAGATAGACACGCCCTAAGTGCGATAAATGGTAACGGTTCACTTGATGTCGGGCAAGAAATGAACCTTGGCAGAGGCAGTGAGTTTACTAAACGAAGGAGCTCGTTAAAGCTGCCAATCCATTTATTTTTTGCAGAGCTCTCAAATATCAAGCTTTCGCAAAATTAATAGGTTTCCAGAAACCGTCAGTGCGGAAACTGCTGAAAGTGTTGTAGGATTTTTGGTAGTCAAGCTGAGGAAGTGAGTGTTTCTATTCCCAACAAAAAAGCCCCAATTGAATTGGGGCTTTTTTGTTTTTCAGTTTTGGTATCGATCTGTCAAGTCGCGGTTAATTCAGGAATCAATCCCAGCTCAACGCCCCACCAGTCTGATACTCAATAACCCGCGTCTCAAAGAAATTCTTCTCTTTCTTCAAGTCCATAATCTCGCTCATCCAAGGGAACGGGTTAGTCGTCCCTGGATACTCTTCCTTCAAGCCAATCTGCGACAGACGACGGTTAGCGATGAACTTCAGGTAGTCCTCCATCATCGCAGCATTCATACCCAACACACCGCGAGGCATAGTGTCACGCGCGTATTCGATTTCCAGTTGAGTGCCCTGCAGGATCATCTGCGAGGCTTCTTCCTTCATTTCGGCATCCCACAGGTGTGGGTTTTCGATTTTGATCTGGTTGATCA
>Ga0247818_10001712_pt1 | contig 14056 bp, 5 predicted proteins | sample 13C_Glucose_Day1_FD_192424 | JGI IMG/M metagenome (GOLD analysis project Ga0247818, IMG submission 192424) | Soil microbial communities from agricultural site in Penn Yan, New York, United States - 13C_Glucose_Day1 | ecosystem: Environmental > Terrestrial > Soil > Agricultural land | place: USA...
GGCGCGCGGCATAATCCAGGCCATCGTCGCGGATCGGGTCGAAACCGGCACTGACGATAACGGCCGGCGCCAGGTCGTGCATATCGGGGTTGCGGCGTGGCGAATACCAAGGGTCAAGCAAGTCCAGGGTGTCGAGCGAAGGGGCCAGGGTTCGCTCGATCCATTGCACCGCATGATCGGTCAGGAGCGTACGCCCGTAAGCGTTCTCCACGTAGGAAGGGAATCTATCCACCAACTCGGTCGCCGGGTAAACCAGCACTTGCAGACTCAGTACCGGGCCGCCGCGGCGCAGACTTTCCTGGGCGACAGCCGCACAGAGATTGCCGCCTGCAGAATCGCCACCGATGGCCAGGCGAGTCGTATCGACCCCTAGTTGCTCGCCATTTTTAGCCACCCACTCAAGTGCGGCGAGCGCATCAGCACGCCCCGCAGACAAATCGTGCTCCGGCGCGAGACGATAGCGCACGGCGATCACTATGCAGTTGGCCGCCAGAGCAATGCTGCGGCAGATTCCATCGGCTGTATCCAGATCGCCAATGATGAAACCACCGCCGAAAAACCACATGAATGCAGGCTGCGGTTGCGTGGCATTGTCAGGTTTGAAGATGCGCAAAGCGATTGCGCCACCCGGCCCGTCGATCATTTGTTCGGTCACTGATCTCACCGGCGGATTGCGCCCCAGAGCAAGCGCCGCCAATCGCCAGCCCTGACGCAGCCTGGGCAACGAGTAATCCTCCGCGGGACGCAGACTGCTGGAGATGTTAGCCAGGCGCAAGAACGCACGGGCCTCGCGATCCGGCTGCTGCGCACGCAGTACGCGAGGCATGCCGATAGCCGGACGCTCAGGCCTCGCCTGTAGTTTTTTGGTATTTTTCATTGCCACTCCATTCGCAAAAAATCCGTATACCGCGCATCAGCGATAGCTTACTGAGCGCTACGGTTGCGGTGGCTACCCTCAATGGGGGGGGTGGGCTTTCTTAAGCGTTCCGTTTGGGCCGGCTGTAGCCCTGACTGACCGGCAGCAATCGGCGGTAGATTCAACCGGTCGCCACAGACTGAAAACGGCCGATTCTGTTGAAAAAGTCGGCCATGATTTTCACGGTAGAAAAGTACGAGTTTGAGATTAAAAATCTTTGCATTGAGCAGAGGACTCCAGGCTCAGATTTCGCGTAGCTGCGCGCAAAAAAACATTTTCAGCGGTCAGTATGCAGGCGGTCTGGAAGAACCGACTTTTTCAACAGAATCGGCCAGTAGCGGACGTTCGCATTCAACGATGATCGAATCGATCAATGACATATTCTTTCGGCCTGAGCCGAGGGATCAGATGTGACTAAACTGACCGGACTTCCCGCCAGGACAACCCGGAATGAGCCAGATCTTGATCGCCGACGAACAACCGCTTTTTCGTCATGGCATACGCCAGGTACTCGAGGCAGACGGCCATTGCGTCATCGCAGAACTGGATGACGGTGCCGACGCCTTGCGCCAGACGCTTCAGCTGAAACCGTCGTTGCTGATTCTGGACCTCGCGCTTCCGCGACTCGGCGGCCTGGAAGTCATCCGTCGCCTGCGGCAGCAGGCCTGCAAGGTTCCGATCCTGGTCTTGACCGCCCAAAGCAGCGAGCACTTTGCCGGTTTGAGCCTGCAAGCCGGCGCGACAGGGTTCATCAGCAAACAGGATGACTTGCACGAATTGAGCGACGCTGTACGCACGTTGCTGCACGGGCACAGCTATTTCCCGATCCACCTGGTGGGTAATGTTGCACCGCACATTGGCTTGAAAGCCGAGGATGCGCAATTGAGCAGTCTTTCTGCCCGAGAGCTCACTGTGCTGCGTTATCTGGCTAACGGTCGCAGCAACAAGGACATCGCCGATGAATTGGCGCTCAGTGACCGTACGGTGAGCACTTATAAGGCACGCCTGCAGCGCAAACTCAATGTCGATTCACTTGCCCAGGTGCTGGAAATAGCCTGGCGCCAAGGCATGATTGCCAGTCTTGATCCTGTCTCCGAGGATGCGTCCACGGGCAATCTCGAGCAAGAACGATTTCATCAAATTTTCGACGCCATGCCCATGCCGGTGTCGCTGCGAGATACTCAAGGTTATCTGCAGGCGTGCAATCGTCAGTACCTCGAGTTTCACGGTGTCACCCAGGAACAGGCCGTGGGTATGCGCATTATCGACAGCAGCGTGCTCACCCCTGAAGAAGCCTTGAAGCTGCACCAGGATTACCTGCAAGCCGTCGCACTCGGCCAGCCATTCAGCATCCAGCAGGTTTTGCGCTACCGCGACCGCCAGATGACGGTGCGCAGTTGGGGCGTGCCTTTTCACGACGCCCAAGGACACCTGACAGGAATGCTCTGCTCGTCGGTGGACATCACCGAGCAGGACCAACAGATTTCATCGTTGACCCGGGCCAGGGAAAAGCGCCGCTCCTTGACCCGCACCCGCACGTTGTTCCTGCACGATGCCGGCGAGCAACTCATGGAGCAGTTGGGCGATATCGTCAAATCAGTCCATCGGGTCTGTCATCAACAACCGGACAACACGCACTTGAGCACCATCAAGTCCGCCATTTTGACCCTGCAAGAACATATTCAAGTGCTGCTGGATGTCGTGCGGATTGAACGAGGAACCCTCGTCTTGATGCCTCGGGTGGATGAGCTGAACACGTTGATCGGTCATGAGGTTGCTGACTTCAATCGAAGGCATCCAGGTGTACCGCCAGTCATCACACTGAGCTCTGTCCCTGAGCCCGTCAACGTGTGGGTAGACCCGGATCGGTTCCGGCAGATGTTGCGGTCGATGTTCAAGTACGGCCTGGACCTGGGACTGCAGGACATCACGTTGCACGCTCAGGTAACACCGTCTCCCCAAGCTGAACTGCTCTGGCAACTGAATGTTGCTCCCGGGCCTGTGTCGCGGGTCGAAGGTCTGGCGGACTATTTCACGCAAAATGAAATCAGCCCGCAACTGGCGCTCTGCACCCGTTTGATCGTCCTGATGAGCGGTGAGCTGTTGCTCGAACCCCCTTCGGCCGACGGGCCACTGGCTGTCCTTCGCCTGCGCTTTTCCCAGGCACTCTAGCCCCCCGCTATCTCCTGGTCGCCAACCCTGACCTGTAGTGATCGCACTACAGCGTTCTCGTGATTCCCTGATCGTCCCCGCACTACCCACCTCGCAAGAATGGCTGCATCGGCCGCAAAGCGTTGCGCCACCTTCTTCGAGGATCATGGACATGATACACACCAAGGGAAGCGCCCCCTTTCAACACCCCGACTTTTCGCTAAAACGCCTCAGTCAAGCCATTGTGATCGCCTTGGGCATTGCCGGCCTGAGCATCACGTGCCCCGTCGCTTTTGCACTAGACGCTCTGCCCCAACAGGGTGAAGTGATTTCCGGTGCGGCGAAAATTTCCCAGGACGGCAACAGCCTGCACATCCAGACCCAGACACCGCGTACTGGCATCAACTGGCAGAAGTTCTCCATCGGGCCTGACAACAAGGTGCACTTTCAGCAACCCGATGGCAGCTCCGTGACCTTGAACCGGGTCACCGGCGGCAACCCCTCGAATATCTACGGGATGCTCACCTCCAACGGCAAACTGATCCTGCTCAACCCGGCAGGTATCTGGTTCGCGCCAAACTCGCGAATTTCCGCCAGTGCGCTGATCGCTGGCGCCGGGTTGATCACCGATGAACAACTCAAGGCCTTCGCCGACAGCGGCAAACTCGACATCCAGCTCAAGGGGCTGGTGCGCAACGACGGGCAGATTTCCGTGCATGACAACGGCATCGTGGCGTTGTTGGGCGCGCAAGTCGAAAACAACGGTGTGATCCAGGCCCGCAAAGGTCAGGTTACCCTGGCCACCGGCCCGCAGGCCTCGCTCGATTTTCAAGGTGACGGCTTGATCAGCCTCGCCATTGGCGGTACGCCTGGCGACGAAAATACGGTTGATCCGTCACTGACCGGTGGTGTCCACAACAACGGGCACATTGAGGTCGGCGAAGGCGTCGTGGCCATGAGTGCACAACGTGCGGCCAAACACCTGGATTCGGTCATCGGGGTCGGAGGCGCGGTGATTGCCGATTCGGTTAGCCAACAAGGCGGCAGCATCGTGCTGGGTAATGCCGATCGCACGGTGGTCAGCGGCAAGCTTTCCGCCAAAGGCAGCGATGGCGGCGCTATCAGCGTTTCGGGCAAGGAAGTGACGTTGGCCTCGACCGCCGACCTGAATGCCTCCGGTGCCCACGGCAAGGGCGGCTCGATTGCTGTCGGCGGCAGCTTCCAAGGTAAAGGCAACACACCCTCCTCCACGGCCACCACCGTCGAAAAAGGCGCACAACTGGCGGTCGATGGCGCTCGCAACGGTGGCCAGGTAGTGGTGTGGTCCGACGGCACCACCCGCTTTGCTGGCAAGGCCAGCGCCAGAGGGAGTGACAAGGGCGGCGTCATCGAAACCTCGGGCAAGACGCTCACTATCAGCAAAGACGCCAGCTTCAATGCATCCGGCGGCAAACAGGCCGGTCTGTGGCTGCTCGACCCCGTGGTAGCGACCATCTCCAATATCGACAACGGCACCGACATTAGTGCGCAGTCCATCGTCGACAGCCTGGCCAACAACGATGTGCGCATCGAGGCCAGTGAACGGATCAATGTCAACGCCCCCATCGTCGCCAAAGACGTCGCCGCGGGCAAAAGCCTGGCGCTGATCGCCAGCGGTAACGTAGGCCAGGTCAGCACCTATGAAGGCAGCGACAAAAGCAATGACAGCGGTTCGGTCTACATCAAGGCACCGATCCTGCTCAAGGACGGCAACCTGTTCATCAGCGCCACCGGTGACGTGAAACTGATCGATGACGCGCTCGCTGGCCAGACCGGCGACGCTGCGTGGAATCGCCGCGCAATCATCGACGTTGGCAAAGGCGTCGTCTGGATCAAGACGTCCAATACCGCGTCAGTCACTCAGGACGCCAATACCGCCTTGATCGGCTCCCAGATGGCCGTGCAAGGCGCCAGCGTGCGTCTCGACAGCCCGTTGAACCATGCGGGCACCCTGGCCGGCAAAGCCACCAATGGCATTTTCACCTTCAACCAAACCAACGCCACCGGCACGACAGTCGGCACCGTCAGTGCCCCTTACTCCGGTGAATCCTTGACCGGCGTGACTGCTCAACAAATCAAGTACATCGGTTCCCAGGACGTGGTCGCCGACAGCAACATGTACAAGGAAGTGGTCCTTGGACAGAACGGCCAGGCCTTCGACTACCTGGTGTTCGAAGCCACCGGTTTTGTTGATGAGCGCGGCAATGAGATTCCTGCCAGTGAACTGCTGCGCTACCTGGACAGTTCCGATTACCTGGTGAGTGGCCTGAAATTCACCGACAACACCGGTGTGAAATGGGAGCTCAAGCCCAATGCGGCCAACAGCAATCTGACCACGGTCATCCGTGATGGTCAGGTGGTCAGCGAGTTGCCGGTCGGCTTCAGTTTCGATGCCAACAAAGGCATGGTCGTTGTCGCCAATCCCGACTACGCGCCCAACGCCGGTTGGGGGGTCGCCGATTACAACATCGCCGGGCCGATGAACCCTGACGAAATTCAACACAGCAGCCAGAACGGCTCATCCGAACAGTTGGTCATAGGGCTCGGCGACAAAGTCACCTCGGCCAACGTGCTATTCGGCTGGTTGATGAATGACCAGAAATGGGCGAAACCGATTGGCGATGCGCCGAACCGGCCGCTGCTCGAACGTGCCCGCGTGCATTTTCTGCAAACCCAGCAAGCGCCAGAGTCGGCCGTCGTGCTGCAAGCGCAACAGGCCAATCTCGACCTGAATATCCATGACCAGTCGCGCCAATACGGCGACGCCAATTCGGCATTCAACAACTCAGGGCTGACCGCCCAGCAGAACGCGGCGCAAGCGCAGGAAGTGGACAGCTTCGTCGACCGGCAACTGGCGCAGGACCGGTTCAACCCTGGTGTCAGCTACAGCACCGTGGCCAATGAGCGCTCGAACGTCGGCAACTACGCGATCAACGGCCAGCTCACGGCAGATGAATACGTCAGCAAGCGTTATGTCCTCGACACCCACGAAGGCACCTTGGTGATCAAGCCTGCGCCGCTGGTGGTGACCGCTCACGACCAGTCCAAGGACGCAGGCCAACAGGATCCCGCCCTGACCTATGAGGCGAAAGGCTGGAAATTCGCCGACGACGAACAACCTTTCGGCCTCGACCGTGCACCCGGTGAAAAGCCCGGCAACTACAGCATCTTCGAGAAAGACGGCCAGCGGCTGGTCAGCGCCAACTATGACGTGACGTTCATCAACGGTGTATTGACCATCAAGGGGCCGGTTGCTGAAGACCCCACTCGGCAGGACCCACAAGTTCCGCAGGACCCAAAAGTTCCCCTGGATCCAACAGTCCCGCAGCTGCCGGAAATCCCAAAGGCGCCGGACCAGCCATTGCCGACACCCGAGGTCGCTCCTCTGCAGCCGACAACCAACCGCGCCGACCCGGCAGCCGTTGCACAGGCCCCCAGTGATGAGCGCTGCACCCCACTGGAGTCGCCTTCGGCGGTGATCGCCAACCATACCGCGAGCGCCGCAATCGTGCGCACCTACAGCGTGCAACTGATCTGCAAACCCCGCTCACACGGTTCCGCGCAGCAGCAACTGCCCGACAAAGCCGAGTTGCTGGACTACGCCAACCATCTGATTGACCACGGCAGCTACCCGTTCCCCGAATGGAACCGCAGCGTGATGCCCAAAACCATTGCCCCACAAGCCAAGGGAGGCCTGTGAATATCATGAAAACTTCAACCCCGTTTTCCCTGCGCCCATTGGCCATCGCCTTGTACGTATGCATGGCCGGTGCAACGTTTGCTTCAACCAGTTTTGCGGCCACTCCCCTGCCCCTCAAGCCACTTGACCCAGGCCGGATCGAGCTGCCCAACGAGCAAGGCCTGCGGACCGCTCCCAACAGCCTGCCGGGCACACTGGAACTGCCCGCCACCACCGTTAACCCTCAAGAGAAGTTAGTAGACGACAAACAGGCCCAGGCCCCTGCCATGACCAGCAAAGTACCGTTCAAAGTGAGCAAAGTGACGCTCGACGGCGCCCACAGCTACCCCGCCACGACCTTCAAGCCGTTGTTGAGCCAACTGGAAGGTCGCGAGGTGACGCTGGCGCAAGTGAACGCGGTCGCCGATGCGATTACCCAGCGCTATCGTGCCGCCGGTTTCCTGCTGGTGCGTACGTTTGTTCCCGCACAGCGCATCGACAACGGCGAATTACATCTGCAGGTCGTCGAGGGACGCGTCAACAGCGTCAAGGTCAATGGCGCCAGCAATAGCACCATCGACGCCTACGCCAAGAACATCAGCAATGAAGTACCGCTCAAAGGCGAAACCCTGGAACGCAACCTGCTGTTGATGAATGACTTGCCAGGCTATGAGGCACGCGGTGTGCTGTCGGCCTCGCCGGTACATGAAGGCAGTGACCTGAACGTGCAGACCGAACGCCGGCGCTGGGAAGGCTTCGTCGGTGCGGACAACCGTGACAGTCGGTATTTCGGTCCATGGCAGGCTTATGGTGGTGTCGCGTTGAATGATCCTTTCGAGATCGGCGATCAGATTTCCCTGCGTTATGGCCGCTCGCTGGAAAGCGACAAGATGTCCTTCTACGAAGGCCAGTATGAGAGGCCGCTTGGCAGTCAGGGCACGATGCTCAGCGTCCTGGCTCAACATAATGACGGCAAACCCGATGTAGCCTCCATTCTCAATGCCAACAGTTCAGGCGATACCGTCGCCGTCAGGGTCACTCATCCATGGATTCGCACGCGTGCGCAGACTGTCAAAACGTCGGCCGCCCTGACCTGGTTCAATGGCCAGTCCGAATACCTGAATGATCCGGATCTGCCGCCTTCGAGCGACGACCGCATTCGTGCCTTGCGTCTGGGCGCCAGTTGGGACTTCACCGACAACCATGGCGGCCGCAACCTGCTCAAAGGCGAAGTTAGCCGTGGCTTGAACGTGATGGGTGCTAGCTCGGAAAGCCGCATCAACCCTTCACGCGAAGGGGGCGAAACCGACTTCACCAAGCTGCAAATCGATGCCCAACGTATCCAGGATCTCAGCGCCATTACCCCCGGCCTTGACCTGTACCTGGCCGTGACCGGGCAAACCAACTTCGGCAACCGTTTGCTCACCCCTGAACAGTTCGGTGTCGGTGGCAGTCAGTTCGGCCGCGGTTATGACCCATCGGAAATTACCGGCGACAAAGGCGCCGCCGGCAAAGTCGAGTTGCAGTACAACCGTCAGCACCAGATCAAGGATTTCGTCGTACCAACCCAGTACTACGGCTATTGGGACATCGGCAAGGTCTGGAGCGAACAACCGGCCTATACAGGCTCGGAAAGTCTGTCTTCCGCTGGTGTGGGGGCCCACGTGCAAGTGGCCAAGGATCTGTTCATCTCGCCGGAAGTCGCCTTCCCACTGACACGTTCGGTCAGCGCCGAAGAGCTGGAAGACCACAACGGCAAGGAGCCTCGCCTGTACATCAACTTCCTCAAGTTGTTCTAGCAACTACGCCCATTGGTTATGGCCAGCAGGTCCATAACCGGTGGGTCTTGTCTCAGGGAGCCCCCTCATGAACCGTTATTTTCGTGTGATCTGGAACTAAGCCCTGGCGTTGGTTACACAACACGCCGCAACTTTTGCCGTTACACAGCCTCCAACTGCGAACCGGTCTCCTACTTGGCATGGACCTCATTCAGCCCACACTGAGTTGCCATACTGATATCCGCCGGGCGACAACCACGCGAAGCCATAGTCCTCAGACAGAGGGCGCAAGAGCAACTCTGTACGCATCTACCCATTTCCATGCACGTGAATTGGCAGGTTACCCCCTACTGGTGTCGAACCCTCGCTGACGATCCCCGTAGGACTTGGTAGCGACCTTGCACAGGTAACTGGCCCGCCGGAATAACTCCGGTAGTTCATCCACCTTGCCGCCGGGGACGTCCCGGTATATCCGATAGGTAGCATTGTCAGTGAAATTCACCAGTCCTTGGACTTGATCGACCGATAACCCCAACGCACTGGCCCACGCCTCCTCCAGACGCGATACGAGATTTCGTCTCGTAGATTGCAGCCGGCCCGGCCTGTGGTAAGCATCGTGATTGAGCAGGATTACAAGGTGGTAATGCGACCGTCCCCTCTCCCCTACTTCTCTTGCCCAGGCATAACGAACCTTGCAATCACGAGTATCCCTCTTTTGCTCACGCAACTGAGTGCGGTGGTATTCGATCTTGGAGCAGAAGGAGTGATGCCGATATCGAGCGCGTGACAGCTGCAATGAAGGCGCACGGCGCCAAGGTCGGTACCGCGCCGCTGTCCCTGGGCTCTAGTGCTCCCTTAGACGATGGCAGCTGACCTGTCCGGCGACGAGACGCATTTATCCGATATCGAACCAATATTGAAAACGGTATGAAACACCATATGTTTGATTCGCTGTGAATATTGAATGACCGTTGAGTCTGCATTGATGCACATCAAGCTCAACTACGTGGTGAAAGCGTATTGATTGAGCACGTAATGCGATTGAGGGGATGATTGAATCACTGCTCTTTACGCCTATGAGTGCTCGCATTGCGTAAGTAACCCCGGCATGAATGAGCCCCACAGTGAGTTCAAAAACGGTCATGTACCGATTCAATCCACCGGGATTTTCGACAACTAAACCCCAGCGTAATGGAACAGCTCAATGGATTTTGAAAGTCGGTACAACGCAGCTAGCTGCTAAATACTTTGCGCAGAACCCAGCCCTTGAACTGGAAATAGAAGTCGCCATTGCCGGTAGCCTGGCTGAAATACACGCGGTAGGCAGCACTGTTGAAAAAGAGCGTGAGCTGCGGCAGATGGAAGCTTTTGCCGCTGAGGCCGTCGATCGAGGTTTGGAAATCCACGAACTTGTGATTCGTCTGCTGGCCGATTCACCTGAGCAGGCGCAGGCATGGCACCTTGAACACCATCGTCGAATCGCCGTCAGCCTCGGCATGGACTGGGAAAAATACAAAGCCATGAATCTGATTGGCTAATGGCGACCAGGCAGACCTTTCAGTACTTCGCCTTGAACGCCTGGGCAACTGGTGGGGCCGCCCTGACCTCGGTTAGGGCGAGTCGTCAAAAAACTGATCCTATATCGATCCAATATTGAAAATGGTGTGAAACACTATTTATTTGATTGGCAAAAAATATTGGATTCTGAATCACCAGGCTAACCGTTCCCGCTCTTTGTCGAGGATCTGCTGGAGCAGGTGCAGGGCAACAAGATTGCCGCCCCCAGTGGCGTCGCGCCAAGCCTGGTGCATGGTTTTATACAGCTGATCGATATCAGCCATAACCTTGCGGTACCGCACAACCTCAAGCACCAGGCGCTGAATGTCGGGATCGGGGTGCCGGGTCCAGATAGAGCGCAGTTCGTCCAGCGTGACCGGTTGGACCGGCGGTAAGTCGCGGGCCATGATTGGCACCTAATGACTGCATGCATAAACAGTATGTTAACCGATAACCGCAATCCCCACAAAGCCCCGCAGGCCGTGCCACTGTTAGTGTGGATGTTTCACATCTATGGAACGCAAGGCATGGAAATCTACGAAACAAAGAAAGTGGTTCACGTTATCGGTTGAAGGTATGTAAAGGTTTAGCGGTCTATGACCGAGGGCAGCTATCGACATAAGCAGCCCTTCGAGATATCTAATATGGTTATGTCAGTTACCGCTTATAGCATCAGAAATATCGTCTACGCTTCCGTTGGATCCAAGCCGTCAAAATAAAACATTGGGTACATCCCAAAGTGTCTCAAGCGTCCTGCCTGTCCCCGACCTTACTCGCCACCGTACTCCAGGGAATGGACACTTTTGAGGGATGCACGACATTCTTTTTCGAGGACTCGCAAAGGGAAGTTGACTGCTATGACTCAGCACTGGACGTCCGATTTATTCATCCGTTCCCCCTTGGCATTAGCGCCCCTCCCCCGATCGCCATGCGACCCGGAATTTCCCGGCGGTATCGACCCCTTCCTCGCGAAAGTCCCGGGGCTTTGTGTATCTCCCGAATGGCGCCTGCGACTGCAGATCGCGGCCACGGTGGCACTGCTTGGTGGTGTGGTCGCGCCGGCGTGGTCGGCGGGTGTCTGCCCTGCACCTGCGCTTGTCAACAACACCGATTGCACGGTACCACCCGGCACCATCATTAATGTCACTCCAGCCGGTGCCACCGGGCTGAACGCCAGCGGTACCTTTGGGCAGATCACCGCTGATGGCATTACCCTCAATCTTGCCGCCGCCACCACCGCCGGCGCACTGGCACTGCAAGACGCCGCCATCAATTTCAATGGCAGTACCGTCACGACCACTTCCGTCGGCGCTGCCGCGACTGGACAGACCGGATTGCGCGCGTCCGGCGCGGGCAGTGATGTCTCGGCGACAGGTGCGACCATTGACCTGACCCCGGCTTCGGGTACCTCCCTGAACATGCGTGGCGCGGTTGCTAACGATGCGGGTGTGCTGACGCTGAACAACACGACTGTAGCGGTTACCGGTGGTGCCAATGGCACGGGCAACTACGGTTTGGTAGCGACCGGAGCAGGCAGTCAGGTCAACTTCTCCGGTGGTTCGGTCAGTACCAGTTCCCGTGGGGCCTTCGGGGTCCTGGCCGAGAACGGCGGCGTGGTCAATTTATCCAGCGCTGCGCAGGTCACCTCCGCAGGTGCGGTGAACACTGTCACTCAGGCAGGCAGTCATGCGTTGTATGTCTCCGGCGCCAACAGCCAGATCAGTGCCACCGGCATCACCGTCAGCACTTCCGGCACCAATGCGTTAGCGGCGCTGGCCGAGGCCGGTGGCACTCTGGTTTTGACCCGTAGTACGTTTGTTAACTCGGGCGGCAGTAATAACGATAGTTTCCCCAACGCCGGGGTGCGGGCGAACGCGGGGGGCAAGATTGTGATGAGCGGCAGCGGCAGCACGATCATCACGACAGGCATCCGCGGCTTTGGGCTCTCGGTCGAAGGGCCCGGATCGCAGGCCCAGGTATCGGACACGGCGATCCAGATCGCGGGCAACCGATCATTCGGTATATCCATCAAGAATGGTGGTGTGGCACAGGTCAACAACAGCAGTGTATTGGTCAACGGTACCACCGGGTCTTTTGCGCCTGCGGTGCAGGTTGAGGGTGTTGGCTCGAGCTTGACGCTGACCAACAGCAACGTCAGCACCACGACCCCCACCGTCGCGGGGGGTGTGACGGCCCGGGATGGCGCGAATATCCTCGTCAGCGATAGCACGATCACCACCACAGGCGCTAACTCTGCGGCACTCAGTGCCAGCAGTTTGACGGGTGTACCGGGCACGGTCATTGCCAACAACGTGACGATCACCACCACCGGCGACGACAACGCTATGGGTGCGATCGCCGACCTGAACGGTACGGTCACGTTCAACGGTGGCAGCATCACCACCAGCGGTAACCGGGTCAGGCAATCGTCTTATGCTCACGGCCTTGGCGCGCGCAATCCCGGCGGCACACTGACGGCAAACGGCACTGTCGTTCACACATCGGGGCTCTCCGCCATGGGTGCCTGGTCCGACGATGGCGGCACGTCGATTCTCAATGACGTCAGAATCATCACCTCCGGTGAGTTGGGCGTCGGCGTGTTTGCCGTCGCCGAACAGGTCGGCTCTCAGTTCAATGCCAATACCACGACTAATCGCACCACCGTGGAAACCACCGGTCTTAATGCCCATGGCGCCCAGGCGCAATCGCGCAATGACCTGCCGGTTGATGTTGCCACGGTGACCTTGAACGACACTTCGATAACTACCCGAGGCACCGATGCCGAAGGCCTGCGGGCGGTTCTCGAGAACTACGGTTCGACACCCACCGGTCGCGGGGAAGCCAATGTGGTAGCCAATCGCACCACCGTGCTGACAGAGGGTGTCGGCGCACATGGCTCCCTCTCTCGAGACAACCCCACGTCGGTAACGCTCAACCAGAGTTCGATCCAGACCACTGGCGCGACAGCTCATGGTGCAGTTGCTGTCATCGGCGGGCGCATCATCGGCACCGACACCAGGGTGGTCGCCAGCGGCGCCAACTCAATGGCGCTCTACGCAGTGGGCATTCCCGGAGCGGTTTCCACGGCGGACTTTACCCGCAGCACCCTGAACAACAGCAGCAGCCCGATCATTGGCGTCGCCGGCGATGCTAATGTCACCCTAACCGACTCCACGGTAACGGGCGCCAGTGAGTGGCTGCGGGTGGGAACGATCAACGACTTTGTCCCGCTTTCCGCCTCGCCACCGCCCCTCACGGGACCCGAGGATTTCCGGGATGAAATCACCGGAGCCCTACCGCCACTGCAGTCGCCACCCATCACGGCGCCTGCGCCACCCGCGACGCCCGGCATGGCCAATATCGCCCTCTCCGGATCGACCGTAGTTGGCTCGGCCTTCACGGCGCCGGGAAGTGTCTCCAACCTGACCCTGAGCAACAACAGCATCTGGCGCATGACTGGCGATTCCAACCTGACCAACCTGGTCAACGACCCCAGTCTGATCGAATTCTCCGCGCCGGTGGGTGGCGTCTTCAAGACCCTGACCGTAAACACCTACAGTGGTGACGGCACGATTGCGCTGCATACATTCCTGGAAGGAGACCGCTCGCCTTCGGACAAACTGGTGATCGATGGCGGCACCGCCACGGCGTTGGCGACTGGCAACACAGCGTTGCTCATCCGCAATGCCAGGGATGCCAGCGGGTCGTTGGGGCGAGGCGCATTGACCATCGGCAACGGCATTCTGGTGGTGGATACGTTGAACGGCGGTACCACCGCGACCAACGCTTTCCGCCTGGGTGGCCGCGCAATTGCCGGTCCTTACGAATACACGTTGCAACGGTCAAGCGTGGATGCCAGCAACGGCGAGGCTTGGTACCTGCGCTCCAGCGCCGAGCCCACCCCGCCAAGCCCACCGGCTCCCCCGACTCCAACAC
>Ga0247818_10001714_pt1 | contig 14045 bp, 10 predicted proteins | sample 13C_Glucose_Day1_FD_192424 | JGI IMG/M metagenome (GOLD analysis project Ga0247818, IMG submission 192424) | Soil microbial communities from agricultural site in Penn Yan, New York, United States - 13C_Glucose_Day1 | ecosystem: Environmental > Terrestrial > Soil > Agricultural land | place...
CCTTGAGGTCGTAGACCACGTTGATCAGGTCGTCGTTGTAGGCGCTTTCGCCCATCACGTCGGCCATGGTCAGTTTGACGTTCAGCAGTTCGTAGATTTTCTGGCAGTGGGACAGCGAGATGTCTTTGAACTTGGTCCACAGCGCCAGGCAGTCCGGGTCACCGGCTTGCAGCTTGACCACCAGGCCACGGGCGCGGTCGGCGAATTCTTCGGATTCATCGAAACGTTGCTTGGCTGCGCGGTAGAAATTTTCCAGGTCCGACAGCTCGTCGCTGGTGATCGGGTTTTCTTGCAGGTAGGCCATCAGCATGCCGAACTGGGTGCCCCAGTCGCCGACGTGGTTCTGACGAATCACTTCGTCGCCGAGGAATTCGAGTACGCGGGCCACGCCGTCGCCAATGATGGTCGAGCGCAAGTGGCCGACGTGCATCTCTTTGGCCAGGTTCGGCGCCGACAGGTCGACCACGGTGCGCTGCGCCGGACCCGCCTTGCGCACGCCGATCTTGTCATCGGCCAGGGCGGCATCCAGGCGAGTGGCCAGGGCTTGGGTGTTCTGGAAGAAATTGAGGAAGCCCGGGCCGGCGATTTCGGCTTTGGAGACGTTTTCGTCAGCCGGCAGCGCGGCGATGATTTTCTCTGCCAGGTCGCGCGGCTTCATGCCGGCCGGTTTGGCCAGCATCATCGCGATGTTGCTGGCGAAATCGCCGTGGGTCTTGTCACGGGAGTTTTCCACCTGAATCGCCGGCGACAGGCCTTCAGGCAACACACCTTCGTTGACGAGTTGGGTGATGGCTTGTTGGATCAGCTGGCGAATGGTGTCTTTCATGGTCTTCTCTTTCGACCGCAAGCGCGGCGGCGCTTCGATGCGCTGGTGGAAAAACTGGGCATTATCCGTGGCGAAGGCGGGCTTGCCAACTATAGCGGGCAGGATGTGGATATGTGGTGACAAATCCGCCGCCTTCGCGGGCAAGCCCGCTCCCACAGGGTAAGTGGTAGGACGTAGAGCATGTGAACAACGCAGAACCCTGTGGGAGCCGGGCTTGCCCGCGATGGCGATCTTGAAATCAATACAAATCCACCGGATCAACATCCAACGACCACCGCACCGCCCGCCCACTCGGCATCTGCTCCAAAACCAACAACCAACTGCTCAACAACCGGTGCAGTGGCGCCCGCGCCGTAGCCTGCAACAACAACTGCGCACGATAACGCCCGGCCCGCCGTTCCATCGGCGCAGGCACCGGCCCCAGCAGCTCGATGCCGGTCAGGTTCTGCTCTGCCAGCAAACGCTCGGCTTCGCTGCACGCCTCATCGAGAAAACCTTCGGCCTGCCCGGGCTTGTGCGCTTCGGCCCGTAGCAATGCCAAATGCGCAAAGGGTGGCAATCCCGCCGCGCGACGTTCGCTCAAGGCCTGTTCGGCAAACGCGAAATAACCCTGTTCGGTCAATTGCACCAGCAGCGGATGGTCTGCGAGGTGGGTTTGAATGATCACCTTGCCTGGCTCTTCAGCCCGGCCCGCACGGCCTGCCACCTGGACGATCAGCTGCGCCATGCGTTCGCTGGCGCGAAAGTCGCCGGAGAACAGCCCGCCGTCGGCATCGAGTATCGACACCAGGGTTACCCGGGGAAAGTGGTGCCCTTTGGCAAGCATCTGCGTGCCTACCAGAATGCAGGGATGACCTTTCTGGATGGTGGCAAACAGCTGGTTCATCGCGTCCTTGCGTGAAGTGCTGTCGCGGTCGACCCGCAGCACCGGGACGTCGGGGAACAAAATCCCCAGTCGTTCCTCGGCGCGCTCGGTACCGGCACCTACCGGACGCAGGTCGACTTTGCCGCACTTGGGGCAATGCCGGGGTACGCGTTCGACTTCGCCGCAATGGTGGCAGCGCAGCTCGCCCGAGCGCTGGTGCACGGTCATTCGTGCATCACAGCGTTGGCACTCGGACATCCAGCCACAGTCGTGACACAGCAGTGTCGGCGCAAAACCGCGGCGGTTGAGAAACACCAGCACCTGCTGGCCCGCCGCCAGCGTCTGGCCGATGGCCTGCTGCATCGGCCCGGAAATGCCGCTGTCCAGCGGGCGACTTTTCACGTCAAGACGCAGGAAGCGCGGTTGTTTGGCGCCACCGGCGCGTTCATTCAGGCGCAGGAGTCCGTACCGACCGGTGTAGGCGTTGTGCAGGCTTTCCAGTGACGGCGTGGCGGAGCCGAGGACAATCGGAATGTTTTCCTGTCGTGCACGTACCAAGGCCAGGTCGCGAGCGTGATAGCGCAGGCCCTCTTGCTGTTTATAGGAGCCGTCGTGCTCTTCGTCGATGATGATCAGGCCGGGGTTCTTCATCGGGGTGAACAGTGCCGAGCGGGTGCCGATGATGATGTCGGCCTCGCCGTCCCGCGCGGCAAGCCAGGCCTCCAGGCGCTCACGATCGTTGACCGCCGAGTGGATCAGCGCGATGCGTGCATTGAAGCGCTGCTCGAAGCGCGCCAGGGTCTGGGGGCCGAGGTTGATCTCCGGGATCAGCACCAGTGCCTGCTTGCCCGCTTCGAGGGTTTCGCGAATAAGTTGCAGATAGACTTCGGTCTTGCCGCTGCCGGTGACCCCGGCCAGCAGAAACGCGTGATAACTGTCGAAACCGGCGCGAATCGCTTCATAAGCCGCACGCTGCTCGGGATTGAGCGGCAACTCCGGTTGCGCCAGCCAGTGTTCGTGGCGCGCGCCGGGAGCGTGCCGGCGGATGTCCACCTGCACCAGGTCTTTGGCCAGCAACAGGTCGAGGCTGTCCTTGCTCAGCATCAGTTTGCTCAGCAATTGATGGGCGACGCCGTGGGGGTGCTGGGCCAGGGTCGCCAGGGCCTCACGCTGACGCGGGGCGCGGGCGATGCGCGGGTCATCGAGCCTGGCGCCCGGTGCAGCGGACCAGAAGCGCTCCTGGCGCGCTTCGGCCAGTTCGCCCTGGCGCAACAACACCGGCAGCGCCCAGCTCAAGGTATCGCCGAGGCTGTGTTGATAATACTGGGAGGTCCACAGGCACAGCTTGAACAGCGCAGGCGGCAGGGGCGGCGTGGCGTCGAGCAGGGCCAGGGCCGGCTTGAGCTTTGCCGCCGGGACTTCGCTGGTGTCGGTGACCTCCACCAGGATCCCGATCATCTCCCGTCGGCCGAAGGGGACCCGCAGGCGCATGCCCGGATGCAACTGGGCGCGCAGGACGCCGGCCGGGGCACGGTAATCGAACAGGCGGCGCAGCGGCGAGGGCAGGGCGAGGCGCAATATGGCGTCGGGCACGCGGGGGGATCTCTTTGGGCGGGCAATAAATGCAAGGCTGGACGCAATACCTGTAGGAGCGAGCTTGCTCGCGAAGGTATTCCAGCCGCTGAGTGGCGTCGGTTGTACCTTTTTCGCGAGCAAGCTCGCTCCTACAGAGCAATGTGCTTTGGACCGGGAGCCTAGCAGACGGTCGGTGTAAGGGACAGCTTGCGTGATTTCAAACCTCTGGTAGAATCCGCGGCCTAATTACGTGCGGTATTCAACAATGGTGTTGAGTGGCGGCACGCTAGCCTGAGGAATTCACCATGAAAGCCGATATCCATCCAACATACGAAATCACCGCAGTTACCTGCAGCTGTGGCAACAAGTTCGAAACTCGTTCGAACCTGGCCAAGCCTCTGGCGATCGACGTATGCAACGAGTGCCACCCGTTCTACACCGGTAAGCAGAAGACTCTGGATACTGGCGGCCGTGTACAGCGCTTCGCAGACCGTTTCGGTCAATTCGGCAAAAAAGCTCCTGCTCCTGCTGCTGCAGAGTAAGGCAGAAAAGCCCGATGGGCTTTTCCTTGCTGATGAAAAAGGCGTCCCTTGCGGGCGCCTTTTTTGTGTCTGCGTTTTGGCTCTCTGCTGTCCACGCTTTCTGCCCTGCGCCGGACGGCCTGGCCCCGGTAGCGGTACAGCGGGTGGTGGACGGCGACACGCTGCGCCTGAGCGACGGTCGCAGCGTGCGCATGATCGGTTTGAATACCCCGGAACTGGGCAAGAAAGGCCGTGCCGACGAGCCGTTCGCCGTGACGGCACGCAAACGCCTGGAAGCGCTGGTTGCGGCCAGCGACGGACAGCTCGCTTTGCTGCCCGGCAAAGAAAGCAAAGATAGCTACGGCCGTACCCTGGCTCATCTCTACGGCGCGGATGGCGCCAATCTCGAAGCGCAAATGCTCGCTGAAGGCCTGGGGTTTCAGGTGGCTGTCGCGCCGAATGTCGATCTGGTCATCTGTCAGCAAACCGCGGAACGTAGTGCCCGTCAGGCCGGGCTGGGTGTGTGGCGACAATCACCTGTACTGAAAGCGGAGCAGATAACCACGTCCGGCTTTGCCGTGCTCGGTGGCCGCGTGAGCAAGGTTCAGCGCAATCGCGGCGGGGTTTGGATCGAGTTGCAGGATTCAGTTGTATTGCGCGTTGCGCCCAATGTGCTTGGGCAGTTCGATGTCGCGGCGCTTGAGCGGCTCAAGGGCAAGCAGATCGAGGCGCGTGGTTGGGTGGTGGATCGTTCACGCCGTGGCGGACTGAAAGACGGGCAAGCGCGTTGGTTATTGCCATTGACCCACCCGGCGATGCTGCAAGCGGCTCCCTGATAAAAAATTGTAGACATTTTTTCTGTCGATTGTGAACAGTCTATCCCTTGTGTTCCGTGGCTCTTGGCCCAAAGTCGTAGGGCAGGCCGCTTGACAGGGGTGACCGGTCAGTCTTGTGGGGACTTTGCGACACGCGTATCCTCGGCGGTCCGTCTGTCCAACAGTAAAAAGCGGAATGCCCACATGTCTGATCTGAAAACTGCCGCTCTCGAATATCACGCCCATCCTCGTCCAGGGAAGCTGAGTGTCGAGCTCACCAAGGCCACCGCTACCGCCCGCGACCTGTCGCTGGCCTACAGCCCCGGCGTAGCCGAACCAGTACGCGAAATCGCCCGCGATCCTGAGCTGGCCTACAAGTACACCGGTAAAGGCAACCTGGTTGCAGTGATTTCCGATGGCACCGCGATTCTCGGCCTGGGTAACCTCGGTCCATTGGCTTCCAAGCCAGTCATGGAAGGCAAGGGTGTACTGTTCAAGCGCTTCGCCGGTATCGACGTGTTCGACATCGAAGTCGACTCCGAAAGCCCGCAAGCCTTCATCGACACGGTCAAGCGCATCTCCATCACCTTCGGCGGCATCAACCTGGAAGACATCAAGGCCCCTGAGTGCTTTGAGATCGAACGTGCCCTGATCGAGCAGTGCGACATTCCGGTGTTCCACGATGACCAGCACGGCACCGCGATCGTTACCGCGGCCGGCATGATCAACGCCCTGGAAATCGCTGGCAAAACCCTGGCTGACGCCAAGATCGTCTGCCTGGGCGCCGGTGCTGCCGCCATCTCCTGCATGAAATTGCTGGTGAGCATGGGCGCCAACATCGAAAACATCTACATGGTCGACCGTACCGGTGTGATCCACTCCGGCCGTGACGACCTGAACCAGTACAAGGCTGTGTTCGCTCACGCGACCGAGAAACGCTCCCTGGCTGACGCGCTGGAAGGCGCGGACGTGTTCGTTGGCCTGTCCGGTCCGAACCTGCTGAGCGCAGAAGGCCTGAAATCCATGGCGGCCAACCCGATCGTGTTCGCGTGCTCGAACCCGGATCCGGAAATCTCCCCGGAACTGGCGCATGCCACCCGCGATGACGTGATCATGGCCACCGGCCGTTCGGACTACCCGAACCAGGTCAACAACGTACTGGGCTTCCCGTTCATCTTCCGCGGTGCCCTGGACGTTCGTGCCAAGCGCATCAACGAAGAAATGAAAGTGGCTGCGGCCAATGCCCTGCGTGAACTGGCCAAACTGCCAGTGCCTCAGGAAGTGTGCGACGCCTATGGCGGCATCAAGCTGGAATTCGGTCGTGAGTACATCATCCCGAAACCAATGGATGCCCGTCTGATCACCCTGATCTCCGATGCCGTGGCCAAGGCTGCGATCGAGACCGGTGTGGCGACCCTGCCGTATCCGAAGAACTACCCGCTGAAAAGCGTGGATGATGTGTTCAACGGCTAAGCCGTTGTAGCGCTTCAACCAAAGGCCCCGATTCGTATGAGTCGGGGCCTTTTTTGTATCTGCGGCTTTTGCGTCGTCCGCAAGGGCCCCTTCGCGGGCAAGCCCGCTCCCACAGTGGCCGGCGGTGTCTGCACAATTTGTGTACGCCGCTGATCCGTGTGGGAGCGGGCTTGCCCGCGAAGAGGCCTTCGCAGACAACAAAAAGTAAGCAGGCAGAAAAAAGCCCCGCGCTTCTCTCGAAGGCGGGGCTTTTTAATGTTGCGCTGATCAGAACAAATCGATCGGCGCCCCTTCATCCGCAGGCAGCGGGCTACCCGGCGCATTGCCGTTACCCAGCTCGTTACCCGACGGTGGCGTGTCCTCGGCCTTGAACAGTTCGAAGTAGGCCCCTGGCGTGCCTGGGGAGGCTGCACGGCCACTGATCGGGTCGACTCGCAGGCTGAGGATGCCTTCCGGCTCTCGTTGCGTATGGGGTGGCTTGTCTTTGAGCGCGGCACCCATGTAGCTCATCCAGATCGGCAGCGCGACGGTGCCGCCGAACTCCCGGCGACCCAGGCTTTCAGGCTGGTCGAAGCCGGTCCAGACGGTAGTCACGTAGTCGGCGTTGTAGCCGGAGAACCAGGCGTCCTTGGATTCGTTGGTGGTGCCGGTCTTGCCCGCAATGTCGCTGCGACCCAATGACAGGGCGCGGCGGCCGGTGCCGCGCTTGATGACGTCCTCAAGCATGCTGTTGAGGATGAACGTGGTGCGGCCATCGACGATGCGTTCGGCCACGGCCGGTGCGGGCGGCGCTGGCTGGGCAGTCAGGGTGTCGCCTGGCGTAGCGCTGACGGTGAACGCGTCGGCGGCCGGGACCGGGGCCGCAATGCCATCGCTGACTGCATCGCCTTTCGGCACGCTTGGCGGGTTGGCGACGAACAGCGTATCGCCGTTGCGGCTTTCGATCTTTTCGATGATGTACGGGGTGATCTTGTAGCCGCCGTTGGCGAAGGTGCTCCAGCCGGTGGCGATTTCCATGGGCGTCAGGGTGGCGGTGCCCAGGGCCAGGGACAGGTTGCGCGGCAGGTCCTGTTTGTTGAAGCCGAACTTGCTGATGTAGTCGATGGTGCGATCTACACCCAGCGCCTGCAGCAGGCGGATCGACACCAGGTTGCGCGACTTGTAGAGCGCCTCCCGCATGCGGATCGGCCCAAGGAAGGTATTGGTGTCGTTCTTCGGACGCCACACCTTGTCCAGGTATTCGTCGACAAACACGATAGGGGCGTCGTTCACCAGGCTGGCGGCGGTGTAGCCATTGTCCAGCGCGGCGCTGTAGACGAACGGCTTGAAACTGGAGCCCGGTTGGCGTTTGGCCTGCATCGCGCGGTTGTAGTTGCTCTGCTCGAACGCAAAGCCGCCGACCAGCGAGCGAATGGCGCCGTTCTGCGGGTCGAGGGACACCAGTGCGCCCTGGGCTTGCGGGATCTGGCTGAACTTCAGCGAGTTGTCTGGCTGGCGCTGGACGCGAACCAGGTCGCCGACATGAGCCACATCCGAAGGTTGCTTGGGATTGGGGCCCATGCTGTTGGTGTTCAGGAACGGGCGCGCCCATTTCATGGTGTCCCAGCTGACGTGTTCTTCCCCGGTACGGGTCAGCACCTGCAGGCCGGTCTTGTCGACCTGGGTGACGATGGCCGGCTCAAGGCTGCTGATGGTGCGCTGCTTGGTCAGTTCGGTAGCCCAGGCCTCGCGGGTCTTGCCCGGCAGGCGTGACTCGGGGCCACGATAGCCGTGACGCTGATCGTAGGTCATCAAGCCTTCGTGGACCGCAGTGTTGGCCATTTCCTGCAGGTTGCTCGGCACCGTGGTGGTGACGCGGAAGCCTTCGGTATACGCGTCGCTGCCATAGCGCCCGACCATTTCGGCGCGGGCCATTTCAGCGATGTACGGCGCGTTCACTTCCGGGGTCGGTACATGATAACTGGCGTTGAGCGGCTCGTTGATCGCAGCGGTGTAGTCGGCCTCGGTGATTTTGCCCAGCTTGTACATGCGCCCCAGGATCCAGTCGCGACGCTCCTTGCTTCGGGCCGGGTTGGCCAACGGGTTGAAGCGCGACGGTGCTTTGGGCAGGCCGGCGATCATCGCCATTTGCGCCAGGCTGACGTCTCGAATCGACTTGCCGTAATAGACTTGCGCCGCGGCCTCGATGCCGTAGGCGCGGTTGCCCAGATAGATTTTGTTCACGTACAACTCAAGGATTTCATCCTTGGTCAGTTGCCGTTCGATCTGCAGGGCCAGGAGGATTTCGGTGGTCTTGCGCGAGAAACTGCGTTCGCTGGTAAGGAAAAAATTCTTCGCAACCTGCATAGTGATGGTGCTGCCGCCGGACTGGATGTGTCCGCTCTTGATCAACTGAGTGGCGGCGCGCATCAGGCTGCCGGGATCGACGCCATAGTGGTTGGCGAAATTATCGTCTTCGGCGCTGAGCAAGGCATTGATGAAGTTGGGGGGGATGTCGGCGAAACGGATCGGAGTGCGGCGCATTTCGCCAAATTCCGCGATCAATTTGTCGTCGCTGCTATACACCCGCAAGGGGATCTGCAACTGAATGCTTCTCAATGCCTCCACTGAGGGCAATCCAGGGCTAAGGTATAGAAACGCGCCGCTCAGACCAAGGAGCAGTCCGCAGAAGACCGCGACGATGGACCACCCGAAAAATTTCAGCAGACGAATCAAGGCTTTTGGATATCCAGGCAAAGAATGAATTAGGCTCAGGGTTCAGGTAAACAGGGAAACCCGCGCTTGAAGTAAATGCGGAAAAAAATCGCTGGGCATTATAAGCATTTTTCCGTCGAGGGCGTCATTTGCCCTGCTGTCAAGACGGGTGGTTTGAACGCAAAGTGTATTACGGAGTCCGTAACTCACGGAAAGTCATAGGGAATTGGTAGTGCTAGGACTCTTCAATAAAAAGGCCAATACGCTGTTGGGGATCGACATCAGTTCCACGTCGGTAAAGCTTCTGGAACTCAGCCGCCAGGGTGATCGCTACCGGGTCGAGGCCTATGCGGTCGAGCCACTGCCCTCCAGCGCGGTGGTCGAGAAAAATATCGCCGAGCTCGAAGGCGTGGGTCAGGCCCTTTCACGCGTGTTGATCAAGGCCAAAACCAGCCTCAGGAACGTCGCCGTAGCCGTGGCCGGTTCGGCAGTGATCACCAAGACCATCGAGATGGATGCCGGCCTTTCCGACGACGAGATGGAAAACCAGCTGAAGATCGAGGCCGATCAATACATCCCTTATCCATTGGACGAAGTCGCCATCGACTTTGAAGTCCAGGGCGTGTCGACGCGCAACCCCGAGCGGGTCAATGTGCTGCTGGCGGCCTGTCGCAAGGAGAACGTCGAAGTCCGTGAAGCGGCCTTGGCCCTGGCCGGCCTGACAGCTCGGGTAGTCGACGTCGAGGCCTATGCGCTGGAGCGATCGTACGGCCTGCTGACGCGTCATCTGGCGGCCTCCCAGGAGGGGCTGACGGTGGCGGTGGTCGACATCGGCGCCACCATGACCACCCTGAGCGTGCTGCACAACGGGCGCATCATCTATACCCGCGAGCAATTGTTCGGTGGTCGTCAGTTGACGGAAGAAATCCAGCGCCGTTACGGGCTGACTGTCGAACAGGCAGGGTTGGCGAAGAAACAGGGCGGTCTGCCGGACGATTACGTCAGCGAGGTCCTGCAGCCGTTTCGCGAGGCGCTGGTGCAGCAGGTGTCCCGTTCATTGCAGTTTTTCTTCGCCTCCGGCCAGTACAACTCGGTCGATCACATCCTGCTGGCCGGCGGTACCGCTTCGGTCTCGGGGCTGGACCGCTTGATCGAGCAGCGACTGGGCACCCCCACGCGAGTGGCCAATCCATTCTCCGAAATGAGCCTGAGCAGCAGGGTCAACGCCGGTGCCCTGGCCAGTGATGCCCCGGCCTTGATGATTGCCTGCGGGCTGGCCCTCAGGAGTTTCGACTGATGGCGCGGATCAATCTCTTACCCTGGCGCGAGGAGCTGCGTGAAACGCGCCGCAAGCGCTTTTTGCTGGCGCTGGTCGGTGTGCTGGCGGGGTCGGTCGGAGCGGTGCTGGTTGCAGACCAGGTCATCAAGAGCGCCATCGATCGACAAATCGCCCGTAACGACTACATCGGCAAGCAGATTGCCGTGGTCGATGAGCGGATCAAGCAGATCAGCGATCTCAAGGCCCGGCGCCAGCAACTGGTCGAACGCATGCGCATCATCCAGGATCTGCAAGGCAATCGTCCCATCAGCGGGCGCATCTTCGATCAGTTGGCGCGTACCTTGCCGGATGGCGTGTACTTCACCGAAGTGAAAATGGACGGCAAAACCTTGTCCATTGCGGGCGCGGCAGATTCCAACAATCGGGTTTCAGACCTGATGCGCAATCTGGATGCGTCCGACTGGTTCGATGCGCCAAACCTCACGGAAGTCAGAGCGACCAGTGCCGGCCAGCTGGATCAGGCCAATGTTTTCCAGTTGACTGTTCGTCAGACCCAACCGGCTTTGGAGAGCGCAAAATGAGGCTTTCCGAATGGATCGAAGGCCTGCGCAAGATCGATATCAACGATCTGGATACCAACAACATGGGCTCCTGGCCGCCGGCGATCAAGGCATCGGCGGGTGTCCTGCTGATGGTATTGGTGCTGGCGCTGGGGTACAACTTATCCATCAGCGACCTGGAGGATCACCTCGATCTCAAGCGCGAGGAAGAATCGACACTCAAGGAGCAATTCGCCTCCAAAGCGCACATGGCGGCGAACCTGGAGCTCTATACCCAGCAGATGAAGGAAATGGAGAATTCGTTTGGTGTACTGCTGCGGCAATTGCCCAGTGACACCGAAGTGCCCGGCCTGCTGGAGGACATCACACGTACCGGCCTGGGCAGTGGCCTGGAGTTCGAAGAGATCAAGTTGTTGCCGGAGGAATCCCGGCAGTTCTACATCGAACTGCCGATCCAGATTACCGTCACCGGCGCCTACCATGACCTGGCCACCTTCGTCAGTGGCGTGGCGGGACTGCCACGGATCGTTACCCTGCATGACTTCGATATCGCGCCGGCCAATCCCGACGGCGGACCGAGGTTGCGCATGAGCATCCTTGCCAAGACTTACCGCTACAACGACAAGGGGCTGCAAAAATGAGCCTGATTCGTCGTGTTTCGATGATGGTTTTCATCGCCGGCCTGGCCGGTTGTGGCAGCGACAATGATGTCAGCGACCTCGATGCCTACATGAACGAGGTGCGCCTGCGACCGCCGGGCAAGATTGAACCAACCCCGATATTCCGGTCTTACCCGACATTCACTTACAGCGCCGCCAACCTGCGAAGCCCGTTTTCCAGGCAGGTCAGAATCGATCTGGCGGGTCAGAAGCACGGCTCGCGCAAGGTCAAGCCCGACCCCGGTCGGGTCAAGCAATACCTCGAAGGTTTCAACATCGAGCAGTTTGAAATGGTCGGTACCCTGTCCAATGCGACGGGTTCCTTTGCGCTGCTGCGCGGAGCGGGCGGTGTGCATCGGCTGAAAGTCGGCGATTACCTGGGACGTAACGATGGGCGAATCGTCGCCATCAGCGGCTCGCAGGTCGATGTGGTCGAAATCGTTCCGGACGGCCAGGGCGCCTGGCTGGAGCGGCCACGGACCATCCCTTTGAAAGAGCACTCATAGTGGAATTCGAATAATGAACAGGATTTTCTCCACCCTCGGTATTTCGCTATGGATAGCGCTGCTGTCGCCGATGGTACTAGCGGCCAACCTCAAGACGCTGGATGTCGCGGCGTTACCGGGCGATCGCGTCGAGTTGAAGTTGTCTTTCGATGGACCGCCCCCGACGCCACGTGGTTACACGACGGAGTCGCCGGCACGGATTGCACTGGACCTGCCCGGGGTGGTCAGTCAATTGAAGAGCAAGAATCGTGAGCTGGGGGGCGGCAATGCCCGCAGCGCCACGGTAGTGGAGGCGAAGGACCGCACGCGGCTGATCATCAATCTGACCCAGTTGACCCCGTATGACGCGCGGGTCGAAGGCAACACGCTATTCGTGGTGGTCGGGCAAGGCGCGGCGAAGGCCGCGAAGGCCACGCCCCGGCCCGCCAGTGCGCCTCGCGCTGCCACTGCAACGCCAGCGCCGGCCAGGACTTATGCGCCGGTGGGCAAAGCCATCCGGGGCGTGGATTTCCAGCGCGGCACCCAGGGCGAAGGCAATGTGGTCATCGATCTGTCCGACCCCTCCATCGCCCCGGACATTCAGGAGCGTGACGGCAAGATCATCCTCGGTTTCGCCAGGACGCAACTGCCCGAGCCACTGCGGGTGCGCCTGGACGTCAAGGACTTCGCCACGCCCGTGCAGTTCGTCAATGCCAGCGCCACCGGCGATCGGGCCACCGTCAGCATCGAGCCCAGCGGTGCTTTTGACTATTCGACCTATCAGACCGACAACAAGCTGACGGTCAGCATCCGGCCGATGACCGTCGACGACCTGCAAAAACGCAACGCCGAGCGTTTCGCCTACACCGGTGAAAAGCTCTCGCTGAATTTCCAGGACATCGATGTGCGCTCGGTGCTGCAACTGATCGCCGATTTCACCAACCTCAACCTGGTGGCCAGCGACACGGTGCAGGGCGGCATCACCCTTCGATTGCAGAACGTGCCGTGGGATCAGGCGCTGGACCTGGTGCTGAAAACCAAAGGCCTGGATAAACGCAAGATCGGCAACGTGTTGCTGGTGGCGCCCGCCGATGAAATCGCCGCGCGCGAACGCCAGGAGCTCGAGTCGCAAAAGCAGATCGCCGAACTGGCGCCTTTGCGTCGCGAGCTGCTGCAGGTCAACTACGCCAAGGCCGCGGATATCGCCAAGCTGTTCCAGTCGGTGACCAGTGCAGAGGCAAAAATCGACGAGCGGGGCTCGATCACCGTCGATGAGCGGACCAACAACATCATTGCCTACCAGACCCAGGACCGCCTTGATGAACTTCGTCGTATCGTTGCGCAGCTGGATATTCCGGTGCGGCAGGTGATGATCGAGGCGCGCATCGTCGAGGCCAATGTCGATTACGACAAAAGCCTCGGTGTGCGCTGGGGCGGTTCGGTGCAGAACAAGGGCAACTGGAACGCGTCCGGGGTGAGTTCCGGCTCGTCGACCACCATTGGTACGCCGGGCAGTACCAGCACCAACTCGCCGTTCGTCGACATGGGTGCCGCGGGCAATACCTCGGGGCTGGGTATCGCGTTCATCACCGACAATGTGTTGCTCGACCTCGAACTGACTGCGATGGAGAAGACCGGCAACGGCGAAATCGTCTCGCAGCCCAAGGTGGTCACGTCCGACAAGGAGACTGCGAAAATCCTCAAGGGCACTGAAATTCCCTATCAGGAAGCCAGTTCCAGCGGCGCCACGTCGGTATCGTTCAAGGAGGCCTCGCTGTCGCTGGAAGTGACGCCGCAAATCACCCCGGACAACCGGATCATCATGGAGGTCAAAGTCACCAAGGATGAGCCGGATTACTTGAACAAGGTCCAGGATGTGCCGCCGATCAAGAAAAACGAGGTCAATGCCAAGGTGCTGGTCAATGACGGCGAGACCATCGTCATCGGCGGGGTTTTCTCAAATACTCAGAGTAAGGTTGTAGATAAGGTGCCATTTCTCGGCGATGTGCCGTATCTTGGCCGCCTTTTCCGGCGTGACGTGGTTTCGGAGAAAAAATCCGAGCTGCTGGTATTTCTCACTCCGCGTATCATGAACAACCAGGCGATTGCTGTGAGTCATTGATTCGGTGCGAAATTTGATTCTTGTTGGACCGATGGGGGCTGGAAAAAGCACCATCGGCCGTTTGCTGGCCAAAGAGCTGCGCCTGCCGTTCAAGGATTCCGATAAGGAAATTGAATTGCGCACGGGCGCCAATATCCCGTGGATTTTCGATAAGGAAGGCGAGCCGGGCTT
>Ga0247818_10001716_pt1 | contig 14032 bp, 33 predicted proteins | sample 13C_Glucose_Day1_FD_192424 | JGI IMG/M metagenome (GOLD analysis project Ga0247818, IMG submission 192424) | Soil microbial communities from agricultural site in Penn Yan, New York, United States - 13C_Glucose_Day1 | ecosystem: Environmental > Terrestrial > Soil > Agricultural land | place...
TGGCAGATGATTAGTCAGGATGATGTGGACAACTACAAAGCCAACTGTTTCAGTGAAACTGAGTTCGGTAAGATGGGTGCATTCTACGCCTTGGAGAACTGCAAGACTGACAAGGAATGCTTCCAAGTGATGGTTGACACCTTCAAGATGCTTTACCCTGAGAAACAAGTGGTGAAGGGGTGGCGTGGTGATGACATTGAGATCGATTGGATGTACGTCATGCAGGAAATGTTCCAGATGGCTCACATGAAGCGGTCTGTGGATGAAGAGCCAAAGTTGATCAAACCGATCCTCGACAAAATGGGAGTGATCTATTAATGCCAAAGAACTATGTTGAAAACAACGTGGGTATGGTGTGGTTCTCTGCTGAAGAACGACTTGACGGCTATTACAACATTGCAGCTGCTAGTGGATTGTCATGTTCTGAAAGTGTAATTAGTGAATGGTGGGATTGGGCACATCGTGAATATGGTCATCATGGCAAGATCGAAGTTGAAGGTATTTCTGTAGAATCAATGGTCGAATTTGAGAACTATCTGACTGAGGAGGATGAATGACTGAACAACGTTGGAAATTCATGCGGGCTGATAGTGATAACTATCTGATTCCTGTATCGCTGGTGAAGAGCTTCCGAGAGGAAGAGGATAAAGGTCATGAGGACTGTTGGTCAAACTTCAACTACCTGTTTGATCAATACCGAATCGACTGCTTCACCAACTTCACATTCACCGATCCACGATGAGGAGAGTAATATGGTAACTCGTGGACGAAAGAACGAACTGGCTGAACAGCTTCGGTACCAGATTGACAAAGGTATAGCCCGGGAGAGTCTTCAAGCAAACTTTGCAGATGAGATGTGTAGGGATCGTGACGAACGAGACTATGTGATGAGTCTTGAAGTGTTGACTGAGATTTACGAGGTGGAAGAATGAGTCAAGTATTTGGTTATGTAGTGCTGGACAAGGTGACTCGTGAGCGTTGCCGTACTGAGCGAACCCGTTATGCTAGCAAAGCTGCTGCTAGTGCTGGGTTCAACCTTATCAGCCGTCGGGCTAAGAGTTGGAATGGTCACTATAAGCTTCCTGACGAACTGATCGGTGTGAAGTTTAAGGATCAAGACAAGTACGTGATTGTTGAGTTGGTTGCTGGCAATGTCGTCTGATTACAAACCTTGGGAGGCTCACCCTACCATCTGGAAGACTGAGGCTGCGTTCCTCAGTTTTATCCGGGGCGGTATTCGTCGTTACCTGTGGTCGAAGAACCCTGTGAAGTTAGAGTTCGAAAAGAGTCAGAAGGTTGAGATACCCAACACCAACCCGAAGAGTATGACTCGATTCCCTACAGTCAAAGGGTACCGCTGTGCTATGTGTGAGGGGCTTTTTAAAGCGACTGACGTACAATGCGACCACAAGGACGGGGAGCACCAACTTCGCTCCTACAAGGATATTCAGGCGTTTGTCGAAGGTATCGTTTTTGTGAAAATCGAGGACTTGCAGATGTTGTGCAAGCCGTGCCATTTGGACAAGACTTACCAACAGCGTGAAGGTGTGAGCTTGGAAGAGGCTCGTGCTACTCGACAAGCGATTGCTGTGGAGAAGAAGAGTACAGCAGTGGTAGTGAAGTTCCTGACTGACAACGGATATGTGGCAGGTAAGAACGCGAAAGATCGTCGCCTGCAATTGATTGACCATTTTATGAAGGAGAACAAATGACATCTAAAAAACACTGGCATAGTCAGGCACTGAAGCTTCGTGGTGAAGGGTTGTCCAGTCGTGAGATCGCTAAGCGTCTTGGGAAAGGTAAAAGTACAATCAATGATTTCTTCACAAAACACTTCCAGAAGTTAGAGGTTATTAACGAAGAAATTGGGCACCCCGGGAAGAAGGGTCCACGCATCCTGATCTACGACATTGAGACTAGCCCGATTATTGCTCATCTGTGGTCAATGTGGCAGCAGGGTATTGGATTGAAGCAGATCGAGACTGACTGGTTTGTCATGTCATTCTGTGCTAAATGGTTGGGTGAGGATGAGATCTTCTACTTCGACCAACGAGATGCTGAGAACATGGAAGACGACAAGGAACTGTGTGAGCGTCTGTGGGAACTGTTCAACGAAGCTGACTTCGTAGTTGGTCAAAACGTTAAGGCGTTTGACAACAAGAAAATGAATGCTCGCTTCATCTTGAATGGTCTACCTCGTCCATCAACGTATCGCAGTATTGATACTCTGGACATTGCTAAGGCTAACTTCAACTTCACCAGTCGAAAGCTTGAGTATATGTCGAAGAACCTTTGCACCGACACTCACAAGGATAGTCACAGTGAGTTCCCGGGTCATGAGCTCTGGGTCGAGTGTCTGAAGGGTAATCGGAAGGCTTGGGAAGCCATGGAGCGTTACAACCGAGATGATGTGTTGTCCACTGAAGAGTTGTACATCCTGTTCAGCAGTTGGGATCTGAAGCAGCCAAACTTCGATGTCTATGTTGACGAAATCTTGGACATGGATGAGTGGGAACATGACGGGTTCCATTACACTCAGTTTGGCAAATACAAGCGGTACCGCAACAAGACCACTGGTCAACAGCGACGTTCTCGTGTGAATCTGCTTCCTAAAGAGAAGCGTCAGTCGCTGCTTGCAAACATTGTTTAATAACCCGGGGTCTTCGGACCCCAACATTTAAGGAGAGTAATATGAGTCCTGAGAATTTTGTATATTGGCTTCAAGGTGCATTTGAGATCACTGGCATTACCACACTGGATACTGACGAGGTGCAAGTTGTAAAAGACCATCTGGCATTGGTTCTAAAGAAAGAGACACCAGGGTACAACATTCAAACACCCGTTGTTACTGCACCAGTGATTACTCAGGCACCATCGACTCTCGACTGGGTAAAGAAACTTCAAGAACATCCACAAATGCCAGCCGTTACTTGCTAAGGAGAAACAACATGATCAACCTTCCGAAACTGAATGAAAAAGAAACTGCTATGATGGAGGAACTGATTGCTAGACTGAATACTCCAATTGAAGAGTTGCGTCAGAATGCAATCTATGCAGGTATCGAAGCCTTGCAACAAGACATCTACGCCAACAACGTGAAAGCTGGCTGGTGGACTAACCTTGTAACTGGCGAACTGAAACCGAAGGGTGACATTACAGAGATCCTTGCAAAGCTGGCACTGGTACACTCTGAAGTGTCAGAGTGCGTTGAAGGTGTGCGTAAGGGTTTGATGGACGACCATCTCCCACATCGCCCAATGGCTGAGGTTGAAGCTGCTGATGCAATGATTCGACTGTTTGATACTGCTGGTCACGAAGGTTGGGATCTTGCAGGTGCCATCCGAGAGAAATTAGCATACAACGCCCAACGTGCTGACCATAAGCTTGAGAATCGCATGAAAGACGGAGGTAAGAAGGCTTGAGTAACGTTGACATGAAGAGTTTCCTGCATCGGGTAGATGGTGATGACTTCCAGATTGGTGATGTTGTTCAATTCACCAGTATTTACGAGTTCTCTGACCAGTGTCAGTTGGATCGAGATTACACAGTTGTTGAGAAACTGAGTAAGAGTGGTCGTTTCCACATGGGTGGTTCTGAGGTGGATGGTTACACTGGTGAACTAACTCTTGAGTTTGCGTTGCTGTACAAGCGATACTTGAAGTTGGTTGCCAAACCTAAGCCGAAGAACATCTTTGAAGAGGCTAGGACGCTTATGGAAGACGCTCATAACAGTCAACCTTCTGGGTACATCGCTGAAGGTGGTCATGTATTCATTGATGACGGAAAAGTGACTGATCTCGGTGAGATCCGAGTCCATGGTCCAGTAAATGAAGCTCCAGCAGGTGAACCAATTCCTGTTGCAACTGGCACCACTGGTAAGGTAAAATCAGATGGGGGTTCGTCCAGTTACTACGACATTCCGCTGCCTGATGAGTTGATGGACAAGCTGTTTGACCGCTGGGATGAGGGTAAAGCCTACATCCGAACTGAAGAGTTGATTCGGTATGCCTTCTCCAATGATTTTGATTGGGGTACTGCGCTCAAGTCAATGGTGCGAGGTCACGCTATCACTCACCTCGGTGGTGGGAAGGCTGGTAACGACATCGGTTACGAATGCAACAAGATTGACTGGTCGATCAACAAGGTGCGTGAAGCTTACAGTGAGTAAGCTGTTGATTTGTATGGATGGGCTGTGGTAACATGGCCCCTTCAATTGAACGATAGGAGAGAGAAGTGAAGAAACCTAGTGCAAAAGTGATTGTCAAGACTCAATCGTCTGTATCCAAACACATCATGGTAACCTTTGAGGTTGAGTTCCCACGCCCAATCTTGGCTGAGGTGAACACCCACAACGCCTTGAATAAGAACACCAGTAGCTCCCGGGCAATCCCTGTGGAGAACATGATCAAGCAAGTGAAAGAAAACACAGCGTATCTGAGTCGTTACGGTGCTGCCAATAAGGGTATGCAGGATGCTGGGCCTCATGATGGTCTCATTAACATCTTTAATTACGTTGCAGGCGAATGGCACAATGGTGGTTACACAGCTGAGGAAGCTTGGAAAATTGCAGCAGATAGCGCTGTGATGATGGCTGAAGCATTTAATGACGCTGGTTATGCCAAGCAAGTTTGTAACCGATTGCTGGAACCCTTCCAGTGGGTGAAGATGGTAATCAGCTGTACTGACATCAACAACTTCTTCTGGTTGCGTGACCATCACATGGCTGACCCAACCATTCAGGAACTGGCTCGGGCAATGAAAGATGCTTACAATGCTGCTGAGACGATTGTACTGAACCCGGGTGAGTGGCATGTACCGTACTACAATGACGGTGTGTGGAAGGCCACTGACAAGAAAACGTTCATGACGATTAACCGTCCAAAGTACCCAGTCGACAAGTTTGGGTATTGCTTAGATGATGCTCTGGCTATCAGTGCAAGTTGCTGTGCACAAGCCTCGTATCGCACTCTGGATGACACTATCGAGAAAGCTCGGAAGGTGATTCAGAACTTGAACTTGGGTGTTGATCTGGCTGAACCATGTCACGCCAGCCCAACCGAGCATCAGGGGACACCAATTGCTGAATCATTTGTAGATGGTCCAAAGGCAATCAATTATATGCCGCTGCCTAGTTCGTGGCAGGCAGGTATCACCCATGTGATGCGAGATGGTACCTTTGGTAGTGGTAACTTGAAGGGTTACATTCAACATCGCCAATTGATTCCGGGTAACGTGAAGGAGGGTTGATTCATGAATTACGATGAAGTACGTCGGACTATTGCAAGGGCATGGGGTGCTTTTGAAAACCAACTACGAGTAGGTGGTTTTACACATGATCAAGTGACTGACTTTCTTCAGTTGCTCGAAATGAAAGATGGATACAGTGCCGTTGAAGATGCGGCTGTGGAGGCTACACTTTGACCGCTAAGAAAGAGAAACACGATAAACCGGGTGAGTTTGACCAGTACCTCGGTCAGCTGGACATGGAACAACACCCTCTGTGGGAGGAGGCTTGGATTGGACAAGACCAAAGTAAGTTTGAGCAAATTCTGTTTGAGATGGGTGCTGACCTTGATTATGGGTACGATTTCCGAGTCTGTAATTACCGAGCGCGTACTACGAACCAAACGGAATACGGAGTACGTGTGGGCTTCAAAGAAAGGACAGACAAAAGGTGGATGAGTGAAATGATGGCAATTGAGGATGTGGCTCGCAACACTGTCGGTGGTTTGTCAAACGCACTGGCACGTGTTGGTATGCTGGAAAGCATCGGTCATACGAATCCCCTATTGGAAATCATGCACGAAGGTGATATAATGGAAGTCGGTCTAACCGATGTATCCATTCAAAAGGCGTAAGGAGCAAGATATGCAAGTCAAAGTATTTAGTATGGAAGGTTGTGCAGGTTGTGTTGTTGTAAAGAACATGCTCGGTTCCATGGGTGTACCATTCGAAGAGTGTGACGCCTTCGGTGAAGATGCTATTCAGTATCAGGTTCGCACCCTTCCCACTACATTCGTTAATGGTGTGTGTGTTACGGGCAGTCAACCGGGTAATCTGGAAATGATCAAACGTCTTGTGAAGGAGGCTGAGTGCGAGTAACTAAACGTAATGGTCGCCTTGTACCTTTCGACGTAGCGAAAATCAAGGAAAGTGTGGCCAATGCGTGTGAGGGGTTGGATGTCAACCCCCTCGCTATCGAGGCTAAGTTTGACGAATTCCTGTTTGATGGTATTACCACTCAACAGATCAACAAAAACATGATCCACCATACCAAGACTCTGGCAGGTCCAAAGACTCCAGACTATGTGTATGCTGCTGGTCGTCTGGAAACTATGGATCGTTGGGCAACCACCAACAGCTATGGTATCGAGTTCACTGAGTTTGTTCGTGAACAGCGAATGCTCGGTCTGTGGAAACACGAAGGTTTTGCTAAGTACTCTGAAGAAGAGATTGCTGAACTAGGTGAGTGCATTGTACAGGAACGTGACCTTGCTCACTCGATCAGTTCTGTGATGACTGCCAACAGTAAGTACCTGATGGACAATGAGTGTCTACAACACATGTTCATGGGTAATGCCATGGTCATTGCTAGCGTTGAGGAAGAAGAGACCCGCATGAGCTTCTGCAAGGAGGTCTATGAGGCTCTGAGCTTGCGTAAGGTGAGTTTGGCCACCCCTTGGAATATCAACCTACGCTCTGGTGGTAACATCTCTTCCTGCTTCACTATGGAGCTTTCAGACGATCTGGAGAGCATCTACTCTAACTTGCATGACGCTGGTCGGATTAGTAAAGAAGGTGGCGGTCTGGGTGCAAACTTCAGTCGTCTGCGTGCGAAGGGTTCTGACCTAATGGGTCAAGAGAATGCTTCTGGTGGCATCTTGGGTTGGAACCGGCTGTTTAACGACACGGCGGTGGCTGTTAACCAAGGTGGTAAGCGTAAGGGTGCATTCACAACCTCGTTGCCAATCTGGCACGGTGACATTGTGTCGTTCCTTGACAGTCAGTCTGAACACGGTGACCAGCGTCAGAAGAGTCATGACGTTAAACCGCAAGTGTTGATCCCTGATTACTTCATGGAGTTGAAAGGTCAAGCTGGTGATGATAGTCAACATGATTGGTATCTGTTCTGCCCACATGAAGTTGAGACCAAGTTGGGTATTCAGCTCTATGCTGTATTTGGTGATGACTTCAAGCAGGCTTACTTGAAGTGTGTTGAAGCTTATAAGCAAGAGGTATTGAAAGTTGTATCGGTTGTGAAAGCCAAAGCACTGTTCAAACATGTGATGGCCCGACAATTCGAAACTGGGCTGCCTTATATTGCTTGGATTTGTCGTATCAATGAGAAGAACCCAAACAAGCACGTTGGTAACATCTCGACTGTAAACCTGTGCACAGAGTCGTTCTCGGTAACCATCCCGAACAAACTGCAACACACTTGTAACCTTGCGTCGATTGTCCAAGGTCGGGTTAGTCTTGATGAGATCGAGTACTATGCTGGTCTGGTGACCCACATCCTTGACAACGGTATTGCTCTGACCAATCCGCCGACTGAACAGAGTAAAGCTCATAACGAGATGCTTCGGACTATTGGTGTTGGTATCCAAGGTTATGTGGACTTGGTTGCCCGGGAGTGGAAAAGCTTCCTAGACACTGACTTTGCTGCTGATGTGGCTGAGCGTATCCAGTTGGGTGCGGTTCGTGAGAGTGTTCGACTGGCTAAGATTCGCGGTGCTTATCCGGCGTTTAAGGGCAGCGAATGGGATAACGGGAATCAGATGGCTCGCTACATGAAGGCTACTAAGACTCGTGCTGCTGATTGGGCAGACGTAGCTGTTGATATGAGCCTCTATGGTATTCGTAACAGCCAGTTGACCAGTCCAGCACCCAACACCACTACTAGCATCTTCATGGATGCCGGAGCGGGGGTTATGCCTGTATACGGTGCGTTCTTCTATGAGGACAACACTGAAGGGTTGGTGCCGGTATCTGCGATGTACATCAAAGAGAACCCACTTGCTTATATGCGAGATGTTACTACCTACAAGCCGTGGGAGTTGACAAAGGTTATCGGTGCGATGCAGAATCCGTGGATTGATACTGGCATCAGTGCTGAGTACATCATGGATAAGAACCAGCCGGGGTTCAATGCCAAGTGGCTGTGGGATACCCTGCAAAGCTCGTTTGACAACGATAACAATGCTGTGTACTACATCCGCTCTATCAAAGAGGGTGAGAAGTTGGTCAAGGCAGCAAGCGATTGCGTTGGTTGTGATGGTTGAGCCCTTCGGGGCTCCCTTTTAAGGAGAGATGATGAAAGAAGTAATTATGAAACCTGTCAAGCTGTTTAACGCTGAAGGTGGTGACAGTTTTGAGGATCAGGCTATTCTTGGTGGTAACACCACGGGTATCGCAAACAAGAACAACATTCGATATCCGTGGGTTCAACCACTGTATCGCAAGATGGTCGGCAACTTCTGGATTCCGCAGAAGGTAAGTCTTGTTGAAGATAAGGTGACGTTCAAGCAACTGGACCCAGCTGAGGAACGAGCGTTTCGACTGACCATTAGCTTCCTGATCTTCCTTGACAACTTCCAAGTAGCGAACTTGCCGAACGTTGCTGAGTTTATCAGTTGCCCTGCGATTCGCGACCTGTTGACTGTTCAAGGGTTCCAAGAGGTTATTCACAGTGAAACCTACCAGTACATTCTGGAAGCTCTGTATCCGTCGATGCAACGCGATGAGATCTACAACCTGTGGCGTAACTGCCCAATCTTGAAGAAGCGTATTCAGTTCATTGCTGACATTGCCGAGCGCTTCAAAGCGGCACCGACTGAGGCTAACTTCATTGATGTTGTGATTGCTAACTTCATCTTGGAAGGTTTGTACTTCTACCAAGGCTTTGACTTCTTCCACAACCTTGCCCACCGTAAGAAGTTGGTGCAGACAGACAAAGAGATCACGTACATTCAGACTGATGAGAACACGCACCTTGCTATCTTCATCAACATCTTGAAAGAGATGGGTGTGAAAGACTTTGCTGAGCGTGTGTATTCGATGACGGCTGAGGCCGTGCAGCATGAGATTGACTGGTGTCACTTCGTGTATGGTGATGAGATCCTTGGGATCAGTCGGAGGTCGTCTGAGGCTCGTGTGAAGGTGTTGGCCAACAAGCGATTGAAGAACCTTGGTCTTGACCCACTTTACCCAGATGTGGTGGACCCGTACAAGCACATTGAGGACAGTCAGTCGGTTGGTGGTGCCCGTGGTAACTTCTTTGAAGCGGGCGCAGTGACAGCATATGACACAGCAGATTCCGTCTCTGGATGGGACTCGCTGTAAGGATTGGCCCCGCTTCGGCGGGGCTTTTTCGTACCCTAAAGAAAATGGTTGACACAGGGTTAGTACCTCCGTAGAATGGCCACCATCAACAACGGAGAACTGAAATGAGCCATCCTTCGCAACTTGCTAAAACTGTACACCTTGAATTCGATGACGCTATGAACGAAGCTGGTTGGGTTATGCTCGACAACCTTCGTGACTTGGGTGTAGAACTCACACCAGAAGTCTTCAATGGTCTCAAGGGTAAGCTGAAAGATGCAATCGAAGTTTACCTCACTCACAAGGAGGTGTATAGTGACTGACACAGAACTGCTTGACTTCATCGGTGAGACCAATGGAAAATACACCATTAAACACTATGGTAATGACTGGATGGTGTGGGATTGCTCGGATGGTCTAGAATTAGCCGGTGAAGGGGAGACCCTTCGCGAAGCACTGACACAAGCGTACAAATATTTCAAAGGTTACTGAGGAGAATACCATGAGCAACAAACAAGACATCAAAGTAGAGATTCACATCGGTCGAGACAGCCTTGGCGGCTTCCATATCGACATCCGAGACGAAACCAGTCGTGAACAGATTGTCAAGGTGACCATGACTGCTGAAGAGTTCGCATTCGCCATCACTGGGATGTGGAGTAGTGACATCAAAGCTGAGGTGGGTAAACACCTTGACAGCGTTGGTAAAGAAAAGGTTGTACAGACGCGCGAAGCTTTCTATGCTGGTCCACGCGACTCCGAAGAAATCCGCAAATGGATGCTGGAGAACCTTCAAGAGCCGGGTTGGATCATTGACACTTACATTGGTAGTAAGAAGTCGATTGTACCGAATGGTGATCACTACATCATCAACTATCGTGTTTACAAATTTGTCTAGGGGTGAGAGAATGAATAAGAATCTTGGCACCGGTGATAAAGTACGTCTGTGTCCATCCAGCAAGTTCAACAACGGTCGAGAAGATAACCCAATCGGAATCGTTGGCAAAGTGACTGATTGCCACACTACCTACGATGTGTGGGTGGGCGTTGAGTGGGAGAATGACACCTTCAACCAGTACGATCCAGAAGCATCTGACCTGATCAAAATCAATTAAGGATATGCAATGGCTATCAAAGTAGGTGACATCGTAAAGTCAATCGGTAACGACAACGACACTCAGTACAAAGTGCTTACAATTCGAGACAATAAGGTGAATGTGATTGCTTTGGAAACTGGGTACGTGTATGCTGGGTATGAACTGTCACTCTTCTACAAGGTGAACTGATGAAAGTGTTAGAGACTATGCGAGAACAGGCAATTGCTGACTGCAAATACGGCTACGAGCTTGGTGATGTGGGTGACGGGAAGTTTACAGCCCTGTGGTTCCACATCAATCTGTGGACTCATTCCGACAGTGAGTTTGACACAGAGGATGACATCGAGTATCGTGCAACCATCGCTGAAATCAAATCTAAACTGTTTACTGAGGAGTGTTTGCTGAAATGACCAAATCCATCATGAAACCGAGAATGGTAGAGCCGTCCAATCCATTCTTCCAAGGGAATCTTGTTATAACAGGTCCCGGAAATGTTCCTGACTGCCAATATGTAGTCATGGTTATATCCGTTGTTCGTAATAGAACCTTTACTGGTGTTGTTGTCGGAGGTAATCATACGATTGGTTACATGTCTGGTGGATTCGAGCAAAGTGCTTTTGTACAATACCACGGTCAAGTCATTCTGGAGTCGTAAAGGAGTATTGAAATGGAACACTTAGTAAACATTGGCGACATCGATGTGTACAAGGAGGAGGACATGGTTAAGGTTACTGTTGACGAAGAAACCGTTTTGTTCATGTTGCGAGATTCCTGGGGGCTAGAACTGCTTGCTGATACACTCAAGTCTTTGGTCATCCATGACAATCGTGAGTTCACCACCAGCAACTGCACAAGTCAGTGAAGGAGTTGAAGGATGGAGAAGCTTAAAGCTTGGTGTGACAACAAATCAGCAGGCTTGACCGAGCTACCGTTGACGTTCTACTGTGATGGTTACCTAGAGCATTTCAAGCTGGACAACCGGGCACGTAATACTCTTAACAAAGTGTTTGACACCCAGTTCCTTGCAGTGTATCGTGAGGTTCCTCGCTACAGTAAACAGTGGAGCGCTGCCGACATTGACTGGTGCGGCGAAAGGGTTTACATTGTCACATCAAAACGTGGTATTGTGTCCATGCAGAACTCTGAATGGGCATTTATCGGAAAGGAGCACTAACATGCGTTGGGTACAGAAGGTACAACTGGAGTGTGAGGAAGCCGGATTCACGTTTAAGAAGCGTGAGGACAACGGGCACTGGGAGATGTACGATGGTTGTAAGATGCTAGTACAGAACCGATCTCTAGGCGACCTTCTGAGCAAGGTTGGTAACGACATGGGTATTGGTGTATGACATTCGAAGACTTCATCAAGACGTTTGATCAGTGTGATCCTGAAGATTTAAACACTGCGGACATGAAACAGAACCACTCTTGGTATATGCTAGGTCGTCTTGATGCCAAGATGGAACAATTAACTGTCGAAGAAGACCGTATGCAAAGGAGTAAAGAGAAATGCTGTTGACTATTTATCTGATGATCGCTACTATGATCTTTGGCATGGGGGTCATGTTACCACCTCGACTGAAAGGCTGGTTCGAAAACTTGACGTTCGTGTTTGGTTGCCTTATGTGGCCCATCTCGTTACCTTTCGGTATCTACTTGACTCTCACTGGGAGGTTGTGATGAATATTGATCAGATCATTGCTGACACGGTTCGGCAGATTATCCGTGAAGAGTTGACTGTCGAGATTTACAAAGACTATGGGTTCTATTCTCACAATAGTTACGAGGTTCGACTCCTACTAAATGGTGAACAAGTCAGTCGATCAAGTGTGGAGATTACTCAGTGAACCACGATGAACTTGCGGTAGCTATGAAAGCCCGTGGGATGCTCTCAGTGGATGAAAGAATGGAACCTAGCCCATTAGACCACTTCATGACAAACATCGCTGTAACGTCATTGGAGAGCCTTGCACGTTGGGTTGACCGAGAACTGCGGGAGCAGTATACCATTATCGGTAAGCTGATGATTGACAACGGCTACTCCGACACCAACCATGACGAGCTTGACTGGAATCACGGGCAGTTGTATCGTTTGCGTGAATTCAAACTAAATCTACAACAGGTGATTGACAATGCCAAACAGGATCAGTAACATCACGGACTCGTTGCAACCCAACATGGAAGACTTTGCGGACAACGCTCTGTTCAATCATTGGTGTAACTACGCTGACCAGCTGGATCACATCCGGTACCTCGCTGAGGACGACGGTGTAGATGAAGCTATTGCCTATATAAACAAGACAATGGCTGCGAACGTCAGCACCAACGTGAAACATGAGGCTTGTTCAGATGTGGCTCAGACGTTGGAAATTGTGTACCCGGTGTTTGCCGGTAAATTTAAATACTGAAAGGAGTAGACAGGTATGACTCAGATTCTTAGCTCAGAATTCCTAGCGGGAAATGGGTTTCGACTAGGTCAATATCCAGACGGAAAGTATTGGGTTAGGAATTTCACTTGTGAGTATTTCATGCAAGTGAATGAGCCACTTGACCACTTTGTAGAATGTGGTGGAGACTTCGCAGAAGAGTTGACACAACAAGAATTTCTAGATACATTGGCCCGACACAACAAAGCAATCAACCAGTAAGGATAAAGCATGACCAACGTAGTTAAGTTCGAAAACACTCGCAAGCAACGTCTGACCCGTGAGCAAGAGCTTGCCATGAAAGAGCAGCGTAAGAAAGATCGTAGTCGTCGAGATGCCAAGAAGAATGAACGTCACGTAGCATGGGAGGAAGTAGCATGAGCATCATTGACGTTCGTAACGGTCCTATCGAAAGTATTACTGAGATCAAGTTTGCGGACTATGATGACCAGTATGGCTATCATCAAGCATCGCACATTACCCGTCACATCGACTACGATGACAACAGTACTGTTCGACTAATTGAGGGTGCCGGGGGTGACTACATTCGAGTAAATAGTCAAGCTCATGCTCAAGATCTGATTAAGGCACTTGAGAAAGCAATTGAACTTGGTTGGTTGCGTTAACAAATGGTTTCCCCGCTTCGGCGGGGATTTCCTTTGAAAGTTTTCAAAAGCCTCAGCAAGTGAGTTGGTGTTTTTGAAAGCCTTCGGATTTTCCAGAATTTCATTTCATTTTAGGGCTTGTGATTTTCTCCTAAAAATCCCCTACACCCCCTTTTTCGATTTTCCAAAAACAGAAATCGATTTCACTGATTTACGAAATTTCGATTGGGAAAACTGAAATAATCCTAGAAATAGGGACAGACTATCGGTACCAGTTAGTCCATAGACAATAGCGAAAGTCTATTGGTACTGGATAGTCCATAGGGAATCACCATGTGAGGTTTTCCCGAATTCCACCCACACTCGGTCCGACCGCTGTCGGCTTGCATGAGTTAATGTGTGCTTATCGTACCATAGCTAAATATCCAGTCAACACTTATTTTAGTCAAGTTGTGACTCTAGCAAGTCTCATGCCAACTCTGAATGACGCCCACCCTCCCCACCTTGTACTCCAGTGTCCACGCTCCCGCGTTTCGTTCCTGCTGTGTGTAGTATACGCCAATCAAGGATGAATGCAAGCATT
>Ga0247818_10001717_pt1 | contig 14030 bp, 11 predicted proteins | sample 13C_Glucose_Day1_FD_192424 | JGI IMG/M metagenome (GOLD analysis project Ga0247818, IMG submission 192424) | Soil microbial communities from agricultural site in Penn Yan, New York, United States - 13C_Glucose_Day1 | ecosystem: Environmental > Terrestrial > Soil > Agricultural land | place...
TGGCGGCGGGAGCTGCCCGGGCCAGCGGCGAGCGCGCCAAGCGGCGGAGCACCCCGCTGATCCAGTCGCCTCCGCCCCGCCCGGCACTCGGGCTCGTGCCGCCGCCTGCCGAGCCGACGACTGCGGCCGACCCGTCCACCGAGGCGGTCTCGGCGGCGGTCTCGACGACCGCTGCGGCCGGGCGCCGGACCCCGCGCCAGCACAAACCGCACCGGCCCCACCCCGTCGCCAAGGCGGTGCCGAGCAAGAAGGCCGTGGCCAAGTCGGGCAGTCGCGCCCCGACGCCGAAGCGCCGGGCGTCGGCAGTCGGCCCCGCAGCAGGGCCTCGCCCGGTGGCTGCCGTCCTGCCGACACGAGGACCGCTCACCGCGGTCCCGGACAGCCCAGCCGGGGTCGAGTCAGTCGCGCCCCGCTCGAGCCACGTCACCATCGCCCCGGGGATCGAGGAGCTGCTGCGGGCCGGGGTGGCGGCCCTGCGGGTCGCTGCCGAGGCCGCCGGCCTGGCACCTGAGGACGTCGAGCGCCAGGTTGCCGAGACGCTCTCGTTCCTGCGCCGCCGCCTCACCGGCGACTACACCGTCGACGAGTTCGGCTTCGACGAGGACTTCACCGAGCACGCCTACCTGCCCCTGCTGCGCCCGCTCTACAAGAGGTGGTTCCGGGTCGAGGTGCGGGGGATCGAGAACATCCCGTCCGAGGGTGGCGCCCTGGTGGTGGCCAACCACTCGGGCACCATCGCCATGGACTCGCTCATGACGCAGGTCGCCGTCCACGACGAGCACCCGGCCCATCGCCACCTGCGGATGCTGGGCGCCGACCTGGTCTTCCAGACCCCCGTGGTGGGGCAGATGGCGCGCCGCTCGGGCTCGACCCTAGCCGGGAACCCCGATGCGGAGCGGCTGCTCTCGCAGGGGGAGCTCGCGGGCGTCTGGCCCGAGGGGTTCAAGGGCGTGGGCAAGCCGTTCAGCGAGCGCTACAAGCTGCAGCGGTTCGGCCGGGGCGGGTTCGTCTCCGCCGCCCTGCGAACCGGCGTGCCGATCATCCCCTGCTCCATCGTGGGGGCCGAGGAGATCTACCCGATCATCGGCAACATGAAGACCGTGGCGCGGCTCGTCGGCGCCCCCTACGCGCCCATCACCCCGACCTGGCCCCTGTTCGGCCCGCTCGGTCTGGTGCCGCTGCCGAGCAAGTGGATCATCGAGGTCGGGGCCCCGGTGGAGACCGCCGACCTCGGCGCGGGTGCGGCGGACGACCCGATGCTGGTCTTCGACCTCACCGACCAGGTCCGCGAGACGATCCAGCAGACGCTCTACTCGCTGCTGATGCAGCGCCGGTCGGTCTTCTTCTAGCCCGGCTCCCGGCCAGGTCCTGCGGGTCTGGGCGACGCCCGATCAGGGCAGGGGGACGGTCGCCGTGACGCCGGGCAGGGTGATCCCGCCCAGGGTGGTGCCCGGCACCGTGGCGTCGACGCCGTCGGTGCTGACGCCCACCGAGGGCAGCGTCGCGCTGACGCCGGGCAGGCCGGTGACCGACGCGCTCACGGTCGGCCCGTTGAGGTTCGTACCGTCGGTGGACAGCGTCGCCCCGCCGTTGTTTCCCCCGAGGGTCACTCCGCCCGACCCGGCCGTCACTCCGGGTGCCGGCCCGCTCCCGTCGGGATCGGCGGTCACGGCGGTCCCCGGGACGGTGACGCTCCCGGCGCTGCCCGAGGGGACGGCGGTGCCGGGAGCGGCGGTGGTCGCCAGCGAGGGGAGGTCTGAGGGGCTCACTCCGACCTGCTGGAGCGTCACGCAGGTCGGGGCGCAGGACGCGAGCCGTCGAAGGGCCGCCGACTCGGACTGCTGCAGCAGGGCCTCCAGCTCGCCGAGCACCGGCAGCGACTTCGCCGGGACCTCGGGACGCAGCGCCTCCACCTGGGGCAGCGCACGAGCCGAGAAGTCGCGGATCGCGATGAGCGACTGCGGGTTCCCGGTCGAGTCGAACGCGGTGTTGAGGTCGCGCTGACCGGCGCGCACGGACGACACGGCCGCCTGCAGTGCCTCGAGGTAGGGGCCGCTGTCGTCCTCGCCCTGCTCAACCAGGGCGCGCGTGTCGGCGATGTGCTCCTGCGCCTGCGACAGGTGGGTCAGGCCGCGGTCGAGGTCGGAGTCGGCCATCTGCACGGCCACCGAGTCGAGCCAGCCCTTGACGGGGTAGAGGGCCGAGCCGGGGATGGCGCTGCGCGAAGCGACGCCGACGACGGTGCCGACGACGAGCACCGAGGCGGCTGCCCCGGCGAGCGCGCGCGGCAGGCCCCGACCGACGACCACGACGACGGGTGCGCTGCGGCCACCGGTGCGGGTCGCCGAGGACGCCCGCGCCATCCGGCCCGAGGGAGCCGGAAGCGTCGCCGCCTCGGCCATCAGCCGGTCGCGCAGGTCCTGCACGAACTGCTCGCGCGGTGCCATCGAACCCATCGGGATGGACGAGACGGCCTGAGCGGTCTGCAGGAGGGTGGTGATCTCGCGGTCCGTGACCTGCTCGCCCTCGAGGGCTTGCTGGAGACGGTCGCCCGCGCGACGGGTCAAGCGCATGCCGAAACCTCCTCCCCCAGCCCTGTGGATGTTTTCCGTGCTGAGAACGACCCTCCACGGCAGAAGTTACGCTCCGACTCGTAGCGGAACCGGCGGCGCCTAGAGCTCGACATCGGCGAGCTCCCGGTGCAGGGCCCGGACGGCCCGGAGCTGCAGCTGCTTGACGGCTCCCTCGGTCTTGCCGAGCACCTTCGCGGTCTCGGCCAGCGACAGGCCCTGGAGGAACCGCAGGACCACGCACTCGGCCTGTTCGGGCTTGAGGCCCTTGACCGCTTCGAGCAGCCGCGTGTCGCGCAGGCGCTGCAGCACCTCCGTGTCGGGGGCGTCGACCCGCTGGTCGGCGTCGAGCATGTCGGCGGTCGTGACCTCCATGCGGAACCGTGCCGACTTGGCGTTGTCGGTGATGAGGTTGCGGGCGATGGTGATGAACCAGGCCGCGATGTCGCGACCCTGCCAGGAGAAGGAGTCCATCCGGCGAAGGGCGCGCAGGAAGGTCTCGGAGGTCAGGTCCTCGGCCAGGTGGGCGCTGCCGACCCGGACGTAGATGTAGCGGTAGACCACATCGACGTAGCGCTCGTAGAGGAGGCCGAACGCCTCGGCGTCACCGCGCTGGGCCAGCTCGACAAGGGCCGAGACCCGTTCGAAGTCCTGGGGCGCGGAGCCGGGTGCGAAGCCGGCCCGCGAGGCCCGGTCACCGCTGAGCGGCTCGGCTCCCTCGGCCACGCTGAGCAGCGCCCGCAGCGAGCCGAGCATCTGCTGGGTGGCCGGGCCCATCCCGTGACCCCCGGACGGGCCCGCCGCGCCACCCGCTGGCACGGCCGCCACGGGGCGCAGGACGTCGAGGGCAGCACGGCACGACACGAGAACGCTCGCGACATGACGGCTCTGTGGCATGCGGATAGGGACCTCCCGACCGACAGTTTCCATGAAATCTCCGCAAATGTCAGGAGACTCCCCCCACATTGACGCCGAGGACTACCCGCCGGTAAGGGGTGGGCGGCTGCCGCGTCGCCGCCCCGCCGCTGCCGCGAGGGCGCCGGCGAGCGCGGTGGCACCCGCTGCCTGGACCCCGAACTTGGCCGCTTTGCGCCCGTTGCGGAAGTCGCGGACCTTCCAGCCCCGCGCCTTCGCGTGGTGGCGCAGCCGGGAGTCGGGGTTGATGGCGCAGGGGTGCCCCACCAGCGAGAGCATGGGGATGTCGTTGGCCGAGTCGGAGTAGGCGGAGCACACGGCGAGGTCGTAGCCCCGGTCGGCGGCGAGCGCCTCGACCGCGACGGCCTTGGCAGGGCCGTGCAGCGGCTCACCGACGAGCCGGCCGGTGTAGACGCCGCCCACGCTCTCGGCGACCGTGCCCAGGGCCCCGGTGAGTCCGAGCTGGGTCGCGATGACCGTGGCGACCTCCACCGGCGTGGCGGTCACCAGCCACACGTCGTGTCCGTCGTCGAGGTGCTTCTGGGCGAGGGCCCGGGTCCCGGGCCAGATCTTGTCCGCCATGACCTCGTCGTAGACCTCCTCGCCGATGCGGCCGATCTCCTCGACCGAGTGGCCGGCGATGAAGCCGAGGGCCTGCTCACGGATCTGGGCCACGTGGTTCAGGTTCTCGCCGACGAGCGAGAAGGTGGCCTGTTTCCACAGCATCGCGGCGATGTCGCGGGTGGTGAAGAAGTCGCGCTTCCACAGGCCCCGGGCGAGGTGGAAGATGCTCGCGCCCTGGAGGACCGTGTTGTCGACGTCGAAGAACGCGGCCGTCGTGGTGTCGGCGGGCAGGGACGCGGGCGGCTCGGAGGGAACGGTCGCTGCCTCGGCGACCACCTCGCCGTCCGGTCCGTACTCGATCATGGCCACAACCCTAGGGGCACCACCCGGCATACAGTGGCGCTCGTGGCACCCACCCCTGCACCGACGCCGGTGCGCATCACCCTCATCGGCAAGCCGGGATGCCACCTGTGCGACGACGTCCGCGCCGTCATCGCCCGGGTCGCCGACGACCTCGGCGTCTCGTGGGAGGAGCGCTCGATCACCGACGACCCCGCCCTGGCGGAGGAGTACTGGGAGCAGATCCCGGTGACGCTCGTCGACGGCCGACAGCACGACTACTGGCGGGTGGACGAGGCCCGGCTGCGTCGGGCGCTCGGGGCCTGAACAGGCTCGGTGAGCACCCCGGGAACAAACCGGGTGGTGACGTCGCTCACCGTAGGGCGGGAGTGGCTGCTTGTGACTTTGTGCATCGCTTCACAATTGCGTAACCTGACCGTGCTCCCGTCCGCTCCAGCCAGGTGCGGACTCTTCGCATGAGAGGAGCCGGAAGTCCCCTTGTCTGCCGACCCCAGCGCCCGTCGGGGCATCCCCGACGCCACGGTTGCGCGGCTGCCGGAGTACCTTCGCGCGCTGACCGGTCTCGCAGAGCGGGGCATCACCTCCGTCTCCTCCGAGGAGCTCGCGACAGCGTCCGGGGTGCGTTCGGCCAAGCTCCGCAAGGACCTGTCCTACCTCGGGTCCTACGGCGTGCGCGGCGTCGGCTACGAGGTCGACCACCTCGCCTACCAGATCTCCCGCGAGCTCGGCCTCACCCAGGACTGGCCCGTGGCCATCGTCGGGATGGGAAACCTCGGCCATGCCCTCGCCGCCTACAGCGGCTTCGCCACCCGCGGCTTCCGGGTCGTCGCGCTCCTCGACCAGGACCCTGACCTGATCGGCCAGGAGATCGCCGGCCTGCACGTGCAGGCGATGACGGAGCTTCCGTCCCTGGTCAGCGACCAGGGCCTGGCCATCGGCGTCATCGCCACCCCGGCCGCCTCGGCCCAGGCTGTGTGCGACGCCTTGGTCGAGGCCGGTGTGCGCTCGATCCTCAACTTCGCCCCCTGCGTGCTCGTGGTCCCCGACGGCGTCGACGTCCGCAAGGTCGACCTGTCCACCGAGCTGCAGATCCTGGCCTTCCACGAGCAGCGCAAGGCGCTCGCGGCGCCGGAGGCCCTGCGGAAGGTGGTGGCACCGTGAGCCTCGTCGTGCTCGGGCTGTCCCACCACACCGCGCCCCTGTCCCTGCTCGAGGCCGTCTCGCTCGACGACGACGCCCGGCTGCAGCTGGCCGCGCGCATCGTGGGCCGCGAGAACGCCTCCGAGGCGATCGTCGTCTCCACGTGCAACCGCACCGAGGTGTATGCCGAGGCGCACACCTTCCACGGCGCCGTCACCGACATCACCGACAGCCTCACCGAGGTCTGCGACGTGGACCGCGAGGACCTGCGCGAGCACCTCTACGTCCACTACGAGGACCGGGCCATCGCCCACGCCTTCACCGTGGCCTGCGGCCTCGACTCCATGGCCGTGGGGGAGGCCCAGATCCTGGGGCAGATGCGCACCGCCCTGCGGGCCGGCCAGCGCGCCGGTCACGCGGGCACCTCGCTCAACGCGCTCTTCCAGCAGGCGCTGCGGGTGGGCAAGCGGGCCCACGCCGAGACCGGCATCGACTCCGTGAGCGTCTCGCTCGTGGAGGCGGGGCTGGCGCACGCCGAGCGCGAGCTCGGACCGCTGGCCGAGCAGCGGGTGCTCGTGGTCGGCGCCGGCGGCATGAGCTCGCTGGCCGCGACGACGGTCGCCCGCACCGGCAGCGCCTCGCTCGTCATCGCCAACCGCACCGCGAGCAAGGGCCGCCGCCTGGCCGAGCGCGTCGGTGCACTGGCCCGGCCGCTGTCCGAGCTGCGCGAGGCCGTCGCCGACGCGGACGTCGTGATCTCGTGCACCGGCTCGACGGGTGTCGTCATCGACCTCGGCCTCGCCGGTGACGCCCAGGTCGCCCGCGGCGGACGTCCGCAGGTCTACATCGACCTCGCGCTGCCCCACGACGTCGCCCCCGAGGTCGCCTCCCTCAGCAGCGTCAGCGTTGCCGGGCTCGCCTCGCTCGGCGAGGACCTCAGCGCCGGCGAGACGACACCGCAGGTGCAGGAGGTCGCCGACCTGGTCATCTCCGAGGTCGCCGCCTACCTCACGGCGCGCGCCGCCGAGTCCGTCGCGCCCACCGTGGCGGCGCTGCGCTCGCGCGCGGCCGAGGTGGTCTCCCTCGAGCTCTCGCGCCTCGACCAGCGGCTGCCCGAGATGGACGAGCTGACCCGCGACGAGGTCCAGCTCGCCGTGCACCGCATCGTCGAGAAGCTGCTGCACACGCCGACGATCCGCATGAAGGAGCAGGCCACGAGCGGCCGCGGCGACGACTACGCCCAGGCCCTGCGCGAGCTGTTCGACCTCGGCCCCAACGAGACCGCTGCCGTCTCGGTGCCGCCCCCGGAGCGAGGTGGTCTGCCGTGACGACCGCCCCGACCCGCACCCTGCGCCTCGGCACCCGCCGCAGCGCCCTCGCCACGACCCAGTCGGGGTGGGTCGCCGACCTGCTGCGCGGGCGCGGCCACGACGTCGAGCTCGTCGAGATCGTCACCGAGGGCGACGTCAACGGCGCGCCCCTGTCGACGCTGGGCGGCACCGGCGTCTTCGCGGCGGCGATCCGCCGGGCGCTGCTCGCCGGCGAGGTCGACCTGGCCGTGCACTCGCTCAAGGACCTGCCGACGGCGCCCGAGCCCGGGCTCGTCATCGCCGCCATTCCCGGCCGCGAGGACCCGCGCGACGCCCTCGTCGCCCGTGACGGCCTGACCCTCGGCGAGCTGCCCGCCGGCTCGATCGTGGGTACCGGCTCGCCCCGCCGTGTGGCCCAGCTGGCCGCCCTCGGTCTCGGGCTGGAGTTCAAGGACATCCGCGGCAACGTCGACACCCGGATCGGGCTGACCCGCTCGGGCGCCTGCGACGCCGTCGTGCTGGCCCGGGCCGGTCTGTCGCGCCTCGGCCGTCTCGACGTCATCACCGAGACGCTCGACCCGCTGCAGATGCTGCCCGCTCCCGGGCAGGGCGCCCTGGCCGTCGAGTGCCGTGCCGGCGACTCCGACGTCGTCGCCCTCCTCGGCGAGATCGACGACCCCGAGACCCGCGCCTGCGTCACCGCCGAGCGGGCGGTGCTCGCTGCCCTCGAGGCGGGCTGCTCGGCACCGGTCGGCGCGCTCGCCGAGGTCGTCGAGGGCGAGTCCGGTCTGGAACTCTCGCTGCGGGCGTTCGTTGGCTCTGTCGACGGGTCCGCCGACCTGCGCCGGTCCGCCGTCGGACCGGTCGGCGAGGCGCAGCGCCTCGGGGCCGACCTCGCAGCAGTCCTTCTCGAGGACGGCGACGAACTCCTTGCGGGGCCCGAGGAGCGGCCCCCCGCCGGCCCACGCGCCCACTGGGACCCAGACCCAGCCGAGGCGACCGGACCCACTCCGCTCGCCGCCCCCACTGACTCCCGTCCAGAACCCACAGCCACGGAGCGTGCAACGTGAGCCCCACGCGCTCAAAGTCCGCCAACACCACCAACGACGCCCCGACCAGCACGAGCGCCGCGACGCCGAGGCCTGCCGCCAAGCAGCCCGGGCGCGTCGCCTTCGTCGGCGCCGGCCCCGGTGACGCCGGGCTGATGACGGTGCGTGCCGTCGAGTACCTCGCCGCCGCCGACGTCGTCGTCATCGACCAGCTCAGCCGCGAGGACGTCGTCGCCCGCCACTGCCGGCCCGACGTCGAGGTGGTCGACGCCGGCCACGGCGACCACGGCCAGCCCCTCACCCACGCGATGCGCGCCAAGCTCGTCGTCAAGGCTGCCAAGGCCGCCAAGGGCGGTCTCGTGGTGCGCCTCATGGATGGTGACCCGGCGACCTTCAACGGCCTGGCCGAGGAGGCCCTGGCCTGCCACAAGGCCGGCATCGGCTTCGACGTCGTCCCGGGCGTGAGCGCGGTCTCGGCCGTCCCGGCATACGCCGGTGTGCCGCTGACCTCGAGCACCTCGCAGGCGGTCCACGTCATCAGCGCCAACGACCGCAAGGTCGACTGGGCGAGCTCGGTCTCCGACCACGTCACCGTCGTGCTGCTCGGTGCCCCCGGCGACCTCGCCGAGGCGCTGGGCAAGCTGCTCGCGGCCGGGCGGTCCGCCGAGACGCCGGTCGCGCTGACCGAGCGCGGCACCACCATCGGCCAGGTCACCCGCACCACCACCCTCGGCGGCGTGGCCGCGGTCATGAAGACCGTGGAGTTCCCGGCGCTGGCGGTCGTGGGCTCCACCGTGGCCCTGCGCGAGCAGCTGTCGTGGTTCGAGACCAAGCCGCTCTTCGGCTGGAACATCCTCGTGCCGCGCACCAAGGAGCAGTCGGGCTCGACCATCTCGCGGCTCGCGTCCTACGGCGCCACCGCCGAGGTGGTGCCGACCATCAGCGTCGAGCCACCGCGCACGCCCCAGCAGATGGAGCGCGCCATCAAGGGTCTGGTGACCGGCCGCTACGAGTGGGTCGGCTTCACCTCGGTCAACGCCGTCAAGGCCGTCCGTGAGAAGTTCGACGAGTTCGGGCTCGACGCCCGGGCGTTCGCGGGCCTGAAGATCGCTGCCGTCGGAGGAGTCACCGCTGCCGCCCTGCGCGAGTGGGGCCTCGAGCCCGACCTCGTGCCCTCGGGCGAGCAGTCGGCCAAGGGCCTGCTCGAGTCGTGGCCGCCCTTCGACGAGGTCCTCGACCCGATCAACCGGGTGTTCCTGCCGCGGGCCGACATCGCCACCGACACCCTGGTCGCCGGCCTGCAGGACATGGGCTGGGAGGTCGACGACGTGACGGCCTACCGCACCGTGCGGGCCGCCCCGCCGGCCGCGCCGGTGCGCGAGGCGATCAAGGGCGGGCAGTTCGACGCCGTGGTCTTCACCTCGTCCTCGACCGTGCGCAACCTCGTGGGCATCGCCGGCAAGCCGCACCCGACCACCGTCATCGCCTGCATCGGGCCGGCCACGGCCAAGACGGCCGAGGAGCACGGCCTGCGGGTCGACGTCCTCGCGCCGGAGGCCTCGGCCGAGGCGCTCGTCGACGCGCTGGCCGACTACGGTCTGGGCCTCGCGGCAGCTGCAGCCGAGGCCGGCGAGCCGGTCGTGCGGCCGAGTGCGAAGCGGGCGTCGTCGCGGCGCAGGGCCAAGTAGTGTCCCCGCGCCCGGGCGTTCCCGGCCCGGTGGTGCGGCCGCGGCGGCTGCGCCAGTCGGCTGCGGTGCGCAGGCTCGTCGCCGAGACGCGGCTGCACCCGGCCGAGCTCGTGCTGCCCGTCTTCGTGCGCGAGGGCGCCCACGAGCCGGTGGCCATCGGCGCCATGCCCGGAGTCGTGCAGCACTCGCTGGAGTCGCTGGTCGAGGTGGCGCGTGAGGCCGTTGCCGCCGGCATCGGCGGGCTGATGCTCTTCGGCGTGCCCGAGGAGAAGGACGCCCTCGGCTCGGGCGCCGACGACCCCGAAGGCATCCTCAACCTCGCCATCGAGGCGGTCGTCGAGGCCGTGGGGGACAAGACCGTCGTCATGGCCGACCTGTGCCTCGACGAGTTCACCGACCACGGGCACTGCGGCGTGCTCACCGAGGACGGGCGGGTCGACAACGACGCCACCCTCGACCGGTATGCCGCCATGGCCCTCGCGCAGGCCCGCGCCGGTGCCCATGTGCTCGGGCTCTCCGGGATGATGGACGGCCAGGTGGGCCACGTCCGCGAGGCCCTCGACCAGGCCGGCTTCACCGACACGATCGTCCTGGCGTATGCCGCGAAGTACACCTCCGGGCTGTACGGCCCCTTCCGGGAAGCGGTGGAGTCCTCGCTCGAGGGCGACCGCACGACCTACCAGCAGGACCCGGCCAACGCGACCGAGGCCGTGCGCGAGATCGAGCTCGACATCGCCGAGGGCGCCGACATCATCATGGTGAAGCCGGCGACCCCGCACCTCGACATCATCCGCACCGCGGCGGACATGTCGCCGGTTCCCGTTGCGGCCTACCAGATCTCGGGTGAGTACGCCCAGATCGAGGCGGCCGCGGCGAACGGCTGGATCGACCGGGAGCGGGCGATCATGGAGTCGCTGCTCGGGATCCGGCGCGCGGGCGCGCAGATCATCCTCACCTACTACGCGCTGGAGGCTGCGGCCCTGCTGCGGTGACCGCGCGGCATACCGGCTGGGTGGTCAGTGTCGGAAGACGTCGTCCACCAAGGGAATTCGCTCGCGGTAGCCGCGGAGCAGCTCGCACGCCACGGTCACCGAGTCGACGAGCGGGTGCAGGGCAAAGGCCTGCACCGCCCGTCGCTCCGACCCGGTGGTGGCCGCTTCGATGACGAGGCGCTCGACGGCCTTGACCTGCTGGACCAGGCCGAGCGCGTGGCCGTCGAGCGGGCTGGCCGGCAGCGGCCGCGGACCCGACGCGTCGACGAGGCAGGGGACCTCGACGACAGCGTCCTCCGGGACACCGGGGACCGCTCCGGCACTGCGGACGTTGAGGATCAGCGACGCCGGCTCGCCGCGGGAGATCGCCGCCATGATGGCCAGGGCCACGCCCTCGTAGCCGCCGCCCTGCACGTCGTGCTCGTCGCGCTCCTCGCCTTCGGAGCGGGCCTCGCGCATGTAGGTCGCGTTGCGCTCCATGCGCACCCGGTCCCACTCGCGCAGTGCACCCTGCTCCTGCGCGGCGAGGCCCGCGTAGAACGAGCGCTGCTGCTCGACGAGGTACTCGCCCCGGGTCTGGGGGCTGGCGCCGATCGAGGCGACGGCGTCGCGGGTGAAGTAGTAGTAGTAGAGGTACTCGTTGGGGACCGAGCCGAGGGTGCGCAGCCACTCCGCGCCGAACAGCTGGCCCTCCTCCATGGCCGCCAACCGGGCGTCGTCCTCCAGGAGCGCCGGCACGAGGTTGCGCCCGTCGTGGTGCACGCCCCGCAGCCAGCCGAGGTGGTTGAGGCCGACATAGTCGACCGTCGTCGCGGCAGGGTCGACGCCCATGCTCTGGGCCACGCGCCGCGCCAGCCCGATGGGGGAGTCGCAGATGCCGACGACGCGGTCGCCGAGCACCGACTGCATCGCCTCGGTGATCATGCCGGCGGGGTTGGTGAAGTTGATGACCCAGGCGTCTGGAGCGAGCTCGCGCACCCGCCCGGCGACGTGCAGTGCCACGGGGACGGTGCGCAGGCCGTAGGAGATGCCGCCGGGGCCGGTCGTCTCCTGGCCGAGCAGCCCGAGGTCGAGCGCGACGCGCTCGTCGGCGGTGCGCCCCTCGAGCCCGCCGACGCGGATCGCCGAGAAGACGAAGTCGGCGCCGGTGAGCGCCTGGTCTAGGTCGGTGGTGTGGTGGACCGCCGGGGGGTCGTCGTGGCCCTGCGCCATCTCGACGAGCACGCGGGCGATCGCCGTGAGCCGCGAGCTGTCGACGTCGTGCAGCCACACCTCGGTGACGCGGCGCTCGTGCCGGTCGGTGAGGAGGGCGCCGTAGACGAGCGGGGTGCGGAAGCCGCCGCCGCCCAGGATCGCCAGTCTCATGCGGCCACCACACCCGTATTCGCCATGGGGACCATGATGGGTGCATTCTGGCGCTCGGACCAATGACGACAGGAGCTCGCGCCGTGCCCGAGCAGGTGTACGACCCGCTGGCGGCGCTGCGCACCGACGGCGCTCCTGAGATCGACGTGTTCGTGTGGGGGACGGTCTTCCTCGACATCATCTTCACCGGCCTCGAGCGCCTGCCCGACGGCGGCGAGGAGATCTGGGCCGACGGGATGGGCTCGTGCCCCGGCGGTATCGCCAACCTCGCGGTGGCCGCCCGCCGGCTCGGCCTGCGGACCTCCTTGGCGGCCGCGTTCGGCGACGACGCCTACGGCGACTTCTGCTGGGAGACCCTGTGCGACTCCGAGCACATCGACCTCAGCCGCTCGCGCCGCTTCGAGGGCTGGCACTCGCCGGTCACCGTCTCCATGGCCGTCAACAGGGACCGCGGGATGGTCAGCCACGGGCACCCGGCACCGGTCGGGCCCACCGAGCTCATCGGGCGCCCGCCCCGCGCCCGGGCGGTGATGGCCTCGCTGGGCGAGGACGCCGGCCTCACCGGCGAGGACCAGCCGACCTGGGTCGAGATGGCGCGCGAGGACGGTGCGCTGGTGTTCGCGGACGTGGGGTGGGACCCGTCAGGCCGGTGGCCCCGCGAGGTGCTCGACCAGCTGGTGGTCTGCCACGCCTTCCTGCCGAACGCCGGCGAGGCGATGGCGTACACGCGCTCGGCCACCCCCACGGAGGCCCTCTACGCCTTGGCCGACCTCGTGCCGCTCGCCATCGTGACCAACGGCGAGAACGGCGCCATGGCCATCGACTCCACCACGGGGGAGGAGGCCGTCGTGCCCGCGCTGCGGGTCTCCGCGCTCGACCCTACCGGGGCGGGAGACGTCTTCGGGGCCTCCATCGTCCTCGGGACCGTCGCGGGGTGGCCGCTGCAGCAGCGTCTGGCGTTCGCGGCCCTCTGCTCGTCCCTGTCGGTGCAGCAGTTCGGCGGGTCCCTGGCCGCTCCCGGCTGGGGCGACATCGCTGACTGGTGGGCCCAGCAGCAGCGGGCCGGCGCCGGAGCGGGGTCCTACCACCGCTCGCTGCTGCGCCGGTATGCCTTCCTCGACGACCTGGTGCCCGACGTCCCCCTGGGCGCGGGGCGACGGGCGACTGCGACCATTGCCCGCCATGCTGACGTCGCGGGAACCTGATGAGACGACGAGAAGGAGCTGTCATGAGGAGCCGACCCACCAGCCTGCTGGCCGTCGCCGGCCTGATCGGTGCCGTGGCGCTCGCCGCCTGCACACCCGGGTCCAACTCCGACAGCGGGCAGTCGGCCTCGCCGACCGGGCAGGTCACCACTGACGCCTCCACGATGGGCGACGTCACGCTCACCGTCTGGGACCAGGAGGTCCGGGGCGGCCAGGCGGCCCAGATCGAGGAGCTGAACAAGCAGTTCCAGGCGAAGTACCCCAACATCAAGCTCAAGCGCGTCACGCGGTCGTTCGACGACCTCAAGACCACGCTGAGGCTGGCGCTGTCGGGCAACGAGCCGCCCGACGTCTTCCAGGCCAACAACGGCCGTCCCGACATGGGTGCCTTCGTCCAGGCCGGCCAGCTCGTGCCCCTCGACCGGTATGCCGAGGCGTACCAGTGGGGGGAGCGCTACCCGGAGTCGGTGCGCAAGTACTCGTCGTACTCCACTGACGGCAAGACGTTCGGCACCGGCAGCCTCTACGGCCTGCCCCAGGTCGGCGAGGTCGTCGGCATCTTCGTCAACGAGGCCAAGCTCGAGAAGGCCGGCGTGGACGAGCCCAAGACCTGGGCCGAGTTCCAGGAGAGCCTGGCCACGCTGAAGGCCAAGGGCGAGCAGCCCCTGGTGCTCGGCAACCTCGACAAGTGGCCCGCCATCCACGTGTTCGGCACCGTGCAGGCGCAGAACGTGCAGCCCGACGTGATCCGCACCCTCGGCTTCGGGCAGCAGGGCGGCTCGTGGAAGACGCCCGAGAACACCAAGGCCGCGCAGACCGTGGTCGACTGGGTCGACAAGGGCTACTTCTCCAAGGACGTCAACGGCCTCGGC
>Ga0247818_10001720_pt1 | contig 14019 bp, 10 predicted proteins | sample 13C_Glucose_Day1_FD_192424 | JGI IMG/M metagenome (GOLD analysis project Ga0247818, IMG submission 192424) | Soil microbial communities from agricultural site in Penn Yan, New York, United States - 13C_Glucose_Day1 | ecosystem: Environmental > Terrestrial > Soil > Agricultural land | place...
ACCCGATCTCGCGGACCGCCGGTGTCGGTGACTTCCAGGTGTTCGGTTCGCAGTACGCCATGCGTATCTGGCTCGACCCGGCCAAGTTGAACAACTTCAACCTGACCCCGATCGACGTCAAGACCGCTATCGCCGCGCAAAACGTCCAGGTGTCGTCCGGCCAGCTCGGCGGCCTGCCTGCCCTGCCCGGCACCCAGCTGAACGCAACCATCATCGGCAAGACCCGCCTGCAGACCGCAGAGCAATTCGACAAGATCCTGCTCAAGGTCAACAAGGACGGTTCCCAGGTTCGCCTCAAGGATGTCGCCGAAGTCGGCCTGGGTGGCGAGAACTACAGCATCAACGCCCAGTTCAACGGCGCCCCGGCTTCCGGCCTGGCGGTGAAACTGGCCACCGGTGCCAACGCTCTCGACACCGCAAAAGCCCTGCGCACGACCATCGACAGCCTCAAGCCCTTCTTCCCTGAAGGGATGGAAGTGGTGTTCCCGTACGACACCACCCCGGTGGTGACCGAATCGATCAAGGGCGTGGTTCACACCCTGGTCGAAGCGGTCGCACTGGTGTTCCTGGTGATGTTCCTGTTCCTGCAAAACTTCCGCGCCACCATCATCACCACGATGACTGTGCCGGTGGTATTGCTCGGTACGTTCGGGATCCTCGCGGCCGCCGGCTTCAGCATCAACACCCTGACCATGTTCGGCATGGTGCTGGCCATCGGCTTGCTGGTGGACGACGCCATCGTCGTGGTGGAAAACGTCGAACGGGTAATGAGCGAAGAAGGCCTGTCGCCCAAGGAAGCCACCAAGAAATCCATGGGCCAGATCCAGGGCGCACTGGTCGGTATCGCCCTGGTGCTGTCGGCGGTTCTGTTGCCGATGGCGTTCTTCAGCGGCTCCACCGGTGTGATCTACAAGCAGTTCTCGATCACCATCGTCTCGGCCATGGCCCTGTCGGTACTGGTCGCGCTGATCTTCACCCCGGCGCTTTGCGCCACCATGCTCAAACCGATCCCGAAAGGCGAGCATGGTGTACCCAAGCGTGGTTTCTTTGGCTGGTTCAACCGCAATTTCGACCGCGGCGTTCGCGGCTACGAACGCGGTGTCGGCAATATCCTGCAGCGCAAGATCCCGTATCTGCTGGCGTACCTGCTGATCGTGGTGGGCATGATCTGGCTGTTCACCCGCATTCCAACGGCGTTCCTGCCGGAAGAAGACCAGGGTGTACTGTTCGCCCAGGTGCAGACCCCGGCCGGCTCCACGGCCCAGCGCACCCAGGTGGTGGTGGATGAAATGCGTGAATTCCTGCTGCGCCCTGGCAAGGATGGCGGCGAAGGCGATGCGGTGAACTCTGTGTTTACCGTGACCGGCTTCAACTTCGCCGGCCGTGGCCAGAGTTCGGGCATGGCGTTCATCATGCTGCGTCCGTGGGACGAACGTAACGCCGACAACAACGTGTTCAAGGTGGCGGCCCGTGCCCAGCAGCACTTCTTCACCTTCCGCGATGCCATGGTGTTCGCCTTCGCGCCACCAGCGGTACTGGAACTGGGTAACGCCACCGGTTTCGACGTGTTCCTGCAGGACCGTGCCGGTATCGGCCACGAAAAACTGATGCAGGCGCGCAACCAGTTCCTCGGCATGGCGGCGCAAAGCAAGATCCTGTCCCAGGTCCGTCCGAACGGCCTGAACGACGAACCGCAATACCAGTTGGAGATCGATGACGAGAAGGCCAGCGCCCTGGGCGTGACCATCGCTGACATCAACAACACGTTGTCGATTGCCTTGGGCAGTAGCTACGTCAACGACTTCATCGACCGCGGTCGTGTGAAGAAGGTTTACGTGCAAGGCCAGCCCGGTGCTCGCATGAGCCCTGAAGACCTGCAGAAGTGGTACGTGCGTAACGCCACCGGCACCATGGTTCCGTTCTCGGCGTTCGCCAAGGGCGAGTGGATCTACGGTTCGCCGAAACTGGCCCGTTACAACGGCGTGGAAGCGATGGAAATCCTCGGCGCCCCGGCTCCGGGATACTCCACCGGTGAAGCCATGCTCGAAGTCGAAGCCATCGCCAGGAAACTGCCGGCGGGTGTCGGTATTTCCTGGACCGGCCTGTCGTATGAAGAGCGTCTGTCCGGTTCGCAAGCACCGGCGCTGTACGCCCTGTCGCTGCTGATGGTGTTCCTGTGCCTGGCGGCGTTGTATGAAAGCTGGTCGATTCCGATCGCGGTGATGTTGGTGGTGCCGCTGGGGATCATCGGTGCACTGATGGCCACTAGCCTGCGCGGTTTGTCCAACGACGTGTACTTCCAGGTAGGTTTGTTGACGACTATCGGTCTGGCGGCGAAAAACGCCATTCTGATTGTCGAATTTGCCAAGGAACTGCACGAACAAGGGCGTAGCCTGCGCGATGCAGCGATCGAGGCCTGCCGCATGCGTCTGCGACCGATCATCATGACCTCGCTCGCCTTCGTCCTCGGTGTGGTACCACTGGCGATATCCACGGGCGCAGGTTCCGGTAGCCAGCATGCAATCGGTACCGGCGTGATCGGCGGTATGATCACGGCGACTGTGCTGGCGATCTTCTGGGTCCCGCTGTTCTTCGTCACCGTGTCGTCCATAGGCCAGCGCAAAATCGCCGACCAGGATGATGCTACTGAAACTCCTAAAGAGGCTGGCCAATGAGCAAGTCGCTACTCTCCCTGGCAGTCGCCGCCTTCGTGCTCGGTGGCTGCTCGCTGATACCTGATTATCAGCAGCCTGAAGCGCCGGTGGCGGGCCAGTACCCGCAGGGCCTGGCATACTCGCCGGCCCAGGCACCGGCGCAAGCGGCTGCCGAGCAGGGCTGGAAGCAGTTTTTCCATGACCCGGCGCTGCAACAGCTGATCCAGGTGGCCCTGGAAAACAACCGTGACCTGCGTGTCGCGGCCCTGAACATCGACGCGTTTGCGGCTCAATACCGCATCTCCCGTGCCGATCTGTTCCCGGCCGTCTCGGCCAACGGCACCGGCAGCCGTCAGCGGCTTCCGGCTGACGCTTCGCAGACCGGCGAAGCAGGCATCACCAGTTCCTACTCGGCAACTGTTGGCGTCAGCGCCTACGAACTCGACCTGTTCGGTCGGGTGCGCAGCCTGAACGAAGAAGCGCTGCAGAAGTACTTCGCCACGGAAGAAGGCCGCCGCAGCACGCAGATCAGCCTGGTGGCCAGCGTGGCCAATGCCTACCTGACCTGGCAGGCCGACAAGGAACTGTACAAGCTGACCCAGGACACCCTGGCTGCCTTCGAGGAGAGCTACAAGCTCACCGCCCGCAGCAACGAAGTCGGCGTCGCCTCGGCCCTGGACCTGGCGCAGTCGCGTACCTCGGTGGAAAACGCCCGTGCGCAACTGGCCAAGTACACCCGTCAGGTCGCCCAGGACGAAAACAGCCTGGTGCTGCTGCTCGGTACCGGCGTCCCGGCCAACCTGCAAGCAGCCAAACCGCTTGACGACGACCTGCTGAGCGACGTTCCGCCCGGCCTGCCGTCGGACCTGCTGCATCGTCGTCCGGACATCCTTCAGGCCGAGTACAACCTCAAGGCCGCCAATGCCAACATCGGCGCGGCGCGGGCTGCGTTCTTCCCGAGCATCAGCCTCACGGCCAATGCGGGCAGCCTGAGCCCGGACCTGTCCGGTCTGTTCAAGGGTGGCTCGGGCACCTGGTTGTTCCAGCCGCAAATCAACCTGCCGATCTTCAACGCCGGCGCCCTGAGCGCCAGCCTGGATTACTCGAAGATCCAGAAAGACATTGGCGTGGCGAACTACGAGAAGTCCATTCAAACGGCCTTCCAGGAAGTCGCCGACGGCCTGGCCGCCCGCCAGACCTACGTCCAGCAGTTGCAGGCGCAGAAAGATTTCGTCAATGCCAACCAGGACTACTACCGCCTGGCCGAGCGTCGCTACCGCATCGGTGTCGACAGCAACCTGACCTTCCTCGATGCCCAGCGTCAGCTGTTCAGTGCGCAACAGGTGTTGATTACCGACCGTCTGGCGCAGTTGGTCAGCCAGGTCAACCTGTACAAGGCCCTGGGTGGTGGCTGGAACGAACAGACGGCGAAGAACGAGCCGTTGAAAGAAGAAGCGCCGAAGATGAAGTACTTCTGATAGCGCTGTGAAAACACGAAGCCCACCTTTTGGTGGGCTTTTTGTTGGCAGTCTGAAAATCTTTGTTGTCCGTTATGGCCGGCCAACACACCACAAAACCCGAATCAATCTTGCGTTCGATAATCGCCCAAAACCCGTTTTTTACGATTGAACCATCCAGTACATTCCACGCACCATCCGAACCACAAAACCAATAACAACAGGTTCGACACCATGCCCCCGCGCCCTGCCCTCTCCGGCTGACCCGCTTCGTTTTGTGCTGATTTCAAATATTCGTCTGCAACCCCGGGTTGCGGCATCACCGCGCTTTATCCCCAAGAATTAGAGAGACCCGAGCTCATGACGTCTTCCACCGCGCAGTATTTCGTTCCCGGCCTGATCGCCACCGCCCTGGCCAGCGCCGCCCTGCCCGCCTACGCCGAGGAGTCGGGTTTTGTCGAAGGGGCCAAGGTCAACCTGAACCTGCGCAACTTCTACATCAACCGCAACTTCACCAACCCGACCAAGGCTCAGGGCAAGGCTGAAGAGTGGACGCAAAGTTTCATCCTCGACGCCAAATCCGGCTTCACCCAGGGCACCGTCGGGTTCGGCATGGATGTGCTCGGTTTGTATTCGGTGAAGCTCGACGGCGGTAAAGGCACCGGCGGTACACAACTGCTGCCGCTGAATCATGACGGTCGCCCGGCAGACAACTTTGGCCGCACCAACGTGGCGTTCAAGGCCAAGCTGTCGCAGACCGAAGTCAAAGTCGGCGAGTGGATGCCGGTGTTGCCAATCCTGCGTTCGGACGACGGTCGCTCGTTGCCGCAAACCTTCCGTGGTGGCCAGATCACCTCGAAGGAGATCAATGGCCTGACGCTCTACGGCGGCCAGTTCCGCCAGAACAGCCCACGGGACGACAGCAGCATGGATGACATGTCGATGACCGGCAAAGCCGCGTTCACCTCCGACCGTTTCAACTTTCAGGGCGGCGAGTACGTGTTCAACGACAAGCGCACCCAGATCGGTCTGTGGAATGCCGAGCTCAAGGACATCTACAGCCAGCAATTCATCAATCTGATCCACAGCCAGCCGATCGGCGACTGGACCCTGGGCGCCAACCTGGGTTTCTTCTACGGCAAGGATGACGGCAGCGCCCGGGCCGGCGAGCTGGACAACAAGACCCTGTACGGCCTGTTTTCGGCCAAGCACGGCGGCCACACCTTCTATGTCGGACTGCAGAAACTCACCGGCGACAACGCCTGGATGCGGGTCAACGGCACCAGCGGCGGCACACTGGCCAACGACAGCTACAACTCCAGCTACGACAATGCCCAGGAGAAATCCTGGCAAGTACGCCACGACTACAACTTCGCCGCCGTGGGCGTACCGGGCCTGACCCTGATGAACCGCTACATCAGCGGTGACAATGTGCACACCGGTAGCATCACCGATGGCAAGGAATGGGGGCGTGAATCGGAACTGGGCTACACCGTGCAAAGTGGCGCGCTGAAGGACCTGAACCTGAAGTGGCGCAACTCGACCATGCGCCGCGACTACAGCAACAACGAGTTCGATGAGAACCGCGTGATCATCAGCTATCCGATCAGCCTGCTTTAAAAATCAAAAGATCGCAGCCTGCGGCAGCTCCTACAGGTGTTCACTTACCCCTGTAGGAGCTGCCGCAGGCTGCGATCTTTTTTGAAGCTGCCACCCTATTCCCGCGACTCAACCCCCAACTCATCCCACACCGACTCGGCCAGGTGGAACGTCGCATTGGCCGCCGGAATCCCGCAGTAGATTGCACTCTGCATGATGACTTCCTTGATCTCGCCACGGCTCACGCCATTGTTGGCGGCGGCGCGAAGGTGCAGTTTGAGTTCGCCCTCGCGGTTCATGCCGATCAGCATGGCGATGGTGATCAGGCTGCGGGTGTGGCGCGGCAGGCCCGGGCGGGTCCAGATGTCGCCCCAGGCGTGGCGGGTGATCATTTCCTGAAACTCCGAGTTGAACTCGGTCAGGGCGGTCAGGCTGCGGTCGACGTGGGCGTCGCCGAGGACCGCGCGACGGACTTCCATCCCCTCGTCGTAACGTTGTTTCTCATCCACAGGAAAACCCTCAGTCAGCCGACAGGAACGCCAGCACGCGCTCGCTGAACGCATTGCCTGCCTGGACGTTGGACAAGTGCGCGGCGTAGAACTCGGCGTACTCGGCCCCGTGCACATGCTCTTGAATAAAATGCCCACCGGACGGTGGCGTTACCGCATCTTCGCTACCGGCAATCACCAGCAACGGCACCTTGATCGAAGACAGCTGATCGCGGAAATCGGCATCGCGCACCGCCCCGCAGTTGGCCGCATAGCCTTCTGGCGAAGTGGCCGCGAGCATGTCGGTAATCTGCTTGGCTGTCGCCGGGTTGGCTTCGGAGAAATCCGGGGTGAACCAGCGGGCAATCGACGCATCGCGCAGGGCAACCATGGCCGCCTGTCCATCGCGCAGCACCATCTCAATGCGCGGGTTCCACACCGACGGATCGCCGATTTTTGCCGCTGTGTTGCACACGATCAGTTTGTTCAGGCGCCCGCCGGCATTGATCCCCAGCCACTGGCCGATCAACCCGCCCATGGACAATCCGCAGAAATGCGCGCGCTCGATGTGCAAGGCATCCAGCAAGGCGAGCACGTCGCGGCCCAGTTGCTCGATGCTGTACGGGCCCGGCGTCACCAGCGACTGGCCGTGACCACGGGTGTCGAAACGCAGCACGCGAAAATGCTCAGTGAACGCCGGGATCTGCGCGTCCCACATGTGCAGGTCCGTGCCCAGGGAGTTGGACAGCACCAGCACCGGCGCATCGACCGGTCCATCGAGTTGGTAATGCAGTTCGCCCTCGGCGAGTTGTACAAAAGCCACAGCAAGTCTCCTTCAGGCAGTCAATGCAGAATGTTCAGCCACCGCCCGCTCGACCCAGGTCTGGGCCTGACCGAGATAGTGGGCGGGGTCCAGCAGATGATCGAGTTCAGCCGCCGACAGCTCGGCGGTCACTTGCGGTTCGTCGCCGAGGACCGCGCGCAGGTGACGTTGTTCGGCAACGGCGCGTTTGCAGCATTGCTCCAGCAGATGGTGCGCGGTATCGCGCCCAACCCGCTGCGCGAGGACGATGCTCACCGCTTCGGCGAGCACCAGGCCCTGGGTCAAATCGAGGTTGCGAGCCATGCGCCCGGCATCCACTTCCAGTCCTTTGGCGATCAACAGCGCTTGCTGCAGGCTGCCCGACACCAGGCAGCAAATCTCCGGCAGGGTTTCCCACTCGGCATGCCACAGGCCCAGGCTACGCTCGTGTTCCTGAGGCATGGCGCTGAACAGCGTCGACAGCAGACCCGGCACACGCGTCGCCGCGCCAATCAGCACCGCCGCGCCCACCGGATTACGCTTGTGCGGCATGGTCGAGGAACCGCCCTTGCCCGGCGCCGAGGGTTCGAACACTTCGGCGGCCTCGGTTTGCATCAACAGGCTGATATCACGCCCGAGCTTGCCGAGACTGCCGGCGATCAGGCCGAGCGCGGCGCCGAACTCCACCACGCGATCACGCTGGGTGTGCCACGGCTGATCGGGCAAGGTCAGTTGCAGCTCTTCGGCCAGCGCTTGGGCAATCGGCATGGCCTGCTCGCCAAGGGCCGCCAGGGTTCCGGACGCGCCACCAAATTGCAGCACCAGCAGACGCGGCTTGAGTTCGGCCAAACGTTGACGACTGCGGGTCACTGCCCCCAGCCAGCCGGCGACCTTCATGCCAAGGGTGACCGGCGTCGCATGCTGCAGCCAGGTGCGTCCGGCCAATGGCGTGGTCGCGTAGCGCTGGGCCTGGGACGCGAGGGTCTGCCCCAGTTGTGCCAGGTCGCCTTCGATCAGTTCCAGCGCGCGGCGCAGTTGCAGCACCAGGCCGCTGTCCATCACGTCCTGGCTGGTCGCGCCCAGATGCACATAGCGTTCGGCTTCGGCATCGGTGGCCGCGATCTGTTTACCCAGCGCCTTGACCAACGGAATCGCCGAATTCCCGGCCGTGGCAATCGCCTCGCCCAACGCCGCAAAGTCGTAAAGCCCGGCACGGCAAGCCGCTTCAATCGGCGCGACAGCACTCGACGGAATCAACCCTGCCCGCGCTTCGGCCCGGGCCAGTGCCGCTTCGAAATCGAGCATGGCCTGGACCCGGCCCTGATCGCAGAACACCTCACGCATATCGCGGGCAGTGAAATAGGCATCGAACAATTGATTGCCCGGTCGCTGGTTCATAAACAGTTCCTGAAGGCGCGGGCCTTTGCGACCCGCGCGTGAAGATCAAAGGTCTTGCTGCAGATACTTCGGCTGTTTCGGCAGGCGCAGGCTGAACAGGAATGCCACCGCCATCATCACCGTAACGTACCAATAGAAGGAGTTTTCCATGCCCACGGCCTTGAGGCTCAAGGCCACATATTCCGCCGAACCACCGAAGATTGCATTCGCCACCGCATATGCCAGGCCGACACCCAGTGCACGCACCTCGGGCGGGAACATCTCCGCTTTTACCAGGCCACTGATGGAGGTGTAGAAACTGACGATTGCCAGCGCCACGGTAATCAGCACGAAGGCCAGGAATGGACTGGTCACGCTTTTCAGGCTCAACAGGATCGGCACGGTGAACAGCGTGCCGAGGGCGCCGAACCAGAGCATCGAGTTACGCCGGCCGATCTTGTCGGCGAGCATGCCGAAAATCGGTTGCATGCACATATAGAGGAACAACGCGCCGGTCATGATGTAGCTGGCGGTCTTGGCCGGCATGCCGGCGGTGTTTACCAGGTACTTCTGCATGTACGTGGTGAAGGTGTAGAAAATCAGCGAGCCACCGGCGGTGTAACCGAGCACGGTGATGAACGCGGCTTTATGGTCGCGAAACAACGCGCTGATGCTGCCGGCATCCTTGTTTTCGCGCATTTCCTTGCTGGTGGTTTCTTTCAGCGAACGACGCAGATACAGCGAAACCAGCGCCGCCATGGCACCCACCACGAAGGGAATCCGCCAGCCGTAGGCACGCAGGTCATCTTCGGTGAGGAACTGTTGCAGGATCACCACCAGCGACACCGCGAGCAACTGGCCGCCGATCAGGGTCACGTACTGGAACGAGGCGAAGAAACCGCGCTGGCCCTTGAGCGCCACTTCACTCATGTAGGTCGCGGTAGTGCCGTACTCACCGCCCACCGACAAGCCTTGCAGCAAACGGGCGAACAGCAACAGGATAGGTGCCCAGACCCCGATGCTGTTATAGGTCGGCAGGCAGGCGATCAGCAGCGAGCCGAAGCACATCATCAGAATCGAGATCAACATCGAATTCTTGCGTCCATGCTTGTCCGCCAACCGCCCGAAAATCCAGCCGCCAATCGGTCGCATCAGGAACCCGGCGGCAAACACGCCAGCGGTGTTGACCAGTTGCACCGTGGGGTTATCGGACGGAAAAAAGGCCGGTGCGAAATAGATCGCACAGAAGGCGTAGACGTAGAAGTCGAACCATTCGACCAGGTTGCCGGACGAGGCACCGACAATGGCGAAGATCCGCTTCTTGCGTTCTTCGCCGGTATAAAGAGCTATGGGCGCAGTGGGTGTTGTCATTGTTTTTTCACTCTTTGGGGACAGTGAGAGTCTAGACACACTTAGCAACACTCCCGTTCCACAATACGTCAGCAACAAAAATCCACTGTGGGAGCGGGCTTGCTCGCGAAGGCGTAGTGTCAGTTGATAAAAATGTTGCCTGACATACCGCTTTCGCGAGCAAGCCCGCTCCCACAAGGGGATGGTGTTCACTTAATAGTCGAAGAACACCGTCTCGGCATCGGTGCCCTGCAGAATCACATTCCACTGGTACACACCCGCCGCATCCCGCTTGGCCAGCAGCGTATTGCGACGCTCGGCCGGCACGCATTCCAGCAACGGATCGTTGACGTTGGCGGCTTCGCCATCAAAGTAAATCCGCGTCAGCAAGTGCTTGACCAGGCCACGGGCAAACACCAGTACCACCAGGTGCGGAGCCTGGGTCGTGCCTTTGAGCCCCTCGACCGTACCGGGCTTGATGGTGGTGAAACGAAAACGCCCTTCGGCATCCACCGGCACCCGGCCAAAGCCTTCGAAGTTCGGGTCCAGGGGTTTGTCCTGGTCGTCTTCCGGGTGGTCATACTTGCCGGCGGCGTTGGCCTGCCAGACTTCCAGCATCGCGTCGTTGACGATGTCGCCATTGCCATCGACCACTTGCCCGGTGATCGCCACCCGTTCGCCCAGGGTTTGTTCGACGGTCAGGTTTTCGCGGTTCAGCCAGGTCAGGCCGATGTGGTAGTACGGCCCGACGGTGTGGGACGTGGTAGCAGTCAGCGTCATCTTATTTCTCCATCGGCGTGGCGTCGCGGCCGCGCAAAACGATGTCCCAGCGATAACCGAGGGCATAGGAAGGGATGGTTTTTTCCAGATCGAACGCGGCGATCAAGCGCTCCTTGGCACTGGTATCGGGCACGCAGTTGTAGATCGGGTCGTACGCCAGCAACGGGTCGCCCGGGAAATACATCTGCGTCACCAGACGCGTCAGGATGCTCGGCCCGAACAGCGAGAAATGGATGTGCGCCGGGCGCCACGCGTTGTGGTGGTTGCCCCACGGATAGGCACCAGGCTTGATGGTCTGGAACTGGTACCAGCCATCGGCGTCGGTCACGGTGCGGCCGGTGCCGGTGAAATTCGGGTCCAACGGTGCGTCGTGCAGGTCGCGGGCATGGGCGTAGCGACCGGCGGCGTTGGCCTGCCAGATCTCCACCAGAATCCCGGGCACCGGCAGACCGTTTTCATCCAGCACGCGACCGTGGATGATGATGCGCTCACCCTGTGGCTGTCCCTCGTGCTGGGCGGTCAGGTCGCTGTCCTTCTCATTGACGCGCTCGGCGCCGATGGTCGGACCGGTAATTTCCGACAACGAATGCGGCAGGAACACCAACGGTTTCGACGGCGAGCGCAGGTTGGTTGATTGGTAGGTCGGATGCAGGTACGGCGGTTGAGTGCCTTCCTGCGGACGACGGTAACCAGGCTTGTCAGTCATGAAACATTCCTCAGTTCTTATAAGTCTTCAGAGCGCGTCAGACGCGCTCGATCGCCAAAGCCAGACCTTGGCCAACACCGACGCACATGGTCGCCAGACCTTTCTTGCCGCCGGTTTTTTCCAGTTGATGCAAAGCGGTCAGTACCAACCGCGCACCGCTCATGCCCAATGGATGGCCCAAGGCAATCGCGCCACCGTTCGGGTTGACCTGGGCCGCGTCGTCCGCGATCCCCAGTTCACGCAGCACCGCCAGACCCTGGCTGGCAAAGGCTTCGTTGAGTTCGATCACGTCGAAATCGCTGACCGCCACACCGAGGCGTTCGATCAGTTTACGCACCGCCGGCACCGGGCCAATGCCCATTACACGCGGGGCAACACCGGCGCTGGCCATACCCAGCACTTTGGCGCGGGCAGTCAGGCCGTGTTTTTTCACCGCTTCGGCCGAGGCCAGGATCAACGCGGCGGCGCCGTCGTTTACACCCGAGGCGTTGCCGGCGGTGACGGTTTTGTCGGGGCCGTTGACCGGTTTGAGTTTGGTCAGGGCTTCCAGGGTGGTGTCGGCGCGAGGATGTTCGTCCTGGCTGACCACGGTTTCACCCTTCTTGTGGGCAATGCGCACTTCAACGATTTCTTCGGCGAAGAACCCGGCGGCTTGCGCAGCGGCCGTGCGTTGTTGACTGCGCAGGGCGAACGCGTCTTGATCGGCGCGGGACACCTTGTAGTCGTCGGCCACGTTGTCAGCGGTCTGCGGCATAGCGTCCACGCCGTACTGCGCTTTCATCAACGGATTGATGAAGCGCCAGCCAATGGTGGTGTCTTCGAGCTTCATGTTGCGCGAAAACGCGGCATCGGCCTTGCCCATCACGAACGGCGCACGGGACATCGATTCGACGCCACCGGCGATCGCCAGCTCCATCTCGCCGCTGGCGATGGCGCGGAACGCGGTGCCGATGGCATCCATGCCCGAAGCGCAGAGGCGGTTGAGGGTCACGCCAGGAATACTTTCCGGCAGGCCCGCCAGCAACAGCGCCATACGCGCGACGTTACGGTTGTCCTCACCGGCCTGGTTGGCGCAGCCGAGGAACACCTCGTCCACGGCGTTCCAGTCCACCGACGGGTTGCGCTCCATCAAGGCCTTGATCGGCACGGCAGCCAGATCGTCGGCACGCACCGTCGACAAGCCACCGCCGAAGCGGCCGATGGGGGTACGAATCGCGTCGCAGATATAAACGTCACGCATCACGCTTCTCCGGGGGCTTGGCCGTGTGCGGCAGCGGTGCGGGCCTCGAGGTCGCGCAGCGCGGTCAGTTCGACTTCAGTCGGCTCGGCGGTTTGCTCGACATGGTCGGCAAAGCGAATCGCCCAACCGGTGGCTGCAACCACTTGCTCGCGGGTCACGCCCGGGTGCAGTGCGGTGACCACGAATTCGTGGGTGCCCTCCTCCGGTTCCATGATGCACAGGTCGGTGATGATCCCCACCGGACCGGCGCCTGGCAGGCCGAGACGCTTGCGCGAATCACCGCCCTCGCCGTGGCCGACCGAGGTAATGAAGTCCAGTTTGTCGACAAAGGAGCGCGACGACTGCTTGAGGATAATCAACACGCTCTTGGCGGATCCGGCAATCTCCGGCGCGCCACCGGCACCTGGCAGACGCACTTTCGGCGAGTGGTAATCACCCACGACGGTGGTGTTGATGTTGCCGAAACGGTCGACCTGCGCCGCGCCGAGGAAGCCGACGTCAATGCGCCCGCCCTGCAGCCAGTAACGGAAAATCTCGCCGGTCGGGACCACGGTGTCAGCGGTTTCCGCCAGTTCACCGTCACCAATCGACAGCGGCAGTACGCTTGGCTTGGCACCGATTGGACCCGATTCGTAGATCAAGACCACATCAGGCGAGGAAGTCAGGCGCGCCAGGTTGGCCGCTTTCGACGGCAGGCCGATACCGACGAAGCACACCGAACCGTTCTTCAGACGGCGAGCGGCGGCGACGGTCATCATTTCATTGGTGGTGTAAGTCATTACTTCGCCTCCGAAGCGGCGGCCAGTTTGGCCTGGAACTCGCTGAAGTCAGCGCTGCCGTGGATGTATTCGTTGATCCACGCGGTGAAGGTTTCACGGTCGCGGGCAATCGGGTCCCAGGCCTGGTAGAAGCGGTTGTCGCGCTCGTTGTAACCGTGGGCGTAGGAAGGATGCGCACCACCAGGTACGTGGCAAACCGCGCTCAAGGCCCAGGTTGGCAATACACAGGAGTTCATCGGTGCATTGAGGTCGTCGACGATTTCCTCAACGGTGACGATGCAGCGCTTGGCGGCCAGTGCGGCTTCTTTCTGCACGCCGAGGATGCCCCAGAGCAGCACGTTGCCCTTGCGGTCGGCTTTCTGCGCGTGAATCACGGTAATGTCCGGGCGCACCGAAGGCACGGCGGCCAGCACTTCGCCAGTGAACGGGCAGGTAACCGATTTGATCAGTGGATTGACCTTCGGCAGGTCGGAACCGGCGTAGGCACGCAACACCGCGAATGGCAGGCCGGAAGCGCCGGCGACGTAGGCATTGGCCAGGTCGGCATGGCTGTGTTCTTCGATTTCCAGCGCGTGGGGCCACTGCTTCTCTACGGCGTCACGCAGGCGATGCAGGGAGCCGACACCCGGGTTGCCGCCCCAGGAGAAAATCAGCTTGCGAGCACAACCGGCACCGATCAACTGGTCGTAGATCAAGTCAGGGGTCATCCGCACCAGGGTCAGGTCTTTCTTGCCCTGGCGAATGATTTCGTGACCCGCCGCCGTCGGGATCAGGTGAGTAAAGCCTT
>Ga0247818_10001721_pt1 | contig 14019 bp, 15 predicted proteins | sample 13C_Glucose_Day1_FD_192424 | JGI IMG/M metagenome (GOLD analysis project Ga0247818, IMG submission 192424) | Soil microbial communities from agricultural site in Penn Yan, New York, United States - 13C_Glucose_Day1 | ecosystem: Environmental > Terrestrial > Soil > Agricultural land | place...
CCCTCTTCGGTCCGAGCTCCGGCGCTGCCGCTCCTGGCCCATTCTACGTTCCGTCCTGCGAAAAAGAACTTTTACTTCGTGGAAACATCCAACCGTTGCCGTTCATGATCCTCCGGGCGTTCCATGAGGAGGGTGAGGTCTTGACGGAGCCGCTTCCCCGAGTGAAGACTCCTTCAACAGTTCGTTGAAATCAGCCTTGAGGAGCAGAGGTGCCCGGTGTGGACGTGAAGCTGGTACTGCGCTCGACGCGCGTCGTGACCCCCGAGGGGACCCGCCCTGCCGTGGTTCTCGTCGCAGGCGGAGCGATCGAGGCGGTCCTGCCCTACGACGCCGAGGTGCCCGTCGGCGCCCGGCTGGAGGATGTCGGCGACCTCGCGGTCCTGCCGGGCCTCGTCGACACCCATGTCCATGTGAACGACCCCGGCCGCACCGAGTGGGAGGGTTTCTGGACCGCGACCCGGGCGGCCGCGGCCGGCGGTGTCACGACCCTGCTCGACATGCCGCTGAACTCGTTGCCGCCGACGACCACGGTCGAGCACCTGCGGATCAAGCAGGAGGTCGCCCGGACCAAGGCGCACATCGACGTGGGTTTCTGGGGCGGTGCCCTGCCGGACAACGTCAAGGACCTGCGCCCGCTGCACGACGCCGGCGTCTTCGGCTTCAAGTGCTTCCTCTCGCCCTCCGGCGTGGACGAGTTCCCCGAGCTCGACCAGGAGCAACTGGCCCGCTCTCTGGCGGAGGTCGCGGGCTTCGGAGGCCTGATGATCGTGCACGCCGAGGACCCGCACGAGCTGGCCTCCGCGCCCCAGCGGAGCGGTGGGAAGTACGCGGACTTCCTCGCGTCCCGGCCGCGCGACGCCGAGAACCACGCGATCGAGAACCTGATCGCGCAGGCCAGGCGGCTGAACGCCCGTGTCCATGTGCTGCACCTGTCCTCCGGTGACGCGCTCGGGCTGATCGCCGCGGCACGGCGTGAGGGCGTACGGGTCACCGTGGAGTCGTGCCCCCACTTCCTCACCCTGACCGCCGAGGAAGTCCCGGACGGGGCGACGGAGTTCAAGTGCTGCCCGCCGATCCGGGAAGCCGCGAACCAGGACGCGCTGTGGGCCGGTCTCGCCGACGGGACGATCGACTGCGTCGTCTCCGACCACTCGCCCTCCACCGCCGACCTCAAGACCCCCGACTTCGCCTCCGCGTGGGGCGGCATCTCCTCGCTCCAGCTCGGCCTGCCGGCCATCTGGACCGAGGCGCGCCGGCGCGGGCACACCCTCGACGACGTCGTCCGCTGGATGTCCGCCGGTCCCGCGCGGCTCGCGGGCCTGGAGCGGAAGGGCGCCATCGAGGCGGGACGGGACGCCGACTTCGCGGTGCTCGACCCCGAGGCCGCCTTCACCGTCGACCCCGCCGGGCTGGAGCACCGTAACCGCGTCACCGCCTACGCCGGGAAGACCCTGCACGGCGTCGTCAGGTCCACCTGGCTGCGAGGTACGCGCATCGCGTCCGACGGCGTACTCGCCGAGCCCACCGGCCGTCTCCTGGAGAGGAACCACTGACCATGACGGTGACACCGCACTTCACCGGCGACGCGAGCCCGTACGGGGGCGGCGATCCGTACGCCGACTACCGCACCGCCGACTTCCCCTTCACCCACCTCGTGGACCTGGCCGACCGGCGGCTCGGCGCCGGCGTCGTCGCCGCCAACGACGAGTTCTTCGCCGAGCGCGAGAACCTGCTGAAGCCGGAGCCCGCGGAGTTCGACCCCGAGCGCTTCGGTCACAAGGGCAAGATCATGGACGGCTGGGAGACCCGCCGCAGGCGCGGTGCGAGTGCCGCCGAGCCGCACCCCGCCGACGAGGACCACGACTGGGCCCTCGTACGCCTCGGGGCTCCCGGCGTTGTGCGCGGACTGGTCGTCGACACCGCCCACTTCCGTGGCAACTACCCGCAGTCGGTCTCGGTGGAGGGAACCTCGCTGCCCGGTTCCCCGTCCCCGGAGGACCTCCTCGCGCCCGAGGTGAAGTGGACAACCCTCTTGCCCCGTACGGCTGTCGGAGGACACGCGGCCAACGGCTTCGCGGTGGACGCCGGGCAGCGCTTCACCCATCTGCGGGTCAACCAGCACCCCGACGGGGGCATAGCCCGCCTGCGCGTCCACGGCGAGGTGGCCCCCGACCCCGCATGGCTGGCAGCCCTCGGCACCTTCGATCTCGTGGCCCTGGAGAACGGTGGCGAGGTCGAGGACGCCTCCGACCGCTTCTACTCCCCGGCCACGAACACCATCGCACCGGGCCGCTCCCGCAAGATGGACGACGGCTGGGAGACGCGGCGACGCCGCGACAAGGGCAACGACTGGATCCGCTACCGGCTGGTCGAGCAGGCGGAGATCCGTGCCGTGGAGATCGACACCGCCTACCTCAAGGGCAACGCGGCGGGCTGGGCACAGATCTCGGTGGCTGACGGAGAGGGCGGCGAACCGGCCGAACTCCTGCCCCGCACCCGGCTCCAGCCCGACACGAACCACCGCTTCGTCCTGCCGGTGCCCGTCCGGGGCACCCACGTGCGGATCGACATCTTCCCCGACGGGGGGATCTCCCGGCTGCGGCTCTTCGGTTCCCTGACCGAGCAGGGCGCGGCACGGCTGACCACCCGTCACGTGGAGCTCGGCGGGTAGGGCACGTACGCCGCCCGGGGGCGGGTGTGCCGCTTCCTGCCCGGCCTGTGGGCATATGGGACCCTGGTCGGGCCGTTCTCGTCCCGACCAGGAGTCTTCATGATCTTCATCGCCGTCAAGTTCACCGTGCGTGCCGCCGAACGCGACAACTGGCTTCCGGCCGTCGAGGACTTCACCCTCGCCACCCGTCAGGAGCCGGGCAACCTGTTCTTCGACTGGTCCTACAGCGTGGAGAACCCGGACCAGTTCGTCCTGCTCGAAGCCTTCGCCTCGCAGGAGGCCGGCGTGGCGCACGTGAACTCCGAGCACTTCAAGGCGGCGATCGAGACGATGTCCGAACTCGTCAGCGAGGTGCCGGAGATCATCAACGTCGAGACCCCCGGGGACGACTGGTCCCGCATGTCGGAGGTCACGCCCCGCAACCGGTGACTCCCCGCGACGCCGCGCGACCGATGGAGCCCGTCACGCCACGCGACCGGTGACTCCCCGCGATGCCGCGCGACCGGTGACGGCCTGCGCGGCGTGCGGCGCGCGGTGCGGCCCCGAGGGCCGCTGTCAGAACTCCTCGTGCGTGTCGGGGTCCCCACCGAAGCGGTGCGGGGGCCGTGCGCCGATGCGGTCCAGCTCCTGCTGCGTCAGCTGGAAGCCGAACAGGTCGAGATTCTCGCGCTGCCGCCCGGGGTCGGCCGACTTCGGGATCGGCACGGCCCCCAGCTGCGTGTGCCAGCGCAGGACGACCTGGCCGGGCGACACGCCGTGCGCCTCGGCCGCCGCGACCACCTCCGGGGTCTCCAGCACCTGGCGCCCCCGGGCCAGCGGGCTCCAGCTCTCCGTGACGATGCCCTTGGCCGTGTGCACCGCCCGCAGCTCCTCCTGCGGGAGCAGCGGATGCATCTCGATCTGGTTCACCACGGGCAGTACACCCGTCTCCCTCTCCAGCCTCTCCAGGTGCTCCGCCGTGAAGTTGGAGACGCCGATGGAGCGGACGATGCCTTCCTCACGCAGTTTGATCATCGCCCTCCAGGTGTCGACGTACTTGCCGACCCCGGGCAGCGGCCAGTGGATGAGGTACAGGTCCACGTAGTCCAGACCGAGGTTGCTCCGGGACTCCTCGAAGGACGCCAGCGTCTCCTCGTAGCCGTGGTGGCGGCCCGGCACCTTCGTCGTGACGAAGATGTCCTCCCGGGGAACTCCGGAGCGGGCGATGCCGCGGCCCGTGCCGGTCTCGTTCCGGTAGTTCAGCGCGGTGTCCACGAGCCGGTAGCCGAGCTCCAGCGCCCCGGCGACCGCCTTCTCCGCGGCCTCGTCGTCGAGCGGCCAGGTACCGAGGCCCACCGCGGGGATCGTGCTGCCGTCGTGCAGGTTACGGACCGGGGTCGGTGTCTCGCTCATGGTCTCCCATTTCGTTCGCATACCGTCCCCGCCAGCGTAGGGCGGGACCCCGGACGAGGCGCGCGACGCGGCCCGCCCGGGGTCTCGCGGCCCGGCCCCTCCACCGGGCGCGGCGACGATTTCCGTCCGACAGTGGGGTCTGTACGGGTGGAGACACCCCGTCCCCGGGGCCGCGGCAGCGCGGCCGGGTCACGGGAGCGCGAGGGCCGCCGGCGGCGCGCCCGCGCTGCGGCGGTCGCGACACGAAGGAGCGGGACCATGGCGAAGCTGACCCTCACCACGTTCGTGTCCCTCGACGGCGTGATGCAGGCCCCCGGAGGGCCCGAGGAGGACACCACCGGCGGATTCGAGTACGGCGGCTGGGTGGTGCCCTTCGCGGACGACGAGATGGAGGCCTTCGTCCACGAGGTCTTCGACCGCTCCGGGGCCTTTCTCCTCGGACGGCGTACGTACGACATCTTCGCGGCCTACTGGCCCAAGGTCACCGACCCGGAGGACCCGGTCGCGTCCCGCCTGAACACCCTGCGCAAACACGTCGTCTCCACGACCCTGAAGGACCCGGCCTGGGAGAACACCACCGTCGTCCCCAAGGACGTCCCCGCCGAGGTCGCCCGGCTCAAGGAACGGACGGCGGAGGGGGAGCTGCAGATCCACGGCAGCGGCGCCCTGGCGCAGTCCATGCTGGCCCACGACCTGATCGACGAGGTCAACCTGCTCCTGTACCCCGTCTACCTGGGCAGCGGCAGACGGCTCTTCCCGGACGGCGGACGGCCGACCGCCTTCGAGCTGACGGACGCCCGGACCACCGGCAGCGGCATCGCCATGCACACCTACCGGCTGGACGGCCGCGCGCGGTTCGGCACCTTCGACGTCGGCCGGTGAGAGGCGCCGGGGGTCAGGGGGCCTGAGGCAGGGCCGACCGCTCCGTGGCCGCGGCGCGCAGCCGCCCCAGGATGGCCCGCGCCGCCTTGGTGTAGCCGGGGTTGTTGTTGTGCAGAACCGACTCCGCGTTGGCCAGCTCCATGAACGCGATGAGCTCGAAGGCCAGCTGGGAGACATCGGTGTCCGCGGCCAGTTCGCCCCGCACCCTGGCTTCCTCGATCGTCTCCTCGACGAAGGTGACCCAACCGGTCTGCGTGGAGGCCAGCGCGTCGTGCACCTTGCCCTCCCGGGAGTCGAACTCGGCGATGGTCGCGTAGAAGAAGCAGCCGCCGCTGAACACCCGGCGCTGGGAGTAGGAGAGCCAGCTCTCGCACATCCGCCAGACCCGGCCCAGGCCCGGCTCCGCCGCTCGTGTCGGTGTCAGTACGTGCTCCACGAAGACGTTCACCGCGGCGCGCACGGTGGCGAGCTGCAGCTCCTCCTTGGAGCCGAACAGGGCGAACACCCCGCTCTTGCTCAGCTTCAGTTCCGTCGCCAGCCGGCCGAGCGACAGACCTTCGAGCCCTTCGGCCGAGGCGACCTGGACCGCGCGCCCCAGGACCAGTTGCCTGGTCTGGTTCCCCCGCTCGATCCGTCCGTCCAGCCGCGCTCCACCCATGTGCCAACTCCGTGTGTCCGAGCGTCCCAAGACCGACATTCTAGGAGGAGCCGGCACCCCGTCAGGACCGTTTTCGGCCCGTTACGACCCCTGGGGGCGGATGGCCGGGCCGCCCTGCGGACAGAGGTTCCCGAGGGGGGAGTCCGTTCGGTACGGTGTTCGCTCCCGTGCGAGCCGGCGAGGTCTCCACATCGTTCCCGTCGTGGAGAACCAGGAGCGCCGATGTCCGCTGCCGCCGTGCCCGCTCTCGCCGGCCCCCGCCGCGCGTGGGTCACCGATCTGCCGTTGCTGCTCGTCGCCGCCGTCTGGGGTGCCAGCTATCTCGCGGCCAAGGGCATCACCACCACGCACACCGTGATCGCCGTGCTCGTGCTCCGCTTCGTCCTCGTACTGCCCGCCCTGGCCGTCGCCGGATGGCGCGGGCTCCGTGCGCTGAGCGGGGCACAGTGGCGGGGCGCGGGCCTGCTGGGTCTCGTACTCAGCGGGATCTTCCTGCTGGAGACGTACGGCGTCGTGCACACGTCGGCGACCAACGCAGGCCTCATCATCAGCCTCACGATGATCTTCACCCCGCTGGCCGAGGCCGCCGTGACCCGGGTCCGGCCGTCCGGGGCGTTTCTCGCCGCGGCCGGGCTGTCCGTCGCCGGGGTGGTGCTGCTGACCCAGGGCGGCGGATTCACCAGCCCTTCCGGGGGCGACCTCCTGATGCTGCTCGCGGCCCTCGCCCGCACGGTCCACGTCCTGGCGATGGCCCGCATCAAGGCGGTCCAGGGCGCGGACTCGCTGTCGCTGACCACCGTGCAGCTCGGCAGCGCCGTCGCCGTCTTCGCCGTACTCGCCACCGTCCCCGGCACCGGCCCGGCCCCCTGGGCGGTGGCCGCGGACTTCGGTGCGGAGGAATGGGCCGGGCTGATCTTCCTGTCCGCGTTCTGCACGCTGTTCGCGTTCTTCGTGCAGATGTGGTCCGTACGCCGCACCTCGCCGTCCCGGGTCAGCCTGCTCCTCGGCACGGAACCGCTCTGGGCCGCGGCCGTCGGCATCGCGATCGGAGGCGAGCGCCTCGGCCTCCTGGGGGTGGCCGGCGCGGTCCTCGTCCTCGCGGGCACGGCATGGGGGCGCCGCAGCGCCGACGTCACACCTTGATCGAGTCCGCCGCGATCATCACGGCGGCGCCCGTCACGACGAGCACGATGTTGACGAACACCCCGTAGTCGTCGAGGAAGTCGAGCTTCGCCACCACGGCCCACAGACGGAACCAGCCCGTCCACTCGTACAGCAGTCCCGCCGCCCCCTGCGCGAACACGATGAACCCCGCCGTCTCCACGAATTTCTTCATCGCCCGAGCGTGACGCGAACCCTCGGGGCCCCGCGTCGGCCAGGGGTCTGCCGAGGGCCGACGGAAGTATCCGGTCGTGCGACTTCGGTATCTCCCTCGTCCCGCGGGGCCCGGCAGCGCCTGCGGCCTGCCTACATTTGCCGACATGGCCCGTACGGAATACCCCTGGCTGCTGCCCTCTGCACTGACCGGACACGAGAGCCCCGGCGACCCGGGCGGACCGCGCCGGACCGTGCGGGACTGGGCCGTGGACCTCACGCTCTTCCTCTGCGCCGCCGGGTTCGGGATGCTGGCCCTCGCCGCGGTGGACGCCGACCGGACCACCCCCGACGGCGTCGTCCTCGCCGACTCGCTGCTCGGCGCCGCGGCCTGCTGTGCCCTCTGGGCCCGGCGCCGGTGGCCCGTGGCGGTCGCTTCGGCCCTGACGGTGCTGAGCGCCGTGGAGCCCGTCGCGGCCGAAGCGATGCTCATCGCCCTGTTCAGCCTGGCGGTGCACCGTCCCTTCAGGCCGGTGGCCCTCGTCGGCGCGGTGGCCCTCGTCGTCGCCCCCGTACAGCCGATGCTTCGCCCGGACCCCGCGACGTCCTTCGTGGCCTCCACCGTCATCGGGGTGCTGCTCGTCCTCCTCGTGCTCAGCTGGGGCATGGTCGTACGGTCGAGGCGCCGGCTCGTCGTCTCGCTCCGTGAACGCGCGCGCCGGGCCGAGACCGAGGCCGCCCTGCGGGCCGAGCAGGCCCAGCGGCTGGCGCGGGAGGCCATCGCCCGCGAGATGCACGACGTCCTCGCCCACCGGCTGACCCTGCTCAGCGTCCACGCGGGCGCCCTGGAGTTCCGGCCCGACGCGCCCCCGGCCGAGATCGGCAGGGCGGCCGGGGTCATCCGGGACAGTGCCCACGACGCGCTCCAGGACCTCCGCGAGATCATCGGCGTACTGCGGGCACCCGGTGAGGGCGACGAGGGCAACCGGCCGCAGCCCACCCTGGTCACCCTGGACGCCCTGATCGAGGAGTCCCGGTCGGCCGGCATGGAGGTCACGCTGGACAACACCGTCACGGACCCGGCCCAGGCACCCGCTGCCACCGGGCGCACGGTCTACCGCATTGCCCAGGAAGCACTGACCAACGCCCGCAAGCACGCTCCCGGGGCGCCCGTCCGCGTCACCGTGGCCGGCGGACCGGGGGACGGGCTGGCCGTGGAGGTCGGCAATCCCGCACCGGCCGAACCGTTCGCACCGGTACCCGGATCCGGCCAGGGGCTCATCGGCCTCACCGAACGGGCGAACCTGGCCGGCGGCAGCCTGGACCACGGGCCCCGGCCGGACGGCGGATTCACGGTCCGGGCCCGGCTACCGTGGCCCGCATGAGCATTCCCACGTCTCCGGAGGCACCACCGGTCCGGCTGGCCGTCGTCGACGACGACCCGCTCGTACGGGCCGGACTCGCCCTGATGCTCGGCGGAGCCGAAAGGATCGACATCGTCGGGGAGGCGGCAGACGGCACCGAGGTCGCCGCGCTCGTCGACCGGTCGCGGCCGGACGTCGTACTGATGGACATCCGCATGCCCGGCATGGACGGGCTGGCCGCGACCGAGGCGCTGCGCCGCCGGCCCGCAGCGCCCGAGGTGATCGTCCTGACCACCTTCCACGCCGACGAGCAGGTACTGCGGGCCATCCGCGCGGGAGCGGCGGGGTTCGTGCTGAAGGACACCCCGCCCGCGCAGATCGTCGAGGCGGTGCTGCGGGTCGCCGCGGGGGAGCCGGTCCTCTCGCCCGCCGTCACCCGCAGGCTCATGGCCCGCGCGGCAGGCGGCTCCTCGGACGACGGCGACACCCGCCGGGACCGCGCCCGGCAGCGGTTCGCCGAACTGGGGGAGCGGGAGCGGGACGTGGCATCAGCCGTCGGGCGGGGCAGCTCGAACGCCGAGATCGCGGCCGCACTGCACCTGAGTGTGGCCACCGTGAAGGCGCACGTCTCCCGGATCCTCGCGAGGTTCGGGTTCAACAACCGTGTGCAGATCGCCCTGCTGGTGCATGACGCCGGTCTCCTCCATGAGGACGAGGACGGCGCGCGGGGTGGCGGCCTACGCTGACCGGAGCAGGGAGCGGACCGGACGAGGGGGCGGGACGATGTCGGTGGTCGATCTGCGCGGGGCTCGGGACTTCAGCGCGAATCCGTATCCGTACTACGCGAAGCTGCGCGCCGAAGGACCGGCCCACCCGGTCCGCACCGACGACTTCGAGCGCGTCTGGATGGTCGTCGGATACGAGGAGGCCCGCGCCGCCCTCGCCGACCAGCGGTTCAGCAAGAACTGGCGCACGACGGAACGCTGGTCGGCCACCGGCAACCCGATCAACGCCAACATGCTGGAGATGGACGCCCCGCACCACACCCGGCTGCGCGGCCTCGTCTCACGCGAGTTCACCGCCCGGCGGATCGAGGCGCTCCGCCCGCGCGTCGAGGAGATCACCGCGGGTCTGCTCGACGCCATGGTGCCGACGGGGAGCGCCGACCTCGTCGACGCCTTCGCCTTCCCGCTGCCGATGACGGTGATCTGCGAACTCCTCGGCGTACCCGACATCGACCGGGACACCTTCCGCCTGCTGTCCAACGCCATCGTCGCGCCCGTCTCGGCGGAGGCGGAGGGGGAGGCCGTCCGGTCGATGGGCGCCTACCTCGAGGAACTGGTCGAGGACAAGCGCTGCGCCCCCGGCGACGACCTGATGAGCGCACTGATCCGGGCGCGTCAGGACGACGGGGACCGGCTCTCGCGCGACGAACTCATCGGCATGGCCTTCCTGCTCCTGGTGGCCGGCCACGAGACCACCGTGAACCTCATCGCCAACGGCGTACGCGCCCTGCTGGACCACCCCGGGCAACTGGCCCTGCTCCGCGCCCGGCCGGAGTTGCTGGACGGCGCGGTCGAGGAGATGCTCCGCTACGACGGCCCCGTCGAGACGGCGACCTTCCGCTTCACGCGGGAACCGGTCGCGATCGGGCAGGTCGTCATTCCTCAGGGCGAGGCCGTACTGATCGCCCTGGGGGCCGGGGACCGCGACCCCGCCCGCTATCCGGACCCGGACACCTTCGACATCCGGCGCGAGGCCAGGGGCCATCTGGCGTTCGGCCACGGCATCCACTTCTGCCTCGGCGCGCCCCTCGCGCGCATGGAGGGCAGGATCGCGATCCGCGCGCTGCTCGACCGGTGCCCCGGACTCGAACGGGATCCGGACGGCGGCGAGCCCGACTGGCTGCCCGGACTGCTGCTCCGGGGCGTCCGGCGCCTGCCGGTGCGCTGGTGACATGGACGGGACGATGACCGAGCTCTCCTTCGAAGCGGCGCAACAGGTACTCGACAGCCAGCCGTTCAGCGGTCTCGTCGGTGCGCGGATCACGGAGTTCGGGGACGGCGGGGCCGTCCTGGAAGTGGACGTGCGCGAGGAGCTGACCCAGCAGAACGGCTTCCTCCACGGCGGGGTGCTGTCCTACGCCGCCGACAACGCGCTCACCTTCGCCGCCGGGACGACGCTCGGTCCCGCCGTCCTGACCGGCGGCTTCTCCATCCAGTACGTCCGTCCCGCGAGCGGTCGCACCCTGCTCGCCCGTGCCTCTGTGGTCCACACCGGCCGGAGGCAGGCAACCGTGCGCTGTGACCTGTACACCGTGGACGACGAGGGCGCCGAGATGCTGTGCGCGGTGGCGCAGGGCACCGTCCTCTCCGTACGTCCGTCCGTCCGGCCTGAAGGGACCTGTGGTGACCACTGAGGACCTGATCGATCTGGGAGCGCTCGGCGACGACTTCATCCGCGACCCGTATCCGGTCTACGCGCGGCTGCGCGCCGTGGGGCCGGTGCATCGCGTCCGCATCCCGGAGGGGGCGTGGGCCTGGCTCGTGGTCGGTCACGAGGCGGGACGAGCCCTCCTCGCCGACCAGCGGCTCTCCAAGGACTGGCGCCGGGCATCGCCCTCGCTGGGGGTCGGCAAGGTGTCCGCCGGTACGACCATGCTGAGCTCGGACGCCCCGGCGCACACCCGGTTACGCAGACTCGTGGCCCGGGAGTTCACCCCGCGCCGGATGGAACGGCTCACCCCCCGCATCCAGGAGATGACGGACGAGCTCCTCGACTCCATGACCGCGGGGCCGGCCCGGAGCGCCGACCTGGTGGGCGCGCTGTCGTCCCCCCTGCCGATGGCCGTCATCTGCGAGCTGCTGGGTGTGCCCTCCCTGGACCGGCAGGCGTTCCGGGAATGGTCCGACACCGCTGTGTCGTCCCTCGACGCGGATGCGCGGGGCCGGGCCGCCGCCGCCATGAACGACTACCTGACCGGGCTGATAGCGGAGAAGCGCGCGGGTCACGGAGACGACCTGCTGAGCGCCCTGATCCACACCTCGGACGAGGACGGCGACCAGCTCTCCGCCGACGAACTCCTGGGCATGGCCTGGCTGCTGCTCGTCGCCGGCCACGAGACCACGGTCAACCTCATCTCCAACGGCGTGCTGAGCCTGCTCACCCACCCGGACCAACTGGCGGCCCTGTGGGCCGATTTCGGGCTCATGGACAACGCGGTCGAGGAGATGCTCCGTTACGAGGGGCCCGTGGAGACGCCGACGTACCGCTTCACCACGGAGCCGCTCGACGTCTTCGGCACCGTGATCCCTGGCGGCGGCGAGCTCGTCCTGATCGCGATGGCCGACTGCGACCGCGACCCCGCCCGTTTCCCGGACCCCGGGCGCTTCGACATCACCCGGGACGCCCGCGGGCATGTGGCCTTCGGGCACGGCATCCACTACTGCCTCGGCGCGCCGCTCGCGCGCATCGAGGCCCGCGTGGCCATCCGTTCGCTCCTGGAGCGCTGCCCGGGGCTGCGGCTCGACGCGGACCCGGCCCGGCTGGCCTGGCGTACCGGCATGCTGATAAGGGGGCCGGTGAGCTTGCCGGTGGCCTGGTGACGCCGCTCAGTCCTCGGCGATCTCCGTCATCCGCACGGGACGGCGCTCCGCGCGCGACAGCTCGCACGCCTCGGCGATGCGCAGCGCGTGCAGCGCCTCCCTGCCGTCGCACGGGTTCGCCCGCTCGCCGCGTACGACGGCGAGGAAGGCGTCCAGTTCCGCCTCGTACGCCGGGGCGAAACGCTCCAGGAAACCGGGCCACGGCTTGGCCGGAGCGGGCGGGCCCTCCGGCTCGGCGGAGGTGAGAGGTGTGCGGTCGTCGAGGCCGACGGTGATCTGGTCCCGCTCGCCCGCCAGTTCCATGCGCACGTCGTAACCCGCCCCGTTGCAGCGGGTCGCGGTGGCCGTGGCCAGTGTGCCGTCGTCCAGGGTCAGCAGCGCCGCGGCCGTGTCCACGTCGCCGGCGGCGCGGAAGATCGCCGGGCCCGCGTCCGAACCGGTGGCGTACACCTCCACCACCTCGCGGCCCGCGACCCAGCGCAGCATGTCGAAGTCGTGCACCAGACAGTCCCTGAACAGGCCACCGGACAGGGGCAGATACGCGGCGGGCGGGGGCGCGGGATCCGACGTCGTCGCCCGTACGGTGTGCAGCCGGCCCAGTGCCCCGCCGCGCACCGCGGCCCGGGCCGCCGTGTATCCCGCGTCGAAGCGGCGCATGAAGCCGAGCTGGAGGACGCTGCCCGTCCGTTCCACCTCGCGCAGAGCGCCCAGGGTCCCCGCCAGGTCCAGGGCGATCGGCTTCTCGCAGAGAGCGGGCAGACCGGCCCGGGCCGCCATGCCGATGAGCTCCGCGTGGGCCGAGGTCGCCGACGCGATCACCACCGCGTCCACCCCCGCGCCGATGACCTCGTCCGCGGAGGCGACCGCGACAGCTCCGGTCCGCGCCGCGACGCCCGAGGCCCGGGCGGCGTCGGGGTCCGTCACCAGCAGGGATTCGACCTCGGGATGGCGTGCCAGGACGTTCGCGTGGAAGGAACCGATACGGCCCGTGCCGATAAGTCCGATGCGCATGGACCCAACGTGCCGCCCTCCAGGCGCACTGTCAACTATATGTCCTGACAAAGTGCGGGGTGCGGCGCGGCCCCACGGGGTACGCTCCCTGCCGTGCCCAAACCCGCCGCCGACTCCGCCGCCCTGGGGCTGGGCGTGGACCGCACCAGTCCCGTTCCGCTCTACCACCAGCTGGCCCAGCAGCTGGAGGCGGCCATCGAGCAGGGGCGGCTGGCCCCGGGCAGCCTCCTCGGCAACGAACTGGAGCTCGCCGCGCGGCTCGGACTGTCACGGCCCACCGTCCGTCAGGCCATCCAGTCGCTCGTGGACAAGGGGCTGATGGTGCGCCGCCGTGGCATCGGCACCCAGGTCGTGCACAGCCGCATCAGGAGGCCGCTCGAACTGAGCAGCCTCTACGACGACCTGGAGACCGCGGGGCGGCACCCGGCGACCCGGGTCCTGCGCAACACGCTCGAACCGGCCACGCCCGAGGTCGCCGCCGCGCTCGGCGTGGAGGAGGGAGGTGACGTGCACGTCGTCGAGCGGGTGCGTCACGCCCACGGCGAGCCCATGGCCCTGCTGCGCAACCATCTGCCGCTCCGGCTGCTCGACCTCGCCACCGAGCGGCTGGAGTCGACCGGGCTGTACCGGATGATGCGCGCCTCGGGGATCACCCTGCACAGCGCCCGCCAGTCCGTGGGTGCCCGTGCGGCCACCGCCGAGGAGGCCGAACTGCTCGCCGAGACCGAGGGGGCCCCGCTGCTGACGATGGAGCGGATCACCTTCGACGACGGCGGCCGGGCGGTCGAGTTCGGCTCGCACGTCTACCGCGCCTCCCGGTACGCCTTCGAGTTCCAGCTGCTCGTCCGGTCCTGACGCCTCCGCCCGGCGGTCCGCGGTCAGTATGTTCGGACAAGGTTATTGACGCGGTCATGCTAGGTCGCTAGAACGGCGGGAGGGCGCGGCCCGCGCCCCTGCCGGGCACGGCCGACCCGGGCTCGGGGATACTTGGCCCGCCGGGCGGCGAGTCCGCTCCCGCCGGCATCACCAGGCAGCACAGCGAGCAGCACTAGAAGGGCACGGCGTCGTGGCAAGGGTTCGGACAGGGGTACGCGCGATGGGCGCCGTGCTGGCAGCGGTACT
>Ga0247818_10001724_pt1 | contig 14003 bp, 10 predicted proteins | sample 13C_Glucose_Day1_FD_192424 | JGI IMG/M metagenome (GOLD analysis project Ga0247818, IMG submission 192424) | Soil microbial communities from agricultural site in Penn Yan, New York, United States - 13C_Glucose_Day1 | ecosystem: Environmental > Terrestrial > Soil > Agricultural land | place...
GTCCTCTCCCCCAAACCGGAGCACGAACTACTGGCTGCGCTGGTCCAGCGCGTGCCCGTGTGGGCCGTGATGGTGGGAGCGGACGGCCGGGTCCGGGCCCGGGGCACCAGCGCCGGCGGCAGCACCGCCGTCGAACTTTCCCTGCTGGAACCCATGCTGGAACGGCTGCTGTCCGGCCGTGGCCCCCGGGTGGAAATGGACGGCTTTGACCAGCCCGGCTCGGCGCTGGTGGTGGGCCATCCGCTGCGGAGCACCAGGGACGCCAACCTCGGTGCCCTGATCCTGGGCTCGGACGATCCGCTGACCCCCGCCCAGAACAACGTGGTCCAGTCCGCCGTCGGACTGCTGGAGCTGCTGGTCCGGCAGCGAACCAGTGGCTCGCTCGCCCCCAGCCAGCTGGCCACCGCCGTCCTGCTGCACCCCGAGAGCCTCACCACCGGCGGGAGCAAGCACGTCAACGGGCTCAAGGACCTGCTGGCGCAGAGCCTGTCTTCCACCCGGTCCGCGCCCATCCGCGTGCTTCAAGGCGTCAAGGTGGATGCCCCGGAGTGGCCGGCGGGAGACAGCCCCGTCAGGGAACTGCTGCAGTGGCGGCGCATGTTCGACACCAAGCTGGTGGAGATCACCGACTACGGGTTCGCCGCGCTGACCCGGCTCAAGGTGGACGACGCGCTGCTTGCCGACGTCGAGAGGCTCGGCTGGCGCCTGGTGATCGGCGAACCCACCGAGCTGACCAGCCTTCCCGCCGCGTACCAACGGGCCACGTCCCTGCGCAGCCGGGTCCAGCGAAGTGGACAGAGCCTGCGGGCCGACGAGGTGTCCTGGTCGGTCACGGGCCTGCTGGGCCGTGAGGCCGGAACCTTGCTGGCCGAGCGGCTCCTGCATCCTGTCCTGGCGCTCGAACCGGACCGGCGCGATCCGCTGCTGGCCGTCCTGCGTGGCTGGCTTGGCGAAAACGGCAGCTGGGATGGTTCCGCCAAGCTGCTGGGGCTGCACCGCAACAGCGTGCGGCGGCAGATCGGCGTCATTGCCGACATGCTGGGGATGGACCTGAACCAGGCGCAGGTGCGGGCTGAGCTCTGGATTGCGCTGCAGTACACCGAAGGGCTGACCGGCGGGGCGGCGGGAAACGGCGCCTGAAGGCGGTTATCCGCCCTGCTGGCCTGCTTCCCGCGCCAGGCCGGCCTCCCACTCCCGGTAAAGCTCCGGCCGGCGTTCCCGCAGGTACGGCACCTCGTCCCTGGCTGCGCGCACCGCATCAGGGCCTATCTCCGCGAAAAGCACTGCAGGGGTGTCCGCTGCTTCGGCGAGGAGCCTGCCGTCGGGTCCCGCCACCACGCTTCCGCCGCCGAAAGTGTAGGCGTCCTCGACCCCACAGTGGTTGGCATAGGCAACATAAAGTTGGCTTTCCAGCGCCCGCGCCCGGATGAGTACCTGGGGCACGGCCTCGTAACCGGCCGACAGGGCAGTGGGGACCAGGAGCAGTTCCGCGCCGCGGGCCGCCGCTGCCCGGGCGGCCTCGGGGAACTCGATGTCGTAGCAGATCAGCAGGGAGGTGCGGACACCCTCGAAATCCACGACGGCGGGAGGTTGCGCGGCTGCCACGAACGCCTTGCGTTCCTCATTGCCGAACAGATGCACCTTGGCATACCTGAGGAGTTCGGTGCCCGTGGCATCAACCAGGGTCGCTGTAATGTGCCACGCGGGGCTGCCGGCGACCCCAGCGCCCGCACCGTCCCCAGCCGCTTCGGCGGGCAGGCTGTAGACAAGGGCAATCCTGTTACGGCGGGCGATATCAGCCAGCCGTTCGCGGACAGCGGGAAAGGTTGCCGGGTCCAGGTCGCCGCGCACCCGCAGCGGGGCGTAGCCCACGGGGAAAAGCTCCGGCGTCAGGAGCAGGTGGGCACCGGCACGGGCAGCCCGGGTGGCGGCGTCGTCGATGGTCCGAAGGTTGGCCTCGACGTCCAGGACCACGGCGTTCGCCTGCAGGACGGACAGCAGCATCGTTACCACCTTCTGTATCCCCGTCCATCTGAAATGGCTGGGCCCGACTGATCTCTCGTTCCAGCCTAACCAGCCGCCAGCGGAGGATTGTGGGTCGTTTGGACCCGGGCGCCCGCGCGCCGGGACGGAATGCACAGATGCCGCGGAGGGTACTCATGACGGCCGATTTCCTGCATGCCCGTACAGGCCATGCGTTAACTTCTTGACTACAAGAGCAGCGATAGGGCAATCTTCTTAGCATGTCCGCAACCACGCGCTCAACGAGGAGCAAGCCCAAGAATCCGGGGTCCCAGTCCGCCCTGCGGCAACTGAACCAGCAGCGGATTATTGAGGCACTCATGGGCGGCCCGTCCACGCAGGCGGAGCTCGCCCGGCAGACGGGGCTCTCCACCGCCACCGTCTCGAACATCGTCAAAATCATGCTTGACTCCGGCCTGGCATCCACAGAGCCGATAACCAGTTCAGGGCGCCGGGCGCTGAATGTGCGACTGAACAGCAACGGCGCCGTGGCGGTCGGCATCGACTTCGGCCGGCGGCACCTGCGGGTGGTCCTGGCCTCGCTCAGCTACCACGTCATCGCTGAAGAATCAGTGCTGCTCCCGCTGGGCCACCAGGCGGATGAGGGCATCCATGCAGCGGTGGAACTACTGGAGAAACTACTCCGGGAAAGCGGGGTGGAACGCACCTCCGTGGTGGGCGCCGGCGTCGGTATTCCGGGCCCCATTGACCGGCGGACCGGGACCGTGGCCCAAGGGGCCATCCTTCCCGAATGGGTGGGCATCAACATCCTTCAGCACCTGGAGGAAACGTTGAGAATCCCCGTGTTCGTTGACAACGACGCCAATCTGGGCGCATGGTCCGAGGTGACCTGGGGGCAGCACTCCGGCGTCAGCAACCTGATGTTCCTGAAGATCGGTTCCGGCATCGGCGCCGGCTTGATCCTCAACGGTTCGCCGTACTACGGCAACGTTGGAATCACCGGCGAAATAGGCCATGCCACCATCCACGAACAGGGCCTGGTGTGCCGCTGCGGCAACCGTGGATGCCTCGAAACCATAGCATCCACCACCACCATGATTGAGCTCCTCAGCCGGGGCGAGGACCGGCCATTGACGCCGGCGGATATTGTCCGCAAGGCCCTGAACAGGGACTCCGCCACCCTGCGCGTGGTGGACGACGCAGGACTGGCGGTGGGCCGGGCGCTGGGCAATGTTGCGAACCTGATCAACCCCGAGGTGATCGTGGTGGGCGGGCCGCTGGCAGGCCTGGGGGACATCCTTCTGGACCCAATCCGGAGGGGGCTGATCCGGCATGCGGTGCCGGTCATCGGGGAGACCACCACCCTCACCATGTCCTCCCTGGGCGACCGGGCAGAGGCCCTCGGCGCGGCCGCCCTGGTCTTCCAGCACGCCGGAATCCGCAAGCCGTAGACCACATCGTTACCCAGCAATTGCGTTAAAGACTTGACGACAACAGCTGTGATCCAGTTTACTTTTGGTTCAGACGGCCCTGCGCTTTGCCGGCCGGACAAAGAAGTCATTGCATTGGAGGGTTAGGGTTCATGACGTCCCAGACCACGCATACGGATCCGATCATTCTCGAGATGCGGTCCATCACCAAGGAATTCCCCGGCGTTAAAGCGTTGGATAACGTAAGCCTTCGGGTCAAAGCCGGTGAGATCCACGCCATTTGCGGCGAGAACGGCGCCGGCAAATCCACCCTGATGAAAGTCCTCTCCGGCGTTTACCCTTACGGCAGCTACGACGGCGACATCGTCTACCAGGGGCAGGTCCAGCAGTTCAGGGATATCCGGGCCAGCGAACACGCCGGCATCGTGATCATCCACCAGGAACTGGCGTTGATCCCGGAGCTGTCCATCATGGAGAACATCTTCCTTGGCAACGAACCCACAAAGCGGGGCGTGATCGACTGGGCCGAAGCCAGGCTGCGGTCACTGGACCTGCTGGCGAGGGTGGGCCTGCGGGATGATCCGGACACGCCCATCAAGGAGATCGGCGTAGGCAAGCAGCAGCTGGTGGAGATCGCCAAAGCGCTGAACAAGTCCGTGAAGATCCTGATCCTGGACGAGCCCACTGCCGCCCTCAACGAGTCCGACTCCCAGCACCTGCTGGACCTGATGCTCGGGCTGAAGGCCAAGGGCATCACGTCCATCATCATTTCCCACAAACTAAACGAAATTGAGCAGATCGCCGACTCCATCACCATCATCCGTGACGGCAAATCCATCGAAACCCTTGACGTGAAGGCCGACGGCGTGGACGAGGACCGTATTATCAAGGGCATGGTGGGGCGGACCCTCGAGTCCCGCTTCCCGGACCACACCCCCAAGATCGGCGAAGTGTTCTTCGAGGTGAAGAACTGGACCGTCGCCCATCCTCAGATCCAGGACCGGCTGGTATGTAAGAATTCCAGCTTCTTTGTACGCCGCGGCGAGATCGTCGGCTTCGCCGGGCTGATGGGCGCGGGCCGCACCGAACTGGCCCGTTCCGTCTTCGGCCGGTCGTACGGCCATTTCGTCTCCGGCCAGATCTATATCAACGGCAAGGAAGTCACACTCAAAAGCGTCCACCAAGCTATCGACGCCGGACTGGGCTACGTTACCGAAGACCGGAAATCCCTCGGACTGAATTTGCTTGACGACATCAAGACCACAACGGTCTCCGCCAACCTCGAAAAGATCAGCAAACGCAGTGTGGTGGACACCAACCAGGAATTCGCTGTGGCGGAGCAGTATCGTCGGTCGCTGCGGACCAAGGCCCCTTCAGTACAGGAAGGGGTGGCCAAGCTGTCCGGCGGCAACCAGCAAAAGGTGGTCCTGGCCAAATGGATGTTTACGGACCCCGACCTGCTGATCCTGGACGAACCCACCCGCGGCATCGACGTCGGGGCCAAGTACGAGATCTACGGCATCATCCAGGAGCTTGCCAACCAGGGCAAGGGCGTCATCGTGATTTCCTCTGAGCTGCCGGAACTTCTGGGTCTCTCGGACCGCATCTACACGATCTTCGAGGGTGCCATCACCGGGGTGCTCAACAAAGAGGAAGCCAGCCAGGAAAGCCTGATGAAGCTCATGACCTCCACCACTCGAAAAGCTGCCTAACCCTCTGGAGCTTTCCAGAACCTTCCAGAAACAAGGACCAAAACAATGAACGCGCTCAAGAAACTCTTCGGTGGTGACACCCGCCAGTTCGGGATGATCTTTGCCTTGGTGGCTCTGATAGTTCTCTTCCAGTGGCTCACCGGCGGCATCACGCTTACCCCGGGTAACGTCATCAACCTCTTCAATGGCAACTCCTATATCCTCATCCTCGCCATCGGCATGGTGCTGGTGATCATCGCCGGCCACATCGACTTGTCGGTAGGCTCGGTGGCGGCGTTCGTCGGGATGATGGTGGCCATCACGATGCGGGACTGGAACCTCCCTTGGTACCTGGCTATCCTCCTGGGCCTCGGCCTGGGGGCCGCTATCGGAGCCTGGCAAGGGTGGTGGACGGCCTATGTCGGCATCCCCGCATTCATCGTCACCTTGGCGGGCATGCTGATCTTCCGCGGGGCGCAGCAGTTTGTTGGCCAGTCCAACTCCATTCCTGTCCCAAGGGAGTTCCAGTACATCGGAGCAGGCTACCTGCCTGAAGTCGGGCCAGACACTGGGTTCAACAACCTCACGCTCCTCCTTGGACTTGCAGCAGTCGCGTTCGTGGTCTTTAGTGAAATACGGCGCCGGCGCATGGCCAAAGCCCTCGGCGCTGAGGTTTCGGAGACCTGGGTGAGCGTCCTCAGGCTGGTCCTGATTTGCGGCGCAATTCTGTACGCGACCTACCTGTTCGCCACTGGCCGTCCGGGCACCTCCTTCCCAATCCCCGGCCTCATTCTCGCTGTGCTGGTCTTGATTTATGGCTTCATTTCCTCGAAAACGGTCGTTGGACGGCACGTATATGCGGTGGGTGGCAACCGCCACGCGGCAGAACTCTCCGGCGTGAAGTCAAAGAAGATCAACTTCCTGGTCATGATGAACATGTCCATCATCGCCGGACTGGCCGGAATGATCTTCGTTGCCCGTTCCACCTCGGCGGGACCTTCTGACGGCACAGGCTGGGAACTTGATGCCATCGCCGCAGTGTTCATCGGCGGTGCGGCGGTGACTGGCGGCGTCGGTACGGTCATCGGCTCCATCGTCGGTGGTCTGGTGATGGCCGTGTTGAACAACGGTCTGCAGTTGCTCAGCGTCGGCGCTGACTGGCAGTCCATGATCAAAGGCCTGGTGCTGCTGGTGGCAGTTGCCATCGATGTGTACAACAAGTCACAGGGACGGGCGTCAATTATCGGATTGATGATGAAGAACTTCAACCGTCCATCCAGCGGACCCGGCACCCCTCTTCAGCCGGACGAGGTTACCTCTACACGAGAAACCATCTCCAGGGAAGCCTGAGCAGGACTTCCTGACCCCAACACCCCCAAAAGAAAGTGGACAAGAAATGCGAATGTTTGGCAAAGCAGGGAAGGCAGCAGCGGTAGCTGCCATCGCAGCATTGGCGCTGACGGGCTGCGGACGTTCCGAACCCAGTAACTCTGGCGGTGGCGCCAGTGGGGGAGCCGGAGGCTTCCCGCAGGACTCGGCGATCGGTGTGGCACTTCCGAAGAAGACCAGCGAGAACTGGGTCCTGGCGGAGAAGCTGTTCAACGACGGTCTTTCCAGTGCCGGTTTCAAACCCACGGTCCAGTTCGCCAACAATGGTGTGGCCGAACAGCAGAACCAGATCAGTGCCATGATCGCCAAGGGCGCCAAGGTGGTTATCGTGGGTGCATTGGACGGGTCCCAGCTGGGTACCCAGCTCAAGCAGGCCAAGGACGCCGGAGCCACGGTCATCGCTTACGACCGCCTGCTGCTGAACACCGAGAATGTGGACTACTACGTGGCTTACGACAACTTCAAGGTCGGCCAGCTGCAAGGACAGGCGCTGTTGGACGGGATGAAGGCCAAGAAGCCCTCCGGCCCGTACAACGTTGAGCTTCTCGCTGGCTCGCCGGACGATGCCAATGCAAAGGTGTTTTTCGACGGTGCCATGAGCGTCCTGAAAGCTAAGATCGACGACGGCACGCTGAAGGTTCTCTCCGGCCAAACCACGTTTGAGAAGGCTGTGACCCAGGACTGGAAAGCTGAGAACGCCCAGCGCCGCATGGATACCATCCTGACCGGATCGTACGGAACCGAGTCGTTGGACGGCGTCCTCTCCCCCAACGACACTCTGGCCCGTGCCGTCCTGACTTCAGTCAAGGCCGCCGGCAAGCCGCTTCCCGTCGTCACCGGGCAGGACTCCGAGGTTGAGTCCGTCAAGTCGATCCTTGCGGGCGAGCAGTACTCCACCATCAATAAGGACACCCGCAAGCTCGTTGAGCACGCCATCACCATGGTCAAGGACCTCCAGGCGGGCAAGAAGCCTGAGGTCAACGACGACAAGTCCTACAACAATGGCAACAAGGTGGTTCCCGCCTACCTGCTGGAGCCGGTCATCGTGACGGCCGCCAATGTGAAGACTGCTTACAAAGGTGACCCGGTCCTCGAACCGATCATCAAGTAACAGCTTCTAGAACCAGCCGGTACACCCGGAGGCCGGGAAGCCCGGCCCCACCCTGAACTGCTCCCCGTAAGTTGGACTGAAGATTCAGTTCCGACTTACGGGGAGCAGTTTCGTTTTTTAAGGGCAGTCCGCTGTCCGGGGAGCAGCCCGAAGCCGCGGCGCCGGCAGATCCGGTCAGACCAGCCAGCGCCACCAGCGTGGCTGCTCCTGTTCCGGCGTCGGTTCCGGCTCCGGCTCCTCGCCCAAGGCCAGTGCGGCCCCGACGATGTCGTCCGCGGTGAGCGTCATGACGGCCTCACGATCGAGCGCGTCAAGACTTTGTTCCTCGTCGAGCGACAGCCGCAGCGCCTGACGGTTGAGCGCCTGCTCGAACAATGTGCGGGCGAACCGCGCGTTGCCGGAGTCCTCGCCCGCGTGCAGCCCGGTGAAAATGCGGCGCAGCATCTGGTCCGCACCCGGCTCCAGCCTGTACTCGTGCTGGGCCAGCATCCGGTGGAAGATCGTCTGGAGTGCGTCGACGGAGTAGTCGGGGAACGTGATTTCACGGGCGAACCGGGAGCGCAGTCCGGGGTTCGAGAGCAGGAAGGACTCCATCAGCCGCGGGTACCCGGCCACAATCACCACCAGGCGGTGGCGGTGGTCCTCCATCCGCTTGAGCAGGACCTCGATCGCCTCGGGGCCGAAATCCATCCGGCCGTCCTCCGGGGCCAGCGCGTAGGCCTCGTCAATGAACAGGACGCCGTCCAGCGCGCGCCGGATCACCCGGTCTGTCTTGATGGCGGTGGTGCCGACGTACTGCCCTACCAGGCCCGAACGGTCGACCTCGACCAGATGGCCTTTCTGCAGCAGGCCGACCGCGCGGTACATCTCGGCCAGGAGCCGCGCCACGGTGGTCTTGCCCGTGCCCGGGTTTCCGAGGAATACCAGATGCTGTGATGTGGCCACCTCCGGCAGGCCGTGCGCCTTACGGCGGGCCTGGACCTGGAGCAGTGCGACGAGCGCCCGCACCTGTTCCTTCACTGTCTCCAGTCCGACCAGGGCGTCGAGCTCGGCCTGCAGCTCGGACAGCGGCCGCGCCGGCCCGGGCCTCGCAGCCATGAGATCGCCCACCAGGTCGTCGACGCGCTCCGAACCGGGCAGCTTGAGCTGATCGGCCAGACGGCCGATGGTTTCGCGCAGGTCGTCAAGCGGATTGCGGCTGGCAGCCATGCATCCACTGTAGTACCAGCACTCGATTCCCGGCCCTGCCCTTCACAGCCCAGACACAGGTGGGGCCGGATTGCTGCACAGGATGCCCAGCGAGGGTTGATGCGAAGCCGGCCCTCCGCGCCGGCACCTGAGTCATAGGAGTAACGTGAGCGTCCTTGCCCGAAGCGTAGGCAATGCCTTCAGAAACAAGGTCCGCACCGCAGCTGTTGTCGCGGTGCTGGCCGTCGCCATTGGCCTTGCCCTGGCCATGCTGGTAGCCAACCAGGCGGTCGGGGCGAAAGTGCAGGAGCTCAATGCGTCCGTCGGCACCGTCCTGACCGTCAACCCCGCCGGCGGGCAAGGTTTCGAAGGCGGCGGTGAGCCGCTCACCACCAGCCAGGCAGCCACGGCCGCCGGCGTGCCCAACGTCAGTGCCGTCGTCGGGACATCCTCCCTGCGGCTTCGCAATGCCACCGAAGCGGCCGCACAGGCCGCGGCCGGGCAAACGGGACAGACCGGGCAGGCAGGGCCCGGAGGCCAGAACGGGCAGGGAGGCCCCGGCGGCCAGGCGGCAGCCACACTGACCACCAGCCTCACGGCGGCGGTGGACGCAGGCACCCTTGGCAACCGCAACCAGCAGGCCAACGGAAGCACGGGCTCCACCGGAACCACGCAGCAGCCCGTCCGGTCCCTGCCGATCACCGCCACCGGCATTGGCGCCGAAGTCGACACCACCGGCAAGGCACTGAACATCACGCAGGGCTCCGGGCTCGGCGACTACTCGGCAGCATCCACCAGTGCCCTGCTGGGCACCACCCTGGCAGGGAAGAACAACCTCACGGTTGGCTCCACCTTCACCATCAACGACCAGACCTACACGGTCTCGGGATTGTTCGACGCCGGCACCACCTTTGGCAACAACGCTGTGTATGTCACCCTCCCCACCGCCCAGACCCTGGCAGGCACACCGGGTGAACTGTCCAGCATGATCGTCACGGTCAACTCCATGGACAACGTGGCCAGCACCAAGACGGCCCTGCAGACGGCTCTCGGCACGGACAAGGCCGATGTCACCCAGGGCCAGAACCTGCAGACCGCGGTCAGTTCGCTGGACAGCGTCAAGAACATTTCCTTCATCGCCTTCATCGCCGCCCTGGGCACCGCAGGGCTCATCATCCTGCTCATCATGGTGATGCTGGTCCGCGAGCGCCGCAGGGAAATCGGCGTGCTGAAGGCGATCGGCGCGCCCAACCGCACCGTCGGCCTGCAGTTCGTCCTCGAGGCACTGGTCCTGGCAGCCCTGGGCAGCGCCGTCGGTGCCGCCATTGCATCGTTCGCCAGCGGCGGCATCGCCTCGGCACTGATCAGCAGCAACACCACCAGAACCACCGCCGCCACGGGCCGCGGTGTCCCGGGCGGGGCCGGTGGTGGCGCGGGCTTCCCGGGCGGCCAGGGCGGACCCTTCGGCGGCGCTTCCCAGCTGTTGAACTCCGTGACCGCCAGCGCCTCACCGGGGGTGATCGCCGGTGGCATCGCTGCTGTGTTCGGTGTCGCCATCATCGGCGCCCTGGTTCCCGCGCTGCTCACCGCGCGCATCCGTCCCATCGAAGTCCTGCGAGGAGAATAGCCATGATAGAAGTCAAGAACCTGGTCCGCACCTTCAACTCCGGTGACCGCACCATCAAACCGGTCAACGACGTCAGCTTCGCCCTGGACCAGGGCACCCTGGCCTCGATCGTGGGCAAGAGCGGCAGCGGCAAGAGCACCCTGTTGTCCCTCCTTGGGGCACTGGACAAGCCCACCAGCGGAGACGTCGTCGTGGACGGCGTCAGCCTGGCGAGCCTGCCGGACAGCAAGCTGACGGAATACCGCCGCCGGGACATCGGATTCGTGTTCCAGCAGTTCAACCTGATCCCCAACCTGTCCGCCGTGGACAACGTCATGCTCCCCATGGAATTTGCCGGGGTGCGCAAGGCCGCCCGGCTGGAGCGCGCCAGGGAATTGCTGGAGCAGGTCCAGCTGGATCCGTCCAAGCACGAACGGCGCATCAACCGGCTTTCCGGCGGCGAACAGCAAAGGGTGGCCATTGCGCGGGCCCTGGCCAACGAACCGAAGCTCATCCTCGCCGATGAGCCCACCGGCAACCTTGACGAACAGACCGGCGACCACATCATCGAACTCCTCAGCTCGCTGAGCCGCGACCACGACACCACCATCCTGGTGGTCACCCACGACCGGGCCCTGGCGAACAAGACGGACCGCCGCTTCCGCCTCCAGCAGGGCAAGCTGACGGAGGAACCGGTCCGCGGCCGGACCGCCGTCGCCGCTTCCGCCTGACCTCAGCCAAGGGGCCAACGGTGGGGGACATCCCGTCCCCCACCGTTGGCCCCTTTATTGCTTGTCCCCGTCGCCGGCACATCCCCGGTCCTCACCCGCCGCTGTGACAGGATTGCAGCTATGACTGCTCCCATCGCCACGCCATGGCTTTCCAGCCAGCCTGACCAGGATCCCCGCTCCGCCACCGGGGCTCCCCTGCGCTGGGGAATTATTGCAACGGGCAGCATCGCCCGCGCCGTGTCCCAGGATCTCGCGCTGCTTGAAGACGCCGAGCTGTACGCGGTCAGCTCCCGGGCACAGGACAGCGCGGACGCTTTTGCCGTGGCCTATGACTTCGCAAAAGCCTATGGTGACGACGGCGGTGTCCCCGGCTACCAGCGGCTCCTCGCCGATGACGCCGTGGACGTTGTCTACGTCGCCACGCCGCACGCGCAGCACCACGAGATGGTTCTCGCCGCCCTCAACGCCGGCAAGCACGTGCTCTGCGAGAAGGCGTTCACCATCAACGCCCGGGAAGCATCCGAGCTCATCGATGTTGCCCGCAGCCGAGGTCTCTTCCTTATGGAAGCCATGTGGAGCCGGTTCCTGCCCTCGATGCAGCGCGCGTTCCAGATCGCAGCTTCGGGTGAACTTGGCGACATCCACTGGATTACCGCGGACCTGGGCTTCCCCGCCCCCTACTCCCCCACGGCCAGGTTGTGGGCGCGGAAGGACGGCGGAGGGGCGTTGCTGGACTTGTCCGTCTACCCGCTCCTGTGGGCGCTGGGCACCCTTGGCTTTCCCCACACCGTGAGCGCCACGGGCTTCGTCAACGACGACGGCGTGGATTCGCAGAACGCCATGACCCTCGGCTACGGCCACGCGGCCCAGGTCCAGCTCACCTCCTCACTCCTGGCACACGGTCCGCGCACGGCGACCGTCGCAGGGAGCCTGGGCTTCCTGCAGAGCGTGGGCTCCATCAACAACCCCCGCGAACTCCTCATCACCAAGGGGTGGGAAGACCGCCGGACGGAAACCTTCGACGTTGTGGGCAAGGGGTACACCTACGAGCTGCGCGAAGTAATGCGGTGTGTCCAGCAGGGAGTGACGGAGAGTCCGGTGATGCCGCTCGAAGACACACTGAACACCATGCGGCTTTTCGATGGCGTTCGTGCCCAGCTCGGTGTGACCTACCCCAACGACGGCCATTAGCAAGAGGCGCCGCGAAAGATGCTCGACGCCGGCAAGGCGGCTTTCGCGGTGAGGTTGGGGCATGTGACTTCCTGCTTTCGCCCTTGACACCTTCAGTGCTTGTTCCCGCCCTTTGTAAAATCCCTTTAGCAAAGTCTGGACTTGCGGCAACAAGGAGTCATAGGCTTTAGCCAGCATTGATTGCACAGCTCACTGGGGGGTGGTACGCATGGCTAGCATGAGTTCGCCATGGCGTGCCCTGCGACCAGCGCTCCTTGCCGGGGCAGCCGCAGTTACTTGGCTGGCGCTTTCGTCAACTTCAGCATCCGCCGACGCCGGGCCTGACTCCCCTTCCCTGCTCGGCAGCGTCACCGGCTCGGCCTCATCCTTGGCCTACGAACTTGCGGACACTGTTTCACTGGCTCCTGCTGCCTCCCCGGCCGGACCTGCTGCAGGCCCTGGACTGGTGCAGCCTGTCGTAGCCCAGGTCGCCGGCGTTGCCGACAAGCTCATTAACTCCGTTCCCGTGCTGGACCAGGTGATTCCGGCGGGAACCCTTTCCACTGTCTCCGCTCCCGTTGGGGAGATCGCCGACACAGTGACGGCCGGGGTGGTGCAGGTTGTTGTAGCCCCTGCAGCCGAGGCCGTCCCGGTACTTGAACCGGCGCTGCAGCCCGTTGCCGATCTTCTGACCGGCACCGCTCCACTTCCGCTTCCCGCCCCGGCCGTTGACGCCGTGCCGGCAGATCTTCCTTCCGGGGTTGTCCCTGGTCCCGCGGCAGCTCAGCCCGTGGCCTTGGAAATCCTTCCGGATGGGGCCGGAACGGGGCTGGAACCGGGGCAGGAACCGGATGCGTCGCCCACGGCGCCGGTTGCCGGCGGCAGCGTGGCCTTGGCAACGGTACGCAGTGCAGCCCTGGCCAACACGTCCTCCCCGTGGGATGGCATGTCTGTCCCGGCTGACCCCGCGTCGGGGCAGCCCCTTCCCGTCGAGCCGGCACCGCTGCCTGCCCAGGTTCCTGCCGCACCGGGATCCGGCACCGGCAGCGCTGGATCATCCGGCGGTTCATCCGGTGCCGCAGCATGGCTTAGCCCTGCCTATTTTGGTTTTGAGCGGCCTGGCGCTGTTCCCGCCGGCGAGGCCTCCGAGCACGCCCCTGCGCCGGTGTCGTTCGACCCCGGTTCTTCCCCTGACTAGTTGAGGCCGTCTGCCCCCAACGGGCAGCACGTGGCTTTACGGGCAGCTGATAAGCGCCCGAACTACCTCAACTTCAGGAGTAACCATCATGAACTGCACCCTTCGCAGGGGGCTGCTTAGCACCCTCTTTGCCGGCGGCCTTCTGGCCTTCGGCTGCGCTGCCGCAAACGCAGCGGACACCACCAGCGGGACGGATCTTTCCGCTTCCGCCCTCATCTCGGCGGCGGCGCCCGCTGACTCGACGTCGTTGGGCCTGCTGGGTGACCCAACGCCGGCCGGCTCAACAGGCGTCGCCGCCGCAGTGGACGTAAACCTCGGCCTCGGAAGCACCGGCACCACCACCACGGACGCCACCACGGCAAACCTCGCCGTCGACGCAGCCGCAGACCTGGGACTCACCGGCACCACCGACCCCACAACAACCGGCACCACCGACCTGGCCGCCGCAGTGGACGTAAACCTCGGCCTCGGAAGCACCGGCACCGGCACCACGGACGGCACCACGG
>Ga0247818_10001725_pt1 | contig 14002 bp, 9 predicted proteins | sample 13C_Glucose_Day1_FD_192424 | JGI IMG/M metagenome (GOLD analysis project Ga0247818, IMG submission 192424) | Soil microbial communities from agricultural site in Penn Yan, New York, United States - 13C_Glucose_Day1 | ecosystem: Environmental > Terrestrial > Soil > Agricultural land | place: USA...
TGATCAACCAGATCAAAATCGAAAACCCACACCTGTGGGATGCCGAGATGAAGGAAGAAGCGACCCAGATGATTCTGCAGGGTACGCAGCTGGAGATCGAATACGCACGTGACACCATGCCTCGCGGGGTGTTGGGTATGAATGCGGCGATGATGGAGGATTATCTGAAGTTCATCGCTAACCGTCGTTTGAGCCAGATTGGTTTGAAGGAAGAGTATCCGGGGACTACGAATCCGTTCCCTTGGATGAGCGAGATTATGGACTTGAAGAAAGAGAAGAATTTCTTTGAGACTCGTGTAATTGAGTATCAGACTGGTGGGGCGTTGAGCTGGGATTGATTACCTTAAACAGCCACGTTTTTTTACAGTGATCTGAATAGACAAATCACAAAACCAAAAAGCCCTGGCATATTCAGGGCTTTTTTTAGAAGATGCGCGCCACCTATTAGCAGAGACCACAAACTACGCTCAAGGGTGTGTCCTTCGTAATTTGCTCGCAGAACACGCTAAACCACTAAAATCAATAGCAGGAAACAAATTAAGCCTTTGTTTTGCGTTTACTCTGCCGCCTCGGTCGGTAGACCTCCCTTCATTGCCTTGGCAAGTAGGGTTCCCGCAAATGATCCGACAACAAACAAAAGCACACGCGCTCTGGACACCCCTACATAGCTAAGTTCATTGCTGGCAGCGGCAACTCGGTTTACAACTAAAACCACCACAGCCGCCTCAAGCCCCTTGAAACGAGCAATTGTGTCAACAACCACACAACCAGGATCGCGCGACATCGCATTACACACTTTAGTCCGAGCTGTCATCAGCGTTGATCTTAAAGTTTTAGTTATCTTTTCGTCGGGCGCAAGTACAGCTATATCAGCAGGAAGAACGTGCTCATTCTTAATTAGAGTTACAACGATTCGGGCAACCTCGTCATTTGAGGCTGTGGGTTGGACTTCCAAAATTGAAACAGGCTGGCCAAAGGGGCCGGCGCAACCAATCAATGGACCGCGATAAAGTTTCTCCGTTACCGTAGCAATCGACTGAGTATTACGCAGATTGAGCCGGAGAGGAAAACAAGTAGCTTGCAATCGAGTTTCGAGGTCATCTCGTGCTCTATAGACCGCTTGGTTAGAATCAAAAAGGACACGCAGAACTCCACTCTTTGGCTCAAGACAAGCTTCAATGCAGTCCCATAACTCCCAGCCAACATCTTGCCCTTCATCGACAATCACAGCGCTCCACTTTTGACCTCCCTCCCTACCAGCAACTCTCTCCAATTCAGCGAGCGTTAAAACATCTAGCCCATCGTAGAAACCGACTCGTTGCTTTAGTGTTCTTGCTAAAGCTTCGCTCATACAACAAAGCAAAACGGCTCTTCCCGCTTGTGCGTATCGAATAGCCAACTCACAGGCGATCACGGTTTTTCCGGTGCCCGCTCCGCCCTCAACAACAGTACGCGGAAAAGCTTCAATAGAATGGACAGCCGAAAGCTGCGCGCCAGTCAGCAACTCATCTTGTTGGGATATCTCTGACTGAAGCTGACGATGTAGAGGAACCGAGAGCCTCACCGGTGCTGCAATTGCTGAATCAATTGCTTTAACGCCTACGAGCCCGGGACCCGATTCTATATCACGACCCTCCGAGACGTATGATGTAAGCCGAGTATTGATCCAGATTGCGAGGGAGTCGCGAAACTCTGTAGCACAGCAGATCAACTGACGTTCGTACGGACCTATCTGTCCACCCGTTTTTGATTCACAGTGCGGAAAAATTACACCATGCCTGAGCCTTACACGATGATTTGGCCATCCTTTAGCACTCTTGAATTTATCAAGAAGTCTGTGTTTTGAAGACATAGCCTGCTGAATAGGATCCTTTATTCGGTGACGCACACCATTTCGGTCGGTTGAAAACCAAGTGTCGCTTTTCGAGTCATATTCAATGCCCCCTCCTTTGACCTCAATGAACAAAACACCTAGGCCAGGATGCACAACAACAAAATCTGCCTCACCATCAATTTCCCCTCCCCTCGGGGTGATCCCCCACCAAGGTCGCGAATAATAAACAGTCCAGTCTTCATTTAACACGAGTTGTAACTGGCGATAAACCTCACGCTCAGCCGAACGTCGGGGATCCTGCATAACCCACTCAGGCAGTACTCTTGGCCACATTACAGCCATAAAATTTCCTCAAGGTAATAGTGCCGCAAAAAATCCAACGGAATCATCTCCCTCAGATCCCGTCAGCAACGCGCGATCAAGAAATCGATTGTGATGCTCACAGGAGGTCTCCGGGAGAAGCATACAAGCGTGACATGATGCAATTGAGTGAGTTTCAGTTGAGCCTATCTCGCCCGCGATACAAAGTGGGTCGGAAGAACACCATTGGGACGACCGTAATGCACCAATAACTGTAGATTCCAACAAATCAGCACCTGCACGCCGTTGAAGCCCGCCAAGAGTACCGTCGGAATCAGAAGTGGCGGTATAGATCAACAGTCCCGCCATACTGCTGGATCCTTCGCTGACATAAAGCCGCTCTCGGAGGGAAGCGGTGGAGTAGCCACACTCTACGGTAAGCTGGCGTATTAGCGCATGAGCAAATGCATGAACCATTAACAAACGCGGAGATGCATCGAAAGGTATCGGCTCGTTTGTCCCGCGATTATGCCAGTCCGCATGCCACGAAGCATTTGCCGGTGCAACCCGATCAGTTACTTGCTTCCGCACCTCCCACTTTTCCAGCTCATCCAAGTTAAACTGGATAAAAATACCTTCCCCGCGAACTTCTATTGCCGGCAACCAGTCCATCATTCCGTTGGAAATAGGGGCAACCTGCCCCCCGTTAGGGTCAAATGGAGCGTTTATTCTAGTGAATCCACGAACCACGCGAACCTCTCGAAGTCTAGCAACACGCATGACCTTCGCGATGTATGGTTTCAACACCTCGGGAACCGACTCTCTGTGTACCTCGAACTCCTGATCGTTCTCCTCCATGGAACCCGAAAACACCATATATTCGTCGATGAGCAAGTTGTCAGTACGCAAGTTTTTTGAGTTTTCGGACATTTCATCAAACTTGCGCGCCAACTCCTCTGCAGCTATTTTTTCTCGCTCTATTACCCTACTAAGATGCTGCGATTTTTTAATGTAATCAACTCTTCCTTCATAGTCGATGATGTCCAGCAAGGTATCCCAGTAATCACCGAGAATGCGCTCTAGTGTGCGCGTCCACGGCGGTATGTCCAACGCCGACTCCATTACGGGGTAATAAAGGTTGGAAGCTCCGCGCTGCATAGCCCGGAATGTACCGCTTTCTCCGCTGCACAGACATAACGGATCGTTGCTCCGCAGCCATGGTCGGCCACCCTTGCACATTAGTCCCGAAAGTGCGCGCTTTCCAAAGGCGCCATCAAGCGATCGTATCTGTTTGCATTCCGGGCACGCCAACATAAGGCCCGCAAGGCCGGGCCCCGTGGATGATAGCTTTAGCTTGTCTCGGGCCACACAGCCAGATTTATGGCTCACCCACCAATTCCACGGAAACTCTTCGAGGTGGCCTGATGTGCAAGCAGCTACAAAACGGACTGGAATGGCAAAAATTTTTTCACCACCTGCCCGGCCAGCAGAGCAACTCGCACAGTAACGATAAGCCTTACCCGGCTCTTTGCTCCATTTCGAAGCAGGCCTAAGAAACTCGCACTGCGGGCACTGAAGCCATTCCGGGAATCGACGAATTACAAGTGACGCGGGGTCGGGCATTCCGTTTGCCAGTTTGGCATCCTTGTCGAGCACGGGTGGTAACCGGAAGTATTTTTTCCCAAGCTTTTTACAAAGTCTTCTCTCGATAATCTTCTGATACTTCAAATTGCCTGTAAGCGGCGCTTTTTTGTCCCACTCCTCGAGACCCGCACTGACGCCAGATACGGGGGCCTTCTCAGCACGCATATCAACTACTGAGCCCGGCGCATAGGTCATCACGACGGCACTGCGACGCAGATCTCCAACCATATTATCAGTCATTGTTCTTTCTCCATCTTGGAGCCGGCGTCACACTTGAGCTGTCATTCGGGTTTTTCTCGGTGTCACGTAGTCGCTCGCTTGAACCGGAAGTAAGCACTTCTGCCATCCGAAAGCGAGTAGTCGCCTCGACACTTCTCATATTATTCATCGTCGGCCAAGCAACTGTTGGCAAACGCCCACTAGCTCTTCTTTGAGCATTAAGATCTGCCGAAATAAGTAATGATTTGCTAGGTTGGTGAGCGTTGTTATATGACAGAGGAGCTCGCGCCTCCCAGTCGCGCAACCTTTCGTCTATCTCAATAGAACAAGCTGTTTTTTCTCTGCTGTCTATTGACTCAACCCGTCTCTCGATCTCCTCGACTACTGATGCAAGAAGGTCGTCCGGAGCACGACTGAGATCTGGTCGCTTAATCATACAAACAGCACCATGTCGAATCATGGCGACAAGCGCAGCATGCAAAGCTCGATCTCGCGCCCTAGAAGCAAAGGGTGTGACACTTGTCGCTTCGACATCTCGATAAAGAGATGCATGCCATCCATAAAAGGTTTCATAGTGCGAGCGATCCCTCGGCTTTGCGGAGTTCAATACCGCAATAACCAAACCTGGAAACACATTCCTCCCAACGCGACTGGTTGCCTGAATATACTCAGAACGAGTCTTTGGCTGACCATTCATCAACATCATCCCTAAACGTGAGACATCGACACCAACGCTCACCATATTCGTAGCCATTACCACGTCCACAGAGCCTAGTTTGCCCGCCTCGATCTTCAGCTCACTCAGTATCTCGATGATTTCTTTCTGAGTTACTCGAGAGGTCAGCTCACGAGGGGGAGAGGTTTTACGTTGAGTTTCACCTCTCCGCCCTGAATACAATTGAATTGAGTCGGGTACGTCATCGAGCATCTGCACGATTGCACCACCAAGCTCACGCAGCGAGTTAAAATATGCAAGAAGAGTGGAGTAGCCGTCGCGCTCTGCATCAGAAATGCCAATATTGCTTCCCGCGGATTGAAGCAATGAACCTGCTGTTGCTTGAAGTGCAAATTTTGCTGATCGGCCCGCGGTTGTTACTCCCAGATATACTCTAGGTGCTTTTTCCCGATCCCGCACCGCGAAACCGGAGTCATCGTAGTCCAACCCTGGTGGGGGGAACTGGCAACTTTGCCGATCAAACAAGGCCCTTACCTGCTCTGACGCTCTGCGAATAGTCGCGGTAGAGCCAATAATTTTAGGACGCCTATCATTCTTGCGCAGGAGCCAGTCAAACGCTGTTTCATAGACGCCCGCGATAGTCCCAAGCGGGCCTGAAATGAGATGAAGCTCGTCCTGAATTATAAGGTCTGTCGATTGATCCGTGCCGAACCCGAATAGCTTACCAACGTCCTCCTTGGTAGTGAGAAGCGCGAACTTGTCTATGGTACCCACGAGCAACGTCGGCCGCTCGCGATAGATATCACTATCTACGGTAAACACAGGCCAACGACCAAAGTTGCAACCTAAAAGGCAGGTAACGCTCTCACAGTATGGTGTGACAGACTCCAGCAACTTATCGTAGTACCAGCGTACCTTGCCTTGGCAACACGGACACTCGTCGATCTGCTCAGCCGTCGCCCCCCCTTTATTGCCTTGGTTTGCCATGGCATCAGCAAATGTGTTTGGCGTTGCGTCACCGCCGACCCAGAGACCAATAGAAAATGGGAGATTACCCGCTTTACCTGTGAACAGCTTGTTTGGCGCCATCCCGCGGCGTACTAGCTCGCACGCGAGAATTAGGGCAGTCGCCCGTTCGAACTGTTGTGCTGTTAGCAATCGAAGCGTGTATCGCATTACAGCTGCATTTCCGGCCCCAATATCAGGAGTTTCATGACCCGACCTTCGGTGGAAAGCCAGCATTGCAATCAATGCCAGGTATGCTTCCGTTTTGCCGCCGCCTGTAGGAAACCACAACAGATCAAGAATCTCCCGATCAAGGGCCTCTCCCGAACAGGTAGACTCTGCGGCTAGCAGAACAAAACCAAGCTGGAAGGGTCTCCAGCAGAGAGGTCGCGCCTTTTTTGAATCCTTCCATGTGTGCTGGAGAGCCATGGCGGCATTAGCAAGCTGGAAAGACTGAAGTAGGCGTCTGTTGCCGTCCATCGCCTTTACACCTGCTGTGATACGTTCTTGCACGTGCCGACAAGTTAAAAGATTGCGCCTCGCGACCGGTTGAAGCTCATCGGGCAACGTTTCAATCTCGGACTCTCTTTGTATTATCCAATCGCCATAGGCAGCAGGAAGTAACATTAGACGACGTAAAACCTCAGCCTCATCCAAAGTAGCGAGAGACTGCGCGTCGAAGGCGCCCGCTTTCACCAAAGGCAGAAAAACATCGTCCCCATCCTCTCTGAATGCTGTCACTGCGACACTGGGTATCCATTCAGTTGCAATAGATGAAGCGATTCCTGCTGCTGCTTGCCAAGAAGCAGAACATTGGTGTCCAGTCGCAAACTCTGGCTCATTACGGTATAGCAGCCTCCCGACTTCTTCATCTTCGTCGTTCGCCGAGGGTCTAGCAGGGCGTGGCACTATGAGCGTAGTGGAAGTAGGTTCGATATGAAGCTGGGTTTGGAAGAGCATCAAACTCTCCGCATCGTTGCGGTCACCTTCAGATACGGGACTTCTGTTGATCAGGGTGATAGTTACGAGCCGACCGCTCTGACTTGATCGCGTTCGAACGTGTATTTCCACTTTTACAGAAAGGCCTTCTGCTTTTAGTAGCTGCACGCGCTGGCCATTTACTGGCAGCACGAACCCTTTGAATTCAATGCAGAACGGCTTTCGAGTCCAGCGAGTTTTGGCTGGCTGTCCCTGTTCGATAGGCAGCAACTCATGAGAGTAGGTGGCGAAACGAATGGAAAGATCGATTGGACTGTCACCTACAAGCTGCTGGACGCAAAAGGAAATGCCCATGCTGCAGGGTCGCTGCTGTCCAACAAGCGAAGAAGTTGAAGGACTATCATCGGCATCATCATCAGCTTCACTACCGTCGTCATCAGCTGCGTGCATTCTGTCGCCGAACGGCCAAAGAATTCCTGTCAAATAAACATCTGAGGGACGAACTCGCACCCCCTCAAGCACATCATTTTCACTATGAGGACCAACAAGATCCTCATTAAGACGTTTAATGATTGTTCCTCTAACCTCTAAAGGATTCATTCCTAATCTCCTTAACGGAAGAAAGCGAAGGGATACCCCACCACCATCGGCACTGCGATGATTCCAGAGTCTCGCCAAGGCGAATGCAAAAACTCTCGCGCAGGGTCGTCAGGTGCGAGCACCATTGTTCGCACGCCAAAAATCTTGAGGTGATTCAATACACTTGGCCCTCGTAGCTTGCCAAGGTGTACGAGCTCATTAACTTTCTTTGCGACATCAAGGAGATCACGAGTTAAACCGGTACCTAGAAAACAAATGGTGTCATCAGTGCCATCCTTGACTAAACGGAACCGCCAGTCCGTCGTACCATTAGATGATTTAGCCTGCGCTACTGTCATGTCGCCGTATAACCCCAGCACTTGCGCCTGAGCGGCTAATGCTTCGGCCTGCGTGTCGAATAAAGAAATCCCGACAAGGCCTGCCGCATCAATATCTTTGATTCGTCCAAGCTCTACAGCAGCACGTGCACACTTTTTGCCCCTGGCGAATGGATAGGGCGTATATGCACGTCCAGATGAATTAAGCCGTCGAGAAATGGCTTTAGAGGCTGCTTGACCGACACGAAGTTTCGATTTCGCCCTCGTAGCACCAACGAAAAGAATTCTAGCTTCCTCGCCCAATTTCTCATCTTCAGTTCCATCAACAGACTGTGGAGCAATATAAAGCCTCACCTCGTCTGCCTCTCGCCCTTTTGCCCCATGAATAGTTCCGATTACAGGACCTTTGAAGCCAAATTCTGGTGTCGTGAACTCATACGGAGGTGAAGCACTAGCTAGTCGCACGATCATTCGGGTTACAGAAATACGACCTTCTGATCGCCCAAATGCTTGAACCAAGGTCGACCACGCTTTACCACTATCCTCTGATCCGTTCAGAGGCAATCGTTCACGCCATAGTTTTTCAAAGCATTCCTTATCCATTTCAGGCTGCGTCCAATCCCAAAAAAGAACAGCAATCCAGCTATGGATTGAGATCGGCAATCCAGACATCCGCAAGCGATGTGGAAGGGGCGAGAGGTAACCAGATGCATCAAGCACTTCACCTCGTCGGCGAAAGAGCAGAAAAGTGTCATCTCGCCCTTCAGGTAGTTTGCGGATATCTTCTCTATAAAGCCCTACTGACTCATGATTGATCGAACTAACAAGATCCTTAACTCCGCCCAGACGAAAAGCACCGGTACAACTACGATCACGTACAAGAGCCCTTCCTCTATGGAAAATATCGAGAAGTATTGGATCGTTAGTGCGGTGAATTTCCGTGAGCTCGAAGCATTTGAAATCAGGCATGTATTCATTGATTCGCTCAGGTAAGCTACCTTCTACCGAGCCGGTCGAACTTTCCTCAGCAAACCCGTAAATCGACTGCGCCTCATCTGAAAAAACAGTTACTCCAGACATCTGCGGTAGAGCATGAATAAGTTCAAGCAATAATTCGCAACGTAGACCTACGACGTCTTGCGCTTCATCTACAATAAGATGACGCACCGAGCCCAAGTATTCAAACACACCTTCGTGATTCTTGATGAGTTCTATAACACTCTGAATATTGTCATCAAAGCTACCGCTGAGTGATGCTGTTGCATCAAAACCTGAGTTAATCGCCCACGCATGAGTGTCGATTGTCGCAATCCGTAAGCTGGAGATGGTTCCCGGATCTATCAGGTATGAGGCAATTCTATCTCGTAACTCACGTACTGCGGTGCGAGTGAAGCTGACGAGCCAGATTTCCGAAGCCTCAAGGCCGCCGGAATTGATTAGCCAAGCAATCCTTGCACAAGCTGTAGCCGTCTTGCCGGTGCCAGGGCCCGCATCGACTAGCAATCGTTTTTCGACACCAGCACTGATGACTTCATTTTGCTCGGTCGTCCATAAAACTGACGGGGTAGAACTCAGCCGGCTATCCCCCTCCCCTTGCAGCTCCAACATTCGCGGCCTTCCTTTGCTGGCAAAGTGACACCTTTATTTCGGCCAGTCTCTCACTCGATCTCACCGTAAACAAGGGGAAATTGGCAAGGTTGGGGGCAGAAAATTGGGCGCCGATCGAATTGGTCGATACCATCTGTCGGATTTGGGTGGCGACCTAAAGAGGTTAATGGAAGTACGGTTACCCAAGACCTTTCGTCAGGGTGATAAAGCTCTCGAGTGCCATCAACCAACTTCTCTGAGAGCCCGAATAGGTGGCCTGTATTTTTTCTGGTACTACAAGTTGCAAACCATGAGATTGCATTTCCAACGTCTGACTTTCGCTAATAGCTGCCTCCATCGTAACCAAGTGCTTGTGGGGAATCCTGTTAGCCTCACTCAAAACTTGGCGCCAACGATCTTTACACGTCGTCTTTGCTCCCAGCATAAATAGCTTCTCAGCTGGAAACTCAAAATCATGGTATTCAGCGAATCCGGGGAAAATAAAATCAGGCCTAGAGTTATTTTCAGTCGTTAAACCTTTACCTCGTCCCTGTTGGAAGCGTAAACCGTGCAACCGGAAGATTTCGTCCAAATGCCCTTCAAATGCGTGGCCTACCCTCGATTTACGACGATTTTGCACGCTCAAAGAAAAACTGATGAACTCATCTACATCATCGCCTTTCTTTCCGAATCCACTACGAAGGCGCTCTTGAACCAAATGCCGCTCATAAATACGAAAAAGCTTTTCTTCATGCTCCATCCAGTCAAGGATGGTTTGATCAGGATTACTAATAGGAGCAACCATATCCTCAATTGATTTTCGTGCATATGCTGAAAATGCGGAGGTTACTGGAAAAGCATTTCCACCAAATAAATCAACAAGTTTTTCAAGCCAAATATCATCGCCCGTTTCGATTCGACTGACTTCAATCCCCAAGTCTTCCAACATTAGTCGTAGCGGCAAGAGCAATTGCACTGAGTCCAACGTACCTGCGGTAAAACTTTCGTCTACATAATTTAATCCGAACAGGAGCCGTAGCTGGCTTTCAATCGTGCTACCTGCCGGCGTGAAAATCATCAATAATGAACCATCACGCATTTTTGCCAAAAGAAGAAAATCTCCCTCTTGAAGCAACTCAGTTACCGCGTTCGTATTGTAATAGAGCCGAAATTCAGCACTTCTATGAGGTTGTTTTCGACGACAATCATACCAAGTAACCATACCCTCGCTGATATCCGGCGCAACAGACTCATCAGTGAAATAAATCTGTTTGGCCCTAAATCGGTACTCCTCACTCTTAGCTGGAGTGCCTAGATAATGCTTGAATCCTGCGGCAGGGAGACCACCGATTTCGTGCTGATGAGAACGTCCGGGATCTGCATCCACAGCGCTCAAATATTTGGCAGCTACACCTTCGAAGTAATCGCTAATGCGGTCGCTGAACATACGTTTTCGTCTATCTGTGAATATTCATTACCGTTTATCAGCCACTCCTCTATTAGGTCAATCAATAAAAGAGTTTTCTCTCTCTTCATTGACCTAACCGCGCACTCCCAAACGACGAGTACCCTCCACCCTCTACCCATTAGGGCGACTTCCTGAGATCTGTCTCTGATCTGATTTTTACCTATTTTCTCTAGCCAAAAATGAGATCGTGTCTGGGGAATTTTGAAATATCGACAGGTGTGTCCATGCCAAAAGCAGCCGTGTACAAATACCGCTGCTTTGTATTTCGGTAAAACCAGATCAGGTTTACCGGGAAGGTGTTTAACGTGCAAACGAAAGCGAAAACCACGCGAATGCAATGCTTTACGGATTAAAATCTCTGGCTGCGTATTTTTATCTTGAATGCCCGACATCATTCTGGAGCGTGTAGCTACATCCACGACATCAACCAAAACTCACCCCCAAATGTCATCATTAGCTCAATTCCTTGGATGGATTTTAGCTTTCTAATGTCTCTAGCAGTGCCGGCGCGCCTCTGCGCCGATTCTAAGGTTGTAGCTCATCACTTCCCCTCAGTCAGGTAATGCAAACTCAAGCTGTGGTCTCTCTGCATCACCTGTTTTTTCCTTAGCCGCCAAAATACGCTCCCTCATCAGACGAGCAACGGCTTCAAAAACCGGCACCGCTACTGAGTTACCGAATTGACGATATGCTTGGGTATCGGAAACAGGAATTACAAATTTGCTCTCGCCTGGCTTGTCGAATCCCATGAGGCGCGAGCACTCATGGGGAGTCAGTCTGCGCGGACGATGAAGCTGATTTAGCTCGCCATTGAAGTCCAAGGTTTCCACAAACCCACGGTCGACCAGGATTTCCGAACCGTCTTTGTGATATCTCGCCGACAGGGTACGGGCCACGTCGTTTGGCCCGGTCAAACCAAAGCCAAAACCGTTGCCCTTCTCGCGATGCTTGGCAGCGTAGCGATAGAGATAATCCCAAAGCTTTGGCGTGAGGATGTATTTTTCATCCACATCCTTATCAAGCAGATCACCGAAGCTAGGTCGCTGCTTCGGTATGTGCTTGCTGATATCGCGCAGAGTGAATCCTTGGTGAACATTGAGATCACGGCGAAAGCCGACCAGCACGATTCGCTCACGATGCTGCGGCACAAAATGCTTGGCATCGATGACCTTGGGATCTGATCCCTTTGGCGCATTTACATCTGCAACCTCATAGCCCAGTTCATCCAACGCTTCGCAGATGATCCGGAACGTATTGCCCTTGTCATGGCTTTTCAGGTTTTTCACGTTTTCAAGTAAGAATGCGGCCGGGCGTTTCGCGGCAATTATGCGCGCCACGTCGAAAAACAGGGTGCCTTGAGTCTCACATTCGAAACCATGCTTGCGGCCCAAGGAGTTCTTCTTGGAAACACCTGCAAGCGAAAACGGCTGGCAGGGGAATCCTGCTAACAGGACATCGTGGTCAGGAATTTCGCGATCAATATTCTTGTAAGCTTCCTCATCACTGATTTCGGGCTTGTCAGAAAGCGTGACCGAGCGGATATCGAGATTGAAGCGATGACGAGCAGGGTCGCAGTAGTGGTTTGCCTTGTACGTTTTAACGGCGTACTTGTTCCATTCGGATGTGAACAAGCACTCACCACCGATGGCTTCAAACCCTTTCCTGATACCGCCAATGCCGGCAAAGAGATCAATAAAGGTGAATGAAGGTTTGTGGTTCAAGCGCTTGGGCAGAAGATCCTTCAGACGAGTGAATTCAATGTGAGAGAGCTTCGGCGAAGCCTTTCCCTTGATCCAGCGATTGATGGTTTCACGGCACCAATGACTCGGACTTACATCGTTGAGAATTTCGGCCAACTGCCCTTGGTCGTAGATCTCCAACAGCTTGTGCAGTAGCGCCAGGTCAGTTACGGGATGGGTATCAGGCTCGTACGAACCCGAGGTTGCTTCGCTCAAGGATTCAAAAGACGGTGTTTCAAAAAGATTCATGAGCCCGAAATTCCTCTGGGTCAAAGCTGTGACGAATGGTCACCATTCTAGCCCGCAAAACTTCAAAGTAAATGAAATTTCCTGGATTCCGTGAGATGGGTCGTGGCGACACGGATATGGGTGCAGGGGGATTCAATGGCGATCAAGTACTGGATATATAGACAGCATAAATTACTCTGCGTCTTTGTCCAGGTTTCCTTTCGCCTCGGGAACGGTAGGAAAAGTCGCTGGTTGACGACCATCCCTGATGCCCCTACCCTCAGCTCCGAGCCTAAGAAACTCTACAAACCAGAGCGGTCCTCCGCACCCGACAGTCATGCGGCTTTTTTTCGTCTGCGGTATCTCTACGCCTGCGAAAAATCCCGTTATGTCGGGAGTGGGCGAATACAAGACCCGAAAGGGGAATATGTCCGGCCCGTCTCTGGTGGGTTTCTTAGCTCCCGACACCCTAACGAATGCCCTAAGAAAGCAGCCAGAGGTAAATGGAAATGCCTGGATATCAAACCTTCATGATGAAGGTGAATCGTTGTACCTTTAAAACGCCCACGCCGCTTCCGACACCGGAGGCCCGCCATGTCTGAGCCAATATTACCGACTCGATTTACTCGCAACAAAACACACCTGCATGCCGTTCTGGTGGAGAACCAGGTGTGGTTCTGCGTCCATGATCTAGGGCGGTTGATGGGTAAACATCTTGATGAGCGCCAGCTTCGCAAACTCGATGCTGATCAGCGTCAGTTGATGTGCGTGGAGCTTTTCGGCGAAACCGAAGAACAGTGGATGGTGAGTGAGTCCGGCGTGTACGCATTGCTGATCTACCACTACTGTCCTGAGTACCGACAGCTTCGTGAGTGGGTGACGCTTCAGGTTGTGCCAGCGCTGCGTGATGCTCGTCCGTCGCTATCCGTGGAGCGTCCGACGTTGAGTGTGTTGAGTTGGCCGCAGATGTCGCTGAGTACGTTGCACTGGCAGGATGAGCCGTGGATTCGGTTGCGCGATATGCCCTGTTTGTTGGCGAATGATCCGTTTAATCGTCATGAGTCCTGGTGGCGCAAGGCTTCACGATTGTTGCGTGGAGGCTGATGGTTTCAGAATCCGCTGTTTGAGTTTTCAAGCAGCGGATTTTTTATGGCCAAAAGTCCTTGGGGCAGCTTCGCTGCCCATCGGTGATAAATCCCCTAACCACATTTGAAACGTGTTGCTGCCGGGCGGGTGGCTGGATTCGGTACTGGGTTGATGCCGAGAATCGCCAGCAGGCTAGCTCCTACCGCTTTTGCATCATCCTGAAAACAATGAGTGCAACCCACGCCGCCTCCCGCTATTAATACCCCTCCCCCACTCAAGGATCCGAGCCCCACCATGAAATTCGATCTCGCCTACTGCCTCAGCCTCGACGACAAGTTGTCGATCTATGATGTTCGCGAT
>Ga0247818_10001726_pt1 | contig 14002 bp, 8 predicted proteins | sample 13C_Glucose_Day1_FD_192424 | JGI IMG/M metagenome (GOLD analysis project Ga0247818, IMG submission 192424) | Soil microbial communities from agricultural site in Penn Yan, New York, United States - 13C_Glucose_Day1 | ecosystem: Environmental > Terrestrial > Soil > Agricultural land | place: USA...
CGGCCCACCGTCCGCACCTGCTGACCCTGCCGGCATTCCCCCACACCGGCCGGACCCACCTCCTCGGCCACCCGGACCCCGAAGTACGCGCCCTGGCCGCAGCCGACCCGAACCTGGCCGAACCTCCACTGCAAGACCCCGACGATGCAGTACGCCGGGCAGCCGCCGCCAACCCAACGCTTGCACCGGCGACTCTGGAAGCGCTGCTCACCGACCCCCGCACCGCAGAGGGTGCCGCGGCCAACCCGTCCCTGCCCGCCTCCCGCCTGCACGCACTCCTCGACCACTGTCTGAACGGCGTCGCCACCCCGCAGACGGCGACCCGCCTCTGAAAGAGCGTTGTGACCTTATGAGAGCGTTTCCGCGGAAACCGCCAGAGACCTTCAGCGACTGCTCCGAGCCGAGATCGGGCCGGGCGTGAGCGAGCGAGAACTCGACGCGGTCGAGACGCGGTTCGACTTCACCGTCTCGGCGGACCACAGGGTCTTCCTCTCCGCCGGGCTCCCGAACGGGCCGGATCCCGAGCGGGCCGAACTCGCCGAACGCGAAGATCCGGTCCGGGAAGCAATCCAGGATGTGCTCGATTCGGTCGAGCTTGGCGTCGTACCGAGGTCACCTCACACCGTCCACCGTCCCGCGGCACCGGGAGACCGTGTGGTCGGACACCTCGCGCGTCGGATCACACCGCTGTCGCCCGATCCGGATCGTCAAGTGGGGTGTTGACCCTCAGCCACCGGTAGCCGTACGGGTCCAGCGCGACATCGACGAGGCCGGCGGCCGCCGACTTGAGGGTGTCACCGGTGAAGACATCGGTGAGCAGCCGGCCGCCCCTCAGCCCCGGGACCTCGACGGAGGCGGTGACGGACCGCTCGGAGAAATTGTGCAGCACGAGCACCGCGCCGCCCTCCAGCGAACTGAGGTGGACCAGCACGCCCGGATCGTCCGCGTCGATGACCCGGTAGTCGCCCCAGGCCAGTTCGGGGGTCTCCCGGTAGCGTTCGATCAGCGTCCGCATCCGGCCCAGCGGCGAAGCCGGGTCGTGCCGCTGGTCGTGCGCATTGACCCGCGTCGGGCCGAACGCACCCGTCACGACGGGATTGGGCAGCTCCGCTCCCTCCCCCGCGGTGAAGCCGCCGCTCTTGTCGGGCGTCCACTGCATCGGGGTGCGGACGGCCTGCCGGCCCTCGGCGGCGAGGTTCTCGCCCATGCCTATCTCCTCGCCGTAGAACAGCACCGGTGTGCCGGGCAGGGAGAAGAGCAGGCTGTACGCCAGTTCCACGCGCCGCCGGTCGCCGTCGACCATCGGCGGCAGACGGCGGCGCAGGCCCCGGTCGTAGAGCTGCATGTCCTTGTCGGGGCCGAAGGCGGCGAACACCTCGGCGCGCTCCTCGTCGTCGAGTTTGTCGAGCGTGAGCTCGTCGTGGTTGCGGACGAACGTCGCCCAGTGCGCGTCGCGGGGCGCCGCGGGGCGCTCCCGGAGAGCCGCCGCAAGAGGGGCCGCCTCGCCCCGCGCCATCGACAGGTACATCTGCTGCATACCGATGAAGTCGAAGCACATCGTCAGCTCGTCACCGCGGGAGGACTCCGAGTCGCCGAAGAACTTCGCGGTGTCCGGGTAGGGCAGGTTCACCTCGCCGAGCAGAACCGCGTCACCGCTGCGACGTCCGAGGAAGGCCCGCAGGTCGGCGAGGTACTCGTGCGGGTCGGGCAGCTGGTCCGCGTCCTGCTGGCCGTCGGTCTCCAGCAGGAACGGCACCGCGTCGACCCGGAATCCCGACAGTCCGAGCTGCGTCCAGAAGCCCATGATGCGCGCTATCTCGTCACGGACCGCCGGGTTGGCGACGTTGAGGTCGGGCTGCTGCTTGTAGAACCGGTGCAGGTAGTACTGCTCGGTGGTCTCGTCGTGCTCCCACACGCTCTTCTCGACGTCAGGAAAGACCACACCCTCGGGGCCGTCCTCCGGCGGGCTGTCGCACCAGACGTACCAGTCACGGTACTTCGACGTGCGGCTGGAGCGGGCGTCCTGGAACCACGGATGGTGATCGGAGGTGTGATTGACGACCAGGTCGGCGATGACCCGGATGCCCCGGTCGCGGGCGGTGCGCACGAACTCGGTGAAGTCGCCCAGTGTGCCGAGCCGGGGGTCGACGGCGTAGAAGTCGGTGATGTCGTAGCCGTCGTCGCGCTCCCGCGTCGGGTAGAACGGCATCAGCCACACGCAGGTGACGCCGAGGCGCACCAAGTGGTCGATCCGCTGTGTCAGGCCCGCGAAGTCGCCGGTGCCGTCGCCGTCGGAGTCCTGGTACGTCTCCACGTCCAGGCAGTAGACGACCGCGTTCTTCCACCACAGGTCGGAGGTGCGGGTCAGCCTCATCGGGCACCCTCCGCGACGGCGGCCGGGGGCCGGGTGACATCCAGCTGCGGCAGCACCTTCGCGCCGAACGCGTCGATGAAGGCGCTCTGCTCCTTGCCGACGTGATGCAGCATGACGGCGTCGAAGCCGAGGTCGGCGTACTCCTGGAGCCAGGCCGCGTGCCGGCCGAGATCGTCGGAGATGTTGACGGACTCCGCGACCCTGTCCGGAGAGACGTGCTCGCTGACGTTGTCGAACAGCTCGGCAGAGTCGAGGTCCCAGCTCGCCGGCGGCCCGTGCACGTTGGTGCGCCACTGGTCGTGGGCGAGTTCCTGGGCGGTTGCGAGGTCGGGGGCCCAGCTGAGGTGCACCTGGAGGTGCAGCCGGCCGACGCCGCCCGCCGAACGGTAGGCGTCCACGATCCGGAGCAGTTTCTCGCGCGGCGCGTTCACCGTGATCAGGCCGTCCGCCCACTGAGCGCACCACCGCGCGGTCGCCTCGCTGCACGCGGCCCCCACCAAGGGTGGCACCGTCTCCGGACGGGTCCACAACCTGGCCCGGTCCACGGTCACCAGCCCGTCGTGGCTCACCTCCTCGCCGCGCAGCAGCGCCCGGATGATGTCGACGCACTCGCGCAGTCTCGCGTTCCGGACGTCCTTACGCGGCCAACGGCCGCCGGTTATGTGCTCGTTGGACGCCTCACCGCTTCCCAGCGCCGCCCAGAAGCGGCCTGGGTACATCGCGGCGAGGCTGCCGATCGCCTGCGCGACGATCGCCGGATGGTAGCGCTGGCCCGGGGCGTTCACCACTCCGAAGGGGATCCTGTCGGTGGCTTGGAGCGCCGCGCCGAGCCAGGACCAGGCGAAGCCGGACTCGCCCTGCCGGACGCTCCACGGTGAGAAGTGGTCCGAGCACATCGCGGCGGTGAAGCCCGCGCCTTCCGCGCGCACGGCGGCTGCCAGCAGGTCGGCGGGAGGTACTTGTTCATGGGAGGCGTGAAATCCGTAGACGGTCATGGGATCCGCGTACCCGGCGCCGGAGGGATCATCGGTCGCCGTCCACGCCCGCTCGGGTCAGTCGTTGCGCCGGTGCACCCGCGCCTCCCACGGAGCCAGCACCAGGCGGCCTGGCCGCGGGGGGACCGACGGACCGTTGCCCATGACGAGTTCGGCGCCGTCCCATCCGGCGGGCATCACGGCCGAGGCCGTGTCGCCGGTGAAGTTCCCGACGACCAGGAGCACCGTGCGGCCGTACCTGCGGGTGAACGCGTAGATCCGCTCGTCGTCCGGCAGCAGCATCGTGAAGTCGCCGTGCACGACGGCCGGTTCCTGGTGCCGGAGGGCGATGAGCCGACGGTAGTGGTGGTAGACGGAGTCGGGATCCGCGAGGGCCGCTTCGGCGTTGACCTCGGTGTGGTCCGGGTTGACGGGGATCCACGGGGTACCTGTGGTGAACCCCGCATGCGGGGACGCGTCCCACTGCATGGGTGTACGGGCGTTGTCGCGGCCCATCGCCCGTAGTCCCGGCAGGACGTCTTCGGGTTCCGCCCCCGCGCGCAGCGCATCCGTGTAGTGGTTCAGGGACTCGATGTCCCTGAAGTCCTCGATGGTACGCAAGGGCGCGTTGGCCATGCCGAGTTCCTCGCCCTGGTAGACGTACGGCGTGCCCCGGTGCAGGTGGAGCACGGTCGCGAGCATCGTCGCGGACCGGGTCCGGTGGATCGGTCCGTCGTCACCGAACCGGGAGACCACCCGGGGCTGGTCGTGGTTGTTCCAGTACAGGCTGTTCCACCCGACGTCGGCGAGGCCTGACTGCCAGCGGCCCAGCGAGGCCTTGAGGTCGGTGAGCCGCAGCGGGCGGGGATCGAACTTGCCCCGCCCGTGGTCGAGCCCCACGTGCTCGAACTGGAAGACCATGTCGAGCTCGGCACGTGCCGGGTCGGTGAACAGGCGGGCCTGCTCGACCGTCACCCCGGGCATCTCCCCGACGGTCAGCAGCCGGCCCGGGTACCGGGCGATCACCTCGCGGTGCATCTCCTGGAGGTAGTCGTGTATGCGGGGTCCGCAGACGAAGTAAGGCGACCCGTCACCGTACGGCCCCTGTTCGTGCACCTCGGCGTCGGGGAGGGCGGGGTCCTTGGAGATGAGGTTGACCACGTCCATCCGGAAGCCGTCCACGCCCCGGTCCAGCCACCAGCGCATCATCGCGTACACGGCCCGACGCATCCAGGGGTTCTCCCAGTTGAGGTCCGGCTGCTTCGGCGAGAAGAGGTGGAGGTAGTACGCGTCGCTCGCCGCGTCCAGCTCCCAGGCGGAACCGGAGAAGAAGGAGCCCCAGTTGTTGGGTTCGCGTCCCTCACGTGGCGGACGCCACCAGTACCAGTCGCGTTTCGGGCTCGCCGGGTCGCGTGACTCCTGGAACCACGGATGTTCGTCGGAGGTGTGGTTGACGACCAGGTCCATGACGAGTTTCATCCCGCGCTCGTGTACGGCGCCCAGCAGCCGGTCGAAGGCCGCCAGGTCGCCGAAGACGGGATCGATGTCCTGGTAGTCGCTGATGTCGTACCCGTTGTCGGCCTGCGGGGAGGGGCTGACGGGCGACAGCCACAGCACGTCGACGCCGAGCCCGGACAGATGGTCCAGGCGTCCGGTGAGGCCGTCCAGGTCGCCGACGCCGTCGCCGTCGGAGTCGGCGAAGCTGCGCGGATAGACCTGGTAGACCACTGCGGACCGCCACCACGCGTCCTCGGCGTGCCCCATGTCGTCGGCTGCCATCGGTGGACTCCTCTCGCCCGGGGGTGGGAACGTGAGTCTCCTTTCCCCGGGGGCTGAGGTCATACCGTGTCAGGGCGGCATCGCCGGCCGGGCGCCTCCGGTACCCCCGGGACGAACCGACCCGCTGGGGCCCATCCCTGCGCGCACCTGCCGGCCCCTTCTCGGCGAACTCCCACGCAAGGTATGCCGGACCTCGCCCCTCCGCGGTCCCGTGCCGGAGGGCCCGCCTGATGCAGCTCACGACCCTGCACGGCCTGACGCAGATCCATCCGTCGCCGGAACGGGTGCTGGCCCCGGCAACTGTTGGACGGGCCGACTGCACGATAGCGCCTTGCTCCGGGCCGAGTGGCCCCGGCGCCTTCGCGCCGGGGCCACGATGAGATGGGTGCGCCGATACGAAACGACGCACCGTCGCCTGGGTTTCGGCGGTCCGCCGTCCCTCTCTAAACGAGCGTCATCGCGTAGATCTCGACGCGGGTGTCGTCCGGCAGCGAGACCGAACGGACCGTCTTGCCCCCGTCGAGCTCCGCGGCCGTACCGAAGAGACGAATGGACGGCCCGTCGACACCGCTGCCCCGCTTGATGCGGTGCGGCATATCGAGGACGACCGTGCCGCCGTCCGGCGCGGAGCCCGCCCAGTCGCCGAAGGTCACCGGTGCCTCCGTGCTGCTGCCGTCCGTGTAGTGCACGGTCAGTGTGGTGGTCACAGGACCGTTGTGCGCCGAGCCGACCAGCCGCAGCGCACTGTGCTGTCCGGCGGGCAACAGGAGGGCCTGCCCGCTTGCTTCGAGGAAGTTGTTCGCCGTGCCGGTGGGGTCCGGCGCGTCGTACGTCACGCCGTCCCACGTGACCGGCCCCGCCTTGGGCAGCAGGTCGCCGTCATAGCTCCAGCCGTGTCCGTCGAAGTCGCCCTCGTCGGAGTTCGCCACCGTGGCCGTGCCGTCGTGGCCGAGCTCCGTGCGCAGGTCCACTGCGCACTGCCCGTTCGCCTCACTCGCGCAGGTCGTGGCGGCTCCCACCGCGACGGTGGCCTTGCGGGTGACGGAGTTCGTCCCTCGGCCCGTGACCTTCACCTCCACCGGGTAGGACCCGGTGGCGACGCCCGGCGGCACGGTGATGTCGAGCGACACCTTCTTCTGCACCGGGAGGTGACCGGAATCGATCACCAGCGGTGAACGCTGTGCCGTCGTGGCCTTCCAGCCGCTGGGCACCTTCACCGTGACCGACACGTTCAGCTTGCCGGGTGCCTGCCCGAGGACGTCCAGAGTGAACTTCGCGGTCTGTGCGGCGTCACCCGTGGGGACGACCGCCGAAGCGGGACGCAGCGACGCGTCGACGTGCTTGCGGCTGTCGGGGGACGCCTGGTTGACGGAGGGCGGCTGAGCGCCCTTGCCCGTGCCCCATGAGGAGGGGGAGGTCCCGAGCCGATGGGCCAGGGTTCCGCCGTGCGCGAGCTTGTTCCAGCTCAGCCAGGTCTGGGGTACGTCACGGCCGTTCAGGGCCACGTTCTGCACGTACCGCTTCGTGTCACTCGCTCCGGGCGCCCCGATCGTCAGCGTGCCGCCCTGGCCCTTGGTGCCGGACACCTTGGGATAGCTGCCGATCCGGACGGTCGCCGACTCGAACTGCGGGCTGGACACGGCCAGGAAGTCGCCGCCGCTCATCGTCGGGTAGAGGCCGAGGGAGGAGAAGACGTACCAGGCCGACATGGTGCCCAGGTCGTCGTTGCCCGTCATCCCGTCCGGGCCGTCGGTGAACAGCGTCATCGCCGCACGCACCACGGTCGCGGTCTTCGCCGGGGCGCCGACCCAGTTGTACATGTACGGGGCGTGCAGGTCCGGCTCGTTGTTCGGGTTGTACGTCGGCTTGCCGTAGTAGTCGTACGGCTGCGAGATCCAGTCGTTGCGAGCGGTGCCCGCCGGGTCGGTGAGCAGCTTGTCGTGGACGAAGAAGGAGTCGAGCCGCTTCTCGGTGGCGCTCCGGCCGCCCATCAGGCTGACGAGGCCGGCCGGGTCCTGCGGTACCAGCCACTGGTACTGGTACGCGCCGCCCTCATGGAACTGGTGCGCCGCCTCGACCGGGTCGTAGGGCGTGAGCCAGGTGCCGTCGGCCGTCCGCGGCCGGAACTGCTGGATCGAGGAGTCCCACAGGTTCCGGTACCACTGCCCGCGCGCGGCGAACATCTTGGCGTCCGACTTGTGTCCGAGCCGGTCGGCCATCAGCGCGAGCGACGCATCGGCGGCGGAGTACTCCATCGTGGCCGACGCCGGGTGCTTGCAGTCGTTGTCGCCGCCCTTGTCCGCGCAGTCCTTGCCGAGCTCGAGACCTGACGGGATGTAGCCGCGCTCGGTGTAGTAATCCGATCCCGAGCGTCCGTTGTACGGCGAGTCGGCGGGTGGGGTGCTGGTCGCGTTCTTCTTCAGCAACGCGTAGGTCTCTGCCTCGTGTCCGGCGAGCAGACCCTTTGACCAGGCCTCTACGAGGAAGGGCGTGACCGGGTCACCGGTCATGATGTTGGTCTCGCTGTTGGCGAGCGCCCAGCGGGGCAGCCAGCCGCCGTCCCGGCCGGCCGCGACGACCGACAGCGCGACGTCCCGGGCGACCTTCGGCTCCAGCATCTGCAGAAGCTGGTTCTGCGGACGGTAGGTGTCCCAGAGCGAGAAGTTCTGATACGGCGTGTAGTCCTTTGCCGTGTGTGTCTTGTTGTCGAACCCCTGGTACGTGCCGTCGACGTCACCGGCGAGGTTCGGGTGCAACTGGCTGTGGTAGAGCGCGGTGTAGAAGGCCTTCTGCCGGTCCGCCGCGCCTCCGCCGACCCGGATGGAATCCAGTTGCTTCTTCCAGGTGTCCTGCAACGCCTTACGCGTGGCGTCGAAGTCGAAGGACTTCTCGGTCTCCGCGGCCAAGTTCTTACGGGCGCCCTCCACGCCCGTGTAGGAGAGCCCCACCTTCAGGACGGCGTCCCGGTCGGTGGTCGCGTCGAAGGTCACCCAGGCGCCGTTGGCGCCGCTTCCCTCAGCGTCGCGGGTATCGGGCCTGGGGGCGTCGCCCTCCCACGTCCCGTGGGCTTTGAAGGGCCGGTCGAAGGTGGCGCTGAAGTACACCGTGTGCTCATCGTGTCCGGCGCAGAAGCCCCCGGCGTGCACCCGGCCTTCGATCGTCCGGTCGCCGACGACGTGCACCTCGGAGTCCAGCACGGACTGGTTGGCCTTGCCCGTGTTGAACAGGACGTTGGCCGAACCGGTGGAGGGGAAGGTGTAGCGCTGCCACCCGGTGCGCTCGGTGGCGGTGAGCTCCGCGTCGACGTCGTACTTCTTCAGTCCCACCCGGTAGTAGCCAGGGGCGGCCTGCTCGTCGTCGTGGCTGTACGGGGAGCGGTAGGCGTTCGGGTCCACGGAGTCGACCGCGCCCGTGGTCGGCATGATGGGCAGCTCGCCCATGACGCCGCAGCCGACGCCGGACAAGTGCGTCTGGCTGAATCCGTAGATCGAGTCCTGCTTGTAGTCGTAGCCGCCCTGGCCGCCGGTGTCCGGACTGACCTGGACCATGCCGAACGGCGCGCTCGCCCCGGGGAAGGTGTTGCCGAAGTTCTGGGTTCCGACGAACGGATTGACCAGATCGATCGGTTCCGCGTCCGCGGCGGCGGCGGGCTGGGCGAGGCCGACCACTCCCCCACTCACGAGTACGGCGGCCATCAGACCGGCGGTTATACCGGAAGCACGGGGACGGAACGGTCTGAAAGCAAACCGCATGGAGTATTTCCCTTCGAGTCCTGACACGACTGACAACGTTGTCACAGTGTTCGTTGGCACCGTAACCCCGACCGCCCCAGATGTCACTGGGTGAGTGAGGGGCAAAATCCTGACGTGCCGGCAGAAGGGGCGTCGCCAAGCGACCCGCCTGCCCTGGCTCGCGGCTTGCAGGGCGGATGCGCCAGCCAACGGCGCACCCAACGACACACGCAAGGGGCGGCGCTCTCGCGGCCCGAGAGGAACAGCGCGACGGCTTCGCCGGAGACCTCGTCGGGCACGTCGAGGCACGGGGTGGGATGGAACCCCCAGGCCGGGAGCGCCAACAAGTAGCCGACGGCGAGCGGAACAGCCCGATCACGTCGCACGTCCGTGATGACCTGGGCGGGATCCAAGGCGCTGTGGAGGCCGGCGCGACATCTACCGCGACGTGGCGGCATCGGCCGGTCCGTCCACGTGGGGTTGGCCGGGCCCTCGCCGCGGGCTCGCGCAGCGGAGTCGAGGATGCGGCTCCGGCTGCGGGGCGTCGCACGGATGCGGTGGGCTCTCCCGTGGCCACCCCCTGCGTTCACGGCTCCGGGGTGAGTGCCGCTGCCGCTGCCGTGGCGGGCTGGGGGCCGGCCGGCGGGCGGCCGGCAGCTGTCGACAGGTCTTCCAGTGCCTGCCTCCACAGTCCGGGGAGGCATTCGGCGTCGGGGAGGGCTCTGTCGATGCGGAAGCACACGCTCGCCTCGCCCGCGTAGACGAGCATGACCACCGCCAGGGGTGCGCCGGGCGGGCAGCACATGAGGGGATCGATCCGGGTCACCACCGCGTCGCCATATCGGAGACGTTCGCGCATCACCAGGCAGGACGCGACGAGCGTGAGCCGGACCGGAGCGGTGCTCACGGCCACGAGGCGCTGAAGAAAACCGGCAGGCAGGCGGGTGAGAGCCGAGCGGAGTACCGCTCGGTGTCCGGGCAGCTTGAGAGGCGAAGTCGCTGCACGGGTCCCGGCGAGTCGCTGGAGGAGGGGAAGAGGGCCGGCCGGGAGGTCGACGCGGGTCAGGAAGAGGCGGTTGCCGGGGGCCCCTGCTTCATCCTTGGAACGCAGGTTGACGGGGATCATCACGGGAATGGGAGCCTCGGCGGCGAGCGGCCAGGAGGTGCTCGCCCACTGTGCGATCGCGTGGCCCAGAGCGGTGAGGTAGACGGCGTTGACGCTGGCGCCGCCGGCACGGGCTGCCGGCTTGAGCGAGGCCGCAGGGGCATGGATCCATGCGGTGCGACGGCGGCTGGACAGTGGCTGCGACGGTGAGGTCCACACCTGGTGCTTCCTGGCATACCGCAGGAGGACCGCGGCACTTCGCAGCACCTGCCGCAGCCGGGGCCGCGGCTCGGGCTGCGGCAGGGGCCGCAGTACCACCGCGGACGGCTCGGAACGTGCATCCGGGCCGAAGAGCGGTTGCAGGATCTCGACCACGGTGGCACCGTCCTGCACGCTGTGGTGCGCCGCGTACAGCAGTGCGAACCCGTTGGAGACATGGCCGTGCAGCAGGACCAGGCGCCAGGCCGGGGCATCCACGGGCCAGGGGTCACGCAGTAGATCGTGAACCGCCGCCTCGAGAGACTCCCGGCCCCTGGCCAGGCGTTGGGCGATGACATGACGCGCGGGGTCGGGAACGGCGTGTACCCACTGTGCCCGCCGGCCGTCACCATGAAGGAGATGCGACGTGCGCGCAAGGCCGGAAAGGCGCGTGGCCACGTGCTCCTGGAGCTCGAGCAGCCCGGGCGCGGCGCCCGACAGGTGCAGGACCGCACCGATGGTCGACCCTGCGTCCGGATGCTCCGCGCGTTGTTCGAGGTCTCGCAGGAAAAGGTCGGCCGCTCTGGGAGGGAGGAACGCTTGCATATCAGTCATGTACGGGGGCGGAGGCCGTTCACGCAGAGGTGGCTGGGGGCGAGAGGCAGTGCGGCTGTGTCGCGGAGTCGGCCGGCGTTAGCGAGAAGCCGTCCGATGTTCAGTCGGCTGCGGCTCTCGTCAGCCGGTGAGGACCCCGCTCCGGCTGCGCGGCCGGCGGAGGCCCCAGGTGTGGACGCTGAGGTTGCCGGCAGTGCATGGGGCGCGTGGACTCGACCTCCGGGTGCGTTCGCAGCCTGAGCCAGAAGGAGCCTTCCCCGCACGAGGCGTGACGACGGCGCCCCGCCGTCGTTGCACAGCACAACTGTCGTGGTGAGCGGCTTTCTCCAGGTCACAGCAGGCGAATGAGATTTGCTGTTGCTGGAGGACGTCCAACCACGCGTCCCGCGCCGGCGGCGGACCGCTGTCGGCGCCCGGGGGGAGGTATGCAGCCCGAAACGCGAGCGAGCGGCAAAATGGGGAGTCTTCATGAGCGCGTCACCAAGTACGGCGTGGCCTGTGAGCGCGACTGACGCCAGAGCCGATCCGACCGCAGCCCGCACTGCGGTCGACCGGGCCCTGGAAGCGTTCCTGTCCAGCAAACAGCCGTCCGGCCGGCCGGAACGCTCCGGTCCCGGAACAGACCATTTGATCGCTGTTCTGCGTGCGTTCCTGAGCGGCTGCGGCAAACGGGTCCGCCCGCTGTTCTGCCACATCGGGTGGCGGGCCGCCACGAGCACGCCGCCGGACGTGCGAATCACCAACGTCGGTGTCGGACTCGAACTCCTCCACGGGCACGCCCTGGTCCACGACGACGTAGTGGACCGCTCTCTCCTGCGGCGCGGCAACCCGGCGGTGCACGTGGCGTACGCGGACTTGCGCGGCGGGGGCGCCTGGCACGGTCTGAGCGCCGCAGTGCTCCTCGGCGACATGGCGGCCTTGTGGGCCGAGGAGCACTTCGCCCGCCTATACGAGCCGGGCGTCCCACCGGCGGCCCGTGACCACCTGGGTGCGATGCGTGCCGAACTGCTCAACGGCCAGCTTCTGGATTTGGTCAAGCCCTCCCAGCTGTTCGGAACGGTGCCCGAGGCGTTCGCCGTCATCCACGCGAAGACCGTCGCCTACACCGTCCTCGGTCCGCTCCTGATCGGTGCCGCCATGGCTGGTGCCGACCCGGACGTGACCGACGCCCTGGCCGGCTACGCCCGACCGCTGGGTGAGGCGTTCCAGCTGCAGGACGACCTGGAGGACGTCACGGCCGGACCGAACTGCCCCGGCGGCGGTGAGGACCTGAAGGAGGGCAAGCGCACCGTGGTGGTGGCTCTGGCCGCCGAGGCCGCCACGACCGGTCAGCGCGCGTCCATGACCCGGCTCCTGGGCCGGGCCGGCATGGACAAGCTGCGCTCCACGATCGCGGCCACCGGGGCCGTGGAGCAGGTGCGGGCCATGATCACCGCTCGGCGCGGGAAAGCCCTCGAGCGGGCGGCGAACGGACCCTTCACCGAGACCGGACGAGCACTGCTGAGCGCGATGACCGACGTGGCACTGCCCGGTGTCGCCGACTGGCCGGAGGTAGCCGCATGACCACGACAAGTACGGACCACACCGCACCGGCGCCGGCAGCCAGGCTGGCCCGAGCCCGGCGCGACATCGACCCGGTGCTCCGGGAAGCGGTCGACACCCTCCCCACAGGCGGAGTGCGCGAAGCAGCCCGCTACTACTTCGGCTGGATCGACGCCGAGGGCCGCCCCACCGGGAGCCTGGGAGGCGGCAAGAGCATCCGTGCCGCGCTGGTGCTCGACACCGCGACAGCTCTCGGCGCCGAGCCGCCGGCCGCGCTGCCCGCCGCGGCGGCCGTGGAGCTGATCCAGGCGTTCACGCTGCTGACCGATGACGTCCTGGATCGCGACCGCACCCGGCACGGCCGGCCCGCCACTTGGACCGTCCACACCGCTCCCACCGCGCTCCTGGCCGGCAACGCCCTGCTGTGCCTCGCCCTGGCTCTGCCGGGCCTGCCCCCCGGGCGCGGCCCGGCTGCTCGGGCACGCGACCGCAGTCACGTGTGAAGGCGCGGACGCTGACACTGCCTTCGAATCCCGGAACGACACCACCTGGGACCAGTGCCTGACCATGACCCGGCAGAAGGCGGGAGTCTTCCTCGGTGCGACGGCGGGTGTCGGCGCCCGATGCGCGGGCGCCGACACCGGGGTGGTGGACTTGTTGGTGGAGGCGTTCACCGTCGCCGGGGTGGCGTTCCAGTGCGCCAACGACATGCTGGGCGTCTGGGGAGACCCGGCCAGAACCGGCAAGCCCACCGGGGGCGACCTCTCAGGGCTCAAGCGCACCCTGGTCACGGTGGATGCCCTCGCCCACGTCAGCGATGCCGGCCAGGCCCTGACCACCCTCTACGCCACCCACGCGTCCCTGGGACCGGCGGAGACCGCACGTGCGACGGAACTGGTGAACGCGACCGATGCCGGGCGCCGCGCCCTGGACTTCATCGCCCGCCAGACCCAGCACGTCCTGGCTCTCCTCGACCAGGCGGTGCCGGACCCCGGCGCCCGCCGGTGTCTGGAGGCACTGGCCACCATGCCGACCACCTACTACACCGCCTACGCCGATGCACGAGGACCGAGGCCGTGAACCACTCCAGCCTGGCAGGTGACCCGGCCTCCGACAGCCTGCGCCCCGCCGTTCCCGCGTCCGTCGGCCGCCTGCCTCCTCTGGGTGCGGTCGTGTGCGACATCGACGGCACCCTCACCACCACCTCCAGCGCGCTGACGGTCACGAAGACCCTCGGCACCCCCGCGGCCGATCACGCCCGCCTCTACCGGGCGTTCAAGGCCGGAACCCTCGTCGGCGACGAACTGCCCCGCGCACTGTGCACGTTGTGGGCCGGGGCCCGTCGGGAGGACCTGCAGGCCGCGTTCGCCGCCGTCCCGCTGCGCGATGTCGACCACCTGACCGCCGCCGTCCGTGAGCGGAACGTGCCCCTGGCTCTGATCAGCTCCTCCGTCGTCGAGTACGCCGAGGTCACCGCCGCCCGGATCGGCGCCCGGATCGCCTGCGGCGCCGGCCGTGTCGTATACGACGACCACGGCTACATGAGCGGCCTCGCCCTCGATGCCACCGACCAAGCGGCTCTGACCGAGCTCAAAGTCACCCAGTTCCACGATCTGGCCCGCTCCCTCCACCTGGAACCTGACCAGATCCTCGTGCTGGGCAACGGCCCGAACGACACCGGTCT
>Ga0247818_10001729_pt1 | contig 13982 bp, 10 predicted proteins | sample 13C_Glucose_Day1_FD_192424 | JGI IMG/M metagenome (GOLD analysis project Ga0247818, IMG submission 192424) | Soil microbial communities from agricultural site in Penn Yan, New York, United States - 13C_Glucose_Day1 | ecosystem: Environmental > Terrestrial > Soil > Agricultural land | place...
GCTCACGCGCTTCGGCCGGCCTGCTCCCCCGCAGGCCGGCCGAAGCGCGTGAGCCGCGCGGCCCGGCCGAGGTGCGTTCACCGCCCAGGCGGGCCGGAGTGCGTGCGCCGCGCGGGTCAGCCCTCCCAGACCCAGTCGGCCACCTCGGGAAGGTCCGTACCGTGTTCCCGGATCCAGTCGTGGTGGCGGGTGCGGACGTCCGCCATGGCCTGCCGTACGGCGACGGCACGCACCCCGAGGCCGGGTACCCGGTCGATCACGTCCATGACCAGCCGGTAGCGGTCCAGGTCGTTGCGGAGCACCATGTCGAACGGCGTGGTGGTGGTCCCCTCCTCCTTGTAGCCGCGGACGTGCAGGTGGGCATGGCCGGTCCGCCGGTAGGCGAGGCGGTGCACGAGCCACGGATAGCCGTGGTAGGCGAAGATCACCGGCTTGTCCCGGGTGAAGAGGGCGTCGTACTCCGCGTCCGGCATCCCGTGCGGGTGCTCTTCGTGCGGCAGCAGCCGGGTCATGTCGACCACGTTCACCACGCGCACGGCGAGTTCCGGCAGGTGCCGGCGCAGCAGTCCGGCCGCGGCCATCGTCTCCAGGGTGGGTTCCCAGACCCCCGCCCCACGGGCGCAGTGGGCGCGGGCCTCGTCGAGGGTGAGCCAGTCGAAGCCCGGCTGCTTGCCGGCCACGACGACGTTGACGTAGTCGCGGCTGCGCAGTACGTGGTCCGCGGTGGACAGCAGCGTGTTGGCGTCCGGCGGCAGATAGACCCGGACGACCTCGGGACTCTTGTTGAGGATGTGGTCCACGAAGCCCGGGTCCTGGTGCGAGAAACCGTTGTGGTCCTGGCGCCAGACGTGCGAGGTCAGCAGGTAGTTCAGCGAGGCGATGGGGGCGCGCCAGTGCAGCCGGCGCGAGGTGCGCAGCCACTTGATGTGCTGGTTGACCATCGAGTCGACGATGTGGGCGAACGCCTCGTACGAGGAGAACAGGCCGTGCCGTCCGGTGAGGAGGTACCCCTCCAGCCAGCCCTGGCAGAGGTGTTCCGAGAGCACTTCCATCACACGGCCGTCGCGGGCCAGGTGCTCGTCGGTGGGCAGGATCTCCGCCTGCCAGGCCTTGGAGGTGGCCCCGTAGAGCGCGCCGAGACGGTTGGACTCGGTCTCGTCGGGGCCGACGACCCGGAAGTCCCTGCGCCCCGCGGTGGCGGCCATGACGTCTCCGAGCAGTCCGCCCAGGACCCGGGTGGGTTCGTGCGTCACCGTCCCCGGCTTGTCGACCCGCACCGCGTGGTCCTCCAGCGGTGGCAGAGGCAGATCGCGCAGCAGCAGCCCCCCGTTGGCGTGCGGGGTCGAGCCCAGGCGCGCCGGGCCTTCGGGAACGCAGTCCAGGACCTGGGCGGTGGGCCGGCCGTCGGCGTCGAAGAGTTCCTCGGGCCGGTAGGAGCGCAGCCACTCCTCCAGCAGACGCAGGTGCGCGGGATCGTCCCGCACACCCGGCAGCGGGACCTGGTGCGCGCGCCAGGTGCCCTCCACCGGCAGGCCGTCGACCTCCGCGGGCCCGGTCCAGCCCTTGGGGGTACGCAGCACGATCATCGGCCAGCGGGGGCGTACGGACGCGCCGCCGGACCGGGCGGCGTGCTGGTACCGGGTGATCGCGTCCACGGCGAGGTCCATGGCGGCTGCCAGCGCGCGGTGGACGGTCGCGGGGTCGTCCCCCTCGACGTGGACGGGGTCGTGGCCGTATCCGCGCAGGAGGGCGTCGAGTTCGTCCTCGGGCAGCCGGGCCAGCACCGTGGGATTGGCGATCTTGTAGCCGTTGAGGTGGAGGATCGGCAGGACCGCCCCGTCGTGCACGGGGTCGAGGAACTTGTTGGAGTGCCAGGACGCGGCCAGCGGCCCGGTCTCCGCCTCCCCGTCCCCGACGACACAGGCGACCAGCAGCTCGGGGTTGTCGTAGGCGGCGCCGTAGGCGTGGGTGAGCGCGTATCCCAGCTCCCCGCCTTCGTGGATGGAGCCCGGCGTCTCGGGGGCCACGTGGCTCGGCACGCCGCCGGGGAAGGAGAACTGTTTGAACAGCAGCCCCATGCCCGCGCGGTCGCGGCTGACGTCGGGGTAGGTCTCCGAGTAGCTGCCCTCCAGCCAGGAGTTGGCGAGGACCGCGGGCCCTCCGTGCCCCGGCCCCCAGACACACAGCGCCTGCCGCTTCCTCGCCTTGATCACTCGGTTGAGGTGGGTGTGGACCAGGTTCAGCCCGGGCGAGGTGCCCCAGTGGCCCAGGAGCCGCGGTTTGATGTGTTCGGGGGCCAGCGGCTCGTCCAGCAGCGGGTTCGCCATCAGGTAGATCTGGCCGACCGCCAGGTAGTTGGCCGCCCGCCAGTGCGCGTCGAGCGCGGCGAGCTCGGTGTCGGACAGGACGGTCGCCGCGGACGGCGAGGGGGCGTCGGTCATGAAGGCTCTCTCCTAGCGGGCGTCCGATTCGGGGCCGTACCAGACGGTGGTGGCGTTGCAGAACTCCCGGATGCCGTGCCCGGCCAGCTCGCGCCCGTACCCGGAGCGCTTCACCCCGCCGAAGGGCAGCGCGGGGTGGGAGGCGGTCATTCCGTTGAAGAAGACTCCGCCCGCCTCCAGGTCCCGCACACAGCGGTCCATCTCGCCCTGATCACGCGTCCAGACGTTGGAGCTGAGCCCGAAGGGGGTGTCGTTGGCGAGGTCGAGGGCTTCGTCCAGGTCCGCCACCCGGTAGAGCGTCGCCACCGGGCCGAAGGTCTCCTCCTGGTGGATGCGCATGCCGGAGGTGATGCCGGTGAGCACGGTGGGCTCGTAGAACCAGCCGCGGTCCATCCCTTCGGGCCGTCCGCCCCCGCACAGCGCCGTGGCGCCCTTCCCGAGGGCGTCGCCGACCAGTTCCTCCAGGTCGGTGCGGCCCTGTTCGCTGGAGAGCGGTCCGACGTCCGTGGACTCCTCCAGGGGATCCCCCACCGTCAGGGCCCGCATGCCGGCGGTGAACCGCTCGGCGAAGGCGTCGTACACGTCGGCGTGGACGATGAAGCGCTTGGCGGCGATGCAGGACTGACCGTTGTTCTGCACCCGGGCGGTCACGGCGGTCGCGGCGGCCTTCTCGACGTCCGCCGAGGGCAGGACGACGTACGGGTCGCTGCCGCCCAGCTCCAGCACCGTCTTCTTGACCTCGTCACCCGCGACGGAGGCGACCGCGCGGCCGGCGGGTTCGCTGCCGGTGAGCGTCGCCGCCGCGACCCGGGGGTCGCGCAGCAGCGCCTCGACGGCCCCCGAGCCGATGAGCAGCGTCTGGAAACAGCCTTCGGGGTAACCGGCCCGGGTGAAGAGGTCCTCGATGTACAGAGCGGTCTGGGGGACGTTCGACGCGTGCTTCAGCAGCCCGGTGTTGCCCGCCATGAGCGCGGGCGCGGCGAAACGCATGACCTGCCAGAGCGGGAAGTTCCACGGCATCACGGCGAGGACCACGCCCAGCGGGCGGTAGTGCACCCGGGCGCGCGAGGCGCCGGAGTCCTTCACGTCGGTGTCGTCGGGGTGCTCGTCGGCGAGCAGGCGCTCGGCGTTGGCCGCGTACCAGCGCATCGCCTTGGCGCACTTGGCCGCCTCGGCGCGGGCGGCCTTGACGGGCTTGCCCATCTCGGTCGTCATCGTGCGGGCGATCTCGGCCTGGTCCTCGTCGAGCAGATCGGCCGCCCGGTTCAGCAGACGGGCGCGCTGTGCGAAGTCGGTGGTTCGGTGGTGGCGGAACGCCCGGTGCGCGGCGGCGAGCCTGCGCTCGGTCTCCCGCTCGTCCAGTGCGTCGAATGTCCTGAGCGTCTCGCCGTTCGCGGGATTGACCGTCGCGATGGGCATGGCAGTGCCTCCTTGCGTGTGTTCTTCGACCGTGCCGCGCCGTGGCGCGGCACGCAACGCGGCCCCTCACGCACACGTACCCGGCCGGCGCGGATCATGCGTGCTGCTCGCACGCCGTCCGCACCGGCCGGGCAGGCCGCGGGCTGCTGGGTCACACGAGTTCGGCGACCGGAGCGCCCAGGAACGTACGCCCGCCGGGGAGCGGTGCAGGCGGGAGCAGACCGGTGGTGCACGGCGTCTCCGCGTACCGCGTGAACCACACGACCTTGCCCTCGGCGGTCCGGCAGGTTCCCCAGCTGTCGCTGAGGGCCATGACGCGGCTGAGGCCGCCGCCACCGCCGTCGAGCAGCCGGGGCATCCGGGCGTCGTCGTCGGCCACGGACACCGTCAGGTGCCGGCCGGTCCAGCGGAGTTCGACGACGCACCGGTTGTCGTCGCCGACATGCCGCTGGACGTTCGTCAGGAGTTCCTCGGCGGCCCGGCACACGGGCCGGACGTGCAGATCGAGACTCCAGTGACGAAGGTGTGCGGCGACTATGCGCCGCAGCTGGGAAATGCGCTCTGCCGACACCTGCAGTTCGACCAGATAGTGCCGGTCGAGTGGAACGGTCATCGTCGAGGCTCCTCACCGCGAGGCCCACATGCTTCACCCCGTCTGACCAACGACCCCCGAACACGAAGCGTGAGCAGTTGTCACTTCTGGGTCACTCATCAGGGTGACCCGAGTGAGCCGGTCGCGCAACCGATGGCTCGGGTCACCAGGAGTCACGGGAGGTAGGGCAGCAGCTTGTCCGGGGTGAGGGGGAGCTCACGCAGCCGGGCGCCGGTGGCGTGCCGTACGGCGTTCCCGATCGCGGCGGCGGTCCCGACGATGCCGATCTCGCCGATGCCCTTGCTGCCCATGGGGTTGAGGTGAGGGTCGTCCTCGTCGATCCAGTGGGCCTGGATGTCGGGGACGTCCGCGCAGACCGGCACGTGGTAGGAGGCCAGGTCGCACTCGGTGAAGTCTCCGAAGAGCGGATCCATGGTGCTGCTCTCGGTGAGGGCCATGCCCAGCCCCATGACCATGCCGCCGATGAACTGGGAGCGCGCCGTACGGGAGTTGAGGATGCGTCCGGCGGCGTACACGCCGAGCAGCCTGCGCACCCGGACCTCGCCGGTCAGGGAGTCGACCGCCACCTCCGCGAAGTGGGCGCCGAAGGCGTGCCGGGCGTACGGGGACTCCTGCGCCGCCTCCTCTGCGGTGTCGGCGGTGACGGTGATCCCCTCGGGCGGGAGGGGCCCGGTGTGCTCCGCGAGCCGCCCCGTCAAGGCGGTGGCCGCCTTGTGCACGGCCGTTCCCCAGGAGGCGGTGCCCGAGGAGCCGCCCGCCACGGACCCGGCGGGCAGATCGCTGCTGCCGATGTCGATCGTGACGCGTTCCTGGGGCACGCCCAGGGCCGAGGCCGCGATCTGCGCGAGGACGGTCCGGGCGCCGGTACCGATGTCGGTCGCGTTGACCCCGATGCGGAAGGCTCCGTCCGGCGCGGCGTGCGCCGATGCGGCGGACTCCGAGAGGAGGACGGGATACGTGGCCGAGGCGACCCCGGTACCGAGGAGCCACGGGCCGTCCTCGCGGGTGGCGGGCTGCGGGTCCCTGTCGTACCAGCCGAAGCGGCGGGCGCCCTCGCTCAGACAGGCCGCCAGGTTACGGCTGCTGAAGGGGCGTCCGCTGTCCGGCTCGGTCTGCGGCTCGTTGCGCAGGCGCAGCTCGACCGGGTCGATCCCGAGGGCGCAGGCCAGTTCGTCCATGGCGGACTCCAGCGCGTACATGCCCGACGCCTCTCCCGGTGCGCGCATCCAGGACGGACTGGGCACGTCGAGGGCTGCCACCCGGTGCTCGGTGCGGCTGTGCGGCGAGGCGTACATGATGCGGGCGGGTACGGCGGCCTGCTCGACGAACTCCTTGACCCTCGACGTGTGCGTGGCGATCTCGTGCGAGACCGAGGAGAGCACCCCGTCGCGGTCGGCGCCCAGCCGGACCCGTTGCACGGTGGGCGCGCGGTGTCCCACGATCGAGGCCATGTAGCGCCGGGGCAGGGCCAGCTGGACGGTGAGCCCGGTGTGCCGCGCCGCCATGGAGGCGAGCACCGCCTGGGGGCGGGGGGTGCCTTTGGACCCGAAGCCGCCGCCCACGTGCTCGGACACGACGGTGACGCGGTCGCGGTCGAGGCCGAGGGCCTGGGCGAGGCTGTCGCGCACCGTGCTCGATCCCTGGCTGGAGTCGTGCACGGTGAGGTGCCCGTCCGCCCACCGGGCGGTGGAGGCGTGCGGTTCCATGGGGTGGTTGTGCAGGCCCCGCATGGTGTACGTGGCGTCGATGCGTACGGGGGCGGCGTCGAAGGCCCGCCCCGCGTCGCCGCGTTCCCGGACGGCGGGATATCCGCCGTTGGCCTTCTCGGGGGTGTAGAGGCCGGGGTGGTCAGCGGTGAGGACGACGTCGTGCCCGGTGGTCGCGTACTCGACGTGCACGGCTTCGGCCCCCGCACGCGCGGATTCCGGCGTCTCGGCGAGGACGAGCGCCACCGGCCAGCCCCGGTGCGGCACCCGGTCGTTCTGGAGCACGGCGAGGATCGGGTCGTCGGGCTCCTCGAGCCGTGGTGCGTTGTCGTGGGTCAGCACGGTGCGCACCCCGGGCACGGCGAGGGCGTCTGCCGTACGGATCGCGGTGACGCGCCCGCTCGCGACGCCGGCGGGGACGATCCAGCCGTAGAGACATCCGGGCTCGGTGTGCTCGGCGGCGTAGCGGGCGCTGCCGGTGACCTTGTCCCGGCCCTCGCGGCGGACGACGGGCGCGCCCAGCGCCTGGGGGGATTCACTCATGACGGAAGTCCTCGGTTCGTCGTGGTGTGCGGGCACGGCGGTTCAGACCGCTGCTGCCTGAGAGGTGAGTTCGGCCAGGGCCCCCACTGCCAGTCTGCGGGCCAGGTCCACCTTGAAGCCGTTGTCGCGCAGCGGCCTGGCGGCCGCGAGTTCCGCGTCCACCGCCCGTGCGAAGGCGTCCTCGGTCGCGGGGCCCCCTCGCAGTACGTCCTCGGCCGCGGCGGCCCGCCACGGCCGGTGCGCCAGCCCTCCGAAGGCGAGTGCGGCATGCTCGACGCGTCCCTCGCGCACGCTGACGACGGCTGCCACGGAGGCCAGCGCGAAGGCGTACGAGGCACGGTCGCGTGCCTTGCGGTAGAGCGAGAGGGCGCCGGCGGGAGGCGGCGGGAGCACCACCTCGGTGATCAGCTCCCCGGGCCGGATCACGGTGTCCTGGTCCGGGTTGTCGCCGGGCAGCCGATGGAAACCGGTGACGGGCACGACTCGCTCCCCCTCCGGCCCGTTCAGCACGACGGTGGCGTCCAGGACCGCGAGGGCGACCGCCATGTCCGAGGGGTTGGTGGCCACGCAGTCCGGCGAGTGGCCCAGGACGGCGAGGTCGCGGTGCACACCCTCGCGGGCCGGGCAGCCGGAGCCCGGGCTCCGCTTGTTGCAGGGCTTGGAGACGTCCTGGAAGTACGGGCAGCGGGTGCGCTGGAGGAGGTTGCCGCCGGTGGTGGCGGTGTTGCGGAGCTGCCCGGACGCCCCGGACAGCAGGGCCTGCGTCAGGACGGGGTAGCTGCCGCGCACGTCGGGGTGGGCTGCCAGGTCGCTGTTGCGTACGGCCGCACCGATGCGGAGCCCTCCGTCCTCGGTGCGGCTGACCTGGTCCAGGGGCAGCCGGCTGACGTCGATGAGCAGCCCCGGCGACTCGACGCCGAGCTTCATCAGGTCGACGAGGTTGGTGCCGCCGGCGAGGTACCGGGCGGTGGGGTCGGAGGCGCCGGCGCGGACCGCTTCGGCGACGGATCCGGGGCGCAGATAGGCGAATGGTTTCATGGGGCCACGTCCTCGATCGCCTGGACGATGTGGGTGTATGCGCCGCACCGGCAGAGGTTGCCGCTCATCCGTTCGCGGATCTCGTCCGGGCCGAGCGGGGCGGGCGCCCGGCCGGCGAGCGCGGTACGCGGGGTGGCGTGGGAGGGGTGCCCGGCCTCGGCCTCACGGAGCATGCCGGCGGCCGAGCAGAGCTGGCCCGGGGTGCAGTAGCCGCACTGCAGCGCGTCCCTCTCCAGGAAGGCCGCCTGCAGCGGGTGCAGCCGCTCCCCCTCGGCCAGTCCTTCGACCGTGGTGATGTGGACGTCCTCCTGGGCGACGGCGAGCAGGAGGCAGCTGTTGGCGCGCCGGCCGTCGACGAGGACGGTGCAGGCGCCGCACTGGCCGTGGTCGCAGCCCTTCTTCGCCCCGGTGAGCCCGAGGTGCTCGCGCAGCGCGTCCAGCACGGTGGTGCGGTTGTCGAGCGTCAGGGTCCGTTCCGTGCCGTTGACGTGGAGTGTGAAGGTGGAACGGTCGTCGGGGCCCGGCATCCGTGCCGTGTCCGCTTCGGCCGTCCCGGGGATGGCATCCATGTACGCGTACCTTCCGGGTTCGGGTGGTGCGGCTGGGTCAGGCGGTGCGGTGGCTCTCCAGCCGCAGCTGGATCTCCTGCTCCTGGTCGCCGGCCGCTGTGCCGACGACGCGTACGGCGAAGGCGTCCTCGAGGTGCTCCTTCAGGCGGCCGACCGCCCAGTAACCGCCCTGCGCCTCGACCGTCACGGGCGCCGAGAGCCGGGCGGGTCCCGTCCCGGCCTTGGTCTCGCTGACGTCGACGGTCGCCGTCCACACGGTGGGGCGTGTCTCCGACGCCTCCTCGGGGGCGTCGCTCGCCGGGCGGTCGGAGTCGAACGAGCGGCGCAGCACGTCGAACACGGTGCGGGCGTCCTCCTTCGGGCATCCGGTCACCGCGACGACGACGTCACCGCTCTCCTGGTGTTCGTGGGTCTGTCCCTGCGTGCTGCTGTTCACCCTGATTCCTTTCACCGGGAGCGCTCGGAGCGCTCCGCGTGTCCTGCGTCCTGTGTGTGCGCCGCTCGCTCCGCGTCCGGCGTGTGCTCGGCCCGTTGCCGGGCCGCCTCCCGCTGGGGAGCGATCGTGTGTACGGGGTCCTCGGCGGAGGCGATTCCCGCGGCGAACACCCCGAAGCGTGTGCAGGCCGAGCCCGCGAGCAGCGCGAGGCCGGCTCCCGCCGCGGCGGGACGGCTGCGGTGCCCGAGGAGGAGGGCCGCCGCGGCTCCCGCGGCGGTGAGACCGCGTGCGGCGCGCATGAGCGTCCCGGCCTTGCCCTCCCTGTACGTCACCGCGACGCTTCCCAGCCGCCGTTCCACCGCCCGGCTCGCGGCGAAGTCCGCGACGGCGGCGAGCGCCGAGGCGCAGCGGGCCGGCGCGTTCTCGCGGAGGGGCGCGGCGACCAGGGCCATGCCGGCGGCAGCGGCGGTCGCCGATGCCGCGAAGAGGTACGGGAGTTCGCGGTGCGCGCCGTGCCACGCGGGTACGGCCGTGTCGGCTGCCAGGACCGCGGTGTACGTGGCCAGGCCGGTGCCCAGCAGGCCGGCGGCTGTCGTGGCCGCCGCGCCGGTCCTGGGCATCCGGCCGGTCACCGCGGTGAACGCGGCGGTACCGGCGGCCGGTCCGTAGGCGGAGAGCAGCCAGGAACCCATGCTCATCGGGGAGGTCGGTTTGAAGACGCGGAGCATGTGGGCGAAGCGCGACGGCCTGCCGAGGTCGTGGACGAGGGCGGCCGCCGAGAGGCCGACGGCCGCGAGCGAGGACATCTTCAGGGCCGTCGCCGTGGTGTCGCGGCCGGTCAGCTGGGCGCCGGCGGCGAGGACGGAGCCCGCGCCCGCGAGGCCGCCGAGGAAGAAGTAGCCGGCGATGTCCTGTGCCGACCACGACGGGGCCTTGATGACGGGGCGCCCGTAGTACGAGACGAACTCCTCACGGCCCTTCCCGTTCCTGGTCGTTCGAGGGCTCATGTCCGCCCACTCCTTCGGGTGAGTGCGGGTAGCGCGAAGGACAGGGCGGCACCGGCGGCCAGGGACAGGGCGGCGACACCGGCGTGTGCCCACATGGCGGGCAGGTCCCGGGTGGTGACCACGGGGTCCGGGGGCAGTCCGTACACCTCGGGTTCGTCGAGGAGGAGGAAGAAGGCGCCGTCCCCGCCGACCCCGTCGTCCGGATCGTGGCCGTACAGCCGCGCCTCGGTGACTCCGGCCGTGTGCAGCTGGTCCACCCGGAGCGCCGCGCGCTCCCGCAGTTCGTCGAGCGGGCCGAACTGGATGGACTCGGTGGGGCACGCCTTGGCGCAGGCGGGTTCCTGCCCCGCCCCGAGCCGGTCGTAGCACATGGTGCACTTGAACACCCGTCCGTCCGTGGGACGTTGCTCGATGACCCCGTACGGGCAGGCGGGCACGCAGTATCCGCAGCCGTTGCAGATGTCCTCCTGCACGACGACCGTGCCGAACTCCGTGCGGAACAGCGAGCCCGTGGGACACACGTCCAGACACGCGGCGTGGGTGCAGTGCTTGCAGACGTCCGAGGACATCAGCCAGCGCATTCCGGTGCCGTCCGCCGGCCCCGGATCCGGCTCGACGAGCGGCAGTTCCGTACGTCCGGCGGGCACGGCCTGCTCGATGAAGGCGACGTGCCGCCACGTGGAGGCGCCGAGCCCGGCGGTGTTGTCGTACGACATACCGGTCAGTGAAAGCCCGTCCTCGGGGAGGGCGTTCCACTCCTTGCAGGCGACCTCGCAGGCCTTGCAGCCGATGCAGACGGAGGTGTCGGTGAAGAATCCGGCGCGCGGCGGGGCGTCCTCGTGACCGGCGTCGCCCGCCGGGTCCGGCTCCGGCCCGCTGAAGAAGCGGTTGTTCATGTCTCCTCCCGCGTTCCGGTGGTCTCCGTGATCCCCGCGCGGCGGCGGTACTCCGCGACGAGTTCGGGCAGTGCGGGGCCCCGGGGCCTGCGTCCGGGGCGGATGTCGGCGGTGAGCGCCTTGTCCTCCTGGATCAAGCCGTTGGGGTCGAGGGCGATGGCCACCAGCTCGTTGGCCGCGTCACCGGTGGCGATCCCGTTGGGGCCCCAGTGGAAGGGCAGGCCGATCTGGTGCACGGTCCGGCCCCCGACGGTCAGAGGTGTGATCCGGCGGGTCACCATGACGCGGGCCTCCACGGCGTTGCGCGCCGTGACGATCGTCGCCCAGCCGCCGTGCTCGAGCCCTCTTTCCTCGGCGAGCTGCGGCGACACCTCGCAGAAGAACTCCGGCTGGAGCTCCGACAGATAGGGCGACCACCGGCTCATCCCGCCTGCCGTGAAGTGCTCGGTGAGCCGGTGGGTGGTGACGATGTACGGGTACACGTCCGCGCCCGGCTCCTCTCCGCTCGGGTGGTAGCGGTTGCCCTCGTGCGGATGCAGATGCCGCACGGGTGAGCGGGAGCGGGAGGGGTGGAGCGCGTTGGTGAAGGGTGAGTCCTGCGGCTCGTAGTGCGTGGGGAGGGGGCCGTCCTCGAGGCCCGCCGGGGCGTACAGCCAGCCCTTGCCGTCGGCCTGCATGATGAACGGGTCGTCACCGCGCAGCGCGTCGGGCCCCTTCGCTCCCGGCGCGGGCACGTGGCCGGGAGCACGGTCGGGCACGAAGTCGGGGACGTCGTACCCGGTCCAGCGGCCCTCGGCCTCGTCCCACCAGATGTACGCCTTGCGGTCGCTCCACGGGGCGCCGTCGGGGGCGGCGGAGGCCCGGTTGTAGAGGATGCGCCGGTTGGCGGGCCAGGCCCAGGCCCATTCGGCCGCCACCCAGTCCTGCTCGCCGTGGGGCTTGCGGCGGGCGGCCTGGTTGACGCCGTCCGCGTACACCCCGCAGTAGATCCAGCAGCCGCACCTGGTCGAACCGTCGTCCTTGAGCTCGGTGTAGGCGGAGAGCGGGGCGCCGTCAGGGCCGTGGCCGTTGATCTCCGCCAGGACCGCTGCCGAGACCGGTTCCGCGAGCGGCCCGTCGACGGGATAGTCCCAGGTGAGGTCCTGGACGGCCCGGTCCATGGGGTCTTCGGACGCGGCGAGCCGTTCCTTGATGCGGCGGCCCAGGTGGTAGGTGAACCAGAGGTCGCTGCGCGCGTCCCCCTCGGGTTCCACGGCCGCGTGGTGCCATTGGAGCCAGCGGTTGGTGTTGGTGAAGGAGCCGGACTTCTCGGTGTGCGCAGCGGCCGGGAAGAAGAAGACCTCGGTGCCGATCTCCTCCGTGGTCATCTCCCCGGTCTCCGTCTCAGGGCCGTCCTGCCACCAGGTGGCGGACTCGATGAGCGAGAAGTCGCGGACGACCAGCCATTCGAGCTGCGCCATGCCGAGCCGCTGCAGCCGGGTGTTGGCGGAGCCGACGGCTGGGTTCTCGCCCATGAGGAAGTAGCCCTTGCACTCCCCGGCCAGCTGCGCCATCACCGTTTCGTAGGTGCCGTGGGGGCCGGTGAGCCGGGGCAGGTGGTCGAAGCAGAAGTCGTTCTCCGCGGTCGCGGCGTCGCCGTAGTAGGACTTGAGCAGGCTGACGAAGTAGGCCCGCATGTTGCCCCAGAAGCCCTTGTCGGTGCGGCTCGCCCGGATGAAGGCGTCCAGGTTCTCGTGGGCGTGGGCGTGCGGCATCGGCAGATAGCCGGGCAGCAGGTTGAACAGGGTGGGAATGTCGCTGGAGCCCTGGATCGACGCGTGCCCGCGCAGGGCCTGGATACCGCCGCCGGGCCGTCCGATGTTGCCCAGGAGCAGTTGGAGGACGCTCGCCGCGCGGATGCACTGGGCGCCCGTGGTGTGCTGGGTCCAGCCGACGGCGTACACGAAGGCGGAGGTGCGGTCCCGGCCGGAGTTGGCGGTCAGCGCCTCGCAGACCTCCAGGAACTGCTCGCGTTTCACCCCGCAGATCTCCTCGACCATCTCGGGGGTGTAGCGGGCGTAGTGGCGCTTGAGGACCTGGTAGACGCACCGGGGGTCGCTCAGGGTCTCGTCCCGCGGAGGCCATGCCTCGGCCTGCGGGCCGCCCGAGCCATGGGCCTCGGACGGGGCTGCGGAGTGGATCCGTTCCTGCGCCGCTCCGGTGCCCGCCCGGTCCTCGTACTGCTCGTCGACGTCGCCTGCGGGCGCCTGCATCTCGGCGTCGCGGTACTGCCAGCTGCGGGGGTCGTAGTGGCCGCGCTCCTCGTCCAGCCCGGAGAAGACTCCGTCCAGGTCCTCGGTGTCCTGGAAGTCGTCGCCGACCAGCGTGGCGGCGTTGGTGTAGGCGAGGACGTACTCACGGAAGTCCTTCTCCTCCGTGAGTACGTAATTGATGACGGCCCCGAGGAACGCGATGTCGCTGCCGGCGCGGAGGGGGACGAACAGATCCGCGAGAGCGCTCGTGCGGGTGAACCGGGGGTCCACATGGATGATCCGGGCGCCCCGGGCCTTGGCCTCCATCACCCACTGGAAGCCGACCGGGTGGGCCTCGGCGAAGTTCGAACCCTGGATGATGATGCAGTCGGAGTGCTGGAGATCCTGCATGAAGGTGGTTGCTCCGCCACGACCGAACGAGGTGCCGAGGCCCGCCACGGTGGAGCTGTGGCAGACCCGTGCCTGGTTCTCCACCTGGACGACGCCGAGGCCCGTGAAGAGCTTCTTGATCAGGTAGTTCTCCTCGTTGTCCAGCGTCGCTCCGCCGAGGCTGGCGATGCCGAGGGTCCGTGCCGTGCGCAGACCGTCGTGCTCCCACTGCCAGGTACGGCGCCGGGTCTCGATGACACGGTCCGCGACCATGTCCATCGCCGTCTCCAGATCGAGGGGCTCCCAGTCGGCCCCGTACGGGCGCCGGTAGAGCACCTGGTGGCGGCGGGCCGGCCCGGTGGTGAGCTGGAGTGTCGAGGAACCCTTGGGGCACAGCCTGCCGCGGCTGACCGGCGAATCGGGGTCGCCCTCGATCTGGACGACCTTGTCGTCCTTGACGTACACCTGCTGACCGCAGCCCACCGCGCAGTACGGGCAGACGGATTTCACGACCCGGTCGGCCGTGGCCGTGCGGGGCGTGGTCGCCTCCGTCCCCGGCGACATCACCGCTCGGCCTCTGCCCAGAGGATCACCCCCGGTCAGCTGTCGGAACGCGGGCCAGCGGCCGAGCGATTCGCGTACTCCCATCGCGTTCCTTCCAGCGGTCCGGTGACTGAACTCCAGGCTCACCCC
>Ga0247818_10001730_pt1 | contig 13979 bp, 10 predicted proteins | sample 13C_Glucose_Day1_FD_192424 | JGI IMG/M metagenome (GOLD analysis project Ga0247818, IMG submission 192424) | Soil microbial communities from agricultural site in Penn Yan, New York, United States - 13C_Glucose_Day1 | ecosystem: Environmental > Terrestrial > Soil > Agricultural land | place...
GGGTCGTCGCCACGGCCTTGGTGGTGATCATCGAAACATCCTGTGATAACGAGTCCAGGTTGAGGGTAGGGTTCAGGCGTGCGCAGTTGAGGTGGAATAGGGCAGGGTTTCACTTACATAGCGGTTTCGGCCTTGCTGCTTGGCTTGATAAAGCAGCAGGTCCCCACGGATCAGCAACGTCTGAACGCTGTCGCCGGGCCCATGCCAGGCGCTGACACCCATGCTGCAGGTCACGCCAATACGGTTGCCGGCATAGACCAGCGTTGAGCTGCCCAGTGTTTGCACCAGACGATTGGCCATCTGTTGTGCACCTGCCAGATCGGTGTCCGGCAGCACGATGAGGAACTCCTCACCACCAAGGCGGGCGACCAGATCCTCTTGTCGGACTGTCTCGGTCAGCAGTTGTGCAAGGAACTTCAACACCTGATCTCCGCCGTCATGGCCATAGGTATCATTGACCCGCTTGAAGTGGTCGATATCCAGCATCAATATGCACAACGAACCGAGCTTGCGCGTGGCGCGCGCCAATTCCACTTCAGTCAGCGTCATGGCCGCCCGGCGGTTGTACAGGCCGGTGAGGAAGTCGTGGGTGGCCGCCTGATGATGCACCACGCTGGTATTGATCAGATGGGTCAACAGCCAGTTGATCAGCAGTAAGCAGGCCAGTATTCCGGCCGCCAACAACAGCCCGAGGCTGTTCATTCTCAGGAACTGCGGCAAAAAATCCGGTGCCAGTGGATCACTGTAGACGCGCATTTGCAGCCCTTGATGCAGGTTCGCATAGTGGTGAAAAAAGCGGTCTTCGCCTTGCACTTGAATAGGTTGCGAAATCGACCAGTCTGCGCCTGTGGCAGGCACAAACTCTGCCTTGCCGGCGATGAAACGTATGTCGAAATACAAAGCAGGCTCTTGGCCGTGTGACACGGCGACATGAACGACAAGCCTATCGGTAACCGCTGGCCCCAATACCAGGGGCGGTAGCAGCGGCTGGGGTTGTAACCGGGTTTGCGTTTCCTGGATCACCGCATAACGCCTGTCGCAGGTATAGCCCAGAAATTGCCGGCTGGTCATGCGGATACCGCCGTCAATGAGGCTCATGCGTGGCCCCTGCGGTTTGGGCAAAGGAGCCAGTTGGTGTACCGGCACGCGTAGTGTGTACTTTGATAGCCCCTCGACTTCCGCCGATAACGTCTGCGTGGCCCGTTGCTGGCCGGCGATGTACTCGTCCGGCAGGCAGCCTTGCGGAGGCGGATTTGCCATCAGCAATGATTGTTGCAATTTATGGGTTTGCAGATTGCCCAACAGGTTGGAATAACCCCAGGCGCTTCGTTGGGACAGCAGTGCTTGCTGACTCTCCAACAGTATGACGTGTTGACTCTGATAGTGATTGACAACGCCAACGACCGTCAGCATCGACAAAACGGCCGCTATCATCCAGCAACTACGCTTGATAGCTCGCGCGTGCTCAACGACCCAACTCATGTTTTTACTCCAAAGTGACCGCCGGAGACGTTTGTTTCAAATCTGCCCTTACTCGGCAGCTGTTAACCGGTCATGGCCTCAAGGGGCTCTTCGGCAGGGGTATCGGCATAGCGCTCGGCGATTTGTGCGAACTCCTTTTCCAGACCCGTGAAGGCCGCTGCTACATCCGGATCAAAATGGCGGCCGGCACCGTCGCTGATGATCGACGCTGCCTTTTGGTGAGGCATTTGCGGCTTGTAGACCCGTCGACTGATGACCGCATCGTAGACATCGGCGACCGCCATCAGGCGGGCGCTGACTGGAATGGCGTCACCGACCAGGCCATTGGGGTAACCGCTGCCATCCCATTTTTCGTGATGGCACAGCGCAATTTCCTTGGCGATGCGCAGGAAGGGCACTTGGGCTCCCAACAGTTCCTCGGCGTGTACCAGAGCCTGATAACCCAACTGGGCGTGGGTCTTCATGATTTCGAACTCTGCGGGCTCGAAGCGCCCCGGCTTGAGCAGGATGTGGTCTGCAATACCCACCTTGCCGATATCGTGCAGCGGCGCCGACTTGAACATCAGCTCAATGCTTTGCTCATCCAGGTGTGCGCTGAATCGCGGGTGATCGCGTAGTTTCTCGGCCAGCAACCGGACGTAGTGCTGCGTGCGCCGCAGGTGGTTGCCAGTCTCGTTGTCGCGGGTCTCGGCCAGCGATGCAAGGGCCAGGATAGTCACGTCATGGGTGGCTTGCAGTTCACAGGTTCGCGCGAGGACTTCCTGGTCGAGAAAGGTATTTTGCGAACGCAACTGGTCCGTTGTCGCCTTCAGGCGCAGTTGCGTCTGCACTCGCGCCAGCAGAATTCTCGGGTTGATCGGTTTGAACAGGTAGTCGGTCGCTCCTAGCTCGAACCCCAGGCACTCATCTTCGTCTTGATTGCGGGCGCTCAGAAACATGACCGGTATACCGCACGTATCAGGGTTAGCCTTGAGACGACGGCAGACTTCGTAGCCATCCATGTCGGGCATCATCACATCCAGCAGGATCAAATCGGGTCTCGCCCGGTTGACGATCTGCAACGCATGGGCACCGCTGGTTGCAATTCGCACGTGATAGCGCTCACTCAGCAACTCACTGATCAGTTGCAGATTGGCCGGCAAATCGTCGACCACCAACACGCTGGGCCTAGGGGATGAGTTGTTCAACTGGACTACCTCGTGACGGGGGCACAGATGGAGCGGTATTGCGGCAGGGGCGAATGCTTTTGCCGCGGGAGCACGACGGGGAAGGTGTGGACTGTCGTTTCTGCCAAGTGAATGCAGTAACGCATACCCACCACACCTCTGCTCTGAAATGGGCTGAACCGCCTGCGCCGGGCGCTGAAAAACGCTGAAAACTTCTGAACAACAAGTTTTCAAAGGCATGAAGCGCGTGATGCCCTGCAATTTCATTTGTTCATTGCGCGGTTCCACAGGCCTGCAGGGCCTCGCTCAAACAGACTTGCGCCCGCTCGAAATCGAAACATTTCACCGCGCCTTCCAGTGGCTGGAAACTGTTTGCAAACGCGCCACGGAGTAAGCCGGCATGCGAGGAAAAGAACGGCACTGCCTGCGCATCAAAGTCACCCAGAAGCGCGTCGAGATGCTGGCAGATCCGTTGCAACTCGACGACGTCGACCACTATCGGCGGCGCGGTCTCGACTTCACTGGGCAGCTTCTCCCGCAACTGCGCCAGCAGCGCTTCCAGGGGGCCAGAAAGCGCCTCCAGAGCGATTCGCAACTCATCCTCGGGTCGCTTGGCGCGCAGAGCCTGCTCCAATGCAGTTGCCGCCTGGGCGACGGCGTCGGCACCGATGGTCGCTGACACGCCTTTGCAGCTGTGGGCCAACAATTCGGCTTTATCCAGCTCACCCGCCGCCATCGCCGCGTTTAACTGTTTCAGCACGGGGCTCTGGCTAGCCAGGTAGTGCTGCAAAATATTCGCATACAGGCTGTGCCTGCCCAGGACCCGGCGCAGTCCCGCTACCATGTCCACACCGTCGAGTTTCAAACCCGTATCAGCACAATCCATTTGCGCCATTGAATCGGGCGCGACGGTGCATTTTGGTTGGGACGTCGTCTCATTCAGCCAACGGCGCAAAACGACGTAGAGCGTCTGCGGTTCGAAGGGCTTGCTGATAAAATCATTCATGCCGGCTGCCAGACAAGCGTCATGATCACGCTTGCTGGCATTGGCGGTCATCGCAACCACGGGCAGGGTGCTCAATCCAGGCTGCCCACGCAGCAGACGGGTGGCCTCCAGACCATCGAGCACCGGCATCTGCATGTCCATGAACACCAGGTCATAGCGCTCAGCGGACAATCGATTCAGTGCCTGCCGGCCATCCGCTGCGATATCGACGGAACAACCCACCGCCTGCAGTAGTTCGGCGGCGACCTGCTGGTTCAACTCATTGTCTTCTACCAGTAAAACACGGGTCCCTTCGGCCACCCTCCAGTCGCACGGAGTGACCCCGTCGCACAGGTCATCAATGACATTGCTCTGGGCCAACAGCAGGCGGACCTCAAACCAGAAGTTGCTGCCTTCACCCAGCACGCTCTGCACACCGACTTGCCCCCCCATCAGCTCGGACAGCTGTTTGGCGATTGCCAGCCCCAGGCCCGTGCCACCAAAGCGTCGTGTGGTGGAGGTATCCGCCTGCTGGAAGCTCTGGAACATGTTATTCAATTGCTCGGACGAGAGCCCTATGCCGCTATCGGTCACACTGAAGTTAAGCAATACGTCATCCGCGCCGGCATGACGCAGGCTCACCTCAACGCGGATCTGCCCACGTTCGGTGAATTTCACTGCATTACTCAGGTAGTTGAGCAGTATTTGCCGCAGTCGAAGTGGATCGCCACGCAAGCGTTCTGGAACATCCGCAGCGACGTTGATCCGCATATCCAAGCCTTTATCGGCAACACGCGGGTGTATCTGGTCGAGCACTTCTTCCAGCAATTGGGCCAGGCTGAAGTCGCGGACTTCCAGCTGAAGCTTGCCGGCCTCGATCTTGGAAAAATCCAGAATGTCGTTAATGACGCCCAGCAAGTGCCGGCTTGAGCTTTGTACCTTGTTCAAGTAGTCGCGCTGACGGTCGCTCAACTCCGTGCGCAAGGTCAGGTAAGTCATGCCGATGATGGCGTTCATCGGCGTACGAATCTCGTGGCTCATGTTGGCCAGAAATTCGGACTTGATGCGAGCACTGTCCTCGGCCAATTGCCGCGCCTGCTCCATCTCTTGCGCCGCCGCGCGCTGGGCGGAAATGTCCTCGATGATCCAGATCGAACCTTGCGACGACAGGTTGCCGGGCGCCACTGCGCGTGCACTCACGCTTGCCCAGAAGGTGCTGGCATCCCTGCGGCAAAGCTGCATCTGCTGGTGAACGATTTCGCCGCGGTCCAGCCGCTCGCGAACGTCGGCTTCGAACGTCTTCATTGACTCTGTCGACATGACCTGCGCCAACCAGATCAGTGGAGAGCGCTGCAATTGTTCGCCCGCCGCATAACCGAGCAACTCGTCCAGCCGCGAATTGGCCTGCATGATCTGATTGCCTCGCACCAGCGCAAGACCATAGGGCGCCGAGGTAACAATGGCCTGCTGCTGTTCGTGCGCTTCGCGCAGGTTGCGTTCTTCTTCTTTGCGCTGGCTCAGATCGCTAATCGCGACGCACAGGCATTGCCCTCGATCCTCTCGCATCGGCAGCAGGCACAGACGCAACTCGGCAGGAAACTCGCTGCCATCCGCGCGACGGGCGACCACCTCGACCGTATTGAGCGGCTTGTTTGTACGGACCTGCGCGAGCAGATGATCGATGATTTCGAGCTGACTGTCGGGTACCAGCGCCCGGTAACACTGGCCGAGCAGGCTGCCGGGTGCATAACCAAAGGTCGCTTCGCTCATCTGGTTCGTCATGATCACGCCGTGCTCGTCGAACACTAACAGCGCTTTAGGCGCAAACTCGACGATGCCGCGATACCAGCTTTCGGTGGCTTCCAGGGACTGCTGACGCTGTTGCAGGATCAACGCCTGGCACTTCAATTGCTCCGCCTGTAGGCAGGCCTGGTGCAATAACTGCTGATTGTGCAGGCGCTGCTGCAGCAAATTCAGCAGTGTGCCGAGTTTATTGGGCAGGCTGTCGAGCAGTTTGAGCTGGGCGAGATCCGGGCGATGGGCGAAAACGAGCTCAAGGCTGGCGAGCTGCTGCCCATCTTGCAGCAGTGGCAAGCTGTAATGCACTTGGCCGGTATGCCCGACGACGGGGTCGGCATCGAATCGCAAAACCGTCCTGCAATCCAGGAACTTGCCCAGCTTCTGCTGCAACGTCTGGGTAAAAGCCTCTCGACTGGCACATAACTGCAGCGCCTGCACCAGCTCGCTGAGACGCCCCTTGACCCAGTGCTTTCGGTGCAGCTCTTCATTGACATCGACATAGGCATCGAGCGCTTCGGCCAGGGCCACGACTTCGGTCAGCCCCTGGCGATGCCACGACTTTCCGACGGCTTCGCCAGCATTCATGCGGCGTATGCGTTCGGACAGACACAGCAGAGGTTTCACCAACTGACGACGCAGAATGACCAAAAATACCAACAGGCCCGCGGCCAACGTAATCAATTGCAGCAGGGCACTGATGTGGGCGGACAGCTTCGCGTTGTTCCGAGCCGCCTCGAAGTCGCTATTAAAACGTTGGGTAGTCAAGAGTTTCAGCTGATTGAGTGCGTCTGCAAAACTCCACTCGGAATTGATGTAAGTGGAACCTGCAAGCGATGTCGGTCCTCCTCGGTGGAAGCTCTCCTTCATTGCCTGACGCTCCATGCCGGTCTGCCTGTGATCCATTTCCTCGACAGTGGTCAGCAGTTTGTCTTCCGCGTCAGTCAGTCCGATCGTTCGAAAATCGGTGGCGATTTCGTGAAAAGTGCGGTTGTTTTGCCACTTTTCGTTGTATTGGGTGAGATACATCTCGTCGCCGGTGCTGACATACAGGCGAGCCAGTTGTGTCAGTTCACGGTTGAGGGTAGCCATCAAGGCAATATCGGTGAATGTCTGGTGGCGTCGATCAGTGGCTTGCTCGGCCTGCTTGCCGATGTACTCATCCAGACCCACGGAAATCAGGCAAGCAATGAACGCTATGCCAAATCCGGCCGAAATGAGTTTGCTCAGACGTTCCAGGCTCATGGGCTCTCCTGCGACAACAGTCCCGATCACACGCCGGAAGCTTAATGGGTGAAGTTAACCGCCATGCCTTTATCAGTGCTGTGAAAACAGCTGATTCAATCGAATCAATCTGATGAAAAACGCTGAAAAGCTGTGAAAGGCCTCTAGGGTAGGGAGATCGAACAGCTATTCGAACGGCCGGGAAGGTGTGTGAATGCAGGCATACAAGGGTGGCCTTTGGTGAGTTTGACGCGCGTTGACTAACCTCTTTGATACTCATTTTGCGAGCGCGAGCGCTTGATTCAGAGGAGGTGCGGCATGGAACGATTCACCGGCGGCTGCCTGTGCGGCAAGGTCAGGTTCGTGGCATCGGGACGCCCCTATCGGGTCGGCCTTTGTCATTGTCTGGACTGCCGCAAGCATCATGGGGCGCTTTTTCACGCGTCGGCGATATTCCCGCAGGATGCGGTCACGATCGAAGGCGAAACCCGCGATTACGCGGGGCGGTTTTTCTGCCCTCGCTGCGGTTCCTCGGTGTTCGCCCGCACCGCCGACGAAGTCGAAGTGAACCTGGGCTCCCTTGATGCGCCAGACCAACTCAAGCCAACCTATGAAAGCTGGATTGTGCGCCGCGAGTCCTGGTTGCCGGCGTTTCCACTTACAAGACGATATGAGCACGATCGTGACGCCACGGGGCGTGTTGATGAGTAGTTATCGATTGCGAAGGGGTGTGGCTACTTCGCCGCGACACCTTGCTTGATATCCCCACAAAAGATATCAAAGTTGCCATCCGAGGGTGCCGTGCGTACGACGATGGCGTACTCACCGGAGAGCAGAACCGACATTTCAACCGGTGCGGTTCTGGATAACGTCCAGCCGCGTATGGGCTGGCGTTCGGTGTTGACCTGTTCGTTCATCGCGTAGGCGACCGGTCCGGGTTGTTGGCAACTGCCTTTATAAATGAAGGTGTAAAGGCGCAAGGGCAGGGTGACACCGCCTGGAGCACCGCTGATGAAGTAACTCAATCCGGTTTTATTGTCATAGCTCGACAACGTTACATTGCCGATCTGACCGGCGTTGCGCTGTGTGGCAATCAAAGTAACGGTGACACTAGGGGTCGATGATGTGGCGCAGCCAAAGAGGGTTATGGTGACCAGTAGTGCTGCCAGTGAAATTTTGAGGTTCATAGCCAAACTCCTGCGTCGAAGAACTGCACGGGTGATTAGCCGGTATAGCTCATTAATGGCGGCTCTGATGTTGTCTGCGTGAAATTCCGTGTACCTGTTGCCGTGTAGAGCTAAATTACAAAAAACATTCCTCCACAATGAAGGAAAGACCTATGTTCAGATCTCGCTCATTCATTGCAGCCGTTACATACCTTGCGCTGACCTGCGGCTCAACCACGGCATTAGCCGACCCTGGCAATGGAAAAGGCCAGGGAAACGGCAAGGGCAACCCGCATAACAGCGAAGTTCATGGCAACCAGGGAGGCAAAGGCAAACAGTCCAGTGGCAACGATTGGGATCACGGCCCAAGCATCAATCACGCAAGCGTTCTGGGAATTATTGGCGGGCATCAGGATTACTGGAGCCCTGCGTCGGCATTGCCGCCTGGCATTCAAAAGAACCTCGCGCGCGGCAAGCCACTTCCCCCAGGGATTGCCAAAAAACTGGACGGCCGGTTAGTCGGCAGACTGCCTCACTATGATGGATATGAATGGCAACAAGCGGGCACCGATTTGATCCTGGTCGCGCTGGCGACCGGACTTATTTACGAAGTGCTCAACGGTGCTTTTCATTGATCCTTGAGTCGCGAATACGGTTTGTTCGCAAATACATATTTCATCTGTTGCAGGACTTGAACTGTCTGGGTCCAAGTGCGTCTTAAGCCATGTGATATTAACTAATGGACGCAATCATGATTTTAAAAAACAAGAGTCTCGTTGCTGTAATGTCTTGCGCCCTGATGCTTGCAGCGGCCCCATTACTGCCTGCTGACCTGTCTGTCATGAACTCCGCCTTTGCGAAGGATGGTGGCGGTGGTGGTGGTAACGGTGGCGGGAACGGCGGTGGCGGCGGTAACGGAAACGGAGGTGGTGGTCACGGCGGTGGCGTTGGCGGTAGCCATGGCGGCGGTACTGGAGGCGGTCACGCGGGTCACAGCGGTTCCGATCACTCCGGCGGCTCTCACAGTAGCGGCCACGGCAATGGGCTCGCCAGTGATCACGCCGGCAGGTCCGTTCGCGATCATGGTGAAAGCGGAAATCACTACGGCAATGACCGTAATAGTGACCGCGGTCATGGCCAGACGACTTCAGGCATTGCCCACTCCAGAGATACTCACGGCTTAAGCAAAGCCAGCGCTATTGCTGACTCGACTCCAGGCGATCACAACGCGAAAGGTTTGAGCAAAGCCGGGGTGTCGGTATCGAAAAGTCGCACTGATCATCCATAACAGCGGATAGGGAATACGACAGATTCAATTGCGAAGTCTGCCGCATGCTTCAGATCAGTTCGACTTCTTCTGTGGAAAGTCTGAGTAGGCGGGAATCCTCGCCTACCCTCTGCGAGCGCACTTGCATGACTATAAAAAAGTGAGGTTGCTCGTCCTCGCGCCTCCCGCCCCACCCATAACCCATCGCCCCTGTATCCAGTTCCCTCGACCAAGGCGCCACTCAAGGTGTACTCGCCTGGCGTTCATTGAAACAGTGTGTTGAATTGACCGAGCATCTCCCATTGCTGACCAACGACGGTTGATGCCCTGCGCCGTAAGCACGTCATCGATGACTTCCCCGCAATACAAACGTAATCTTGCCGATTCGCGTACCAAGACAAAAAACAAGGAGTCATTGATGCGACCAATCCGTCTCGGCCTGGTGGGCTACGGCAAGATTGCCCAGGATCAACACGTTCCAGCGATCAACGCCAACCCCGCGTTCCAGTTGGTGTCCGTCGCAACTCAAGGGCAGCCCTGCGCCGGGGTAGAGAATTTTCAGTCCCTCGGCGAGATGCTCGAAAACGGCCCGCATGTCGATGCGATTGCGTTCTGCACACCGCCGCAAGGGCGATTCGCTCTGGTGCAACAAGCGCTGGCCGCTGGCAAACATGTGTTGGTAGAAAAACCGCCGTGCGCCACGTTGGGTGAAGCGATGGCGTTAGTGACTCAGGCAGAGGCGCAGGGTGTCAGTGGCTTGTTCGCCTGGCATTCACGCTACGCACCCGGCATCGAAGCCGCCCGCGAATGGCTGGGCACCCGCACCTTGCAAAGCGTACAGATCGACTGGAAAGAAGACGTGCGCAAATGGCACCCGGGCCAGGCCTGGATCTGGCAGCCCGGAGGTCTGGGTGTCTTCGATCCCGGCATCAATGCCTTGTCCATTGCCACCCATCTGCTGGCGTTGCCGCTGTTTGTCGAGTCTGCCGAGCTGCGCGTCCCCGGCAACTGCCAGTCGCCTATTGCCGCCTCCATCAAAATGTCCGATGCGCGCCACCTCGATGTCCGCGCGGAGTTCGATTTCGACCACGGTCATGAGGAACTCTGGAGCATCGAGATTCGCTGCACAGAAGGCATCCTGCGACTGGATAACGGTGGCGCGCTGTTGAGCATTGACGGCGTGCGCCAAGCCGTATCGGAGGAGGGTGAGTACGCGGCGGTGTATCGACATTTTCAACAGCTGATTGACGACAAAGCCAGTGACCTGGACCTCCAGCCGTTGCGACTGGTGGCTGACAGTTTTTTTGTCGGCAGTCGGGCGTTGGTTGAGCCGTTCTACGATTAGCGGCTGCGCAAAGATTTAGCCGGTCTGTTGCATCGATCGGTTGAATCCACACTCTAAAGTTACAAAACCAGGAACTGGAAACTCGGATCGCTCGCGCTAGCCGCGCTCCGACATACCCAAAAATGAGTACTGAAAGTCCGCGCACCGACGCTGAGCGTCTTCGTATTCCACGCACGATTTGGGCGTTGGGCTTTGTCAGCCTGTTCATGGATCTATCGTCTGAATTGGTACACAGTTTACTGCCTGTGTTTATGGTCACTACATTGGGTGCAAGTGCATTGACCGTCGGGGTGATCGAGGGGATTGCCGAGTCGACCGCGATGCTCGTCAAGATATTCTCTGGCGCTATCAGCGACTTTATTGGTCGGCGCAAAGGATTGCTGCTTCTGGGATATGGTTTGGCCGCTCTGAGCAAACCGCTTTTTCCTCTGGCTCAATCGGTTGAAGTGGTCTTCACCGCACGCCTTCTGGATCGAATCGGCAAAGGCATTCGTGGTGCACCGCGAGATGCCCTGGTTGCCGATGTGTCGCCACCAGAAATACGTGGTGCCTGTTTTGGGCTGCGACAGTCGATGGATACCGCAGGGGCTGTTCTTGGCCCCGCTCTGGCCATCTTCCTCATGCTATGGCTCGCCGATATCCAGCTTGTCCTGTGGTTTGCAGTGATCCCGGCAACAATAGCGGTGGCTCTCATTTTAGTTGGAGTAAAAGAACCCACACCTGCCTCCAGCGAGCGCAACTTCCGATCTCCCATTCATTGGAGAGTCCTTCACGATTTTTCCACTGGCTATTGGTGGGTCGTCATTATTGGAGGGGTGTTTACACTTGCCCGTTTCAGCGAGGCGTTTCTGGTATTACGGGCGCAGCAGACAGGTCTGTCGATCACCTGGATTGCGCTGGTGATGGTGGTAATGGCACTTTTTTATATGTTGTCCGCTTACCCTGCCGGCTGGCTATCTGATCGTATCAATCGGACGAAGCTGCTTTGCGTGGGTATGGGGTTACTCGTCCTGGCGGATCTGGTACTTGCCCAGTCCAGTTCAGTCATCACGATGATGCTGGGCGTTGCGTTGTGGGGGCTTCATATGGGATTTAGCCAAGGCATTCTTGCCTCGCTGGTAGCGGATAACGCGCCCACAGTACTCAAGGGCACCGCCTACGGCATTTTCAATCTGGTCAGTGGTGCATGCATGCTGATCGCCAGCGTTCTTGCGGGCGGGTTATGGCACAGCCTTGGATCGGACAGTACGTTCCTCACTGGGGCATTGCTTGCCACAACAGCTCTGCTCCTGCTTTTGTTCAAGCCGCAGTAACTACAGGTGACCCTAAGACTGCCGTCACGCGGCGCCAAGCTTCATGACTGGATCGCAATGGGCTGCCTTTCGTGTTCCTTGAGGATAGGGCCTGATTAATAGCAACTGACTCTCATTGTTATGTCGGTGGAATTTTCGACGGGATTGCGCAAGTAAGCCATCCTTACCGGGATATCGATTGCCGCTTCATCAACCTGGTCTTATGCGAGTACAGCCATGCTCTATTGGATGTTGGTCTTCGTCCCCATTCCCATCCTCTTGAAGTTCATTGCGCCCGAGCAGGACTTGCTGATTTTTCTGGCGGCTTCTCTGGCCATCGTGCCGCTGGCCGGATGGCTGGGGCGGGCGACCGAGCAACTGGCTGAGCGCTCAGGGGAAGGGGTTGGTGGGTTGCTCAATGCCACGTTCGGCAATGCCACTGAACTGATCATCGCCATTAGCGCATTGCGGGCCGGCCTGCACGATGTGGTGAAAGCCTCCCTGATCGGCTCCATTGTCGGCAATATCCTGCTGGTGCTGGGGGCCGCCATGCTTGCCGGCGGGTTGCGTCACAAGGAACAGCAATTCAATGCCCTCGCAGCTCGCTCCCAGGCCACGTTGCTGACCATGGCGACCATCGCACTTGTATTGGCGGCTGCCTACAACGCCGTGGTGGCGCCTCGTGCGCCGGAAGGGCTGCAAAGGTTGAGCCTATATATCGCCGTGGTCTTGCTGTTTGTTTATGGGTTGTTTCTGTTGTACTCGCTGGTGACCCACAAGAACCTGTTTGCCGGGGATCCCAAGGTGGCGAGCGATGGGCAGCAGTCCCCGCTCTGGTCAAAGAGTAAGGCGTTGCTGGTTCTGGCCGCGGCGACATTGTTGATCGCCTGGGTCAGCGAGATCCTGGTGGCGGCCATCGAGCCCAGTGCGCATCAACTTGGCCTGAGCAACCTCTTTGTCGGTGTGTTCATTGTCGCGATACTCGGAAACGCCGCGGAGCATTCTTCCGCGATTTCGGCGGCCATGAAAAACCGCATGGACCTTTCGCTCTCGATTGCGATTGGTTCCAGTGTTCAGGTCGCCCTTTTTGTAGCCCCCGTTCTCGTGCTGGCCAGCTACGCCATCGGTTCGGCGCCAATGGACCTGGCGTTCTCCGGCGGTTTGGTCCTCAGTGTGCTGCTGGCCGTTCTGATTACCGGTCAGGTGGCCGGCGACGGACGATCCGACTGGCTCAAAGGGGTGCAACTGCTCGCCGTGTACTTGATCCTCGGCCTGGCCTATTTCTTTACACCTGATGTGGCGGCCTGAACTTATAGAATCCTTCGAAACCCTCCGCCGCTAATCCACATAGGCGCTCTCATGCCGGATTTTTCAGAACTGCTTCGGCAGGGTAGCGCCCACGCGTGGCTCTATTTTCCCAGCGCAATACTGCTCGGAGCCTTGCACGGGCTTGAGCCGGGGCATTCAAAAACCATGATGGCGGCGTTCATCGTGGCCATTCGGGGCTCTGTCAAACAAGCGGTGTTGTTGGGCCTGGCCGCAACGCTGTCGCATACGGCAGTAGTCTGGTTGGTCGCTATCGGTGGCATGTACCTGGGCAAGGGACTGGATGCTCAAACCACCGAGCCGTATTTCCAGCTGGCATCTGCGGCACTGATTATCTTGATTGCACTCTGGATGCTGTGGCGCACCTGGCGTGGCGAGCAGATGTTCAAGTTTGAGCAGGGGGAAAGTCACCGCCAAGACCACGGTCACCACGATGAAACCCAGCGCATTGATACCGGCCATGGCCGCATCGAGCTTTCGATTTTCGAAGCCGGCATGCCACCGCACTGGCGCCTGAAAGGAGTGAGCGGGCATGCCTGGGGCGCTGCGGATGTCCGGGTGCTGACGACGCGTCCGGACGGCAGCACCCAAGCGTTCTCATTTGTTGAACATGAAGGTTTTCTGCAATCGACGGCCGACATTCCCGAACCCCATGAATTCAGCGTTCGCTTGAGCCTTGGACACGCCGGGCACTCGCATGACTACGACCTGGAATACCAGGAGCATGATCACGGACACTCGCACGAGGGGCTGGAAGGTGTGGAATTGTCAGTTGACGGGTATCAGGATGCACATGAACGTGCCCATGCCAATGACATCCGCAAGCGCTTCACCCATCGTGAAGTGACCACCGGCCAGATCATCGTGTTCGGCTTGACGGGAGGGCTGATTCCTTGCCCGGCGGCCATCACCGTTTTGCTGCTCTGCCT
>Ga0247818_10001731_pt1 | contig 13979 bp, 16 predicted proteins | sample 13C_Glucose_Day1_FD_192424 | JGI IMG/M metagenome (GOLD analysis project Ga0247818, IMG submission 192424) | Soil microbial communities from agricultural site in Penn Yan, New York, United States - 13C_Glucose_Day1 | ecosystem: Environmental > Terrestrial > Soil > Agricultural land | place...
GTCGACGATGGCCCGGCTCCGACGGTGTCCTCGTGTGGTCCGACGCGGACCTCCCAGCGGCTGTGCAGGTCCTCGCCGAGCGGTTCTACGCATCGGGTCAGCTGCGCATGGCGCCCAGCTACGCCCTCGCTCACCCGGCGATCGCGGAGAAGCTCGTCGACATGCTCGCCGAACGTGCCGCCGAGCTGCGCCCCGGGCTCCCCTCGCAGCCGGAGGTGCTGCTCTCCCCCGTCACCAACCGCTACATCTACACCGCACAGCTGGAGCAGGCCCTCAACGCCGGGGCGCGCCTGGCCTACGGCGGGGAGCTGTGGGACCTCGGCGGCAAGGAACACCCGTCGGGGCCGTTCGCCCAACCGGCGGTGCTGTGGGTGTCCAACGCCAACGCCGCCGACCTCGAATGCCTGCGGGAGCCCGGCGGCTACCCGCTGGCCACCGTCGTCGTGCTCGACGCGGCCGACGACGCGGCTCGGCTCGGCTGGGCCATCAGCCACCTCAACCGTGACCCGTACACGCTGCGCAACACGATCTGGGCGCAGGACCCGAAGGTGATCGCGCGCTGCGTCGCGCAGGTCCACACCGGCGGCATCCTCAACATCAACGACTCGCACCTGCGGAGCCTGCCCGGCATGCCGGGCGACGGCAGCACCGGCGGCGCGTGGGGTGAGGCCGCGCAGCCGTGGGTCCGCACCACCAGGTTGCAGGCCGTCGCCGACGGTACAGCGCTCGGCGGGTTCGTCGCGGCGGTATGACCCCGGGAATACGTCAGGGCCCCCGGGATGAGCCGGGGGCCCTGACATGGCATTGCACGGCGTAGCACGCACGAACTGGACTCGAAGATGCGCCTCCAGGATAACCCGTCAGCGGCGCTTCGGCAGGTCATACACGGTCACCGGGATGTCGAGCATGCACAGCCGTTCGATGATCAGGTCCTCGATGCGCTGCCAGTTGCCTCCGGCGAGCCCGGCGCCCATACGCGGCATGTGCACCGCGCCGCCGCCGACCGCGCGGCTGGCCACCCTGTTGAGGCAGTGTCCGAGGGCGGCGTAGCGGATCGGCGGGACCGGGCTGCGGCTGCCGACACTCTTCTGGCCGATCATGTTGGCGACGGTGATGCCGTCCTCGACCTCGACAAACTGGACCTGGCCGAGGGCGAACGGGATGGCGGGCGAGGGGTCCTCGGACCAGTCGAAGTAGGCTTCCTCAGGCTGGGGCCAGCGCTTACTGACGGCGATGACGAAGCCCGCGCCCCAGACGCCGATGTCGTTGCAGATGTGGGTGATGATGGCGTGGCGGCCGTCACTCGTGTCGGGGCGCGTCGCGTCGCCGACGGTGTAGCGCAGGGGCGGGGTCCACATGGCGGGTCAGATCCTTCCGGTAGCGGCGGGCTGCGCCACGCGCGCCCACTCCTCGTTGATGGTGTGCACGTGCTCGAACAGGGCCCTCATGACCTCGGTGGGGATCGGCTCGACGAGCCAGTCACTGCCCCACTCGTAGCCGGTCTCGGGGCATACGGGGGTTTCGCTGAGCTTGGTGGTGATGTCCCAGCCCTGGTCGGGTGCCTGGTGTACGCAGCCCGGGTGCAGGTGGTTGTTGTGCCAGCGGTCCCACAGGTCGCACAGGGCGTTGACAGCGGCGCCGAGCGCCTCGGTGACGGGTTCGTGGGTGGCGGCGGCGCGGATCGCGTCGACGATCTGGCCGACCATCACGCTGTCGGTGGCGTCGCGGCCGGTCCACAGGGCGCCGGTGAAGGTCGCTGTGTCGTAGTTCTCGACACGGGCGTGGTAGACGGTGTCGCGGGCGGCGGGGATGCCCTGCGGGGTGGCGGTGTGGTGGCGGAGGCTGACCGACAGGGTCGCGGTCCGGCCCTCGGGGGTGCGCCCGACGATGATGTTGTGGATCAGGTAGCGGCCGTCATACTCGTCGGCGGCCTTGGGTGGGTGGTTGAGCAGGCACGCTTGGAGCGGCCACGCGTTCGGGTGAAGGAACTCGAATTCCATGATCGTTATGTCCTTTCTAGCTGCGGGTCCACCAGTCACCGGCGAACGTGCCGCTGGCGACGACGACCTGCGTGTAGTCGATTTTCATGTGGAGTGCCCACTGCTCCCAGTCGATGCAGGAGTCGAGCGGGCTGACATCTTGGGCGTACCCGGCTTCGACGGCGAACTCGCGGGCGTGTTCCTCCCAGTGGTGGTCGGCGACGAGGGCCCGGTTCCACTGCGAGGCCGCGCCGACGTCGATACCGGCCTGGGCGAGGCCAGCGATCAGGGCGGCGAGGCTGGCTGCCTCGTCATCGTCGTCCAGGTCTGTGTCGTTGATCTCGGTGATGCCCTTGAGGTTGATGTACTCGGGCAGCGCGGTTTCCAGGTCGGCGAAGGTCGGCGCGTTGAGCATCAGTACGCCTTCCCTTCGATCATGAAGCCCATGGCGCGGAGCTGCTTGACGACGCTCTGGCGGTGGTAGCGGATCGCGTCGAGCGGCATGGTGATCTCGAAGCCGTGGTGGGCGACCGTGACGCTGCGGCTGAGCGGGTTGACGGTGACTTTGCCCTCGCCCAGGGGGTAGTCGACCCCGGCGGCGTGGATGAAGCGGGTGATGACCAGGTTGCGCCAGATGTTTCCCTCGCCCCGCCAGCCGTAGCCGGGTGCGGGTGCGGGTGCGTCCGGGGTGCGGGCGGCGAGCAGGCGGCGCCAGGCAAGGATGTCGAGCCACTGGCGGGATACGGCGGTCATGGCGGGTGTGCTCCTCGGGGGGTGAAGATGGCTTATAAGATGACTATACACTATGGGGCGGGCCGAAGGCAACCAGGTGGGGGACCCCGTCGGGGTCGTCGGCGGGGCGGCGCAGCAGGTCAAGGTCCACCACCCAGGTGTTCGCCGCCAGGGTGGTGGTGTCGCGGTCGAGCCCGACTACCCGGACCGGGCCCCAGCCGAGGTCGGCGGCCGTGTCGTGGGCGACGTGGTAGTGGCCGTGCACGATCACCCGTGGCCGGGCCCGCGTGATCGCGTAGCGCAGGGTCTCGCGGTGCTGGGCGGCGGCGGTGAGCATCGGCTCCGGCCAACGGCCGGAGTCGTCGAGCGGCAGGTGGACCCGGTCGGGGCAGTCGTGGGACACGACGACGTCGGCGCGGCCCCGTCTACGGCAGGCCCGCACGTCGAGTTCGGTGAGGGCTTCCTGCGGCCACCAGGACAGGTGCGCGATACGCCGCCGCTGGTCCATGCTGACCGCTCCCCCGCAGGCCAGGAACCGCACCCCGGACCATGTCCAGGCGTACCCGCGTGGCAGGTGCCGGACCCGTTCGGTGACCGGCCGGGTGCCGTCCTTCGCGACCGGGAACGCGTGCAGGCGGTCGAAGTCCTCGTGGTTGCCGTCGACGAAGTACAGGCGCAGGCCGGTGAGGCGGAGCATCGCCTCGACGGCTTCGAGGAAGGGCCGGGTGAACCGGTAGCCGTAGTCGCCGGTGTGGACGATTGCCTGGGCGCCGCTGTCGCGGGCGTGGCGGATGGCCTGGAGGGCCCAGACCGTGTTGCCGTGCCAGTCCCCGGCGAACACAACCCGTTCCACTTTCATGTTTCCTCCGCTATGGTAAGGCGGTGCTTGTCACGGCAGCAGAAGCGGCCAGTATCGCCTGATGGACCACTATCTCAATGTCGCCAGGCTCGCTGAGTTCTTTGTCGGTGCCAGCCACACGTCGCTGTCGCATCGCTACCGTGCCGGGCTGCTCCCGGACCCGGATATATACGCGGGCGCCGCGCCGGGGTGGGGGCCCGAGCGCGGCGCCTTGTACGGTGCGTTCTACCGGCCGTCGCCGCGCAGTCGGCTGCGTCTGCCGGACCCGCTGCCGCCGTGGTGGGAGGTCGCCTCGCCGGTGTACTACCTGTCGGGGCGTGAGGTCGCCGGGGTCCTGGGTATCGGCGCCGGGTCGGTGGCGACGTACCGGTGGCGAGACGCCGGGTTCGTGCGCCCGGCGGTGGTGATCGGCGCGGACACGTTCGGCTGGGACCACGAGGAGATCCTCCTGTGGGGCATCCGCAACGAGTATCTCGATGAGCAGGGCAACGTGCTGCCCCGCAGGCCGCATACGCGGCGGTCCTGGCGTTAGGCGTCCGGGGTGTAGACGGTGTGCAGGGTGGGGACGCCGGAGACGCCGCCGTTGACCGCGATCGGGGACAGTATGTGGATCACGGGGATGGTGCGGCCGGGGCCGGTCCAGTAGGTGTGCGGGTGCAGGCGGCGGATGTGCGGGCGGACCTGGCGGCCCTCGCCGGTGCCGCCGCCCGTGGCGTGGTCGCGGGCGGCGCCGATCTGGGGGCCGAAGACGTAGCCGGTCTGGAGCCACTGCGGCGGGTTGGCGCGGCCGGTCGGGTTGCCGGGGGCCTTGCGACCGCGCGGGACGCCGGGGCTGCGTACGACGTCGGCGTTGACGGCGCCGACGTAGGCGAGGCAGGAGGCGGCGAGGCTGGCGGCGGCGGTGACGTGGGCGGTCACCCGTTCTTCCCTGCTGGTGTCGGTGAACAGCTGCGGGCGGACGCCGACCCAGTAGCGGCGTGCGGACGCCTCGATGGCCTGCGCCACGGTCCGTACGCCGGGGGAGGCGAAACGGATGGTGGACAGGTCGGTGGTGTCCGGTACGTCGGCGACCTTGCAGACGAGGGTCATATTGAGGGCGTTGCGGGCCGGGTCGTCGGTGCGGGTGGCGGTGCCGGTGGCGCCGTCCGGGAGGCCGTCTGCGGTCTGTAGGCCGCCGATGTAGATGCCGAGGACGTAGCCCTGGTCGCCGTTGGCGAGGGGGATGAGCGGCGGGTCGGGGAACACGAACAGCGGATTGGGGTGCGGGAGGCGGTCGAAGACGGCTACGGGGACGTCGAGGAACCCGTCGTGGGCGGCTTGTAGGCCTTCGACGAGGTCGGGGTTCATGACGTAGACGGTGGCTCCGGCCTGCTGCCAGAGGGCCCAGGTGCGTAGCTCGCCGAGGCTCGCGGCGACGTCGAGGCGGACGGCCAGTGCGCCGCTGGTGAAGCCGTCCACGAGGATGCCCCGGAGGGCGGCGGCGCCGATGTCGCGGCGGCAGTAGTCCTGGCGTTCCTCCCAGAGGCGGTCGAAGTAGCGCAGGAGGTCGTTGGGGTGGTAGGTGGGCACGGGGTGGTTCTCCTTCCAAACCAGGCTGGAAAGATAACTATACACCACGCCGTCAACATGGCTAAACAGGGGCTGGCCCCGAGGGCACGCCATGCCCGGGGCCAGCCCCTTCACCCACCCCTGGGTGCCTTCACCGGGCCGGGCCCGGTAGGGAGTCTCGGGTCCGGCGCTGGTTCGGGGGCCAGCGCCGGACCCGGGTCTGTCACACCTAGAACGGGATGACCTGCGTGTAGACGGAGCAGATCGTCGGGATGTCGACGTTGCACACCGTGATCGTGTACGTGCCCGCGAGCGCGTACGTGTGGGTGTCGATCTCCACGCCGTCGCCGGTGTTCGGGCTCACCGCCGTGCCGTCACCCCAGTCGATGGTGACGTCCTTGCCGCTGTTGACCACCGTGACGCTGGCCTCCATGTCCGTGGCGCCCTCGATGATGGTGGCGTCCGGCGGGATGCGGTAGGTCTTGGTGCAGGTCTTCGTCGGGTCCGACACCAGGGCGATCGTGATGACGTTGTCGACGCCACCGATCGCCTGGGCACCGGAGTAGCAGTGGATGCCGTCGCCGGTAGCGGCGGCCGGGGTCGCGGCGTCGGCCGCGTGGTACTTGATGGTGACGGCGCCGACCGCGTTCCAGCGGACACGGGCGCAGGTGCCGTCGGTCGAGGGCTCCCCTGTGTTGTCGACCAGCGACAGGCTGGCCTGGCAGAAGATGAACGACTCGATGCACTCGCAGGCGGGCGTGGGCGGTGGGCAGGACACCAGCAGGTCCCACAGGTGCATGTCCGGCGGGATGGGGTCGATGAGCGGCCCGCAGGTGCCGATGCCGTCGATGACCTGCACGTCGTAGGGGCCCTGGCCCCAGCAGTGGCCGGTCTTGGACCGGCCGGTGAGGACCGGCTGCCGGGCCGAGTTGCCTATCTCGATGTCGCCGGACAGGGTAGCTGCGCTGACCCAGGGGATGATCAGGTAGTCCCACTGCCCGGCGGACGCGCCGGGCACGCAGACGACGCCCGGGGTCTCGCCCCAGATCTCGAAGGCGAACCCGCCGGAGCAGTCGATATCGGAACTGATGCCGAAGCCGACCACCTGGCCGGAGAAGTTGTGGGCGGTGGTGTAACCGGCGATGAGGCTGTAGAGCGCGGGGATCTGCTTGCACATGGTGATCTCGATGTTGAACCACTTGATCGAGTCGCAGGGCTTGTCGGAGATGCACAGCTTGCCCGCCATGTTGCGGACGGTGATCTCCTCGCCCTCCTCGACCTCGGGGGAGATCGTGACCGTGACGATGTCTTCGGTGACCATGCTGCTGCACGGGCCCGGCGTGGGGCAGCCGCAGTTGTCGACGCGGGTGAACCGGGCGACGCGGCCACGGACGACCGGGTAGCAGACCGCTGGTGTGTTGGCCATTGGCGTGATGCCTTTCGTGGGCAGGTGGATTCACTTGCCCTGGCCCGCGCGCCAGCAGCACAACCTTCTCGGTGGGTCCTGGCCCGCGCGCCAGCAACCCGGAGGTCCGTTATGTACCGCTATCGCCCAGTGTAGGGATCGCCTGGGCGACGCATCGTTATTTCTTGCCGCCAGCGGCCGGGGGCTTACCGGCCGTCCCCGACGGCCTGCGCTTGAGTTCCGGGGCCACCGGAGGTACCAGCTCGGCCGCTGCGGAAGCCCTCGTGGGGGCCTTGACGACGCCGCCGGTCGCCAGGCCCACGCGTGCCGGAGCCTCGGAGGGTGCGTCGACTACCGCCTCCTCGGGGGCGGCGGCGGGCGTCGGCTCCGGCTCGGCGGGCGCTGGCGGCTCCGGTGCTGGCGGCTCCGGCTCGGCGGGGGCTGCGGGCTCCGGCTTCCTGGCAGCCCTCGCGGGCGCGACCGGCTCCGCCTCCACCGTTGCGGCCGGGGGCTCCGGCGGCGGCGGGTAAAGGTGATTCATCAGGCCGCGCTGATGTGCCTGCGGGTACTGGAACGCCGCCGGTACGCCGTCGTTGGCCGACACCAGCTTGTACTGCCCGGGGCAGTTGGCCTCCAGCCACTTGCGGACCACGTACCAGTCGGACCAGTCGCGGGCCTGGAAGATCACGGTGCTCACGTTGGGTACTCCCTTGTGTTACGGCGTCGGCTCGCAGCAATCGCAACGGTCAAAGTCGATGAGGACACCCGCGACGAATCCGCACTGAGCGGCGACGACGACGGTCCGCTCGGCCAGCGCGGTGATGCAGCCGGTGAGCCGGTCGCGGGTGGCGTTGACCACCAGCGGGGAGCGGCGCACGACAACCTGGCCGGTGGCGTACAGCCATGCATGGCCGGGCGGCGCGGGCGTGCCGTCGGGCCCGGTGGTCGGGTAGCCGGTGCCGAACACGTAGCGGCTGCCGATCGGTGTGGCGAGCGTCGCGCCGGTGGCGAGGTCGTAGACGACCTGCATCTCGCGGTGCAGAAGCCCGGCGGTGTAGCGGGGCGCGTGGATGTAGCCGACGCCGAGGTAGTGGTCGGCCAGGTATCCCTCCAGGAGCGCGATCCCCATCGAGGGGCTCACCGGCAGGCCGCCGCCGAGTACGACGGTGTCGGGCCCGGCGAGGTGCATCCGGGTCGGGCCGATCCAGAACTGCTGTTCCACCTGCCGCTGCTCGCTGGCGCCGAGCCGGTTGACGGCGCTGGCCCGGAGCTGGTCCTCGGTGAAGTTCGGGCAGATCCGGCCGTCGTAGACGACGAACGGGTCCGCGAAGACGAACGTCGAGGTGGAGAAGGCCTTGTTGTCGATCGGCTCGGGCAGGCACACCTCCAGCAGCAGGTGGGCGGTGCCGTTGCAGTCCACGTCGACGACCAGGGTGCCGCTGTCCGCCGAAGGCGGGGGTCCGACAGTGGTGGCGCTGATCGCGTAGGTCGCGTCGCAGCTGCCGACGACGCCGAGGACCACCGGGACGCCGTCGGAGGCGATCGGCGTGGCGGGCAGGCCGGTGACGTTGACCACGACAGTCACTGTCGGGCCGGTCCAGTCGTCGACGGCTACCGCCGTGACCTGTGCGCCGCCACCCTCCTGCGGGGTGGCGGTGAGTGTGACGGTGACGCCGACCGGGCGGCACGTAACTGACGGCAGGCCAGCGAACTCGTTACAGCATGGCTGCCAGAGGCCGCCGTGGGTGCAGTTGTCGCTGTCGTCCCACACGGTGCCGTATTCCCACATCCCGTGCGGCTCGTCGATGACAGTCGCGGCGGCGTATAGGCCGTACCGGGTCGGGATGAGGACCGGCGCGGGCACCTTGGAGTGCGGCTGGAGACCATTTGCCACCGGGGGCTCCTGTCGGGATTCGGGTGCCCCACCCCGCGCTGTGGGCGCGGGGTGGGGCGCTTCCTGTGGGAGGCCGTGTTATCCGATGGGGGCTTCGATAGCGGGCTGCTGCATGAGGACGGGGCAGTCCGTGTCCTCATCGCCCTGGACGAGGGTCGCGACGCGGTTGCCGCCGTTGATGCAGAGCGGCATCTGTACGCGCAGGGCGCGGTAGCAGCGCTGGAGCACAAGCACGCCGTCCTCGAAGAAGACCTTGGTGTACTTGTTCTGCTTCAAGTTCGCAGCATCGTACAATCCGTCCATTCGGAACATTTCGACGCGGCCTGCGACGAAGGTTCCGGCCGGGTAGACGAGCACGTCGACCGTGTCCGGGTAGTACGGGGCGAGGTTGGCGGGCTGCACGAACGGCTCGCCGGGTGCCGTTCCGAACGGCGGCCAGGGCAGCGTGATCGGCGGCGGCCCGACGATGCTCACCGTGGGCTTGACCAGCGGCTGCCAGTCGTAGATCCACTGCACCCTGAGGCCTCGGTTCGAGAACCAGGCCGTGATCTGGCTGTCCGTGATGTCGTTACAGCCGCAGCCAGTGCGCCGGGCCATGTCGTCACGCAGGACGTTCTTGAGCCAGTGCGGGGCGACGACCTCCATAGTCGCGCCGAACGGCATGCGGTACAGCTCGCGGTAGTAGGTCGCGATGTAGGACAGCATGTCCATGACCTCGAACCCGGCGCCCCAGGTCTTCATCTGGTCGAGCACGACGGGCGTGGCGAGGTCCGGCGACGCGAGGACCTTCTTGATGGTCTGGACGTTCTGCCACCGGCGGAACGCCTGCATCGCCCGGCGGACGAAGTAGTCGTACCAGGACGGGTTGGCCCGCTCCTTGAGGATGCAGGACTCAATGCAGAACGGCTCGATGCAGACGTCCGCGTTGGTCATGTCCGGGCAAGGCAACGTGATACAGGGCTTGGGCCCGGCACACGGGTCGCAGAACTCCTTGAGGGTGGCGAGGTCGAATACGTTCCACCAGTCGAGGTTCTGTGCGTAGACGAGGCCGGGCGGCCGGACGCCGATGGTCGGCAGGTCCAGGAACCCGTCGCTGGTTTCGAGCGGGGCGCAGAGCGTCTGGTCGATCTCGTAGACGGCGCACCACTGCGAGTTGAGGATGTCCGACGCGGCGGCCGTGAGGCTGTTGCCGAGGGCCTGCGCCGCAGCGAGGCTGCCGCCGGGCAGGCGCCGCTCGTCGGCCGCGTACTCGATGACGTCCTCGTCCTTCTTGGCGTTGCCCGACGACATCAGCGAGTCGGGGAACTGGCGCTGGATGAGGGCGATGCCGCCGCGCACCTCGACGCCGTTGCTGCCGATCGGGAACGACGCGAACCGGGCCTGGATCGCGGCCGAGAGGTCGTCGACGGAGCGGAGCTGCGTGTTGACCGGGTAGCCGGGCAGGTCAGACGCGGCGGTGACGGTGACCGGGTACGGGCCGGACGCGGTCTGTGCGGCCTTGGTTGCCTGGCTGGTGCCCGTGCGCAGCGCCGAGAGGTCTACGCGCGGCCGAGTCCGGGCGAGCGCGGTGACCGGCTCGGGGACGCGGGGCGCGGGGGCCTCGGGGGCCCTGGACGCGGCCGGGATGACTTCGCCCTCGATCGCGGCGTCGACTGCGGCCTCCTCGGCGGACTCGGCGTCCGGCTCGGGGCTGGTCTTCGGGCTGATCCGGGCGGCCAGCTCCTGCGCCTTGGAGGCGAGGGCCTGGGCCTCCGTGTCGCGGCGGTCGGTCTCGGTGCGGATCGCGGCGAGGGTGTCGGCGAGGACCTCCAGCTGGGCCACCGTGTCGTCGGTGAGGCGCTGTCCCTGTACGGCGGTGGCCGCCTCAACGGCGGTCGCCTCCATCTGGGTGAGGGTGTCGTCGTCGAGCCCGGCGAAGTACTCGGCGGGGTCCGGGACGGCGGCCGGGGGGTTGTCGCGGCTGGTCGTCAGCGCGTCAATGAGCGCTTGAAGCTGTTCCATGGGTGTCTGCCTCTCGCAGGCGTTAGACGGTGAGGTCTTGGCGGACCCGGCCCGCGCGCCAGCAGCCACCCACAAGAACCCGCACAAAACGGGCATATAGCGAGCAGTGTAGCGGAGAGTGACATAAAAACTACGCAGAGGTTAGTTTCGGGTGTGCCGCTGCCCGCACTCCCCTACCATCGGCACTATGCAGCGAGGATGCCGATGCTGCCGATGCTGCGGCAGCCCAGAGGTCGAAGCCCCCCAGCCGCCGCCCGCGCCACCGCCCGAGCCGCCCGACTAGGCGTGCACGTACTCCAGGAACAGCTCGGCTGCCTGAGCTGTGCCCCCGGCGATCGTGGCCTCGGTGAGGACGCGCAGCAGCGTGTTTACGCCGGTGACGTCCAGGACACCGAACAGCGTCACCGACCGGTCCAGGCCGGTGACGCCGGTGCCCGACGTGCCTTCGGCCTGCATCACGGTGGTGGCGGCCGGGAACTCCTTGAGCACCTGGCAGCCCAGCGTGAGCCCCAGGATGCCCGGGTCCATCTGCACCCGCAGGTCCCAGCGGTAGCGCCCGAGCGTGTCCAGGCGCAGGTTGGTGCCCGCGACCAGCGACGCCAGGGGGATGTCGTTGTAGACCACCGCCCAGGTCGTGATATTGGCCAGGGCCACGCCGGTCGGGAACGTCGCCGCGCGGATCAGCAGCGACGCACGCTGCGCAGCCAAGGGAAGGCAGGTCGCCACCGCCGCACAGTCCAAGCCGACAACGTACGGGTCGCCGACCGCCCCGGTTCCGGTCACCGTGACCGGGTCCGGGGCCGGGGCAGCCTCCACGAGCGTGGTCGAGCCGATACAGGCGGCAGCGAGCGCGCAGTCCAGGCTCACGATCCACGGGTCGATGGCGGTGCCGGTGCCGGTCACGACCATCGGGTCCGGCGCGCCAGGCGTTACCATCCCCGCTAGGACCTCGACCAGGACCGGGTCGGCGGGAATTCCGACACCGCTGACCTGGACAAAGTCGCCGACGCCTTGCACGGTCAGCTGGGCCGCCAGGCACGCCTCGACGTCGGCGCACGAGAAGCCTGGCGCCCCGCCGCCGCAGCAGCACCTACCCACTACCAACCACCCCATACCCGGACTAGCTCGGCGCCGGGTGTGAGTGTATAGCCTGGTCAGGGGCGTTACGCGGAACTCACGGGCCCGGCTGCCGGGCCGCCCGTTTGAGGGCCTGATCCAAGGTTTCGACGTGGCGCTTGTGCAGCCGTATCTCGGACCGGAAGATCACCGCCGAGTAGGCCTGGGTGCACAGCAGGCACAGGATGCCGAGGAGCAGGACACCCCACGCTGCCTCCCGCGCCAGGCCTGTGAGGTGGGGGGCGATGGACACGCTAAGCAGCACTGTCGGCAACGCGAAGGCTATGGCGATGACCTCGCAGCGGCGTGCCTTCGCCGCGAGCACGGCGGCGGCGTCCTCCATCTGCTGGTAGTGGTCGCTGATGGGGCTCGGGCGTGGTACCGGGTGGCGGGCGGAGATGGCCTGCAAGACGCTGCGGACCTGGGCGTCGTAGCGGCGTACACGGGCGGCGGTGACGACGGTGACAGCTGTGCCTGCTGCGACGAGTAGCAGAAGCGGCACCCAGAGGTAGGGGCTTTCGGGAAGCCCACTCAACGCGGCGGAGAGGGCGGCTAGGGTGCTGGCGGCCAGGTGCGCGATACGCCAGCGGCGGCGTTCGGCACGGATGCTGCGCCATTCCGCTCGCAGCTGGTCGGTGATCGGGTCGGCCGGTGGCTTATGTGGCGGGAACATGATGCAAGGGTACGGATCAGGCGGCCTGGGCATGCGCACCCGGGCCGCCTGATCTTGCAGTGTTGCTGTGATCCTATGCGCGGTGCGGGGAGTTCCGGCCCCCGCCTCACACCCACCATCGTAGGGCAAGTGTGCTGGTCAGAAGTTGGTGAAGTAGGTGATGTCCCAGAACTTGTCCTTGCAGACGTCCCGGACACCCTTGATGAGGTATTTGGTGCCCGGGGTGCCCCGGACCGAACGGTAGGCGACGACGGCGCCGACCTTCTTCCAATAGAACCGCAGGAACTGGGCGCGGCGCGGGACGATACGGGTGCCGTGGGGCCCGTAGATGCCGGTGCCTTCGTGCTGCCAGACGGCGTAGAAGGTGTCGGCTTCGACGATGGCTTCGACGCGGTGCTGCGACACCTGCTCGGTCTGGCGGGGCTGGATGCGGTCGCGGAGTTTGCCGGTGTCTTCGGGGGCGTAGAACCGGGCGCGGACGGCGACGGCCTGCGCGGTGCGGGAGACGAGCCGGTGGGCGGCTACCACCAGTTCCGGCTGGCGGCGGCTGGCGCTGGTGCGGATGTCGACCTCGACGGTGATCATACGATGCTGATCGGGCCGGGGATGAGCTGGACGGTGACGGTGACCTTGCCGCCGACGCAGCCCCCGGAGGCGAGGGGCTGCCACTCCCCCGGCACGACCGAGATGCTGGAGGGCAGGCAGCATTCGGCGGTGAACCGCAGCGCGAAGGCGTCGTCGAGGATTTTCGCGGCCTCGCAGTTGAGTTCGTCGGCCGACGGTGGCGTGCCGTCCCCGTCGGGGGCCACGGCGCAGCGCAGCACGCCCAGCTCGAACTCGGCGGCCCAGAACCCGGCGGCGCAGTTGAACACGTCGCTGATCGGGCGTGGGAACTCCCGGGACATGAACAGCCGGGTGAGCCGGACCCAGGCCTGCCCTTCGCCGCCGGGCTGGATGTCGCAGATGTCGGCGATCGGCGCGTCGCCGGACATCAGCGAGCAGCGGCATACGGCACCGGCGACGGTCTCCAGGAGCTTGTCGCAGAGGCAGTCGCGCAGGGTGCGGGCGATCGCGTCGAGGTAGGTCGCCAGGCGGGGCCTGCACGGGTCGGGGATCGGCTGGATGGCGTTGGCAGTGTCGCATTCGCAGGCCTGCTCGACGTCGATGATCTGGTCGGCCACGTGGGCGCCCCTTTCCTACGGGCAGATGGCGCCAGCGCGGACGAACCCGGTGGGGTCGACGCTGGTGACGATGTCGTCGCCGTTGGGGATGACCGCGAAGTCATGGCCGGTGAGGGGGATGATCTCGGCGTCGGTGCCGCCGCCGGTGTTCGGGTCGTAGGCGACGATGAGTTTGCCGATGCTGCCGGTGCCGTCGGGTTGCACGGCGGTCCAGGTGAGGTTTGGCAGCGGCAGGAGGTAGGCGTCTTGGGGGTTGTCGGGCGGCGGGAACGCGGGCAGGTCGACGGCGACGAGGATCTTGCGGGCGTAGCCGGTGTTGGTGGCTTCGAGGTTCCCGGCGGCGATGATGTCGGCCAGGGTGAAGTGGTCGACGAGGGCTGAGGAGGGCTCCAGGGCGGTCGCGGCGAGGAGCACGACGACGAGGCCGGATGTGGCGGGGTCGCCGACCTTGACGCGGCGCCATAGTTCGATGGCGCGGCCTTTGGCGATGTTGAAGGTGAACGCGCTCACTGGCTGGCTCCCCCTATGGGCTGGCGTGTGGGCCGACGATGACCGTCAGGGGGGACGACGGGGTCGGTGTGGGTGTGAAGG
>Ga0247818_10001732_pt1 | contig 13977 bp, 13 predicted proteins | sample 13C_Glucose_Day1_FD_192424 | JGI IMG/M metagenome (GOLD analysis project Ga0247818, IMG submission 192424) | Soil microbial communities from agricultural site in Penn Yan, New York, United States - 13C_Glucose_Day1 | ecosystem: Environmental > Terrestrial > Soil > Agricultural land | place...
CTCTCACCCCCTGGCGGGAAGACCCCGACCATGCACAGGCCCTCGCTGCTCTGCCAAGCCTCAATGCGTCCACCGTAGGGCGCGAAGTCGGGCGCCAGCAGGAACTTCCTGGGCTCGGGCCCGGGCTCGCGTTCAGGGCTCCGTGCGTCCACCGAGCACGACGAGACGGCTGCGGCGAGGAACAACGCGCGTGCGGCTGCCCCCAGGTTCAGGCCGGTCACGCCGGCTCCTTCCCACCGCTGGGTTGGTGCTCAGCACCGGCGTGGGAGAAACGTTCAAGGCAGTGCTTCGGCTCCATCGCGCTGTCGCGGACCATGCTGAAGACCTCTGCGCCGTCGCCACTGTCGTCGGCGACGCAGGCCTGGGCCACCCCGAGCCAGCCGCTGGTCTCCACCAGCGTCACGAGTGCCGTCGCAAGCTGCGCCCCCACAACGGTCTTCTCCCCCGCATTTCCCTGCCTTCCCCTGCCCGCGTGTGCGGGTACTCGCCGCCAGTCTGAGGCAGAGCGAAGCGCTGAACGACAGCGACACGGGCATTCGGAGCAACGTCAGGGCATCGCCTCAAAGGTCCTGCGGACCTTCCCAGTGGTCAGGCGGCCGTGGCTGCCACCGACACGGCTAGACGAGATGCCGCCGTTCGGGGTCGCTCCGAGACCGCCTCACTTCCGCCTCCCCGGGAGTCCGGGGCCAGCCGGGCGGTGGAGTGCCGGTTACCCGAGGATGGCGGTGTCGCCGTACTGACGGGTGCACGTGCGTCCGCTGATGTCACCGGCGGCGACGGCGTAGTCAGGGCGGGGGTGGACGATCGTCGTCACGGTCTTGGTGATTGCCGTCATGCATCGGTCCGAGATGGCGCGGTCGGTGTTCGCGCCGCCGACCCACACGTCGAGCCAGTTCTGGGCGCCCTCGGGGAAACCGGTCCAGCAGCCGCGCGTCTGGGGGCGGCGTCCGTCGCCACACTGGTCTTCGACGATGAAGTAGCGGCGCAGGTTGGGGATGTAGAAGCGGGTGCCAGGCTCGAACCGGGGGTGGCTGACCCCGCCGATGATGGAATGGCCGACCGCGACGGTGATGGGGTTTCCGTAGGTGCCAGTCCCTCCAGCGCGGGTGTGGAGCGTGCCGTACCGGCTCCTGGGGAAGGCGATCGTGGCGCTGCCTGCGGGGGTGTTGTCCCAGTAGGAGTAGCCAGTGACGTAGGAGCGGAACCGCGCTTCGGAGGTCAGCTCCTGGGTTGCGGTCGTGGGCGCGGCGAGGCTGAGGAGCAGGACGGTGAGCGTGGCGAGGCTGAGGAGCAGGGTGCTGAGCGCGGCGATGGTGAACCGGCGGCGGGAGGGGAGGCGACCGGCGACGGGGTGGCTCATGCGGCACTGCCTTTCGAGGGGTGTAGCGGGCTGACCCTTGGTGCTGGGCCAGCCGGGGAACCCAAGATGCGGCGTATGTCCTCAGGAGGAACGGCGATCGCATCCCCATGGCCCCGATCAGAAACCCACGCAGCGGCAACCTCCTCGGGGACCACTTCAACGTTATGCCGGGAGGACAGGCGACGGCAACGCATTGGAGCGGAAAGGAGCCCTTGCCTCGGGCAAGCGGTGGAGCGTCCCAGCGCAGCTCAGCAGGCGCCCTGAACCTGGTCGTCAGGGCCGGGCTGCGGCCATGAGCTACACCAGTGACACCTCAGGTCGTTTGGCACCGCTGCCGTCCGGCACGGTATTCGTTTCACGCCCACCCGGCCGACCCCGGTCATCAGGCCGACCCCCGTCATCATCAGGGCACTGCCAGTGACGGCGGCTGCAGCTGCTGAAGCATGACTGTTTGCCATTTTCGATCTCGGCAGTGCTCCCCACAGTCACGACGCAGGGAGCCGGTGCGGACGTGACCGCGGTCAAGCCTCCATCACAAGGGCGGTTTCCCCAAGCCGCCCTTGCCGCGGAATATGGCCGCTCCAGGGATCGCCGCGTGGATGACGGTCAAGTCCGGTGATCACTCCACGATGCTTGCGCCTGGCAGGTCGGCTGAGTCATTGGCGACGAGGTGCGTGGGTCACGGGCGGGGCTGTTGTCGGGAGCGAGTTGAGGGGTGCACCTCGACGGTGAGGTCCCGGGCGTCGAAGACGGCAACCGGTCGCGGCGCTCTGCCTCGGCATGTCGCCGCCCGTCAGCGGCCTGACCAGGTGTTTTCCGCGTGGTTGCGGTGGTGGAGGCCTGCCTTGCTGGCGGCCGGGGGCGTGACCTGGTCCAGCCGTCGGCTTCGCACGTCACGCATGAGCCGCAGGTCGTCTCGCAGTTTGCGCGGTACGGGCAGGTGTCGAGCAGTCAACTCGTCGGCGTACGCCTCCATGCTGAGCAGGAGCGCGGCTCGCGCCGAAAGGAGACGAACCGCGTCAACCGGTTGGGAACGAAGCGTGCGCACGTCCTGCCGGGCGCTACGGACGGCAACCATCAGTGCCTCCAGGGTGGGCCGGTCTGAGTGAGGTGTCCCTGGCCGGTCCGTCGACATCCGATGACCTCGGTTCTGGCGCTGCTCAATGCGCGACCCTCGACGCACCCTGTACCTCGTCCCACAGTACCTTCCAGGCTCAGTTCCGGCGGCACGTGTATCAGGCCCGTGGACCGAGGCACGCCACAGGGAGATCGGATCGAGGCGAGGGGCGCCACACGGACGGGCAGTGGTCGGATCAGCGGGTTTGCGCGCAGGAGCAGAGCCGCAAGGAGGGGCGCCTCGTGCGTCCCGACGCGGTCGAGTTGGCGTACCTCACCCACGGCCGCACCCTGGGGACTGGTCATACTGTTCGCTCACCGCAAGGGGGGACGAATGTCCGAGGCAAGCGCCACGTCAACAAGGGTGTCCGTCGAGCCCGCCACCGCTGCCGACCACGAATGGCTGTACCGCCTGCACGAGCAGGCGCACCGTGACTTGGTCGAGCGCGCCTACGGTCCGTGGGAAGAGAATCAGCAGCGAGACTTCTTCCGCCCGCTGGTCGAAGACCACGAGGTGCACCTCATCACCACAGGTGAGCAGCGAATCGGTGCCGTCTACCTCGGCACGCGTGACGACGACGTCTGGCTCGAACTGATCGAAGTGGCGCCCGAGTTCCAGCGACGCGGCGTCGGCACGTCCGCTCTGCGGTGGGTGGTCGAGCGAGCGGCGAAACAAGGCAGGGGCACGCTCCTGCAGGTGCACCGAGTGAACGATGACGCTCGGCGCCTCTACCTGTCTCAAGGCTTCGCCGAGGCCGGAGAGACCGACACCCACTTCCTCCTCCGCAAGCCACCTCGCGACTGAGGGCGCTCAACGCCGGGGAAGAGAAGGCCCCATCACCAACCTGGCGATGGGGCTTTCTCCTTGCGGAGCGGAGGACAGGTGGTGATGACACTCATACGCGGGGACTGGTGACACCCAGTTGTCGCGGCACATATCACCGGAGGGCTCAGCCGAAGTCGTTCGCCATGTTCGCGAAGCGGCTGTAGTGGCCCTGGAAAGCCAGGACGATGTCCTTGGTGGGGCCGTTACGGTGCTTGGCCACGATCACGTCGGCCTCGCCCTCGCGCGCCGGGTCGGACTTGTCGCGGTGGAGCAGGATGACCATGTCGGCGTCCTGCTCGATGGAGCCGGACTCGCGCAGGTCGGACATCTGGGGCCGCTTGTCGGTGCGCTGTTCGGGACCACGGTTCAGCTGCGAGATCGCGATCACGGGCACCTCGAGCTCCTTGGCGAGCAGCTTGAGGGCTCGCGAGAACTCCGAGACCTCCTGCTGGCGGGACTCGACCTTCTTGCCCGAGCTCATCAGCTGCAGGTAGTCGATCACGACGAGCTTGAGGTTGTGCTGCTGCTTCAGGCGTCGAGCCTTGGCCCGGATCTCCATCAACGACATGTTGGGCGAGTCGTCGATGAACAGCGGCGCCTCGGAGATCTGGCCCATGATGCGCGCCAGCTTCTGCCAGCCGGGGTCGCCCAGGGTGCCCTTGCGCAGGTCCTGCAGCTGGATCTGGGCCTCGGCCGAGAGCACACGCATGGTGATCTCGGTGCGGCTCATCTCCAGCGAGAAGATGGCGGTGGCCTGCTTGTGCCGGATCGCTGCGGCGCGGGCGATGTCGAGGCCGATGGTGGACTTGCCGACGGCGGGACGCGCGGCGATGACGATCATCTGCCCGGGGTGCAGTCCATGGGTCAGCTCGTCGAGCTCGATGAACCCGGTAGGCACGCCGATCATCTCGTCGGTGCGCCCCGAGGCCACCTCGATCTCGTTGAGCGTCTCCTCGAGGACATCGCCGAGGGCGTTGTAGTCCTGGCCACCGCGCTTGTCGGCCACGGCGTAGACCTCGGCCTGGGCGGCGTTGACGATGTCCTCGACGTCGCCGCCGCCCTGCTGGTAGCCGAGCTGGACGATGCGGGTCCCCGCCTCGACGAGGCGCCGCAGCACGGCCCGCTCGGCCACGATCTGGGCGTAGTAGCCGGCGTTGGCGGCGGTGGGGACTGCCTGGATGAGCTGGTGGAGGTAGGCCTGCCCGCCGATGCGCTGCAGGTCGCCGCGCTTGCTGAGCTCGTCGGAGACGGTGATCGCGTCGGCGGGCTCACCTCGTCCGTAGAGGTCGAGGATCGCGTCGTAGATGAGCTCGTGGGCCGGCCGGTAGAAGTCGGTGCCGCGCAGGCTCTCGACACAGTCGGCGATGGCGTCCTTGGACAGCAGCATGCCGCCGAGGACCGACTGCTCTGCATGGACGTCCTGCGGCGGCACCCGCTCCTCGGAGGGTGGGCCCTCCGACACCGACCCGAAGGCGCTGGTGCTCAACTCCGCGATGGACACAGGGAAATCCTCTACAGAACGTTGCCGAAATTGACGTGTGAACCAGTAGACCAGTGGGGGCCGACAAGCCCGAGGAGGTCCCTCGGCGCGCCCGTGATCGCGCCACGTTAAGCCCCTCGGAGCGGCCCGCTCAAACGCGGCCTGTGGACAGCCGGTGGACAACCTGTGCACCACGCCGGGGGACCTTGTGCACAGCCTCGGGACAAGCCTGTGGATTTGTGCACTCAACGCGCTCTGGACCGCAGTTGACCTGCGGCAACGTCATCCACCACCTGTGGACGAAAAGAAAACCGGCCCGGGACGCCGAGGGTTTATCCACATAGCACGCATCAGCCGTTCACGACTCCACTACGTCAAAAAGATGAGGGCCGGACGTCCCGAAATCCACAGCAACAAGACGGTTGGCCGGCATGTGACGGTCGTAGCCTGTGGTCATGTGCCGCAACATCCGCCAGCTCCACAACTTCGAGCCGCCCGCGACGACAGACGAGGTCCGGGCCGCTGCGCTGCAGTACGTCAGGAAGGTCAGCGGCACCACGAGGCCGTCCCAGGCCAACCAGTCGGCGTTCGACGAGGCCGTCGAGGAGATCGCGCACGCCACGCAACACCTGCTCGACCACCTCACGACGGCCGCCCCGCCCAAGGACCGCGCGGAAGAGGCCGCCAAGGCGCGCGCCCGCGCGCAGGCACGCTACGGCGTGGCCTGACCCCTGCCCCAGGCCGGCCGGCAGCGCGACGTGGGGCGGCCCGGCCACCGCTCGGAGAGCGGAGACCGGGCCGCGGCGCACGCGGGACTCAGCCGCGCGGCATACCTGTCAGCGGCGGAGCTTGCGACGCACCCGCTTGCCGACCGCCTCGGCGGCGATGCTCACGCGCGAGCGACCGGGCTGGGGGTTGGGCAGCGAGAGCACGATGACCTGCTTCCACGCCGAGGCAACCTGGTGCGGCAGCGACCCGGTGGTGTAGGTGAGGCCGTAGCGGTCGCAGATCTCGCGGATCTTCGGCGCCACCTCGGCGTACCGGTTGCTCGGCAGGTCGGGGAACAGGTGGTGCTCGATCTGGTGCGAGAGGTTGCCGGTCATGAAGTGCATGGCCTTGCTGCCGGAGATGTTGGCCGAGCCGAGCATCTGGCGCACGTACCACTCGCCGCGGGTCTCTCCCTCGATCGAGGCCTTGGCGAAGGTCTCGACTCCCTCGGGGAAGTGGCCGCACATGATGACTGAGTGCGTCCACACGTTGCGCACCACGTTGGCCACGGCGTTGGCGGCGACGGTGTGCAGGAACGACGGGCCCGACAGCATCGGGTGGATGACGTAGTCGCGTCGCGCCTGACGGCCGATCTTGCGCAGCACCTTCATCGAGTCGCGGCGGAACGTCTCCTTGTCCTTGCCGCGGCCCTTGACGTAGGCGCCCAGCTCGAGGTCGTAGGCAGCGATGCCGTACTCGAAGACGAGCATGTTCAGGAAGTTGTACAGCGGCTGGCCGAGGTACGACGGCACCCACCGCTGGTCCTCGTCCACCCGCATGATCCCGTAGCCGAGGTCGTTGTCGCGGCCGATGACGTTGGTGTACGTGTGGTGCAGCTGGTTGTGGCTGTGCTTCCAGAACTCCGACGGGGAGGCGTTGTCCCACTCCCACGTGGTCGAGTGGATCTTGGGGTCACGCATCCAGTCCCACTGGCCGTGCATGACGTTGTGCCCGATCTCCATGTTCTCGATGATCTTGGCGACGGACAGGCCTGCGGTGCCGAGCAGCCAGGCGGGCGGGAACAGCGAGAACAGCAGCACCCCGCGGCTGCCCATCTCGAGCCAGCGCTGGGCCTTGATGACCTTGCGGATGTATGCCGCGTCGCTGGCCCCGCGGGAGCCCAGCACCTCCTGGCGGAGGGCGTCGAGCTCACGCCCGAGCTCCTCGATGTCCTCGGCGCTCAGGTGGGCGACCGGGTCGGGCTTGCCGGAGGGCTTGGGCGCGTAGCGGCGCTCGGTGGTGACCACCGACAGGCGGCTGTTGGTCTTGCGCGGCGTGGTGGCAGCGGGCGCCTGGGGCGTCCCGGCTCCGGAGCCGTCGATGGTGAGGTCGTAGGTCTCAGCGGTGGCAGTCATGTCTCTCCTCAGAGCTCGATCTCGCAGGGGCCGGCCGCGGCCGACACGCAGGTCTGGATGGGGACAGGGTTCTCAGGGGTGGCGGTCGTGAGCTCGCCGTCGCGCAGGTCGCGCACGGCGCCGTCGCGCAGCGGGACGACGCAGCCGAAGCAGATGCCCATGCGGCAGCCCGACGGCATGAGGACGCCGGCCTCCTCGCCGGCGTCGAGGATCGGGGTGGCGCCGTCGGCCTCGACGACGTGGCCCTGCTGGGCGAAGGCCACGGTGCCACCCTCGCCGGCGGCGACCACGGTGGGGCGGAAGCGCTCGGTGTGCAGCCTGTCGGCCACGCCCGCTGCCGCCCACTGCTCCTCGGCGGCGTCGAGCATCCCGGTGGGGCCACAGGCCCAGGTGTGCCGGTCGGCCCAGTCAGGGACACGGGCCGCCAGCTCGGCGAGGTCGAGGAGGCCGTCGGTGTCGGTGTGCTGCTCGATGAGGGTGATCCGGCCCTCGGCAGCCAGCTCGCGCAGCTCGGCACCGAAGACCGCATCGGCCGCGGTGGGCGCGGAGTGCAGGACCACGACGTCGGCGAGCTCGTCGAGGTGGTTGCGCAGCATGCCCATCACCGGGGTGATGCCGCTGCCCGCGGTGAGGAACAGGACCCGCTCGGGGCGGGTGTCCGGGAGGACGAAGTCGCCCTTGGCCTGGTCGAGCATGATCATCGTGCCGGGCCGGGCGCGGCGGACGAGGTGGTTGCTGACCTTGCCGTCGGGGATCGCCTTGACCGTGACGGAGATGCAGCCGTCCGGGGCGGAGGCGGGGCAGGTCAGCGAGTAGGCCCGCCACTGGCGGACACCGTCGACGTCGACGCCGATGCGGATGTACTGGCCGGGGACATGGCCGTTCCAGCCCCGACCGGGACGGATCACCAGGGTCACGGCGTCGGCGGTCTCGGGCCGGATGTCGACGATGCGGCCGCGCAGGTCGGCACCGGCCCGCAGCGGGCTGATCAGGTCGAGGTAGTCGGCGGGCAGCAGCGGCGTGGTGACCAGCTCGGCCGCTCGCAGGGCCCGGGAGACGAGGGTCGCTCGCCGTGGGGCTGCAGTTGGAGTACTCACGTCTTCTACTATCACCGCTGCCGGCGCTAGAATCCTGACCGAGCGATGTGAATCCGATCCGCATTCTTGTTCGCAGAGGATAAAAAATGGGCGAAGCCTCAGGGCGGGTGGTGGGCGACGGCGCCCTGCTGGACCTCAATCGCGCCACCCAGAAGCAACTCGGCGCGGCCGTCGCCGCAGCAGCCGACGAGGCCGTGGAGTCCATCATGGTCGAGGTGCCCGGCTACGCCGGCGCCCTGACCGGGACCATGGGGCAGAACATCCGCCGCGCGGTGCAGCTGGCGCTGGCCAACTTCCTCAGCATGGCCACCCGGGCCGACGTGTCCGACCCCTCGGTGCCCATCGCCAAGAGCACGGCAGCGGCCTATGACCTCGGCCGCGGTGAGGCCCGCAGCGGCCGTTCGGTCGACGCCCTGCTGGCGGCCTACCGGATCGGGGCACGCGTGTCGTGGCGCCACTTCTCGGAGGTCGCGGTCGCGTGCGACGTGCCGGCCAGCACCATGGGCCGCTTCGCCGAGCTGGTCTTCGCCTACATCGACGAGCTCAGCGCCGCCAGCGTCGCCGGGCATGGCGACGAGATGGCCACCACGGGTCGGGTCCGCGAGCGCTACCTCGAGCGGCTCGCGGCCCTGCTGCTCGAGGGTGAGGAGGTGGCGGTGCTGGAGGCCGCCGCCGAGCGGGCCGCGTGGGAGCCGCCGCAGACCCTCACCGCCGTCCTGCTGCCCCAGCACCACGCGCCGGCGGTGCTCAGCCACCTCGGCCCGCACACCCTGCACGTCAGCGGCGAGCTGCCGGGGGTCGACGACGACAGCCTCAGCGTGATCCTGGTGCCCGACAGCGTCGGGCCGGGCCGCGTGCGCCTCATCCGGCTGCTCGACCAACGGCGCGCGGTGCTGGGCCCGGCGCGACCGTGGACCGAGGTGCGCCGTTCCTACGAGCGGGCCCTGCGCGCCCAGACCCTGCCGCGCACGGCCGACGTGCTCGACACCGAGACCCGGCTGTCCGAGCTGGTGCTCACGGCCGACCGGCAGGCGCTCGCCGACCTCCGCGCAGCGGTGCTCGCGCCGCTGGACGAGCTGCGGCCCGGGCCGCGGGAGCGACTCGAGGAGACTCTCCGCGCGTGGCTGCTGCACCACGGGCGGCGCGACCACGTGGCGGCCGAGCTGCACGTCCACCCGCAGACAGTGCGCTACCGGATGGGGCAGGTCCGCGAGGCGTTCGGGGACGCCCTGGACGACCCGGCCACCGTGCTCGACCTGACGATCGCCCTGGCGCTGGAGCCGACGCCCCCGACCGGCTGACCGGCCGACCGGCTGACCGACCGACGGCGACCGTGCGACCAGGCGACCGTGGTGGATCACCGACCTCCTGACGGCGGCAACCCCCCACGCCCAGCACTCACTGCTGTTGGACGCCCTCCAGGCACGCCGTGCCGGTGCTCGAGCTCTCCAGCACCTCGTTTGCGTCGACCCCCTGCTTCTGCGCCACCGCGTCGAGCAGTCGGCACAGGTCACGGACGTCGTTCCTGGTCGCCGCGTCGGAGTCGAACGACGACGCCGCACCGGCACCCCCGCACGAGGCGAGCAGGATCAGTACGAGCACGACGTTGACCCACGTGGGCAGGCGCACGACCGGCCCCGGTGGACGATCGGCCGAGTCGAACAGGCGGTCTTGCAGCGTGCGCCGCTCAGGCCGTGGCTGCTCGGGTGTGGTCACGGGCTCCCCCTCAGAAGACGACGACAGGCGCGGGTGGCGTTCATTGTGTCGATGTCCGTCCCCGGTGTCCGACCGTTCCGCGATGCTGGCCCGGTGGCCCGACACGACCTGGTTGCCGAGATCCGCCGACGCCTCGCGGCCGCGGGCAACCCCGAGCGCGCCCGGGCCCAGCAGGCCTACATGAAGTCCGCGATGCCCTTCCACGGCATCAGTGCCCCCGAGCTCAGGGTGCTGCTGCGCCCGGTCCTGGACGACCCGGCATACCGGATCGAAGGGCGGCGGGAGTGGGAGGCGACCGTGCGCGAGCTGTGGGACGGGGCCACCCACCGCGAGGAGCGGTATGCCGCGATCGCGCTCACCGAGCACCGCGCCTACCGGCCATGGCAGGACCCAGAGGCCCTCGCGCTCTACGCGCACATGGTCCGCACGGGGGCCTGGTGGGACCTGGTGGACGTCATAGCCTCCGACCGGGTCGGCCTCATCCTCCTGTGCGCACCCGACGAGGTCGCGCCCGTGGTGCAGCAGTGGGCCAGGGGTGACGACCTGTGGCTGCGGCGGACGGCGATCCTCAGCCAGATCAAGGCCAGGGCCCGCACGGACACCACCCTGCTGCGCGAGTGCATCGAGCCCAACCTCGCCGACCCCTCCTTCTGGATCCGCAAGGCGATCGGCTGGGCGCTGCGGTCCTACGCCCGCACGGACCCCGACTGGGTGCGCGCGGAGGTCGACCGGTGGGGCGAGGGACTGTCCGGTCTGTCGAGACGGGAGGCCCTCAAACACCTGTGACCTGCACTGATGTGCCTATGCTGCGCTGGTGATGCCCCACGCGCCCCACGCGCCCCGCACGCCTGAGCCCGGCTCCGACGCCGCCCTCTGGCACACCGCCCTCGGGCAGGCTTTCCAAGCCCTCGACGAGGAGGCTGCCGGGCAGCTGCTCGACTGCTGCCTCGCGGACATGGGCGTCGAGGCGACCCTGAGGGACGTCATCACCCCCCTGATGAGAGCCATCGGACAGGACTGGGCCGACGGCATCGTGTCGGTGGCGCAGGAGCACTTCGCCACCCAGGCCGTCCGCGCCCGCCTCACCACCCTCGCTCGGGGCTGGAGCGCCGGCGAGGGCCCGGTGGCCTGGCTCGCCTGCCCGCCGGCCGAGCTGCACGACCTGCCGCTCTTCTCGTTCGGCATCGCGCTGCACCGAGGCGGCTGGCGGGTCCGGTTCTTCGGGGCGCACACCCCGGTGCACGACCTGGTCGCGCTGGCCAAGGTGACACCGCCGGACCTTGTCGTCCTGGCCTCGACGACCACCCGCGGGCTCACGTCGCGCCGTTGGGAGCTCACGCAGCTGGCGCGCCTGGCTCCCGTGGCGGTCGCCGGGGCGGGGGCGAGCTGGGCCTTCGCCGACGCCATCGGCGGGCAGTACCTCGACGGCGACCCGGTCAGCGCCGCCATCGACGTCGTCCAGCGCGCCAGGCTGGCCCGGTCCGAGGCCAGCTGAGGCTCGAAGCGCCTCGGGCCGTCAGTCGTCGAAGATCCAGCCCTGCCGCATCCCGGGCTCGCGGCCCTGCTCGAGGTAGTGCTCGGTGCCGAACAGGTGCGCGAAGACCTCGTCGGGCATCCCGAGGAACGCACCCACGTCGGTGGCCTGGCTCGCGTGCGCGGCGAGCGCCGCGCGTCGGTGCTCGAGGTAGTCGCTGACGTCGACCTGCAGGTGGATCTCCGCTTCGGGCGTGCCCAGCGGGTTCCCGTCGTCCATCGGCCCGTCGGGATCCCAGTCGGCACCGCCGAGCCCGGCAGCCCTGGCCCCATCGAAGAGACGGCGCATCGCGTCGCGGTTCATCGTCGACTCGAGCACCCGCGGGCTGCCCTGCGCCAGCCGCGCGCCGCGGTGCACGAGGTGGTGGACCTTGACGTGGTCGGGGTGGCCGTAGCCGCCGTGCCAGTCGTAGCCGACGACCACGTCGGCACCCTCCTCGTCCAGCAGCCGGGCCAACCGGCCGGCGGCCTCGTCGAGGTCGGAGAGGAAGAACGACCTCGGGTCGTGGTTCTGCTCCCAGCCGGTCATGCCCGAGTCGGCGTAGCCGAGCCAGACCACCCGGTGGACGCCGAGGACCTCGGCGGAGACCTGCGCCTCCCGCCGGCGCCGGTCGACGACCGTCTCGCCCTCGGCGAGGTCGTCCGGAGCCTCGCCGTGGTCGCCGTTGGTGGCGAAGACGACCACGACCCGGTGGCCCTCCGCGGCCGCCCGGGCCATCGACCCGGAGGTCTGGGATGCCTCGTCGTCGGGATGGGCATGGACGAAGACGATGGTGGGCACACCGCCATCATGCACCGGCAGGCCAGGCGGCCGAGGGGGGTACCCGGGCAGGTCCGGCCAAGGTCACGAACCGTGAAATAGTTAATTGGTGCTATTTTAAATTGAGCGATCGACTGGTGCCCTTGGGGGGAGGGGCCCTGCAAAGGTCTCCCTGCTTGTCGGGGTCGGAGCCGGCGCCGGAGTGGGTTCCGCCGGCCCCAACTACACCCTCATGCTGTGGACAGCGGCACTCGTCGCGCTCGTCGGCGCCGCTGTCGTCCTCCCGATCCGAAAGTGAAGTGACGATGACCGACCTCGACACCACCCCCTATGCCGCGCTGCTGGCGACGCTCGACCTGCCCACCAAGGTGCGCCTGCTCACCGGGGAGACCGCCTTCACCCTGTGGGGGGAGGACAGCATCGGCCTCGCGCCGATGGCCTTCTCCGACGGCCCCACGGGCGTCCGCGGCCTGAAGTTCACCGGCGGCGAGAAGGTGGCGCTGTTTCCCAACGCCACGGTCCTCGCCTCCGCCTGGAGTGAGGACGGAGCCCACGAGGTGGGCGAGATGCTCGCCGAGGAGGCGGAGCGCCAGCACATCCACGTCGTGCTCGGCCCCACGATCAACCTGCACCGGACCCCGCTCGGCGGCCGGCTCTTCGAGCAGTACTCCGAGGACCCACTGCTCACGGGCAAGCTCGCCGCGGCCTACGTCAAGGGTCTTCAGGGCCGGGGGGTCGGCGCCTGCCTGAAGCACCTGGTCGCCAACGAGTCCGAGACCGAGCGCAACTACATGGACTCCGTCGTCTCCGAGGAGGCGCTGCGCGAGGTCTACCTGCTGCCGTTCGAGATCGCGGTCGAGGAGTCGAACCCCTGGTCGATCATGGCCGCCTACAACGACGTCAACGGCGTCGCGGCCACCGAGCAGGACCACGTCAACAACGAGGTGGTCAAGGGAGAGTGGGGCTGGGACGGCCTGCTCATGAGCGACTGGTTCGCCACCAAGACCTCCGCGCCCGCCGCGCTCGGCGGGCTCGACCTCGTCATGCCGGGCCCGGACGGCCCGTGGGGCGAGGCGCTGGTGGCCGACGTCGAGTCGGGTGCGGTGCCCGAGTCCGTCATCGACGAGCACGTATGCCGGCTGCTCCGGCTCGCGGAGCGCGTCGGCGCGCTCGGCGGTCCCGACGAGCAGCGGCAGTGGCCCGCCGAGCCCACCGCGCCGGACGCCCCGGAACGGCGGGCCCAGCTGCGCCGGCTGGCCACCGACGGCATGGTGGTGCTCGCCAACGGCGGCGCGCTGCCCCTGGCCGCCACGGGGTCGGTGGCCCTCATCGGCCGCCACGGGATCGAGACGGTCTGCATGGGTGGGGGCTCGGCCCAGGTGAACCCGCCCCACCAGGTCTCCATCGCCGAGGGCCTGCGCGAGGCGATCGGCGAGCAGCTCACGGTCGTCGACGGCGTCGAGGTGCGCGAGCGCCCGGTCGCCGCGGACCCGGCAAACCTCACCGACCCGGAGACGGACGAGCCCGGCCTCCGGGTCCGCTACCACGACGCCGACGGCCAGCTCATGGCCGAGGAGCACAGCGGCGTCACCGGCGTGAGCGTGGGCTGGGACGACTCGTTCCCGCGCCCGGTGACGAAGGTGACCCTCGCTGCCCGCGTCCGCGAGGGCGGCCCGACGCGCCTCGGCGCCATCGGTGTCGGCACCTGGGACATCAGCGTCGACGGCACGCAGGTCGCCAGCACCTCACTGGCTGCCGAAGGCCACGACCCCGGCGAGTCGATGCTCAAGCCGCCGGCCTGGACCCAGGACGTCGACCTCGAGGCCGGCGCGCTGGTGGAGGCGACCGTCACGATCGTCCGCTCCGAACCGGTGCCCGGGCCCGACGGCAAGATCGGCCAGCTCTCACACGTCATCGCCTCCGGCATGGGGCTGAAGAGCCTGGTGGCGCAGCCGGTGCCCGCCCC
>Ga0247818_10001738_pt1 | contig 13934 bp, 10 predicted proteins | sample 13C_Glucose_Day1_FD_192424 | JGI IMG/M metagenome (GOLD analysis project Ga0247818, IMG submission 192424) | Soil microbial communities from agricultural site in Penn Yan, New York, United States - 13C_Glucose_Day1 | ecosystem: Environmental > Terrestrial > Soil > Agricultural land | place...
AGCAAAGCCGTTTATAGAGGAAGGACTCGTGGAACACTCGCTCTTAGTTTGGTTGTTGCCGACTCTTGCCCTGGTTGTGGGTGTCGCCATTGGATTCCTGATCGCTCGCCTGGTGCCGAATGCCGCGCCTAACCGCACGCAACGTCAGCTGGATGACGTTCAGGAACGTTTCGACAGTTATCAGAACGAGGTGGTTACCCACTTCAACAGCACTGCGACACTGGTCAAGAAACTGACTGCGAGCTATCAGGAAGTGCAGGACCATCTCGCCGAGGGTGCCAATCGCCTGGCCCTGGACGAGCAGACTCGCCAACGCTTGCTGGCCGCCCTGCACGCCGACGCGTCGCAGGCTCCACGGGAACGCCTGACGCCACCGCGCAATCAGGAGCCGCCTCGCGACTACGCACCGAAAGCCCCGAATGCGCCGGGTATGCTGGATGAGCATTATGGCCTGAAGAAGTAATCAGGTTTCGCGCGACGCAAAAAGCCCCCGGATGAGTGATTGTCCGGGGGCTTTTTGTTTCTGGCCCACTGGTTCTGGTGCCTGTCAGGGGCCCATCGCGGGCAAGCTCGCTCCCACAGGGTTTTGCGGTGTTACGGGTATTGCTGAACGGTGCCTTGCTGCTGGGCGCCATACTGCTGACCCGGAATCGCCTTCAGGTTGACCTCGACCCGACGGTTCTGCGCCCGGCCATTGGCGTCACCGTTGCTGGCAACGGGGCTATCCGGACCGGCGCCACGGGCGCTCAGGTTGGCACCGCTGACACCCTGGGACGTCAGGTAGGTCGCCACGCTTTGGGCGCGACGCTGGGACAGGTCCATGTTGTGCTGGCGGGCGCCGGTGCTGTCGGTGTAGCCGACGATCTCGATCTGGTTCTGACTGAATTCCTTGAGCGAACCCGCCAGGTTGTTCAGCGGCTGATAGAAGCTCGAGGCGATGTTCGACGAATCGGTGGCGAAGGTGATGTTGCCCGGCATGATCAGCTTGATCTGATCGCCCTGACGCTGCACTTCAACGCCGGTGTTGGCCATGCTGGCCCGCAGTTTTTTCTCTTGCTGGTCGGCGTAATAACCATAACCGGCAGCGGAAGCACCCACCACGGCAGCGCCGATCAGCGCCCCCTTGCCACGGTTGTCATGGCTGATGGCCGCACCGGCCAACGCACCGGCCAGCGCGCCGAGCCCGCCATATTTGGCGGTTTTGCTCATGCCTGCGGAACCACTGTCGGCCTGGCCCTGGGCTTGACCCTGATTGTCGTAAGGGTTAGGCGAGGCGCAGCCAGACAGCAAGGCCACAGCCGTAGCGACAATAATCAAACGCTGCTTGGTGAACATGTATAGCTCCTGATTTTATGCATTCTGTGGTGCAACGGACCGAGGCGTCAGCCTTTGCGGGCGTTGGATCGTTTTTTGGGGCAAAAATTCCACTCGGACTGTGCACAAATGCACATCAAGCGCGCACAAACGGGTTCTCGCGCATTTCATCCCCCAGGCGCGTGTCAGGACCATGCCCCGTCACCACCGTCGCTTCTTCATCGAGGGTATACAACCGCTGCTTGATCGAACGCACGATGGTTGCCTGATCGCCACCCCACAAATCCGTACGCCCGACCCCGCGCCGAAACAAGGTGTCACCGGCAATCAGCAATTTGGCCTCGGCGAACCAGAAGCTCATGGAACCCGGCGTATGCCCCGGCGTGTGCAATGCCACGCCGCAGCCGCAGGCCAGCTCTTCATCGTCGGCCAACCAGCGATCCGGCGACGGCACCGGCGTGTAGGGCACTCCGAACATCTGGCATTGCATCTCCAGGTTGTCCCAGAGGAATTGATCCTCCTTGTGCAGATGCAGGGTCGCGCCGGTTTTCTCCTTCAATTGACCGGAGGCCAGGAAGTGATCCAGGTGCGCGTGGGTATGGATGATGCTGACCACCTTCAGGCCCAGGGCGTCGAGGCGTGCCAGGATCAATTCATGATTGCCGCCCGGATCGACCACAATGGCTTTTTTCGTGATCGGATCGCCGATGATCGTGCAGTTGCACTGCAAGGGGCCGACGGGGAAGGTTTCGCGGATAAGAGTCGGTTGCTGGGACATCGGGCCTGCTCGGTAAACGGGAATGGGGTGATTTTCACATAAATTGGCCATCAAGCCATTTTCACCAATGGGTCTCGTCAAAATACCTCAGGCCAACACCCCCAACGCCTTCGCCCGCGCCACAGCCTGAGTTCTGCGCTCCACCCCCAACTTGCTGTTGATATGGCTGGCATGGGTTTTCACCGTATGCAGGGAAATGAACAGCTGATCGCTGATTTCCTGGTTCGAGCAGCCTAGGGCGATAAGTTTCAGGACGGCCAGTTCCCTGGAGCTGAGCTGTTCGCACGCGGACAGGGGCTCCGGGGCATTGCGGGCAGCGACGGCGGGCAGGTGCTCCGAGAGGTTTTGTGCAATCGGCGTTTTTGCACAATGCTGGAGCTGCTCACGCAGCCAGTCAGGGTATTTGTTCAGCAGGCCGTCGAAGGGTTGCAGGACCCCGCCACTGGCCGCCTCCAGGGACTGGGCGAAGGCTTGCCGAGCCTCGGGCGCGCGATTGTGTGCCAGCAGCAGTTCGGTTTTCTGGGTCAGCGCCATCACGCTGAGCAGCTGCCGGCCTGTCTGCTGGCCATTTTCGAGCAATGCATTCAAGCGTCCTTCCGCCAGCATCGTCTGGCCCTGGATCACTTCCAGCAAGGCCTGCTGCAATTCGATATGCAGCGGCAACTGTGGATGGAATTCCGGAGGCGCAGCAGGATGATCGCCGTTGTAGGTCTGGCCCAATCGCGTAAGCCAGGCTTCGGCCAGATCGGTACGGCCCTGGGCCAGCCACAGTTCGCATTTGACCATCGTGATCATCGCCAGGTAGTAGATCGGCGGCACGTCCCAGATGTGCATCAGGCGTTCGGCTTCGGCGAGTTCGGCGAAGGCTTTGGCGAATTCACCGCTGCTGCCTTCGAGCCTGGCGATCACGCAATGGCCGATCAATACGCTGATATCGCGACAGGCGCGCGCCTCGGTCAAACCCGCGAGTAATCGCAGACGCGCAGCTTGTGGTTGCAGGCGCAGGGCCAGCAGGAAACCTTCATACAGTGTCAGGCGGGCGCGAACGGCAAACAGCCGTTGCGGGGATAACCCTTGCAGGCGTTGCAACCCCTGACGGACCTCCTCCAGTGCCCGCAGGATCTCGCCCCGCGCTTGCAACACCCGGCCCCGGTCGTAGTGGGCCAGCGCTTCGAACAACGGATTGCCGACCCGTTGCGCCAACTCCAGGGAGTCACGGTTCAAGCCTCGTGCACGCCACAGGTCTCCGTCGGTAATGGCCAGGTTGGACAAGGTAGAGAGGCACATCAGGCGTTGGCCGTAACGCCTGGACGGAAGGCTCTCCAGTGCTTCGGTGCAATAGAGCGACGTCAGCTCGCGATTGCCGCGGCCCCGGGCGATGATTCCGCTCAAGGCCAGCCATTGCGCCAGCATGGACTTCTGCGCCGTGGCCGACGGGGCCGGCAGGAAGCGGCTCAAATGACTGGCCAGTTCCTCGGCGGCGTCCAGTTGACAGGCCAGTCCCAACGCCCAGCTGTACAGCACGATCAGCCGTGGCGTGCTGACCAGCAGGCTGTCGGGCAAGTCCATTTTCCAGCGCAGCAACATGCCGACGTTCTGTTCGGCCAGCAGTTGCTCTTCCGAAAGGTTTTGCACCAGGTTCGCCGCAACATCCAGATGCCCGGCGCGCAACGCCTGTTCCACCGCCTCATCGAGCAATCCCTGGGCATTGAACCAGCGACAGGCGCGCAGGTGCAGGCTGGCCACCGGGACCATCGCCGGTGTGGCAGGCCGCGTGCGCAGCAGGTCGGAAAACAGATGGTGATAACGATACCAGTGACCCTGTTCGTCCAGCGGGACCAGGAACACCTGATGGGCCGAGAGGAAACGCAGGATCTCGGCGCTGTCGTGGGCTTCGCGAACGGCGTCGCACAACTCGCTGCAAAAGCGTTCCTGAGGCGCGGTGTCGTACAGGAATGCCTGCACTTCAGCGGGCAGGCAATCGATGACCTCTTCAAGCAGGTAATCGCGGATCAGCCCTTCCCCACCATGCAAGGACTGGGGTAACGCGCCGGCGGTGCCCGCTTCGGAGGCCGCCAGCAGCCAGAAACGCAGGCCTGCGACCCAGCCTTCGCTGCGCTGGATCAGGTTCTCCAGCGCTTCGCCGCGCAAGGAGGTGCAGTGTCGATCGAGCAGGGTCAGGGCTTCGTCGTGGGTCAGGCGCAAGTCCTGCTCATGCAACTCGAGCAGTTGCCGTGACAGTCGCAGGCGCGCCAGGTGCCAGTCCGGACGCTGACGGCTGGTCACCATCACCAGCAAGCCGTCGGGAAGATGATTGAGGAAAAACTGCAGGCAACGATCGAGCACCGGGCCCTGGGCCAGATGGTAATCGTCGAGTACCAGTAGCAGCGGCGCCGTCGGCGACACATGCACGGCCAACTCGTCGAGCAAACCGTCCAGCCATTCTTCGAAGGCGAAGGGTTGATGCCGCTGGCGCATTTTCAGCAAACCCAGGGACTGCCTGCCCAGTTGCGGAAAGTAATCCTGGAGGCCTTCGAGCAACCGTTCAAGAAAACGCCCGGGGTCGCTGTCGCGCGGACTCAACCCCAGCCAGAGGCTTTGCCAATGGTCCGGCAACCCCTGACAGAACTCCACGGCCAATGAGCTTTTGCCGAACCCGGCCGGGGCACTGACCAGCAACAGCCTGCCACCGAGACCGGCACTCAGGCGCTCGCACAAACGCGGCCGCAGCACGTGGCCATCAGGCAACGGCGGCCGAAAAAAGCGCCCGTCCAGTGCGGCGACGGTGACGCTTGCAGGGCCTCGGAGTGGGGACAGATCAGTCATGGCCGGCTCTTGTTCGAATGCTGATGGCGGCGTTGCAGATGTCCGCAGACTAGCGGTAAACGAAGAGGGAATGAAGGAGGTTGCTACAAATGGCTACAAAAAGACCACGCCAAAAAACGCCCCGAACCGGTCGGTAATGCCGTTCAGTTAAGCGCCATGCGCTTCTACTGTAGGAGCGAGCTTGCTCGCGATGGACTCAAGAACGCCGCGTTTAGCCAGCAAACACGCGTTATCGTTAACGACCATCGCGAGCAAGCTCGCTCCTACAATTTCCTGACTGAACAGCATTATGAACCGGTCGGGGCGTTTTTCGAGGGTGCGGCCTCTGTCTCGTTAAACGTTAGCGAACACCGTCCTGACGCAATGCCGCCGGGGTGAAGTCGCTGGTGGTCGCGGTGAAGCCGAAGTCATACGCCGACTTCTCTTCGTTCTTCATGCCCAGCGCCAGGTAACGACCCGACTGCAGGTCATACAGGGTTTCCAGGGTGTACCACGGCACCTGGACGTTGTAATAGTTCTGGGCGTGAGCTTCCGCCACGCGCCAGAGCTGATTACGACCGTCGTAGTGGTCGATCACCGCGGCTTGCCAGGTGTCTTCGTCGATGTAGAAGTCACGCTTGGCGTAGATGTGACGCTGGCCTTCCTTCAAGGTCGCCACCACATGCCAGACCCGGCGCAGCTCGTAGCGAGCCAGGTCCTGGTTGATGTGACCCGCCTTGATGATATCGGCGTATTTCAGCTTCGGATCGTCGAGCTTGTAGGCGTCGGAGGCGATGTACATCTCTTTCTTGCCTTCGAGCTTCCAGTCGTAACGATCCGGCGCACCGTTGTACATGTCCAGGTTGTCGGAGGTACGCAGGCCATCGGCAGCGGTACCCGGCCCGTCATAGGACACTTGCGGCGCACGCCGTACCCGACGCTGACCGGCGTTGTAGACCCACGCCGAACGTGGCTCTTTAACCTGGTCAAGGGTTTCGTGCACCAGCAGCACACCGCCGGCCAGACGTGCCGGTGCGGTCACTTTCTGCTTGAAGTAGAACAGGATGTTGCCCGGGTTCGCCGGATCGTAATCCTTCATCTTGTCGCGGAACACGAACTGGTCCTGGAAGTACACCAGGCTATACGAGCCGTTCGGCTGCGGCGTGGCCTGGGTGACCAGACGGGTCACGCTGCCACCACGATAGCGGGTGATGTGGTTCCAGATCACTTCCACACCGGTTTTCGGAATCGGGAACGGTATCGCGGTCTCGAAGTTTTCCAGGCCGTTGCCACCGGACACCAGGTTGGTGCTGGTGGCGTTTTTCTTGATGGAGGCAAACACCGCATCCGGTACGGTTGCACCGCGATGGGACGGGTAGACCGGCATCTTGAAGGTTTCGGGGTAACGCTTGAACATCGCGTACTGGCCCGGGGCAAGCTTGCCCTTGTACTGGTCGACGTTCTGCGCCGTGATGGTGAACAGCGGTTTTTCACTGACGAACGGGTCGGACAGGAAGCCTTTGCCGTCAACGTTACCGGCGTTTTTCGCCATGGGTTTCCAGGCCGGGATAGAACCGTCGGCGTTGCCCGCCATCTCGGCGCCCATCGGGGTGAGGCTCTTGCCCAGCTTGTCCGCTTCGGCCGCAGGGACCGCCGCCATCACACCGGTCGCCAGCAGCGAAAGCCCCAGGACACCGACGTGGAACAGACTCTTTGTTATTTTCATATGTGTTCGTCCTGAAAATACAGTGCTTAGAAGTTCACGCCGAAGCTGAGCGCAACGAAGTCGCGATCATCCGTGGTGGTGTACTTGCCGTCGAAGAAGTTGGTGTATGCCAGGCTCGCGGTGTAGGTGTTCTGGTACTCGGCATCGACGCCCAGGCTGACCGCTTTGCGACCCTCCTCGAAGTTGCCGCCAGGACCAGGCGAGTAACCTTCCACGTCATGGGACCAGGCCACGTTCGGCTTGAGGTTCACACCGGCGATTGCGTCGTTGTATTCCCAGATGGCACGACCGCGATAACCCCAGGAGTTGGCGGTGGTGTAGCCATCGTTTTCGCAGTAACGACTCACGTTGTTCTGCGGGCCGCCGGCCAGAGTCCCTGTGTTCAGTACCTGACACTGGCCACCTGGCAACGGACCGGGACCGTAGCTCGGGTCACGGCCGTAGCGGGCTTCGGAGTTGCTTTCCAGGCCGCCGACGTGGGTATAGCCGACCTCACCCACCAACGTCAGGCGCGCAGCACCCATCACCTGGTCGAAGAAGTGCGTGAAGGTGGTCTGCAGCTGAGTAACTTCTTTGCGGCGATAGCCATGTTGATCCGCGCCTGGCTGTCCTTGCAGCACGGAAACGTTAGGGTTCAGCGGTGTCAAGCCCGAATAAAGGATGTCGGTGGTGTTGAGTTGCACCGGCGCATTCGGACGGTAGCTGACTTCACCACTCCACGCCGTACCAGTAGGCAACGTGGTGGAGAAGCTCAAGCCATACAGGCGAATGTCTTCCGGGTACTCGACGAAGTAGCTGGAGTTGCCCACCACCTGGAACGGCAACAACTGCGCAGCCAGGCCCGTCGGGCCGCCCACGATAGTGCCCGGAATACCCGCGCCGACCAGTGCGCCTCCCAAGGCCGCCCCGCTGTAAGCGCTCGCCGGAGCGCCTTTGCCGCTGAAAATCGGCGCACGGCTGTGGTAATTCATGAAATAGGCACCGAATTCGGTGTCCAGTGGCTCGAACATGTATTTGAAAGACACGCCGAACTGGCCGCTGTCACGTGCATCGCGATCCGGACCACGACGAACGATGGCGCCTTCATCCGGGTTGCCCCAGTTCACACCCCTCGCAGCCAGGGTGTTGATGGCAGCATTACGCAGCCCGGCAGGTAGCCCTGCGGCCGCCAATGAGCTATTGAGACCATTACGGGTACGCAGCACGGCCAGGTTTTGGTCGCAGCCATCGGAGATCACGTCCGGTTGCGAGAAGAACGTGCCGCAGTTGTCGGTAACGGTCTGGTCCCATTCCAGTTGATAGAAGGCTTCGGTCGAGAGGTTCTCGGTGAGGCTCTGGGACACATAGAACATGTTGACCGGGATCAGGCCTTCCTTGATCTCGGCACCCGGACGACGGAACGCGGAAACGTCGATCGGGTTGATCGAGTTGATGCCGCCGCCGATGAAGGTACTTTCGCCCCAGCTCACGACCTGCTTGCCCAGACGCACGGAACCCGGCTGATCGGCAATCGCATAGTTGTGGTAGACGAATGCATCGAGGATCTGCCCGCCGGAGGACTTGGCGCCTTCCTTGCGGTTGCTGTCGCTGATGTCCTTGAACGGACGACTTTCGTCCTTGAGTTCGAAGTCGTACCAGTATTTGCCACGGACGAAAACGCCGGTGTCGCCATATTTCAATTCAAGGTCATGGATGCCCTTGAAGATCTTCGAGAAGGTTTCGCCGCTCTTGAAGTTCAAGTGACCATCGTCGGAAGTCTGGGACAGACCGCGACCGCCGTTGTTGACGCCGATGAGGTTCTTGTTGGCACTCTCGGTAGACCAACTGGCGCCGATCGACAGGGATGAGTCGAACTGACCTTCGATTTCACCAACGTTGAAACTGACGCCGAATGCTGGCCCGGCGAGCGTAGAGGCAAGACTGACCGCCAGGGGCAGTTTCGCCCTGCGCCAGAACTGGTTTACTGATGTCATCGACGCTACTCCATGTGCATTATTGTTATGGCAATTAGCACTCTTAAAAACGCTATGGATGACTGGGCGCCAAGGTGGCCCTAAGTCATTCCAAAGTTGCATCGCCCCGTTTTGTGCGTGTGCTCCGTTCTTAAAAATCCTTGAGCGGACTATAGCCAGCAGGTAGTACTGCTTGATCCCTCTAAAGTGTGATTTGCAGCGCCAACCACTCTGGAACAGTCCTTTCGCCAATCCGACACCTGTCGGCACGGCAAGGATGGCTGAAAATTCGGATTTGACAAGCCAAGCGCTTGCTTGGTGGGCCTGGCGTGCCTTTTCGGGCACGCCAGGGGACGCTTAAAGCGTCGAGAGGAAGGTGCTGTTGTTGGCTTGCCATTCGGTGATGTCGACGCGAATCCGCTTCTTGTCGAGTTTGCCGACGCTGGTCTTGGGAATTTCAGTAACAAGGGCGATCTGGCTCGGGATGGCCCACTTGCTCAGGTGCCCCTGCTCCACGAATGGCTTGAGGTGCTCCTTGAGTTCCTTCGCCCCGATAACCTGGCCTTCGCGGATCACCAGCAAGGCAAACGGACGCTCGCCCCACTGCGGATCGGCAATGCCCACCACTGCTACTTCGCGTACCGCCGGGTGGCGGCTGATCAGGTCTTCCAGGTCCAGTGAGGAAATCCACTCGCCACCGGTCTTGATCACGTCCTTGATCCGGTCGCGAATGTCGATCACCCCCATGCTGTCCAGGGTCGCCACGTCACCGGTGTGCAGCCAGCCCCCGGCCCAGAGCTCGGCGCCCTTCTGCGGCTCGTTGAAATAACCTTCGGTGAGCCACGGCGCACGCAGCACCAGTTCGCCCTGGGTCTCGCCATCGGCGGGCAGGAAGTTGCCGTCGGTGTCGACGATCGCCGCCTCCACCAGGGGCCCCGGCACACCGGCCTTGATCCGGTATGTGGTGCGTTCGTCCTCGGTGCCGGCCATCAGCTCATCGTTGAGGTGCGCGCACGACACCAGCGGCCCGGTTTCCGACATGCCGTAGGCGGCTGTCAGCTGGATGCCCTTGGCCTTGGCCGCTTCGTACAGCGCACGGTTCAGCGCACTGCCGCCGATGACGATTTTCCAGCCGCCGAAATCCGTGCCTTGTGCCGCCTTGGCATTGAGGACCATCTGCAGAATAGTCGGCACGCAGTGGGAAAAGGTGACTTTCTCCTTACGCCACAGCTCCACCAGATACTCCGGGTCATAGCGACCGGGATAGACCTGCTTGAGCCCGAGCATGGTCGCCACATACGGCAGGCCCCAGGCGTGCACGTGGAACATCGGGGTGATGGGCATGTACACGTCGTTGGTGCCCAGCAGCCTTACGCTGTCGATGGCGCCCATGATCGTCGACACACCCATGGTGTGCAGCACCAGTTGCCGATGGGTGAAGTACACGCCTTTGGGGTTACCGGTGGTGCCGGTGGTGTAGAAGGTGGTCGCGACCGAGTTTTCGTCGAAATCCTGGAAGTCATACTGCGTGCTCGCCGCCGCCAGCAACTGTTCGTACTCGCCGATGAGGTTTGGCAAGTCGGCGGTCTTTTCCGGCAGGTCGGTCAGCAGCAGGGTTTTCTCTACCGTGGTCAGGTGCCCGGCAATGGCGGTGTACAGCCCGACGAACTCGCTGTTGACCAGCACGAAGCGGTCCTCGGCGTGGTTCATGGTGTAGAGGATCTGTTCCGGCGACAGGCGCACGTTGATGGTGTGGATCACCGCACCGATCATCGGGATGGCGAACATGCACTCCAGGTATCGATGGCTGTCCCAGTCCATGACCGCCACGGTATCGCCCGCCTTGACGCCGGCAGCCGTGAGTACGTTGGCCAGCCGTGCGACCCGCTCGATCAGGGTCGGATAGCTGTAGCGCAACTGGTCGCGGTAGATGATCTCGCGGGTTTTCTCGTAACGCGCGCCGGACATCAACAGCCGTTTGATCAACAGCGGATACTGGTAAGCGCCTTCGGCTGGGGGGATAACGCGAGTCTGCACCATAAGAATCCCTTTTCTGACTGCACGGTCGTGGCTGAAAGTAAGCACTCTAATGCCCTTGCGCATCAGCCAAATCAGCCAAAGGAATGATTTGCAGAGCCGAGCAGATGCTAGCGTTGCGCCAGCACTTGCAGGTATCCGGTCCAGACACGGCGCTCTGTAGGAGCCGGCTTGCTGGCGAAAGGTTCGCCGCGGTGTGTCTGAATAACCGCGGTGAGGCCATCGCCAGCAAGCCGGCTCCTACAGATCAATGCATCTCGGTAAAGGCGAGTTTCACGCCGATGGCGATCAGCACCGCGCCCATGGTCCGGTCGAACCAGTGGCCCATGCGGGCAAAACCGGCGCGCACGCGCTGCTGGCTGAACAGCATCGCCACCAGGCAAAACCACACCGCCGTGGCCAGCGCCAGATAGAGCCCGTAGCCCGCCTGGACCGCCAGCGGCGTGTGCGGGTTGATCACCACAGTGAACAGCGACAGGAAGAACAGCGTGGCCTTCGGGTTCAGGCCATTGGTCACGAAACCCGACGTGAAGGCACCACGAGCCGTGCGCTCGCCTGCTTCCTTATGCAGATCGTCCGTCACAGCCTTGGCGGGGCGGGCACGCAAAGCCTTGAAGCCGATATACAGCAGATAAGCGGCGGCGGCCCACTTCAAGGCGTTGAACAATACGATCGACTGCGACACGATCAGGCCGATGCCGAGCAACGAGTAACCGACGTGCAAGAAAATCGCCGTGCCGACGCCCAGCGCCGTCCAGGTGCCGGCGCGACGACCGTGGGTCACGCTTTCACGGACCACCACGGCAAAGTCAGGGCCGGGGCTGGCAACGGCGAGCAAATGAATCAGGGCAACGGTCAAGAATTCTGTCCAGTACATGGGGGCTCCTCTGGGGCAGATCGATTGAAGTAAATAAATGACCGGACGAGCTCCCTGTGGGAGCGGGCTTGCCCGCGAAAGCGGTGTGTCAGTCGCCAAAATTGTTGCCTGACACTCCCCTTCGCGGGCAAGCCCGCTCCCACAGGTTCTGCGTCTGCCATGATGATGCGTAACTGTTTGTTTCATCTGGTAGGCTCGGCAGATTACGCCTTCAGTTCAATGCACAAAAGGTACAGTTGATGACGAACTCTCACCGCGCCGTTTTCCTCGACCATCCCTCCCTGGACTTGGGCGATCTCGACCTCAGCCCGTTGCGTGCCTGTTTCAGCGAACTGCAGCTGTTCGCGCAGACCACGCCTGACCAGGTGATCGAACGCCTCAAGGGCGCCACCGTCGCCATCAGCAACAAAATCCTGATCGATGCCGATGCCATCGCCGCCAGCCCCGAACTGAAGCTGATCCTGATCACCGCCACAGGCACCAACAACGTCGACCTCGTCGCTGCCCGCGCCCATGGCATAACGGTGTGCAACTGTCAGGGTTACGGTACGCCGTCGGTGGCTCAACACACCATCATGTTGCTGCTCAATCTGGCGACCCGCCTGGCCGACTATCAGAAAGCCGTCGGCGAAGGTCGCTGGCAGCAGGCGAAACAGTTCTGCCTGCTGGACTACCCGATTGTCGAACTGGAAGGCAAAACCCTCGGCCTGCTCGGTCACGGCGAATTGGGCGGCGCGGTCGCACGGCTGGCCGAAGCGTTCGGCATGCGCGTGTTGCTGGGGCAGATTCCGGGACGCCCGGCCCGGCCGGATCGCTTGCCACTGGATGAACTGCTGCCGCAAATCGACGCGCTGACCCTGCACTGCCCGCTCAACGAACACACCCGCCACTTCATCGGTGCTGCGCAACTGGCGTCGATGAAACCCGGTGCCTTCGTGATCAACACCGCGCGCGGCGGCCTGATCGACGAACAGGCCCTGGCCGATGCCTTGCGCAACGGTCACCTGGGCGGCGCGGCCACCGACGTGCTGAGCGTCGAACCACCGACGGCGGGCAACCCACTGCTGGCCCATGACATCCCACGGCTGATCGTCACGCCGCACAACGCCTGGGGCAGTCGCGAAGCGCGGCAGCGGATCGTTGGCCAATTGACCGAGAACACCCAGGGATACTTCAGCGGTAAGGCGCTGCGGGTTGTCAGTTGATAAACTGCGGCACTTTTTTTCAAGGAGCAGATGATGGATCCGCGCAGTGAAGTACTGCTTCGCCAGGCTGAATTATTCCAGGGCCCGGTGTTGTTGGCCGGCTTGCCCGCCGACGACCTGCTGGGTCGTCTGCCCGATGCCCATGGCTGGTGCTGGCACGCCGGCGATCAAGCGGCGCTGGACGCGCGGTTTGCCGAGCGCAGCCATTTTGGCGTAACGGTGCCGGAGCGCGGGTTCGACGCCGCCGTGGTGTTTCTGCCCAAGTCCAAGGACCTGACCGATTACATCCTCAATGCCGTCGCTTCGCGCCTGGCCGGTCGCGAGGTGTACCTGGTCGGCGAAAAACGCAGCGGCATCGAGGGCGCGTCCAAGCAACTCAATCCCTTCGGCAAACCGCGCAAACTCGACAGCGCGCGGCATTGCCAGCTTTGGCAGGTCACCGTGGCCAATGCGCCGCAAGCCAAATCACTGGAAAGCCTGGCCCAGGAATATGAATTGCCGCTGGCGGAAGGCCCGTTGAAAGTCATCAGTCTTCCGGGTGTATTCAGCCACGGCCGGCTGGATCGCGGCAGCGCCTTGCTGCTGGAACATCTGGACAAGTTGCCGAGCGGCCATCTGCTGGACTTCGGTTGCGGTGCCGGTGTGTTGGGCGCTGCGGTGAAACGTCGCTACCCGCACAATCTGGTGACCTTGCTCGATGTGGATGCGTTTGCCGCCGCCAGCAGTCGTCTGACATTGGCCGCCAACGGCCTCGAAGCGGACGTTATTACCGGTGACGGAATCGATGCCGCCCCCATGGGTTTGAGCGCCATTCTGAGCAACCCGCCCTTCCATGTCGGGGTGCATACCGATTATCACGCCACAGAGAATTTGCTGCGAAAAGCGGCCAAACATCTGAAAAATGGTGGCGAACTGCGGCTGGTAGCCAATAGCTTCCTGAAGTATCAGCCGCTGATCGAAGAGCACCTTGGTGTGTGTGCGATCAAGGCCGAGGGGCAGGGTTTTCGAATCTACCGGGCCAAGCGCGGCTGAAAATCGGCCCCGTAGGAGCCAGGCTTGCCGGCGAAGGCGCCCTCAAGAGAGCCTTCGCCGGCAAGCCTGGCTCCTACGAAAAGCGTCATTGGGGCTTGCTCAATCGGATTTGCCTAGGCAGAATCCGCTCCGTCCTAGGGGAGTAGTCTCCCACGAGCGCCATGCTCGTCCGGCATACGTCAACATACTTGGTCAACAGACCATGGCG
>Ga0247818_10001741_pt1 | contig 13927 bp, 10 predicted proteins | sample 13C_Glucose_Day1_FD_192424 | JGI IMG/M metagenome (GOLD analysis project Ga0247818, IMG submission 192424) | Soil microbial communities from agricultural site in Penn Yan, New York, United States - 13C_Glucose_Day1 | ecosystem: Environmental > Terrestrial > Soil > Agricultural land | place...
CAGAACGTCCACGCCCCCGCCCCCACCTGGGCCGCCACCCAGACCACCGACGTCATGATGCTCGCCGGCGGCGGCATCGCCGCCCACCCCGACGGCCCCGCCGCCGGCGTGCGCAGCCTGCGACAGGCCTGGGACGCGGCCGTGGCCGGCACCGCACCCGCAGACGCCGCCCAGCGGCTCGCCGACGACGGCGACCCAGCACTGGCACACGCGCTCGCGGCGTTCGAGGACGAGGGTTGAGATGAGCGTGTACGGCTTCTTCGCCGATGACCTGACGGGCGCCAGCGATGTCCTCGCCCAGGCCCACGCCCACGGCCTGAGCGCGATGCTCGTCCTCGACCCCGAACATGTGCGCGCAGACGCAGCCGACGTCGTCGGGCTCGCCGGCCCGACCCGGTCGCTGTCAGGCGACGCGCTCGACACCGAGATCCGCACCGGCCTCGCCGCAGTGGGACGCCTCGACCCCGAGGTGCTGCTCTACAAGGTCTGCTCGACGTTCGACTCCTCCCCGACTGTGGGATCCATCGGACGTGCACTCGAGCTGATCGCTGAGGCCTACCCCGACCACGGCCCCGTGCCGGTCGCTCCCGCACAACCCGGGTTCGGCCGCTACACCGCGTTCAGCCAGCACTTCGGCGTCTACAACGGGCAGGTGTACCGCCTCGACCGGCACCCGGTGATGGCCCACCACCCGTCCACCCCGATGGCCGAAGCAGACCTGCGCAAGGTCCTGGCCGAGCAGCTCGCCAGCGGGCAGGCACCGGCCGCACTGCACCTGCCGGCGTACACCGACGGGACCTTCGAGTCGCAGTGGAAGGAGCTGCGCCACGGCGACGGTGCGGCGTTCGTCGTCGACGCCGTCGACGACCATCAGCTCGACCAGGTCGCCCGCGCCCTCGCCTCGAGCGCATCCACCTGTTCCCCCGCCCTCGTCGTCGGGTCCGGCGGCATCATGGCCGCGCTGGCCCGGACGTGGACCGGCAAGCCCGCCGCCACGCCCCCCGAACAACGTTCGTCCGGCCCCACGCTGGCGGTGTCCGCATCCGCCTCGCTCACCACCGCGGCGCAGATCGACGACGCAGTCGCCCACGGCTGGGTCGACGTCACGATCCCCGCAACCGCGTTCGGTGACACAGCTGACGAGTCGTGGCAGCACCTCGTCGAGGACGCACTGCGTCACGGTCGCGACGTCGTGGCACACACCACCAGAGGTCCCGACGACCAGCGCCTCACCAGTGGCGCCCGAGCCGACCATGTCGGCGCGACAATCGGAGCCCTGGCCGCACGCATGGCCCGGGCCGGTCACACCAGCGACGTCGTCGTCTGCGGGGGAGACACCTCCAGCCATGCGCTGGCGGCCATGGACGTGCGTGAGCTCCGTGTACGCGACCTGTTCGTCACCGCCGGCCCGGTGTGCACGGCCGACGACGAGTCGCCCGTTGCCGGATGCCGGCTTCTCCTCAAGGGCGGACAAGTCGGTCCGCCCTCACTCCTCCGCGACTTCGCGGGACAGACCGGAAAGTGAAGTACCAGACATGTTGGCTGTAGTGAAGTCGTCGCCCGAGCGCGGCATCGAAGTTCGTACCGACTGGCCCGAGCCCCAGGCCGGCCCCGGACAGGTCCTGCTGGAAGTCGCTGCCGCGTCGCTGTGCGGCACCGACCGGGAGCTCTACGAGTGGACCCCATCCGCCCAGGCATTCGGCCTGAACCTTCCCGTCGTGCTCGGCCACGAAGGCTCGGGCACCATCCTCGAGGTCGGCGACGGCGTCGAAGGCCTCCAGGCGGGCGACCGGGTCGCGCTCGAAAGCCACCTCATCTGCGGCCACTGCTGGGCCTGCCGCACCGGCAACGCCCACACCTGCGAGAACACCCGCATCCTCGGCATGCACATCGACGGCGTGTTCGCCGAGCGTGTCGCCGTCCCGGCCGAGATCTGCGTCAAGCTCCCCGACTCGGTGTCCCTCGAGGTCGGCGCCCTGCTCGAGTCGGCAGGCGTCGCCATGCACTCCGTCCAGCGCTCCGGCCTCGCCGTCGCCGGGCAGAGCGTCCTCGTCAACGGATGCGGACCCGTCGGCCTGGCCATCGCCCAGCTCTCGATGACCCTCGGTGCCGCTCACGTCGTCGCCGTCGAACCCAACCCCTACCGCCGCAAGCAGGCCGAAGCGCTCGGCGCCACCGTCCTCGAACCCACCGACCCGGTCGTCGACGCGTGCCGCGACCTGGCCGGCGGACGAGGCGGCTTCGACGTCGCGTTCGAGGTCTCCGGCGTCCGCGGCGTGCTGCCCACCCTGTTCGAGTCCCTGCGCCGCGAAGCCACCCTCGTCACCGTCGGGCACCCGAGCGAACCCGCCCCCATCGACATCGCCGCCTACATCAACAAGAAGCAGGTCACCTTGCGCGGCATCTTCGGTCGCCGCATCTGGGACACCTGGGAGCAGCTGATGCTGCTCGTCGAGTCCGGCAAGGTCGACCTGTCCTGGCTCGTATCCCACCGGCTTCCGCTCTCCGACGCCGACCAGGCCATCGACTTGCTCACCGGCGAGGCCAACAAGGTCCTCCTCGTGCCCAGCCTCACCAGCTGAGCCACGAGTGACCCGACCTCAGCGGCCCGGTCGCCGTCGAAGGAGACCTTCCTTCACCTCGCGCTCTACGAGCCCGACCCGACGCCACTGCAGTCGCACACGCAGCGGGAGCGTGCCCGTCGCTGCGCTAGGGTTGCCCTACTACTGCAGGTGGTAGGCCGATGCCTCGGTTCCGGGGACTCCGGCACTGGCGCCTGCAGCGACGGCAGGCGGTGACGCGATGACCTCGCGCCCCAGCACGGCACATTCCCTTCTGTACTCACGGCCTGCGTTCTCCTCTGGCCCCTTGTGATCTCGTTCGTGTGGTCGCCCGGCAAAGGGTTGCCGGCGGGCACAGGAGGCTCGGAGAACTTCACGGTCGGCCAGGTCCGAGAGCTCAACAGGCGCGGCGTCGACGCGCGCGTGGTGACGGTGGGGGTCGGGGTCACCGACGGGCGCGACGACTTCGACGACGTGCCGTTCCATTCCGTCGAGATCCTCGACGACCTGAGTCGCCTCGACGACACCGTGGTGTTCGTGAGCGAGGCACCCCCCGTGACGACGAGGCATCCGTCCTATCAGATCCTCCATGTTCCTCCGCCCCTGCGGAACCACGAACGGCTGGCCGTGACCGCTGGGACCCGCGACCGGACACTGATCGCAACCAGCCGCTTCGCGGCGCGATTGTGGTCGGACTTCCTCGACGTCAGCATCGAAACCGTGCACGTGGTGTATCCGTTCGCGGAGCCGGTGTTCGCCGTCCAGTCCCGCCCGAAGCACTCCGGCCCGACGAGGGTGCTCTACGCGGGCCGGCTGACGCCGGAGAAGGGGATCTTCACCCTGCTGTCCATGCTCCACACCGACCTGTTCGAGGGCCCCCAGATGTCGGTCACCGTCACGCGAGCAGGATCCGACAAGCCCCAAGGCGCGATCATCGAGCGAATGCTCGCCACGAACCCGCGCCTCGACCTCGTAGCGGCACGCCGGACGCCCGCCGGCATGGCCGCGCTCCTCGCAGAGCACGACGTCGTGGTCATGCCCTCCAACAGCCAGTACTGGCACGAGGCCTTCGGCATCCTCGCCATCGAAGCGCAGCACGCCGGGTGCCGTGTGATCGCGTCGGACGACGGCGGCCTGCCCGAGACCGATTGCGGGGCACTCGCCCTGGTTGCCCCGGACGACGCCGAGGCGCTGGCGCGCGGCATCCTCGCCGCGCAGGTCCTCGGGCCCGTTCCTGCTCACGTTCGACAGCAAGCGGCGCAAGCGTTCACGGTCGCCGACTCGGTCGACAGCCTGCTCGACGTCCTGCGCGCGGCGCCGGCCTCCACCCCGTGGGCCGTCCTGCAGGACCTTGAAACCCTCGCGGCGCTGCCGTCCCTCGCCCCTCCGCACGAACGATTGAGCCCTGACGACCTTCCGATGGGGGTCCAGCCCTGAACCTGTGGCCAACCGTCCTCGCGCCTCCCCACCGGTAGGAAAGAACACCATGCCCGGATCCCATCGCACGTCCAGCACCGCTTCCACGACCCCCGAAGACTCCCTCGGAGCCATCTACAGGACAACCTCGGCGACGACCTCGACCGTGGCTTCTTGGGTGACGCGGCGCGATGGCAACGCAGCAGACGTCCAGTACCTCGAGGAGGCGCGCGCCGCGCTCGGGCCGATCATGGCCGCAAGCAGGGACATTGCCACCTCCGGACGCAGCCACCACGTGCGTGCATTGGCCCGGCTGGCGCTTGCCGAGCAGGCTGACCAGCTCGCCGCGATCACGGCAGCTCTGACCGCGTGGGGACAACTGGACATCCGCAGCACTTCCACGCCGTTTCCCGACGCGAAGCGCGAGCAGGACGTCACGGATCAGGACCTGGACTTCGCCGACCACCTGACAGCACACGCCCACGCCTCGCTTGCATCGGCTCGCGCCGAGATGATCGCCGGCGCCAGCCCAACGGCCCGGTCCATCGCTGAGCAAGCCATCCACGCACACGACCGACGCCTGGCCGCGATCAGCCTCCTCTTCCCGCCGACGACGCCGCGGGCCTGACCAGACCCATCTCGACTTGGTGACCCGGCGTAGGTTTGACTCGACTGACCGGAGATGAGGCCTCCATCCGGACACCGCTGTTGCCGGTCGAGAGGCGGACGTCGTGTCGACGTCAAACGGTCCCGTTCTCGCATCCGTGCCCGCGTCGCCAAGCCGGGCTCCGCTACGACTTCGCATGGCCGAGCACCCGGGCCAGCACATCCTGGACGGCGGCTGGTGGCCTCAAACCGGCGACCTGTCCGTAGAGCTGGCCGATCTGGTGGACCACTTCCCGGCGGAGTCAGGTCGGATCGTCCGCGCGTTGGTGTCTCCACCCGACTGGGAGTCCACGCCACGCATCGTTCCGGTCACTGGTCGCTACGTGAAGGTCGGCGCCTTCCCCCGCGACGACACCCATCTGATCCTGCTCACGACGTCGGACCGGCGTACGCTCCGCGTCCTGGTTGTCCCACCCGCATTCACCCCTGACCAAGGCGACGAAGCCCTCCGAGCGTCTGCCGAGGCCCGAAGTGGCCATACGGCCATCGAAGTCCTCCACGAGGTGACGGGCCACGCCCACCTCGACCCCGGCGGACACTGGAGCGACGATGGCGGATCGTGGCCGGGACCGGAGACGGGTAGGCCTCCATCGCGAATGGGTGGGTGATCGTGGCCTACGTGATGCTCTACGGCGACGGTTGGACCCAACGCTCGGCGATCGCCCAGGGGACTGAGGCATCTCGATCGGCCCACGACGGTCCGTCGGTCCAGTACGCCTGACGGGCACTGCAGGAACCGTCACCCGAAGGAGTCAGCGATGACGTTCGTCATCAAGACGAGTCCGGCACCTATGCCTGCAAGGCCATAGGCCCATGACCGCGGGTGGCGTCGTGCTACGTGTACGGCTCGTCAGCGGGGACAGCATGGATGTCACCTATGAGCATCCCGATGCGGCAAGCGACACTGACGTGATCGACCACGTCCTCGCCACCTTGGCGAACGACTCGGGCGTCCTGCGCTGCAGGCACGGCGATCGGCTGCTGGTGTTGTATGCGAGGGGCGTTTCTGCCCTGGAAGTAGCGCCACGGGGCGCCGTGCTGTGACCTGCTCATCGCTGGGCCGACGCTCGGCGCTGAGTTCACTCCGCCGCGTGTGAGCAGCCGCTTCCAGAGTCCGACAGCTTGAGCTCACGCGACCGCCAGGCGGTAGCCGCGCTTCACGACGGTGAGCACGGACTTGGTGCCGATCGCGGCGCGCAGGCGGGCGACCGCCATCTCGACGGCGTGTTCCGACCCCGCTTGTCCCGACGGCAGCGCGGCGAGGAGCGCGCGGCGGGGGACGACGTGACCCGGGTTCACGAGGAGTGAGTTGAGCACCGAGAGGGGTGCGGGCGACAGCTCGACCGGGACCCCGTCGAGGAGGAGCGAGTCGGTGTGGACGATGAGCGTCCGCCCGTCGGCGAGGCGTACGTCGATCCCGTCGCGCCGGGTGGGGAGCTCGGTCTCCAGCTGCTTGACCATCCCCGCCAGGCGTGAGCGGTCGGGGAAGATCGTCGGCACGCCCCACATCTCGAAGGCGGCTGCGGTGACCGGGCCGACGCAGGAGGCGACGACGTCGGACTGGAACGCGCTGATGACGTCGTCGCGGCGGCCGACGGAGTACGCCGCCTCCATCAGGGCGGCGACCGCGGGCGCGGAGGTGAAGGTGACCGCGTCGAGCTCGCGGTCGGCGACCAGGTCGATCAGGTGGAACATCGGCGTGGGGTCGTCCGCGGACGCCACCCGGTAGATCGGCACGGTCACCACCGACGCACCCTGGCGGCGGAGCGCGTGGGCGGCCATCGACAGCGACTGGCCGTGCTCCTGCACGACGATCCGCTTGCCGGTGAGGTCGCGACCGCGCAGGTGCGCGAGCACGTCCTCGAAGCACTCCGACTCCGGCGCCCACAGCTCGCGGAGGCCGTTGGCGCGCAGCACGCCGACGCTCTTCGGGCCGCGGGCCAGGATCTCCGCGGAACCGAGCGCGGCGACCAGGTCGTCGTACAGCCTGGCGTCGGCGGCCGCGGACAGCCAGGTCTTCATCCCGATGCCGGTGGTGGCGAGGAAGAGGTCGACCGGTCCGAGGATCACCTCCTTGGTCGCAGCCAGCAGCTCGCCGAGGTCGACGTGGTTGGGCTCGAGCGACAGTGCCGCCGCCCACTCGACGGTGGCGCCGCGCCGCTCGAGCAGGGCCACCTGCTCGTCGGCCTTGCGCGCAGCGGTGACCCCGATGCGGAATCCCGAGAGAGGCAGGCTCACACAACCTCCCGGGCAGGCCCGACGCGCACGACGCCGTCGTCCACCGCGACGTCGTACGACGTCACGCGCACGGACGGGTCGTCGAGGCACTGTCCGGTGCGGAGGTCGAAGGCCTGCTTGTACATCGGCGAGCTCACCACCGGTACGTCGCCGCGCGAGCCGACGATCCCGCGGGAGAGCACGGACGCCCCGCTGAAGGGGTCGACGTCACCGATCGCGAGCACCTCGCCGGCGTGGGTCCGGAACACCGCGACCGCGACGCCGTCGACCAGGGCGGCGACGCCGCGCTCCAGTGGGATGGCGTGGACTGCGCAGACGGCGGTCCTCCCGACCGGCGCGAGCTCGATCATGCCGGCGCTCCGACCGGGATGAGGGCCGGGGCGATCGGTTGGATCTGCCCGCGCTCACTGCTGAACTGGATCGTCGGGTCCGGCGTGCCGGGCGCGTTGACGAAGGTGACGAACCGCTCGAGCTTCGTGGGGTCCTCGAGGGTCGCGCGCCACTCGTCCTCGTAGCCGCCGACGTGCCGGGCCATCTCGGCCTCCAGCTCGGCACCGAGCCCGAGCGAGTCGTCGACGACGACCTGGCGCACCCGGTCGAGCCCACCCTCGAGGTGCTCGATCCAGGTCGAGGTGCGCTGGAGCCGGTCGGCGGTGCGGACGTAGTACATGAGGAAGCGGTCGAGGTACGAGACGAGGTCGGCGGTGGACAGGTCTCCGGCGAGCAGCCGGGCGTGGGCCGGGTTGGCGCCGCCGTTGCCGCCGACGTAGAGGTTCCACCCCTTCTCCGTCGCGATCACGCCGAAGTCCTTCCCGCGTGCCTCGGCGCACTCGCGGGCGCAGCCGCTGACGCCGCCCTTGAGCTTGTGGGGGCTGCGCAGGCCGCGGTAGCGCAGCTCCAGCGCGATCGCGAGGCCGACCGAGTCCTGCACGCCGTAGCGGCACCAGGTCGAGCCGACGCAGGACTTCACGGTGCGCAGCGACTTGCCGTAGGCATGACCGGACTCGAAGCCGGCGTCGACGAGCCGGCGCCAGATCGCCGGTAGCTGCTCCATCCGGGCACCGAAGAGGTCGATCCGCTGACCGCCCGTGATCTTCGTGTAGAGGCCATAGTCGCGCGCCACCTCGCCGATCACGATCAGCTTGTCGGGCGTGATCTCGCCGCCGGGGATGCGCGGGACGACGGAGTAGGTGCCGTTGCGCTGGATGTTGGCGAGGTAGGCGTCGTTGGTGTCCTGCAGGCCGGCGGTCGCGGGCTCGAGGATGTGGGTGCTGGTCTGGCTGGCCAGGATGCTGGCGATGGCGGGCTTGCAGACGTCGCAGCCGCGGCCGGTGCCGTGGGCGGCGACGATGTCGTCGAAGCGGCGATAGCCGTGCACCGCCACCACGTCGAACAGCTCCTGCCGGGTCATCCGGAAGTGCTCGCACAGCCCCTTGTCGACGACCTTGCCGAGGCTCGCGAAGTGCTCCTCGACGAGGTTCTTCACGGTGGGCACGCACGAGCCGCAGGTGGTGCCGGCGCGGGTGCACTGCTTGACGGCCGCCACGTCCTCGCAGCCCTGCTCGGCGACCGCGTGGAGGATGTCGGCCTTCGTGACGTCGTTGCACGAGCAGACCTGCGCCTCGTCGGGCATGCCGAGCGGGACGCCGCCGCTCGCCGGCAGGATCAGCTGCTCGGGGTTGTCGGGCAGCGGGAGCCCGCTGCTGACCATCGGCCGCAGGGTGCCGTACGCCGATGCGTCGCCGACGAGGATCCCGCCGAGCAGCCGCGCGCCGTCCTCGCTCACGACGAGCTTCTTGTAGACGCCGGCGACCGCATCGGCGTACGTGAGCTCGAGGGCGCCGTCGGTCGCGGCGAACGCGTCGCCGAAGCTGGCGACGTCGACGCCGAGGAGCTTGAGCTTGGTGGACATGTCGGCTCCGGTGAACGTGCCCGACCCCTGAAGCATGGCGTCGACGACGACCTCGGCCATCGCGTAGCCGGGCGCGACCAGGCCGTACATCCTGCCGCCCGGGGCCGCGCACTCGCCGATCGCGAAGACGCGGGGATCGGCGGTCCGGCACTGCTCGTCGACGAGCACACCGCCGCGTGGCGCGACCTCGAGGTCGCACTCGCGGGCCAGGGCGTCGCGCGGCCGGATGCCGGCGGAGAAGACGACGACCTGCGCGTCGACGACCGTCGTCGGGGCGCCCTCGTCGGTGCCCGCCTGCCTCAGGCGCAGTCCGCTGACGGAAGTGTCTCCCTCGATCTCCTCGGTCAGCACGCCGGTGTGGACGGTGACGCCCAGCTTCTCGACGTGGCGCACCAGCGTGGTGCCGGCCCCGTCGTCGAGCTGCACCGGCATCAACCGCGGCGCCATCTCGACGACGTGGGTGTCGAGGCCGAGCTGCACGAGCGCGTTGGCCGCCTCCAGCCCGAGCAGCCCACCGCCGATGACGACGCCGCTGGTCGCCGCGGCACTGGCGGCCTTGATCGCCTCGAGGTCCTCGATGGTGCGGTAGACGAAGCAGCCGTCCTTGCCGCGTCCCTCGACCGGCGGGACGAACGGCGCGGCGCCGGTGGCCAGCACCAGGGCGTCGTACTCGTGCACCGTGACGGCGCCCGGGTGCGCCAACAGGTCGCCCACGGCGCTCGGCGGTGAGACGACGGTGACGGTCCGCTCGGCGCGGTCGATCTGCGTCACGACGCTGTCGAGCACGAGCCGCACCCGCGGGTCGTCGTACTCCCCGCCGGGCAGCAGGGACAGCCCGTCGGCACCGTCGGGGTGGCCGAACCAGCTGGTCAGCCCGACGCGGTCGTAGGCCGCCCGGGGCTCCTCGCCGAAGATCAGCACCTCGTGGGTCTCGGTGAGGCCGCGTTCGACCGCGGCCTGGGCGAATCGGTGACCCACCATGCCGTGCCCGACGACGACGATCCGCTGACGCTTCTTCATGGCCACGACCGTAGGAACCGGATGTTGTCGGCGGCCTTCCGCAATGTTTCGACGAGGAAAACTGGCTCGCACCGGGTCACAGCGACGCAGCGGTCGCGCGGCTGGACTCGCCGACGAGGCGGCGTACGACGGCCGCGCAGCCACCGCACCCGGTGGTGGCGCGGGTCCGGTCGATGCACTCGCCCACCGAGCCGCAGGCCCGGACGGCGCCGGCCGTGACGCCGGCGCAGGCGCACACCTCGGCGTCGTCGGGCAGCGGGGCGGGCGCGTCCGGGGCCTCGGGCAGGAGCAGTCGTCCCGGCTCGTCCGGGCCGAGGAGGGTGCCGCGGTCGTAGAGCTGGGTGATCAGCCCCACGCCGGACAGGTCCCCGACGAGGGCGGCGGCGACGATGCGTCCGCCGTGCACGACGAGGCGCCGGTGGGAGCCTGCGATGGGGTTGGTCACCTCGACGACCTCCCCCTCGGCATGGCGCGGGTCCCCGAGCACGGCGACCTCGAGGCCGGTGGCCCGCAGCCGCGCGACGCTGCGGGAGCCGTCGTACGACGCCTCGGCCCCCCGGAGGACGCGCGCCAGCACCTCGGCCTGCTCCCAGGCGGGCGGGACGAAGCCGGTCGTACGACGACGGTGCTCGGCGCAGTCGCCGATGGCGTGGATCCGGTCGTCGGTGACGCTGGCCAACGAGCCGTCGACGACGATCCCGCGACCGACCATCAGCCCAGCACGTCGGGCCAGGGCAGTGGACGGGCGGCCCCCGGCGGTGAGCACGACGAGATCGGTCGGCAGCACCGCGCCGTTGTCGAGCTGGACGCCGTCGTCGGTCATCCGGACGGCACGGGCGCCGGTGTAGACCTCGGTGCCGAGTCGGCGCAGGTCGCGGGCCAGGACGCCACCGGCCGCGGAGCCGACCTGGCTGGAGAGGAGGTGGTCGGCGCCCTCGACGACCTCCGTCAGCAGGCCGCGGACCGCCAGGGCGCGCGCCACCTGGAGGCCGAGGAGGCCGCCGCCGACGACGACGGCCCGGGGGACCGGGGTCCCGGCCAGCGACGAGACGGCGGCGTCGAGGCGGCGGCAGTCGTCCAGGCTGCGGAACGAGTGGACCTTGGGGTGGAGGGTGCCGTCGCGGCGGACCAGGCCGCGGATCGGGGGAAGGGTGGGGATCGCCCCGGTCGCCAGGACGAGCCGGTCGAAGCCCACCCGCTCCCCGTCGGCCAGGACGACCTCACGCGACACCCGGTCGAGGTCGACGACGCGTGCGTCGAGGCGCAGGTCGATCCCGTGCGTGGCGAACCATGCCGGGGAACGGAGGGTCAGCGCGTCGACGGCATACGTTCCCTCCAGGACGGCCGAGAGCAGGATCCGGTTGTAGGGCGCGTGCTGCTCCTCGGCGAGGACGGTGACGGCGAGGTCGGAGGCGCCGGCGAGCTGCTCGGCCAGGCGGACTGCTGCCATCCCGCCGCCGACGACGACGACGCGCTCGGTCATGCCGCGACCACCGAGGCCGCGCAGACCTTGAACTCCGGCATCTTCGAGGCGGGGTCGAGCGCGTCGTTGGTGAGCCGGTTGGCGCCCACCCAGTGGAAGGGGACGAAGACCGTGTCCGGTCGGATGGTGGTGACCACGCGTGCCGGCGCGGTCATCGTCCCGCGGCGCGTGGAGACCCGCACCGACGCGCCGTCGGCGATCCCGAGCCGCCCGGCCAGCAGCGGGTGCAGCTCGACGAACGCTCCGCCGTCCGGCAACGCGCGGACGCGTCGCGTCTGCGCGCCGGACTGGTACTGCGCCAGCACCCGCCCGGTCGTGAGGTGCACCGGGTAGTCCGCACAGGGCTGCTCGGCGGCACCGCGATGCTCGACGGCGTACATCCGGGCACGTCCGTCCGGGTGCGCGAAGGCCGAGCCGAAGAGCCGCTCGCCGCCCCAGAAGACGCCGCCCTCGTCGCGGATCCGGTCGTAGGTGATGGGGGAGTAGTCGGCCGGACCGCCCGCCGACGCCCGACCGAGCTCGGCGAAGACCTCCTCGGGGTCGGTCGCGAAGGGCACCGTCGAGAGCCGCGAGGCGAGCCCGGCGATCACGTCGAGGTCCGACCGCACGCCGGACGGTGGTGTGATCGCCCGTTGGCGCAGCACGACCCGGCCCTCGAGGTTCGTCATCGTGCCGGTCTCCTCCGCCCACTGCGTCACGGGCAGCACGACGTCGGCCATCGCCGCGGTCTCCGACATCACGATGTCGCAGACGACCAGCAGCTCGAGCGACTCGAGCCGCTCGGTGACGTGGGAGGCGTTGGGCGCGCTGACGACGATGTTGGAGCCGAAGACCAGCATGGCCGAGGGACCGTCGTCGGTGCCGAGCGCGTCGAGCAGCTCGTACGCCGACCGCCCCGGGCCGGGCAGTGCCTCCGGCTCGACGCCCCAGACGCCGGCCACGTGCGCGCGGGCGGCGGGGTCGTCGATCCGGCGGTAGCCGGGCAGCTGGTCGGCCTTCTGCCCGTGCTCGCGACCACCCTGGCCGTTGCCCTGCCCGGTGAGGCAGCCGTAGCCGGCGCCGCGCCGGCCGACCATGCCGAGCGCGAGGGCGACGTTGATCCAGGCCAGCACCGTGTCGGAGCCGGTGGCGTGCTGCTCGGCTCCCCGCGCGGTCAGCACCATGACCCGTGGCGAGTCGGCCAGCAGGGCCGCGAGGTCACGCAGCTCCGCCGCCGGGACCCCCGTGACCCGCTCGACCCGCTCGGGCCACCATGCGGCGACCGACTCCTTGACCCCCGGCCAGCCGGTCGTCCGGTCGGCCAGGTACTCCTCGTCGACGGCACCCGCGGCGACGAGCAGGTGAAGCAGGCCCATGGCCAGGGCGAGGTCGGTGCCCGGGACGGGCTGCAGGACGAGGTCGGCGCGGTCCGCGGTCGGCGTACGCCGCGGGTCGATGACGACGACGCGGCCACCGCGTTCGCGGAGCCGGTCGAGGTGGCGGGCCGCGGGCGGCATCGTCTCGGCGAGGTTGGACCCGACGAGGACCAGGACGTCGGTCTCCTCGACGTCCGCCAGCGGGAAGGGCAGCCCGCGGTCGAGACCGAAGGCGCGCACGCCGGCCGACGCGGCTGACGACATGCACCACCGGCCGTTGTAGTCGATCTGCGAGGTCCCCAGGGCGGCTCGGGCGAGCTTGCCCAGGGAGTACGCCTTCTCGTTGGTCAGCCCGCCACCGCCGAAGACGGCGACACCGTCAGGTCCGCGCGCGGCCTGCGCGGCGCGGATCCCCGACGCCACCCGGTCGAGCGCGTCGTCCCACGACACCGCCGACCACTCGCCGGTCTCCCGATCGCGGACCAGCGGGCTCGTCAGGCGGTCGCGGCCGCCGTACAACCCGGCCGCCGCCCAGCCCTTGCGGCACAGTGCGCCGCGGTTGACCGGGAAGTCCTCCCATGCGCTCACCTCGGGCGTACGACGGCCGGTGAGCCGCATCCCGCACTGCAGGGAGCAGTACGGGCAGTGGGTCTCCACTAGATCTCCGCGGCGGCGAGCCCGTGGGCGCGGACCGGGCGGCGAAGGTACAGCGCCCAGGTCATGACCGCGCACGCCGCGTAGTAGCCGGTGAAGAGGGTGAAGGCGCCGTGCATCGCGGCCAGCGGGTCGTCCACCCACGGCGCCGCGAAGGCCAGCGGCACCAGGAAGCCGCCGAGCGCGCCGACCGCGCCGATGACGCCGAGGGCCGAGGACGCCTGCCGCGTCGCCGTGGTGAGTGCGGCCGCACGCTCCTGCGTGCCCGGTGTCGTCGAACGCTCCGCCTTCGCCTTCCACAGTGCGGGGATCATCTTGTAGACCGAGCCGTTCCCGATGCCGGTCGCTGCGAAGATGCAGAGGAAGAAGCCGAGGAACAGCGGGAACCAGCCCGCGTTGCCCGTCGCGAGCCCCGGGTCCGCGGTGGGGTTCGGCGTCAGGCGGCTGACGGTCCAGAGCACGCCGAGCGTGAAGACCGCCATCGCAGCGAAGGCACCGAGCGTCACCCGCGCTCCACCCCACCGGTCGGCCAGCCAGCCGCCGAGCGGACGCGTCAGCGAGCCGATGCCGGCACCGAGGAAGGCGTAGAACGCGAAGTAGATCCCGGTGCCGAGGGGCGCAG
>Ga0247818_10001742_pt1 | contig 13925 bp, 26 predicted proteins | sample 13C_Glucose_Day1_FD_192424 | JGI IMG/M metagenome (GOLD analysis project Ga0247818, IMG submission 192424) | Soil microbial communities from agricultural site in Penn Yan, New York, United States - 13C_Glucose_Day1 | ecosystem: Environmental > Terrestrial > Soil > Agricultural land | place...
GGTTGTAACTGCCTGTATTGCTGTAACTGGAACCTGACCCCAAACTCCACCCCCATCCTTAGCTCGGGGGTCCGTGAAGACATTTAGATTAAATTTAACACTGTCCTTCTCGTCGTAGACACGATCCAACTGGGCATTTAGGCGCGCGTTGGCTTCATACTCTGGTGTGCCTGGCATCCAAGCGCCTCTTGCAGGTTTGGCTTGCCACAAACGTCTCGACTCATCCATTAATCGTGCTTCCTCCAACTCCAAATCTTTCAGTTTGGCCCGTAACTCTCCTTCGGTTAACCCACCACCCGAGCTAGTCCACTGACCGCTATCGTCCCGGGGCTGGTCGGGATCATAACCGGCCTTCTCTACAGGCTCGTCCTCGTCGCCCATCTCTTCGAGCAGGCGCTGTATCCTTAGCAACACCTCCAGGACCGGGTCGTCCTCCTCAACAGGCCCACCCCCGTTGTGGGCCTTCTTTATGGGTTGCTTGCGTAGGTTGACCAAGGCATCAACACTCCGCTTCAGTAGCTTCTTGGCGTCTGCCTTCGTGACGGCCGCCACCACGCCTATGTTGTTAATCACCTCGTCAATATACTGATTAGTGATATTCTCAGTACCACCCAGATTACCTGAGGCCTGGTCCACAATGGCAGCAATACCTTTTGAGATAGCATCCTTGACCTTCTGGGACTTAGCAATGCTACTCAAGACGTTAACAACATCGTCAGTCCGGGACCAGTCCTTGTACTGGTTGGGTGCGCTACCCCCAGACACTCGTGGGACGCTGCTCCCACTGCTAGCACCACCCCCACCCCCAGACTCCGACCACTGGCCGTCCTCGCCACGGGGTTGGTTGGGGTCGAAGCCTGCTTTGATAACCTGTATCTGATTGCTGCTGTTAAATTTAGGCAGTGGGTTGGGCGTTGTGGGGATCTTAGCCCGCACAATGAATTCATGAAGGGTGTATTCCTTAAGCGTACCCTTCGCATCTATAGCTACAGTACGCTTGCGAGGGATGTACTTAACTGGTTCCAGGATTGTATTACGGGGTAGGATAATCTCGCTCTCCTCACTGGGCTCCACTTTACCCGACACTGCCACCGAAGGGACAGAGTACTTGCCACCACGCGGTACCATAATCTTCAGCAGTATACCGTCCCTAACCTCGTCCGGGGCCTGCTTCATAACTCCACCAGTAGCAAAATCCACCGCCACGTCCTTATCCAGTGACGCAGACATGTAGCTACGGTCGAGTATTTGCGCAGAGTTCTTAATATGATCCAGCATATCCAAGTCAACACCCCGGAACAGCAGCATTGGCTTGTCAGTTGTTACGAACGACTTATCAATCGCCTTCACCATGCCGTCCTTACCTAAGGAACTGGACACCCCGTACCTAAGGTAGTCGTTCACCGAGTCCGACCCTGCTATAGCATAGTCAGCTAGCTCCCCACGCTCTAGCGGGTCGAACCTAAGCATCTTGGACCGGTACTCACTAGCCGCGTCCAGGAAGTCCCGGGCATTGGGTATCTCACGCAATAGAGCAATATCCCCGGGCTTAGGACTGACCTCTGGTAGCTCGATCCTGTTCTCTGGTAGGGAGACCCACACCTTGCGCGTTGGCTCCAGATAAGTCAGGTTCTCCAACTCGTCCTTAATGTCTAAATTGAGCTTGACCTGCTGGTTCCATTCTGCCAGCATACGCTTATGCTCAGGGTCGTTAATATCCGGGATGGCCTTCATACCGGCACTTAGTTCGTCTATACGAGCACGTATCTTGGGTTGGTCGGCAATAATCTGCCTGGCCCGGGCTAGTCCCTCGGGAGTCATGATCGTTGCGGCATCTATAGGTTTGCCAGGCTTATAGGAGCCCCCACCCCCAACGACCCACTTACCGCCTTCATCACGTGGCTGCTCGGGATTGAAGCCTGCCTTATTGATCAACCCTTCAGGGAGCTTGAGAATCCCTACTGGCATGTTTGCAGCACCCGCTCATGGTCGTCGGGTAGTCTACCCGTACCACCGCACACTGGGCAAGGCTTCTGCGCACGCCCAGTACCAGCTTCGTCGTCGGCACCATCATCTATCCAGCTGGTGCCGCCGCAGCGCCAGCAGGTAGTCTCATTAGCCATACCCCATCTGCGCATTTTGCGTATCCTCTCCCCTAGCTTCACTAGTTGATGTCGCCGTTACCCTTGAACACTTCTGCTGCACGCACGATACTCGCAACTGCCTCCCGCAGCAAGGAGGACAGTTGCTCTACCTCACGGACAGTTGCCGGTGAGTCTGCCTGACGGCGCGAGAGACTACGCTCCAGCTTCCAGCATTCGTCCACAATCTCTCGCAGCGTCATTTCTTGCGTTCCTCCTCCAGATGGACTACCGCCGCAGCACTGTTCTGCCTTTGACGCTCACCTAGTTCTGCTCGCAGTTCTTCTAGCTTGACGACAGTTTTCTGGATGTCAGCCGCCAACGCAGGGCTGGGCTCCTGTCCCAGCCGCTTAGCAGTATCGGCCATCTCGCGCATGTAGATCAGCTTGGCCTCGACCGCCTCGAACAACGCCACGGTGACCTTGGTCAGGTTGGAGTTGACAAGCGTATGAACCTCCTTCAGATCGCCCTTCAACCCATCAATCTTTCCAGCCAACTCTGACCTTGCAAGGACTGTCGTGTCGTTTGTTTCCTTGGCGACCTGTGCGACCTTGTCGTTCGATGCCAGCAGAAGCTCCGCAGCCTCGGAGGTCTTGTCAACCATGTCCTGCTGCTGAGCACCGAGCTTGGCGGCCGCGTCCCTTGCTTCCTTCTGACTCACTCTGAGTCGCTCGGCGACTAGGTCCTCGCGAGCACGGTCCTCCCGCTTGTCCATCCTGCGGCTGCGCTCCATGAGCAGCGGAGCGACGAACGACGTGAGCGCTGTCGGAATAGCCACGATCAGCGCCACCCACATTGCCTCGGAGATCATCACACGCTCCACGATGTTGGATAGCCCCACCAGCGATAGCTTGGTGACCACTCGAAGCTGCGGTTGAGCAGCATGGCCCACCACGGCGTACGGAGGTTTAGGCCACCAGCCACCCAGATGGGCTGCGATCTGAAGTCATATGCGCAGTTGGTTATGCGAATATTGGCATAGGTGCCAGGGCTTCCATTGACACCTATGCAGGAGCCTTCGTTGCCGAAGAACTTGCATCTGTCTACCAAGACGTTCCTGATAGCCTGCTCGGGAAGATCACACTCCATGTCAATACCATCACCGGGAGGCGTTCCACCCGTATTGGAAAATACACAATTCGAAACCAGTAAACCCTCGACCGCAATTGCGCTCAAGCCTTGACGACGGTTGCCATCGGAGATCACGCTATCGATCACCACGTTGGTTGCCTCTTGGACGTAGAGCCCGTCCGCGAAGCAGCGTGACACATGGGTTCCGAATACCTTGATTGTATGCGCCTTGCGAATATCGATGCCGTGTCCGAATCCACCAACGTCCCACTTTGTGGACGCCAGGTGCGTGTCGCGCTCTCCTATAATCCTGCCACCGATAATGCTGACGTTATCAACGTCCCAGAGCTTGAAGATACGATAGCCGAGTTCTGCAGTAGGCAGCGCCCTGACAGTGGCGTCCGTCAGGTCCAGGGTGATGCCCGACTTGAGGGTTATGCCACTGTTGGCGTTGTCATTGGTGACGTTGACGTCATACGTCCCAGCTGGGACCTTGACAGTGTCGCCAACTCTGGCGGCGTCGATCATTGCTTGAATAGTCATGTTCATTCACCCGTTGTGTTTGATCGACGCCACCAGCGCTCTGCAAACTACCGCAGTTCTTCGATGGCGTAGTCAGCAGTATTCACCGTACACTTGTTGGCACCCAACCCGAGCCCCAACAAGCTAGCGATCAGTAGGATCTTAAGCATAAGTAGCCTCCTTTCACTTCGTCTTGTCGCAAATGATGCAGACACTGTAAGGTGTCGCATCAGAGACCGGCGTGTCCTTCCGTATAGCAGGATACACCGCCCGCCATTCGTGGCCGAGCAGCCAGCACCACCTAGCGCGATCGAAGAAGGCCCTACGCGGTGGTAGTTCCTTCATATCACGCCTGTGACGCCTTATCCGCTCTTGCCACTTGTCCATGCTATTTAACCGGTACGACCCCGTATTCCGCTGGGTCCATCGCAACCTCCTTGATCTCGGGCGCTGCGTTGGGGCGGACCTCGATTGTGACGCCGGTCTGCGACCCAGCCTGCTGGGTAACAGCCTTGCCTCTATTCGAAATCCAGTCCAGTGCTGCCGACCCTAGCATGGGAACTAGCACAACCAGCGTTTCGGTCACAGGACCAGCTAGCTCAACCGGCATGTAGTTCCTGGCAACCAACCAAGCGATCGCGGACGGGAGCACAACCCGCATCACGCCCGCGATCTGGTTGGATAGGATAGTGTTGTTCATGCCCGAACAACCTTGAAGCCTCGTGCCACGATGCGGTCGACGACATCGGACGCGCCGCGCGCAGTCAGTCTCTCGGTGCGGCTTCCCGATATGCCCTCAACTCCTACGTCGGCCCCGGTCAGGGCTTCGACAACGGACTTGCGCAGCGCCACCAGTTCAGTCTCGGTAGGGGCTCCATTGCTCATTTTACACTCCTGTTGGTTGGTCTTCGCTTCTGCTTCCTTAAGTCCACGGCCGCATCCCTGAACATTCTAGCACATGACCACACCCAGTCGTAGTCAGCACCATTTGCAGCACACAGGTCACTAGCTATGCGCTCACAGTCCAAGGCCGCCGTCTCCATAGCATCATTCCAAGTCTTATCGACCAGTGATAGCGTACCGTCCAGTTTAGAGTTTACGACCTGCATTACGTAGTCTAAGTCCTGAGGCTGTCCGGCACCTTCCCCCCACTCTCGGCAAGCTTGGTCATGACCTGCTTGTGAAGCCAGATGTTCATTTCCGCAGACCCGTCCAGGTCACCGCTGTAGCCTAGCTCCTTAGCGAGCTCCTTGCGGGCCGACAGGCTGCTGTCGAGCTTGAGAACCTTCATCAAGTCGACGATAGACTGCCTCCAGTTGAGATTCTCGTCTTGGTCGTCGGCTAGGTCCTTGATCTTCGCCTCAACCTCACTCCTGGTGATGGGAGTAGGTTTCGACAACGTTCCGAAGATTGCACGTACGATATCGCCTAGGATGCTCATCTTAGGTCCCTTATCATGTCATGCGAAGAACCACACGCTGACGAGAACAACCGCCGTCAAACCGACGCCCCACATCATGCCTTTGATGAAGGCAACAGTCTCGGGTGGTTCAGGGCCACTGCCATGCGGTCCTTCCATCACTCAGACTCCCTTACCCTCCTTGTAGTGCGTGGCCTCACGCACATCGGCAGCTTCACCAGCCGCAATCGCGTTCTTGATTATCTTGCGCAGTATGGCCTGCCCATCGGGGGATCTCAGTTGACGCATCGCCACGCTCTGCTCGTCGACGAACGGGATGTCTGGCAGCAGCCGCACCAAGCCATGCGCATCACGCATCGCGGATTCGAAAGCTGCGTTGAGAAAGTGTTCGCTTGCCATCTCACGTACCCTTGCCTTCTGCCTTTTCCTTCGCCGCAGCCTCTGCCGCTCGCCGCACATCCTCGGCTGCCTGCAGCGCGTCTTGTACGACACCGACCAGCTTGTCGTCGGGGATGTACTTGCTTGCTGGCTGACCGAATACGTGGATTTCGGCAAGCGCCGCCTTTGCGACAGCCACGGCAGCGTCGAGTTCTTTCTGGGTCATAGGATCAGCGCTCTTCCCGCATTATGTTGGGTGGACGCGGCGACGGTCCAGGTAAGGGGCAGCACGACTCCTGATCTGCCATAAAAGCTAGGCCCGCGTAATTTTGGGCCACCTCCTGCCAGGAGGGTTATGACCGCGATAACGACCAGGAGTAGGATGACAAACCAGATGCCCTTTTCGAGCTTGTCGGGGATCTGGTAGACGAAGGTATTGAACCCGTAGAGCACGAGGTAGACGACGCCACATAGGATTATGACGCCGATCAGTAGCCACAGTACGTCAATGGCGAGAGCTAGCATAGCGAACCTCCCTTATCCCTTAAAAGGGTGTGTCTAATCGACTACTACTGGGAAACCCAGTGGCTAGCTACTACCCTCTACAGATTGCTTGCCTTAAATCACGTCTTACGCTGCCAGGCCCACAGGGACCATCTTGGCGTAGCCTGCTTCCACCAGGGCGGCGATGCTTTCCAACACTTCGGAAGGGGTCATCTTACGCTTCCAGGTGAAGCGCTTCTCACGCCGCGCTACCTCAATCAGTATCTGTAGCACCGACTGGGGTTTGTTGAAGGACAACGTACAGCCTATCAAGCCGTGGGTCCTCCAGATCTTATCCACCTTAGCTCCCCGAGTCTCTGGCAACCGGCGTAGGAACTGCCGGTCTAGTACCGGTACGTTGGCACTCATGATCTAGTCCTTTCATGATGTGTTTCACTCTACCTGCACAACTCTCCTTTGCTGGTGGGTTGTAAACCTAATCCTGAACGCCATCGTCGACCTCACCGTCCTCCAGCAACGCCTCCTTAGCAGCTGCTAGAGCAATCCTTCTAATCAACCTATGACCCAGTATCCTACCCAGGCGTGGAGGTGGTGTCATCTGGGAGGATATACCAGTATTCACCCGTAGGCGGGTTAGGCGTTTTATGACTCTCTCGACAACCTCGTCAGACGGCCTCACTTTAGTGCCTTTCCATCTACAAAGACCTTGGGCCCCATCCCCACCATAACGAAGTCACTGGCCCTGGGCATGGGCCAGTAGGCCATCACAATAGCGTCAGCTAGGTTAGGGCTCCGGGTGCCATCAGGGGACTTATCAACAACTAGCTTCAGGCGCGAGCCTGTGCTAGCAGTGGCCTGGCACAGTTCCTTAATCACCTTATGTAGCAAAGGTAGGCGACTGTCGATGGAAAAGATGTCATCAGGGTCTGCTGATATCTTGGTTATTACCCCATTGGCATCAGGGATGCCAACTACAGCTTGGTAGGTTCGTAGTACACGCCCGCGCAAGGCCCACCAGGCTTGTGCCTTCAAGTTGGCGAAGAAATCCTTATTACGCACTGAGTCCCGATCATCAGCGTTAACCCGCTCCGCAGCATGTAGTACCTTGCCCCCAGCATTCCAGGGTACTACACGTAGCTTGTCAGGTAGGAGGTTATCATCCTTAAGGCGATTGACCTCACTCTTCACATTGGAGCCTATGGCGACAGCGTCATACTGAAGCTCAGGCACCTTCTGCGCTACGCAATTAGCAATAGCCTTGCGCGCCGTCACACCAGGATCCCTTGCCACCCATTCATCAGCGAAGGTCAGTACCACACCGGAGCGAACCACCTGGGCGTTACGATCACCATCCTCGCTGTCACCTATGTCTAGTCCCGAAATACGGTTCTGTCCAACATCAAAGCCAAGCTTAAGATGAGCATCAATGCAAGCATCCAACCACTCCTTGGGTAGTATTGTACCGGTTAGCGAAGCAGCATAGTTACGCTCAATCTCCTGTGCGTAAATATGTGGCGTACCCTGGCTGAGGTGGTAGGCCTTCTTCTCCCTATGCCACTCCTCGCCAAACTCTGGGTGCTCATGGGAATCCATGACAAAGATACGGGTAATGCCCCTGGGTATCTGTGCGCCAGGGTACCAGTCCTGCCCTACCTCACGCTTCCTATGGAACAGATTACCCAGCCCATTCACCGAGGAGATGTCTATGGGCACCTTGGTGGTCTCGGACAGGGAGGCTTCAATCAGTTCAGGGCGCTGATAGTGTGCGCTCTCGTCCTTGAAGAACAAACGTGTACGACCACCACGGCCGATCTTATCACCAACCTCACCCACAATAGAGGAACCAGTAGCCCGGTTATAGCACACGTACTGCTTGATGTCACTGTCGGTTAGGCCCTGTGGCTTAAATATCTCAGGCAGGCGATCAATCAATCCTCGTATCTTGAAGAATATACTCTTAGGGTTGCCAATCTGATCCACCGAGTCCGCATCCTGGGATCCCCAACCTATAGCAACACCAGGGTAGAACAGCCATAGCCAGACACTGATACAGACACACACCCATGTGGCCCCCATGGTGCGGCACTTCTCGACCAGGCCTGGCTGGTCCGTCTCCAGGCAGTCCTGCACGAAGTGTACAAGCTCCTCCTGGCGCTTAAAGAGTATAAACGGCATCCACACGGGCTTGGTGGTGCCAGCGTTACGGGGATCATGCGTATCGCACCAGTGGTTAATAAACGACACACAGTCCTGCGCGTAGTAGGCCTTGGCCGCAGGTATCAGATGTGGATTAGTCTCCAGCGTAGCCAGCTGCCCCCTACGCCACAGCAACGCATCATCGTAGTTGGGAGGCCACTCATGGTTAGCCAGGGTACGGGGTGCACGTAAGGCCGAGTTCCGGGCCGAGCGCTGTAGCCGTTCAATACGGACAGCCGCAATCGCATCAGATACATCAACTGGCGCAGGCAGCATCAGCGCTCTACGGTTCTAGTATTGGACCGACAGTTGGCAGAGTACCAGGCCGTAGCCTGTCGCTTGAATACCTTCTGGGAAGGGGTCAGGGATACATTCGCGTATTGTACAGCCAGCTGCTCGAGTTGGGTACAACGTGAATCACGGGCCTGGGCTGGTAGCGACTGTAAGAATAGCAACAACATCACCAGGATGAGGATGATTATCCAGGTCAGGTAGCCCACTTCCGCCAGGTATCTTAATACGTCAAACTTTGCCATATCAGTGCCTGGTTCCATCCTTGGGATCAGGGCTCTCGAGCAGGGCAGCATAGGAATTAGCATCAGCCTCCAGTACCGGGGTGCCTGCAGTCAGTAGTCCAGCAGCCACCTGGGAGTAGAGGGATTCGAGCAAGGCCAGCTGCTCCTCTGTTGCACCCTTCAGCACAGCAGTGGGTAGGGCCATGATCTTTATAGGTCCATCAGCAGGACCAGTCAGCTGGGTAGGCATGCACTTCTCAATCAAGCGCACCATGAGGCCAGTGTCCTCACCAGCAATCTTCAGGAAGTATCCTACAGCACCCATGTAGCCCTTGCCATCCTTCCCAAAGATATGGATGGCTTCCTCAATGGCAGCACGTAATCCAGCACTCCACCTATTCGGAGTACCCTTCTTGCGACCACCACGCTTCTTGTGGTTCTTTCTGTACTGCCCAGCATGCGTCTTTGTACGAGGCTTCCAGGGTTTGGTGATTCTTCTCGCAACCATGTTGGTTCTGTTACTCTCAATTCTTCACTAGGATGGTGGCATATATAACGAATAATAACAGGGTCGTATAGCCACAATATCAGTTTAATTTAGACATAAAAACAATTAGACAAAAAATCAAAGAATGCTAAAATCACGACCAGCAATTTTGCCTAGAGCGCGGCACGCATCATCTAGTTCTTTCTCGGTGTATCCAAGCCGATTAAGCGCACGCATAGCAGTCTCATGATAGCTCTTGCTTTCCAGGGTTTCGATGTAGTCAATCAAGGCATCAGCCTGTTCACTAGTTAGCATCTAACTCTCCACAGTCCACGTCTTCACAACCTGGGCAGGCTGGGGCTTGATGATCTCACCCTTGATAATCAGGGTACCGACCGTATACTCGATACCACGCCTATCAATACTATCCAGGAACACCTTGTCTACCTGATCGGCATAGTTCTCATTCAGGTAGGCTGGAAGGCGGTGTTCCTCGATGACATCCAGGCTGACCTCACCATCCTCAGAGAAGTCAAATACAAACACCTGTGGGCCACGAGACATTTCAATCCTCCTCGTCAATTTCCTCACCAGATATGACCGAGCCGTCCGTGCGATTTGCTCGTCCGTCATGCAGGAGATACCAAATTCGCTCTCGGCCAACTGCTTCTCGGTAATGAGACAGCGCTCGCAGACGTGAGTCAGCGGCGAAAATTGGTGTCTCGGCGGTTCACTCATCGGCATGACTCCTACGCATGATATCCTTGCCGCTACAGTACTCCGCTGCCAATTGTAGCAGCCGGTTTATCACCCGCTGGTCCCGGGGCTCAAACCTGGTGGCCGCCGCGCGCAGGAACAGATCAATATCCTGCTTCAGGTGACTCATCTCCATCAGTTCTTCCTTAGTCATTATCATCACTCCCTGTTAGAGTACGCTGGTGGTTATTGGGTTGCTAATTTGTAGTGGCACGCTAACTGGTCCTGGGTTACTATGCTTTAACGGCACGCTGACTTGTCTTGGATTTGGTTAATGGCATGTTGGCACGCTTCCTTTCATTGGGTTTCCAATACGTGATGGCGCGCTAGACTTCTCTTGGATTACTGCTTGGAGTTGGCGCGCTGATTTGATCTGGGTTGCTCTTACGCGATGGCACACTTGCCTTCTTTGGGTTGCTGTTGGCCGTTGGTACGCTAGTGAGTTCCGGGCTGCTTCTCCTCAACGACACACTACAAGCCTTTGGGTTATTGGGAGGGTATGGCACACTACGCGGTGTTGGGCTTCTCCTAGCTTTTGGCACACTGATAGTCCTCGGATTGCTAGCTTAGAGTTGGCACACTCGACGATATTGGTTTCCTGCCTTTCAGTGGCACGCTGTACAACGTTGGGTTACTGGGCGGGTCTGGCACACTGGATTCTTGTGGATTGAACATCTTCGGCTTCGGCGCGCTGACTTGTCCTGGATTACTAGAGTTGCCTCTGACACACTGACCTGTCCCGGGTTACTTCTTCAAGAAGGCACGCTCCTTCATAGTGGGCTACTGTCACATACTGGCCCGCTAGCTTGGTCTGGGCTGCTTGAGGCGACTTGACACGCTCTTTTGTCCTGGGTTGCTGGTTACCAATAGCACGCTACGGCTCTTTGTACTCCATTCGATGCATTGGCGCGCTGTCCCTAATGGATTACTTGGCTTGTGTGGCTCACTAAACCTCCATGGGTTACTCGCGCTGGTGTGGCACACTAGTTGCTTTGGGTTTCCTGAGGTTTTGTGGCACGCTTACCCCTCAATGGGTTGCTTACACGGATTGGCTCGGGCCGCTATGACCTCCGCTTCGTACCGAATAAGTAATCCACCCACGAGCGCCCGAGCTCCGGACTGACAGCATCGGCGGGGATCACTGCGACCGAATCGTGGTCTGGTGATACGACTACGACAGGGTGCTTAGGCACCGCGATTTGCAGCACGGTATCAGCCGGTAGCCTGACCTTCTTCATCTTGGTCTTGGTCTTGATCCGGGTCTTGACCTTGCGCTTGCTAGCAGTCTTACGCTTCTTCTTTGCCATGATCAGTCTCCTTTGGTTAGCACACTGTTAGTGTTTGGGTTACTCAGATTATCTGGCACACTGGCGATCAACGGGTTACTATCATAGTGCGGCACACTGTTCCACGTTGGGCTTCTATTACGGCCTGGCACACTTTACCCCTTTGGGCTTATAAATCATACAGGGCTCGCTATCGAACAAGGGGTTTCTGTTATCCATCGGCTCGCTGGCTACGAGTGGAGGTCTCTCGAACCCTGGCACACTAGGCACTTTTGGGTTGCTTTCCAAAACCTGGCACACTAGTTCATTTTGGGTTTGCTCATGGCAGATGGCTCGCTGTCAACCTTAGGGTTGCTGGGAATTGACGGCACACTACTCGCATCCGGGCTACTTACGCTGCATGGCACGCATCGGCGGCTTGGAGTTCTCACCGGCAGTTGGCACACTGTCACGTTATGGGTTCCTCGCAATCTGATGGCACACTACCGGGCCTTTGGGTTGCTTCATTGCCGTGGCACGCTATGAGGATTTGGGTTACTGCCTAATTTTGGCCCACTATAGTCCCACGGGATACTGGGAGGTCTTGGCACGCTGAACTTCCATGGGCTACTACTAGGGGGTGGTGGCACGCTGGGCTTTCTCGGGTTACTAACCTTAATAGCACGCTTACGCATTTTGGTTTACTGAGTCCCTATAGCACGCTGCCGGTTCCTGGCTAGTTAGCTTTGTTACCTCGGCACGCTGATCTCTTCTGGATTTGCTGGCTGATCAAAGGCGCGCTCACCTGTTTTGGGTTACTGAGTTCTTGTGGCACTATTCTCCACCTTCTCCTGGGTCCACCACCATCAATACGATGGCCGCCGCGAGCACCAGCACTAGATATGCCGCCAGGTCAGGCCCTGTCATCCGATTGGGTTGCTCGCAACTTGGCCGCTATGATCCTGGCCGCTGTGGACTCCGCCTGGTACTTGTTTATCAACGGCTGGGGGGCCTTGATCTTACGCATTTGAACGGCTAGCCCCTCATCGGTAGCGGCCTCCTGCTCCAGGTAGGCCGCGAACCGATCCCGTTCCTCCGCCGTCAGCCGTAAACCCACAGCAGTTCTCCGATTATGTAGATGATCGTCACCACCAACACTAGCGCAACCAGGCCATAGGTCATAACACTGTCATTCACGACCGTACACCTTAAATACGCCATTGGGCCAGAGCACGTAGACGACCTTGCCCACCCTCTTAGCATAACGCACAGTCGCCCAAGTACCCGACCGAAGCTTTTCCTTAAAGCCAGCGGGGGCTGCTATCAAGTAATCAACAGCATCCACTATGTCGTGGTTACGCTCCAAGTAGGGTTTTGGGGGCAGTACACGCTTGGCCTGCTTATAGGCACGGGCGCGGGGGTTATCAGGCGGGTGGATCACTGGCTTTAGACGTAAGGCCGTACAGATATCATGCGCCTCTGCGTCCGCCCCAATACAATCACCGTGATGTAATTCAGTCCCAACGGAATAGTCATTCAGGCACACACGCAGAGCGTCCAACTGCGCAGCAGTCATTCCGCGCTTGGTACCTGTAAAACCTATCCTATACACGGGGCGATCCATCGGCCTGTCGCGTAATAGCAACATTGGCCCACATCGCAGTCGTACGATGGTTCCTAACCACCCAGGTCTTATCGGGGCCGTCCGGGAGCTCCTTCTCCAACACCTCACTAAATACCTTAGCAGCTTCCCGTACGCGCTGCATGCGCTCCACCTGCTCAGGGGTCGGTTGAAGATAATCGTAGGCTGACGTATGCATGGTTTATCTCCCTTTTCCACGCCTATACATACAAAGCTAGGCCGCCGATGCAGCCTCCAGATCATTACCGCCAATCAATATTGTGGCCTTACGTCCAAGGTAATCCAACAACACTCGTTCCCGATCCTTAGGACCAGTACCATCATAGATACCGACAAACCCTGTCAGGTGACCATTCACTACTCGCACAGTCTCACCCACGCGGAACCGGCTGTCCTCTCCATTGTACTTGGGAAGGTTAACAAAGCCATCCGACCCCTCTAGCAGGTGTAGCCGCTCAATCTCTGCATCGGGCATGATAGCGGGTAGGCCGCCCTGTAGTACAACAGTCAATACCCCAAAGGTGCCTAGCAGGAACCGCCAGCGCCCCTCGTTCTTCACAAATATGTAGCCCGGGAACAGGCTACTGACCTTCTTCTCGGCAACAGCCTTTGCCCGGGCTTTCTTACGCACAGCGATCCGTGGGTAGTAGAACGTACCCCCCTGATTAGCAATATTCTCGCAGGCCCAGGCCTCCCGCTGACTATGTGTCCGAACAACCAGCCAGCCACGCACCTCTAGAAGCATGCAGATGGTCCTCACCAGGGATAAAATCCCCAAATCCTTAAACCCGGTAAGGATGGAAGTCAACGACCGATAGCAGAATCATTACGTCAGGGTCAGCAACGGTCCCCGGATGACTAGTAAGTCACCATTGTGTACAGCGATGGGCTTACCATAATCCCTAGTAATATCAAACCGTAGCAGAAGGCGCTTACCCAGCACCGTTACGTCTAATATCGCATAGGAGACGTCGTAAATCTCCTCTGTAGTGTTCTCCCACCTAACATCGGCTGCCAGGTCGGTAAGT
>Ga0247818_10001743_pt1 | contig 13923 bp, 13 predicted proteins | sample 13C_Glucose_Day1_FD_192424 | JGI IMG/M metagenome (GOLD analysis project Ga0247818, IMG submission 192424) | Soil microbial communities from agricultural site in Penn Yan, New York, United States - 13C_Glucose_Day1 | ecosystem: Environmental > Terrestrial > Soil > Agricultural land | place...
TGGAGAAGGGCCTGATTCTGGTGGCCGATAACATCCGCCAATTCGATTTTCTCTTCGAAGACTTCCCTGAACTCTGGATGGACCGCATGGCCAGTACCTGGCCGGGGCCGAACACCTGGCTGGTGCCACATCAGAATCTGTTGCCGCAATGGATCACCGGGGTGCATGAAACGGTAGCCCTGCGGGTCAGCGATCATCCGCTGGTGCGGGATTTGTGCGCCGCTGTCGGACCACTGGTCTCAACCTCGGCCAACCCACAGGGACGCCCGGCGGCGCGCACGCGGATTCGCGTAGACCAGTATTTCCGTGGGCAGGTGGATTTTGTGTTGGGCGGGAACCTGGGGGGGCGCAAGAACCCGAGCGTTATCCGGGATCTGGCGACTGGCCACGTTGTGCGCCCGGACTGACACCGCGTTATCGTTCTTCGCGAGCAAGCCCGCTCCCACACTGGATCTTCAGTGAACACAAAATTTGCGTTCAACAATGATCGAATGTGGGAGCGGGCTTGCTCGCGAAGAGGCCCTCAAGGCAACAAAACAGTCGAGCCAGTCGTGCGCCGCGCCGACAACTCGGTTTGCGCCTTCGCCGCGTCAGCCAACGAGTAGGTGTGGCTGATATCCACGTTCAACTTCCCGCTGCTGATCATTTCGAACAATTCATCCGCCATCCGTTGCAGGTTCTCGGCGTTGTTGGCGTAAGTCGCCAGCGTTGGCCGGGTCACGTACAGCGAGCCCTTCGCCGCCAGGATCCCCAGATTGACCCCGTCCACCGCACCTGACGCGTTGCCAAAGCTCACCACCAGCCCGCGCTGGGATACGCTATCCAGCGACGTCAGCCAGGTGTCTTTACCGACGCCGTCATACACCACCGGCACTTTCTTCCCGTCGGTCAATTCCAGCACACGTTGAGCGACGTTTTCGTGGCTGTAGTCGATGGTTGCCCAGGCGCCGTTGGCCTGGGCCAGTGCGGCTTTCTCGGGGGAGCTGACCGTACCGATCAATTTCACACCCAAGGCCTTGGCCCATTGGCAGGCCAGCGAGCCGACACCGCCGGCAGCGGCGTGGAACAGGATAGTTTCGCCACCCTTGAGTTCATAAGTCTGACGCAGCAGGTACTGCACGGTCAGCCCCTTGAGCATGACCCCGGCGGCCGTTTCGAAGCTGATCGCATCCGGCAGCAGCACCAGATTGGCCTCGGGTAATACGTGAACGTCGCTGTAGGCGCCCAACGGTCCGCTGCCGTACGCCACGCGATCACCGACCTTGAAGCGCGTGACCTCGCTGCCTACCGCTTCGACCACGCCCGCGCCTTCCGAACCCACGCCCGATGGCAAGGCGGGTGGTGCATACAGACCGCTGCGGTAATAGGTGTCGATAAAATTCAGGCCGATGGCCTTGTTGGTGACGCGAACCTGCTGTGGACCGGGCTCGGCGGGTTGGTAATCGACATATTCGAGTACTTCGGGACCGCCATGGGCGCGGAACTGGATACGCTTAGCCATCTGCCTACTCCTTGGGTCTTGGCTACGGGAGGTGTAGCACGAAGCCCCCTATCGAACTCCCAAGCTTGATCTTCGTCAACTGCGGCAGGCCCTTCGGCGATGTTATGCTACGCGCCCATTTGCGCCGGACCCCCGCTCCGATGGAGCGCCGCGTAGCTTTGCCCGATCAAGGTGATGACATGACGACCCGCACCGAGGCCGTAAAAGCCTATCTGCTTGACCTGCAAGACCGTATTTGTGCTGCGCTGGAAGCCGAAGACGGCGGCACGCACTTCGTCGAAGACGCCTGGACCCGGGCTGCCGGCGGTGGCGGTCGCACCCGTGTGATCGAAAACGGCTCAGTGATCGAAAAGGGCGGCGTCAACTTTTCCCACGTCTTTGGCAGCGGTCTGCCACCGTCCGCCAGCGCTCATCGCCCGGAATTGGCCGGCCGCGGCTTCGAAGCCTTGGGCGTGTCGTTGGTCATTCACCCGCATAATCCTCATGTGCCGACTTCCCACGCCAACGTGCGCTTTTTCATTGCTGAAAAAGAGGGTGAGGAACCGGTCTGGTGGTTCGGCGGCGGCTTCGATCTGACGCCTTACTACGGCAATGAAGAAGACTGCGTGCACTGGCACCGCGTCGCCGAGCGGGCCTGTGCGCCGTTCGGTCCGGACGTCTATTCGCGCTACAAAGCCTGGTGCGACAGCTATTTCCACATCAAACATCGCCACGAGCCGCGCGGCATCGGTGGCCTGTTCTTCGATGACTTGAACGAGTGGGACTTCGACACCAGCTTCGCGTTCTTGCGCGCCATCGGCGATGCCTACATCGATGCGTACCTGCCGATTGTGCAACGCCGCAAAAATGATGCGTTCACCGCGAAGCAGCGTGAGTTCCAGGAATTCCGTCGCGGCCGCTACGTGGAGTTCAACCTGGTCTACGACCGTGGCACGCTGTTTGGCCTGCAATCGGGTGGGCGTACCGAGTCGATTCTGATGTCGTTGCCACCGCAAGTGCGCTGGGGCTATGACTGGAAAGCCGAACCGGGCAGCGAAGAAGCCCGCCTGACCGAGTACTTCCTGCAAGACCGTAATTGGTTGGCCGAGGCCTGAACGAGGAGTTCTGATGGACCGTTACGTCGTATTCGGTAACCCGATTGGCCACAGCAAGTCGCCGCTGATCCACCGTTTGTTTGCCGAGCAAACCGCTCAGCAATTGGACTACAGCACCTCGCTGGCGCCGCTCGACGATTTTTCCGACTTTGCCCGGGCGTTTTTCCGTGAAGGTCGCGGGGCGAATGTGACGGTGCCGTTCAAGGAAGACGCCTTCCGCCTGGCCGACAGCCTGACGGAACGTGCGCAGCGGGCCGGTGCGGTAAACACCTTGAGCAAACTCGCCGATGGCACATTGCTGGGCGACAACACTGACGGTGCCGGGCTGGTGCGGGATCTGACGGTCAACGCCGGTTTCAGCCTCAAGGGCAAACGCATCCTGCTGCTGGGCGCCGGCGGCGCGGTGCGTGGTGCGCTGGAGCCGCTGCTGGCCCAGCAACCGGCCTCAGTGGTCATCGCCAACCGCACGGTTGAGAAAGCCGAGTTGCTGGCGGAATTGTTCGCGGATCTGGGACCGGTGTCGGCCAGTGGTTTCGATTGGTTGGAGGAGTCGGTGGACCTGATCATCAATGCGACATCGGCGAGCCTGTCGGGCGATGTACCGCCCATTGCCGGCAGCTTGATCGAGCCGGGTAAAACCGTCTGCTACGACATGATGTATGGCAAGGAGCCGACTTCGTTCTGCCGTTGGGCCACGGAAAATGGCGCGGCCGTCGCGATGGATGGCTTGGGTATGCTCGCGGAACAAGCGGCGGAAGCCTTCTTCCTGTGGCGCGGCGTGCGCCCGGACACAGCGCCGGTACTGGCTGAACTGCGCCGCCAACTCGCCCTTTAAAAGCAATCGCGGGCAAGTCGGATCAGTCTTCAAACCGGATCGGGCATTTCTCCGCCCCTTCAAGCTTCCTCAATTCCTCCACTACCTGCGGCCTTGCCCGCCGCAACGTCAGGCTGCGATCCTGCTTGAGCAGCCGACGCGCTTCCTGATGCAGCATTTCCACCCCTGAATAGTCGATGAAGTTGATCTGCTGCGCCTCGATCACCACCCGCGCGCCGTGCAGGCGTTGCAAGCGCACTTGCAGGTAATGGCTGGCGCCGAAAAAGATCGACCCACCTACCCGCAAAATGTCTTCATCACCCTCGCGAGAATGCTGGACGCGCGGTTGCGAGGTGCGTTTGAGGTAGAAGAACAAGGACGCCAGCACCCCGGCGTAGATGGCCGTCTGCAACTCCAGCAGCAACGTGGCGACACAGGTTAGCGCCATGACCAGGAACTCGGCGTGGCTGACCCGCCACAAGGCGCGAATACCGCGATGGTCCACCAGTCCCCACGCGATTAACAGAATGCTGCCAGCCATGGCCGGGATCGGGATGTGGGCGATCAGCTCTGCACCGAAGATCGCGAACAGCGCCACCCACAGGGCTGAAAATACGCCAGCCATCGGTGAACAGGCCCCCGCGTCGTAGCTCAGGCCCGAGCGAGTAAAGGAACCGGCGGACAGCGAGCCGGAAAAAAACGCCCCGACCATGTTCGATAGGCCCTGGGCTCTGACTTCCTGGTTGGCGTCGATCAACTGCTGCGAGCGCGCTGACAGGGAGCGCGCAATCGACAGACTGGTCACCAGCCCCAACATTCCCACCGCCACTGCGCTGGGCAGCAAACGCAGGATCAGGTCCAGGTCCAGCGGCAACGGGCTGAAGGGTGGCAAGCGCCCGACAAACGCGCTGACCAACTTCACATGGCCGAACATCGCTGGCCAGCACCACACCAGCAATCCGCCCAGAATTAGCGTAATCAGCAAAGTCGGCCAGCGAGGCAGCAACAACTTCAGGACCGCGCCGGCAACGACCGTCGCCAGGCCCAGCGCCAACGAGGGTTTATCCAAGGCGCCGAGATGCTTGAACAGCATCAAAAAACTGTCCAGCGCCGTGGCCTGGCCGGGCAAGTCCAGCCCCAGCAGGTTCGGTAGTTGCCCGATGACGATCACCACCGCTGCACCAAAGGTGAAACCCAGCACCACCGAGTGAGAGATGAAATTCACCAGGGCGCCGAAGCGCAGCAAACCGAGCAACCACTGGAAAATGCCGGCGAGCAACGTCAGAAGCAGGATCAGGGTGACGTAGTCCTCTGACGCGGGAACGGCCAGAGGACTGACGCTGGCGTACAAGACGATAGAAATCGCCGCTGTAGGACCGCAGATCAAATGCCACGACGAACCCCAGAGACAAGCAATCAACACCGGGATGATCGCGGCGTACAAGCCATACTCCGGTGGAAGACCTGCGATCAGTGCATAGGCAATGGATTGCGGCAACGCAAGAATGGCCCCGCTGAGGCCGACGATAAGGTCACGCCCGACGCTGGCGCGGGTTTGCCGGGGCAACCAACTGAGGAAGGGGAAGAGAGAATGGCGGCTGGGGAAGGCCATGGGTCTTCTCGGGTGGGGTTTTGGCGCAAGAGTATCAGGACAAACGCCGATTGTTCCCAGTGTGGGAGCGAGCCTGCTCGCGATGAGGTCCTGTCAGACACGTTAATGTTGAATGACACACCGCTATCGCGAGCAGGCTTGCTCCCACAGAGATCAGAGCTTGGCTTTGACGGCTGGCAATGCGTCTTTGCCATCTGCGGTCTTCACGCCATCCAGCCATTTATCCAGCACCGCCGGGTTGGCCTTGATCCACGCCTTGGCCGCCTGCGCATTGCTGATTTTCTTGTTCACCACTTCAGACATGATGCTGTTCTCCATGTCCTGGGTGAAACTCAGGTTGGTCAATAGCTTGCCAACGTTCGGACAGGCTTCGGCGTATCCCTTGCGGGTCAAGGTATGAACACTGCCGGTGTCACCGAAATATTTCTCGCCGCCCTTCAGGTAATGCATTTTCAGCTGCACGTTCATCGGGTGCGGGGTCCAGCCGAGGAAGGTGACGAATTTCTGTTTTTTCACCGCGCGAGACACTTCGGCCAGCATTGCCTGCTCGCTGGATTCAACCAGTTTCCACTGGCCCATGTCGAAATCATTCTTCTTGATGATCTCCTGCAACGAAATGTTCGCTGGCGCGCCGGAGCCAATGCCGTAGATTTTCTTGTCGAACTTGTCGGCGAATTTGTTCAGGTCGGCAAAGTCTTGCACCCCCGCGTCCCAGACGTAGTCCGGAACCGCTAGCGTGAACTCGGTGCCGTCGAGGTTCTTGGCTAACTGCGTGACATCACCCGTGGCCACGAACTTGTCGTAGAAGCCCTGCTGCGCCGGCATCCAGTTACCCAGGAACACATCGACCTGCCCATCCTTCAACCCGCCAAAGGTGATCGGCACCGCGAGGGTGTCGACTTTGGCCTTGTAGCCCATGCCATCCAGCAGAAACCCGGTGATGGCGTTAGTCGCGGCGATGTCGCTCCAGCCAGGGTCGGCCATTTTCACCGTCTCGCAGCTTTGATCGGCATAGGCCGACGCGCTGCCCAGAGCCAGAAGCCCGACCGTCAGTACTGTGGATAACCTTTGCATGGACTTCCCCTTAGCATTATTGGTTTTGGCAGGGTTGTGGATAACGTGCTTTGCGCTCCAGATCATCAAGGTCGATGTGGTTGCGCATGTACTGCTGACTGGCGTCCACCAGCGGCTGGTGATCCCAGCTCTTCAGCTTGCCGAGGGTCAACGCATCGGCAACGAAACGCCGGCGCCGCTGGCTGGCGAGCACTTGTTGGTGAATTGCCGGGATGTTCCATTTGGCGCGAGCTTCGCTCAAAAACTCTGCGAAAAGCGCGCAATGTTGCGGCGATTGGCTGAGTTCTTCCAGTTCGCGCGGATCGTTGTGTACGTCGAAGAGCAGGCACGGGTCGTCTTCGCTGTAGATGAATTTGTAAGCGCCGCGACGGATCATCATCAATGGGCTGATAGTGCCTTCGGCCATGTATTCGCCGAACACTTCGTCGTGACCGCCCTGCCCTTGCAGGTGCGAAACCAATGAGCGACCGTCCAGCGGCAAGCCTGGCTCCAGCGCGCCGCCGGCCAGTTCCACAAAGGTGGGCAGCAGGTCGGCGGTGGAAACCGCGGCACTGACGCGCCCTGCTCCGAACTGCCCCGGCGCACTGATCAACAGGGGCACGCGGGCGGCCATTTCGTACCAGTGCATTTTGTACCAGAGCCCACGCTCGCCGAGCATGTCGCCATGGTCGGCGGAGAACACAATGATGGTGTCGTCGATCAGCCCGGTTTCTTCGAGCGTTTGCAGAAGTTTGCCGACGTTACTGTCTATATAGCTGCACGCACCGAAATAGGCGCGGCGCGCGTCACGAATCTTATCCACAGGCAGCGGCTTGTCCCACAGGTCGTAAACCTTGAGCAAACGCTGGGAGTGAGGGTCGAGTTCCGTTTGTGCCTGGGTTTCGGGTAACGGGATGTCGGCATCGTCGTACATGTCCCAGAAAGCCTTGGGGATTGTGTACGGATCGTGTGGGTGGGTCATCGAAACTGTCAGGCAAAACGGCTGGTCGCCGTCCTCGCGGATGTGATCAAACAAATATTGCTGGGCCTTGAACACCACCTCTTCGTCGAAATCCAGCTGGTTGGTGCGAACGCAGGGCCCGGCTTGCAGCACCGATGACATGTTGTGATACCAGGACGGGCGCACATCCGGCTCGTCCCAATTCACCGCCCAACCGTAATCGGCGGGGTAAATGTCGCTGGTCAGGCGTTCTTCGTAGCCATGGAGTTGGTCCGGGCCGCAAAAGTGCATCTTGCCCGACAGCGCGGTGCGGTAGCCGAGGCGACGCAGGTAGTGGGCATAAGTCGGCACGTCGGCGGGGAAATCAGCCGCGTTGTCGTAGGCGCCGATCTTGCTCGGCAACTGTCCGCTGACCAGGGTGAAACGCGACGGCGCGCACAAGGGGCTGTTGCAATACGCGGCATCGAACACCACGCCTTGGGCGGCGAGGCGGCTGAGATTAGGGAGTTTGATCGGCGAAGGACCGTAGAACGGCAACATTGGCGCGGCCATTTGATCGGCCATGATGAAGAGGATGTTCTTGCGCTTCATGTGATCGCGGCATTCCATAGTGAATATTTATGCGAGAGTGCTGCGATCGAGCATGTTACCCAGCCCGTTTGCGGTAAAGCCCATGCCACGCAATGACTAGGATTAGCCCAGCTTATGTATGACGCCCTTGGTGATCTTTCTCTCGACCTGCTGCGTGTCTTTGAAGCGGCAGCCCGTCATCGCAGCTTCACCGCTGCGGCTGTGGAGCTTGGCACCACGCAGCCGGCGGTTAGTCAGCAGATCAAACGGTTGGAGGAGCAACTCGGGACTAGGCTGTTTGATCGCATCTACCGGGGCATCGAATTGACAGAAGCCGGGACTATTCTTTTCGAGCAGGTTCAGCTCGGTTTGCAGAATATCGACGCGGGATTGAGCGCAATCAGCGCGCAGCAGCAACATGAAGTGTTGCAGGTGGCCACCGACTTTGCCTTCGCTGCGTACTGGCTGATGCCCCGTTTGCACCGCTTTCACCAAGCCAATCCGCAAGTCGATGTCAGCCTGGTCACCAGTGAACGCAATCACAACATGTTGCGCACCGATATCGATGTGGCGGTGTTGTTCGGTGACGGACGTTTCAAACAGGGTGAAAGCCATTGGCTGTTTAGCGAAGAAGTGTTTCCGGTCTGCAGTCCGCTACTACTCAAGGATCGACCCCTTCCCCTGCCGGCTCAGTCACTGTTGGAGTTTCCGTTGCTTCATTTAAGGGGCGAACACAGTAGCAACTGGTTTGACTGGAGCGGCGTGTTTCGCGAGTTGGGGATAACGTCGGCCCCGGCACCGGGGCAACTGCGCTTTGACAATTACACGTTGCTGATTCAAGCGGCAATTGGCGGCCAAGGTGTGGCGATTGGCTGGCGGCACCTTGTGGATAACTTGCTGGCGCAGGGTTTGTTATGTCGACCCATCGCGGAGTCCGCAATATCCAGGCTGGGCTATTACGTGGTCTTGCCCCAGCGAAAACGCCGTGGGGTGTTGATTCAACAGTTTGTGGACTGGTTGATGGCCGAGCAAGCCAGCAGTGCACAGTCGCTCAATGGCCTGGCGCTGCCCTCTATCGCTATTTAGGGGGCAGCGGCGATGAAGTTAACGTGTTCGCCAACGTGCAAATTCAGCTTTAGTTCATCGGCAATTCCGACGGCCACGCGGTTCAAGCGTTGAAGCGGTTCGGCCAAACCGGGTTCAAGGCTACTGCTGACATGAATGAAGTGCTCAATCGTCAGGCCGGAAACGCCGCGAGGTGCGTTGACCAACGTCCAGTGCAAGGTACTGTTTTGCAGAGCTTCGCGGATTTCTTCGTCGGCGTGGCGTTGCAATTGATCTTCAATATCCGGATCGTCCAGCAATTCGAAATCACCCACCAGAAACAGCCGCGTAATGCCTGCCGCCTGCATGCCCTCGATCAGCGCATCCACGGCCAGCACTTGCTCGACGGGGCCGGGCACAATGGTTTTTTCCACATGTTCGCTGTTGAACGGCAACCCGGGTGCGTCCAGCAGGCAGATGACAGCCGAGCAACCCGCCACACTTTGTTTAACGCGCTGCGCTTCGAACAGGTCGCCGGTTTTTGTTCGCAGGCCCGGCCGCGGCGCAAGCGCCGTCAGGTCATCGAGAATGGCGATTACTTCATGTTGGCGCCGCAGCATTTCAGCCATCAGCGCACTGCCGAGGCTACTCATGGCACCATAAAGCACCACTTTTACCACGGGGGTTTCGGCGTTTTTCATGGCTGAAGTTCCTTGTTTCCTACGTATATAGCGTGTGACCTGTGGGAAACGGTGAGGGTTCGACCGGGTTTTAGAGGGATTCAGATGCAGCAGATCAAGGGTTATCACGCCCATGTGTATTTCGATGCCAGAACAATCGATCAGGCGCGGGCGTTGTGCGAGCAGGCGGCGCAGTTGTTCCCGCTAAAAATGGGTCGCGTACACGAACGCCCGGTCGGCCCGCACCCGGACTGGAGCTGCCAGCTGGCGTTCACCCCCGAACTTATTGGTGAAGTGCTGCCGTGGCTGGCGCTCAACCGCAAGGGGTTGGTGGTGTTCCTGCACCCCGACACGGGCGACGACTTGCTCGATCACACCGAGCACGCGATCTGGATGGGCGCGATCCGACCGCTGGATCTGTCTGTTTTCTGATCAGATTGTTTCTTGCGCTTCACCGGGTAAATGCTCGTCCAGGTGCAGCCAGGGCAAACGACTGTCGGTCCAGATATGCCGCTCGGCTGGGGCCAGTTCCGGGTGGTCGAGGGTAGCGATGGTCACGTCGATGCTCTCGGGGCTCAGACGGGTCAGCAGCGCCAGCTGGGCGCCACAGTTCGGGCAGAAATAACGCACACAGGTTGAAGAAGAGTCGTACTGCGCAGGTGTGCCTTTCAGCCATTGAAAGGCTGACGCCGGCACGGTGATCCAGGTGGTGACGATTGCGCCGCTGACCCGTCGGCAGATCGAACAATGACAGTGGGCGATGTCGTGCAACGGTCCGCTGAATTGATAGCGCAGATGGCCGCAGTGGCAGCCGCCGGTGTGAATACCCAACATAACAACGCTCCTTTGAGTCAGGAACAGTTATCACACGATCAATCGGTAGTTTCGCGCCTGCTCATCATTGATTACAGCAACTGAATCTGGATCCAACCCTAGTGTTTTCACGATAGTGCCCATTTCTTTAGCCAGGGCGCTTTGCAAAGGCGCCATGTATTGTTTGGGTGCCCCATTGATCACGAGCACGCATTTGAAACCAGCAGCTTGCAAGTCGAACTCTTGAAGAGCTCTTGGAAACTCGTGTATCGCTTCGGGGTGGCGTAGAAGGCGTCCCGCGAAAATGATCTGGATCGCGTTAGTCAGCTTTTCCCGGATTTCTCCCATGTATTGATTCAAGCGTTCTCCTTCCCTGGGTACGCTAGTTTTAGCCTCCACAATCCATACGCTGGCTATATCCCCAGGTTGCGAGCGCAGAAGAACAAACTCAGGAATTTTCAACCCGTCCTGGATTCTTCTATACAAGTCACTCTGCTCAATTCGAAAGCAATTTTCTTCCTGGAAGGGGCCAAACCGCATTTCAGACTCTATAAATTCGATACTCATCCCAGCGCTAACTCCACTTCCTGTTCATACAGCCTAATGGACTCATCGATTATCGGGTTTTCAGGCATTCCGGCCCGAAGGTCGTTGGTTATCCATTGGTCTTCTATTGAGGAAAGCACGGGGATGGATACTTGTTGTCGGCGTGCAGCCAGGTAGAGAGCTTTGACTACAAAATATGAATGGCTTGCGATGAAGAACTGAATACCGCTATCAGCAAGAGACACAATGATGTCGATCAGTTTGGTTATCGCGACCGGGTGCAGAGCAGATTCTGGCTCATCGATGAACACTATCGAGTCTTTGGTCAGATATCGATTACCCAGCAAAGTGTCGAGGATTGCAATTTTCTTGATCCCTTCAGCCGTCGAACCGATCTGAAATTTCTGATTGCCCTTTTTGAACTGCCAGCGATTGGCGCTGCTATCGAACTCTACTTTTCCACCGAACATGTCTTCCAGGCTCTCCCGGGCCTTTGCGAAATGAGCGTGGTTCTTTCCTTTTGTCGGTAAAAGCCGCAGGGCTTTAGCCAAGTCGTAGTAGGTATCGTCGAAACCAAAGTCTTTATCCACATCACGGCTTTTCAAAATGATGTGCTGAAGCGAAAGCACTTCCTTAGGAGGAAGAAATATAGAGTTGCTGCCTCTTGGTGGGACGTGATTTTCCAGAGACGCAATGTTCTTGGTCGTATCTTTGCCGAACCCGTAACGAAATTCGCGTGAGTCGACTTTGACTTTGCAGCCCAAAGGACCATCTGCACTTTTTGTTACCAGGTCGCCTATCTTGTCTGCCTGAAACGTCCAGTAGAGCTTATCTGTCAGAATTTCTGCGGCGGAACGCTGTTCATTTCCGCGCTGGTACTCCTCAAGCGTGCGCATCGTGCAATACAACGCCTTGAGCAAAAATGTCTTGCCGCTGCTGTTTGCTCCAATGATCAGATTCAAGTTTGAGAGCTTGCTCCAGCGGATTCTTCGTAAAGGACCGAAATTGTCTAATTCAACGCTGTTGAGCATTGGTTGGGGCTCCTCTCAAACTGTGCAGTGGGGCGCAAGCCTAGCATTGCGACTCCCGTCCATACAGCCAGAAGCAAGGCCTTTCAGAAATGACGGAAGAGTCTTACGACTCTCCGTGTTCAACTTCTTTCTTTTTGCCTGAAACTGATCATGCCTCTTGTCAGAGCTTTCACCAGCGAAAGCTTGCTGAAAGCTTCCCCGATTAGGATCGCCCCCACTGCCGGCAACAGACCGGTTGGCCAGTGCCAGCGTTTTATCGCTCGCACAGCCCATTAAACAACAACAATGGTGATTCTGATGTCCTCTGCTACCCGCCGCTTTGCTGTTACTCCGACCGTACGTCTCGTGCCTCCCGTTCTGCGCTGACCCCATCCGGTTCGCCCATTTCCCCTAGCCGCGCTACGCCTGGAGTATTCCCATGCTGACTTTCCTTGGCTTTGCCATGGTCATCACGTTCATGTTCCTGATCATGACCAAGCGCCTGTCCGCGCTGATCGCCTTGATCATCATCCCGATCCTCTTTGCCCTGTTCGGTGGTTTTGCGGGGAAAATCGGCCCAATGATGCTCGAAGGCATCACCAAGCTCGCGCCGACCGGTGTGATGCTGATGTTCGCCATTCTGTACTTCGCCCTGATGATCGACTCCGGCCTGTTTGACCCGGCAGTGCGCAAGATCCTCAAACTGGTCAAGGGCGACCCGTTGAAAGTGTCGGTCGGCACCGCCGTACTGGCGCTTGTCGTGTCCCTTGATGGGGACGGCGCGACCACTTATATGATCTGCGTGGCCGCCATGCTGCCGCTCTACAGCCGCATCGGCATGAGCCCGCGGATCATGGCCGGTCTGATCATCCTCGCCGGGGGCGTGATGAACATGACCCCATGGGGTGGCCCGACCGCTCGTGCGGCCAGCGCACTGCATGTGGACCCATCCGATATTTTCGTACCGATGATTCCAGCGATGCTGGCCGGTGTGCTGGCGATCCTGGCGATTGCTTACTTCTACGGTAAGCGCGAGCGTGCGCGTCTGGGTGAATTGCACCTGATCGGCGATGAAATCGACCACAGCGAAATCACCGTTTCGCAGTTCCCTGACGCTCGTCGTCCGAAGTTGATCTGGTTCAACGGCTTCCTGACCCTGGCCCTGATGTGCACGCTGGTCGCCGGCCTGTTGCCGCTGCCGGTACTGTTCATGGTGGCGTTCAGTATCGCGATGATCGTCAACTATCCTTGCCTGCAAATGCAGAAGGATCGCGTTGCGGCCCACGCCGGTAGCGTTCTGTCGGTGGTCGGCCTGATCTTTGCCGCCGGTATTTTCACCGGTATCCTGACCGGCACCGGCATGGTCGACGCGATGTCCAAAAGCCTGTTGGCGGTCATCCCGGATTTCCTCGGCCCGTACCTGGCAGTGATCACGGCGTTGGTGAGCATGCCGTTCACGTTTTTCATGTCGAACGACGCATTTTATTACGGCGTGTTACCAGTTCTTGCCGAAGCCGCCAGTCATTACGGTATAACCGCAGTTGAAATGGCACGTGCCTCGATCGTCGGTCAGCCCGTCCACTTGTTGAGCCCGCTGGTACCATCGACCTACTTGTTGGTGGCGCTGGCCGGCATTGAATTCGGTGACCATCAGCGGTTTACCTTGAAGTGGGCAGTACTGGTCTGCTTGTGCATACTGTTTGCAGCATTGCTGATGGGGATTTTTCCGCTGTTCAGCACTCTATAACCAACGACTCACCATGACGGGTCCGGTCTTCGCAGTTCGAAGTCCGGGCCTTTCGTGGTTTAACACTCGCTCAAAGGAAAAAACATGGAATGGCTGACCAACCCTGAAATCTGGGTTGCCTTCTTTACCCTGACCGCCCTGGAAATCGTCCTGGGCATCGATAACATCATCATGATTTCGATCCTGGTCAGCCGCATGCCCAAGCACATGCAGGCGCGCACCCGGATTTTCGGTCTGGCACTGGCCATGATCACGCGGATCCTGTTGCTGCTGTCGATCACCTGGGTCATGCGCCTCACGGCGGACCTGTTCGTAGTGTTCGGCCAAGGCATTTCCGGGCGCGACCTGATCCTGTTCTTCGGTGGTCTGTTCCTGTTGTGGAAGAGCTCGCAAGAGATGTACCACGCGCTGGAAGGTGAAGACGAAACCAACGAAGAGCCGAGCGGCAAGGGCGGCAACTTCCTCTACACCATCGTGC